>Ga0307429_1000023_pt1 | contig 108285 bp, 183 predicted proteins | sample SalMarWE160230MG_FD_202151 | JGI IMG/M metagenome (GOLD analysis project Ga0307429, IMG submission 202151) | Salt marsh sediment microbial communities from the Plum Island Ecosystem LTER, Massachusetts, United States - WE1603-230 | ecosystem: Environmental > Aquatic > Marine > Intertidal zone... | reverse complement strand
TCTCTCCACACTGCATCGAAAGAGCGATACCAGACGCGGAGATCGAGTTGGTGGATAAAGTTATTGTCAAGTCAGACATATTGCGTTTTTCTTTTGACATGGATAAAATAATAGGATATAGTGAGATTAATATAAAAAGAGAGGCTTAAATGAAAGAATTTCTGAAAGAATATCTGTGGATATATTGGATCAGCTGTTGTTTAACAGTCATTACTCCAGGTAATATAATTAGTTGGTTTTTTTGGTTTAAAATTTTATTAATAATAATTCCTTTAATTCTTCTTGTTGAATGGTATGTCTTGGGAAAAAATCCACCATGCAAATCTTACTCAAACTAACACTCCCGGATAAACTGGTAAAGAAACTCGATGAAACTTCAGAAAAATTATGGCCTGAATATTGTTGGTGGGATATAATAAATAGAATACTGCAAGATATGAGTAAGATTGTTGGAGGAAAGATAGAGTTTGTGAAGATAATAAAAAAGAGATGGTGGAAGTAATACTGTTATATAATAGCTAGGTCAGTAAAGTCGACTCGTGAATTCACAATTATTGGTGACAATAAATTCATAGGAGGTCTCCATGATAACAATCACAGTAGAAAAAGTGAAAAAAGATAACAAAAAAAAGATAATCATCTGGCAGGATACCTTTTTGCAGAAAATAGCAGAGATAATGGCTGAAGAGGAGTCGTTATTGTTTGCTCAAGACCTTATCCAGGCAGCAGAGAATTTATTACCTGTGGAGTGTCAACCTGAACAAGAGAGGTTAAAAGAAATAAGAAAACGAATAGATAAAATATGTATGTAGTTTTTATAATAAAAAGAAAAGAGATAAAAAAAGAAAATATATTTTCCAAAGCTCAAGATTCAGTTTTGCAAAAAGCACTTAAAAAAAAATAAAAAAATTTCACTTTTTTATTGCACCATGGTATCAGATGTGATAGGATAGAAATTAGAAAAAATTATGGGATAAAGAAACTAAAAATAAAGATAAAGTCGTAACACTCATAATGGATGAAATGAAGTATACAACGAATAGACCGACCGGCTGCTGTGATGCATTTGGAAAGCAATGCGAGTGTGGTGGATTTATGCACTATCAGTCTAGATATGGTGGATATTATTATGAGTGTGAGAATTGTCATACTAAAGAATATTGAGGAATAAAATTATGAAAGACAGACGAAATAAGTGTAAGTGTGGAAAGTTTATTGCATGGAATATTGATGATAAGAAAGTGAAGTGTAAACATTGCGGAACAGAATACACTATTGAGGATGATAGCATTCTTGTTTATTGGCTAGAAGAAATTATTACAACACCTCAGCTTCAGCCTTATCGGACGGAGCCTCGATAATATATGTCTAATAACAAACATCCCCTCACGGTAAGAATTACTCATGAAATGTGGCTTAAGCTTAGAAGACTACAGGAAGAAAGAAAAATCAAATCGATTCAAGACGCGATAACAAAAGGACTTAAGATGGTTATTGAGAAGAGATAAAAATGAGAGAACATCTGATTACACTCACTAAAAAGGATTTTATCGTTCAGACCTTTAAGTCCAGCGGACATGGTGGACAAAAAATTAATAAGACAGATTCAGCAGTTCGTATAATTCACCGAGCTTCTGGCGCTATTGGCGAAAGTCACACAGATAGGAGTCAGTACCGTAATAAAGGTCTTGCTTTACGTCGGCTTGCTGCTTCAGGAAAATTCAAGTTGTGGCTTAATTGGCTTGCTTATGAAATTGATTCAGGCAAGACTATGGAACAAAGAATCGATAAAGCGATGAAACCTGAGAATTTGAAAATTGAGGTGAAAGATGAAAATGATAGGTGGGTCGATGAAAAATAAATATGAGTAAGTTTTTTATATCTTAGTTTATATATAGATATTTTTCTGGTTAATAATGTACGTTGGGTTTTAGGAGGTAATTATGGCGACTAATTGGTTTAATGATACCGGCATTCCAAAATTATATCGTTGTACTGAATGTTGGGAGCTTTTTGAGGCAGATGAATTCGATTTTAATGAAGAGAAATGCCTTGAATGTGTAGAAAAAGAAGAAAAATCTAACCAAGCCACTGAAGCCGACAGTGAATAGCTGCGGCTTATCGGCGGCGTTAGGCACCAAGGAGGATAAAGTGAAGCAAGTTGAACGATACGAAGATATGAGTCCAACAGGGCGGTTGGTTATATGTCAGCAAGATGATGGAGATATGATTGTATCCATCATTCCCGACCGAAAAGAATCAAAGCATTTCATACAAAATGCTGAATTCTGTACTTTGTCGGGTGGCGGGCAATCATTAAATACTCGAAAGTCATTACAAAATTTGATGGAAGCTATTGAAAAAGACAATCAGGAGAGGCCACAAAATCGTGGCTAACAAATCCCTAAACCAGACGGGCTAGTAAAACGCCCGCTGGTTAGGTCAGGCGTTAAATTTCTAATGAATTGGAGGTAGGTTATGAGCGTTAATTATATTGACCGTAGTAATGATGAAGAAATTATCGACATAGTATGTTCTGTAATGGATAACGGAACAGGGAAAGCTGAGACTGCGTATGAGCATATATTAATAAAACTTATGCAGCTTCGTAGAACTCCTATAAATTCTTTCGAGTATGACCAAAAGAAAGTTGATTTACATTATAAGCAATGGAAAGATGGAATATAACAAATACCTGAACTCCGACCAGATATAGCTTTGCTAATCTGGCTGGTGAGCTCAGGCGTTATACGGAGGGAAAATGAGCGAATTAGAAGAATTACAAGATAAGATGCGTAAAATTAAAACTTGGATTAATGCGTATCCATTAAGCGTTTTCCCTGAGCCTGATTTTAAGAAAGCGCATAAAGTTTTGAAACAGCACGGTATGACCCTTGATGCAATTTCAGCAAGTAATATGAGGCATGTTCTGAATGGTATCAAAGAAATAATTGAATCACATAACCAGGCCCCTGAACTCTGACCCTCAATAGCTACGCTATTTTGGGTGGGTTAGCTCAGGCGTTATCTGTAAAGGAGATTAAAATAATGCAAAGCGATCTATTGGAGGCATGCAAATATTTAATGTCATTTGTTCCAGATTGGGTAAAGATTGTACCCAAAGGACTTGACCCAACATTCTATGGTACGTTGTCATATAAAGGCGATTTAGATGTCAAGCGACGTGTAGACGAGATAAAAGTATTGATAGAGAAAACAGATAACCAGGCCTCTGAAGCCGACAGCTAACCGCTGCGGCTGATCGCAGGCGTTATAATTTAGGGAGGGTCAAAATGAATACAGGTGAAAGATACGGATGGGCTGCATTGAGTCAATGGGACATTACTCCGGCCAATGCATACATTGAACATAAACTTATTGAAACAGCCTTGAGCAAAGAAAGCTGTAGGTTTATATTGGTAAATAGAATTGACCAAGGAGGGGGGTATCTCCGGTGTGAGTATATTGAGAAAAAAGATGTAACACCAGAAATATTACAAGATGCTGGACAATTATAACGAATCACTCAACTCAGACCGTGCTAATCACACGGCTGGTTAGCTCAAGCGTTATATTCTTTGAAAGGAGGAAGAGTCATGAGGAAAATACCAACAATCTTTAAAAGGAACCCTGAGAATATGCGTGAAATCCTTCATGAACATCATCTTGATTGTGAATGGGTTTTTAATGGTGAAGGCGTGGCGACTCGAAAATATGACGGCACATGCGTAAAAATAGAAAACGGGAATTATTTCAAACGCAGAGAAGTAAAAAAGGGTAGGGTTGCACCAAATAATTTTATTGAAGAAGAATTTGATGAAAATACAGGGAAGCGTGTTGGTTGGGTTCCAGTAGATCGAAGCCTTAAAGAAGACCGGTGGCACATGGAAACTTTCTCAGAAAAGCTATCTGATGGCACATATGAGCTTGTCGGGCCAAAAATTCAAGGGAATCCAGAGGGATATAATGTTCATGCCCTTGTGAAACATGAGAAAGCTCAAGTATTTAAAACCGTGCAGAGAACATTTGAAGGTATATCCGATTTCATGAAAGATAAGGACATTGAAGGAATCGTATTTCACCACCCTGATGGAAGAATGGGAAAAATCAAAAAGAAGGATTATGGACAAAAACGAATATAACAAGGCTACTCCAGCCGACGCAATAAAGCGCGGCTTACCGGCGGCGTTATAAAGATTTTTTAGGAGGTTTAAATAATGTTTAAAGATAGAGTAGATTGGCCAACATTTATTTTAGGAATAGCTTGGTGTGCTTTTTTCTATGGTTTACTGGTTGCTAAAGTCGGTACAATGACAGAAGATCCTTATTTAATTACTTGGTGGGATGCAATATGGATGCCTTTTGTTGGTGCAGTTATGCCTTTTTTAATAGGTGTTTCATCAATGATAAAACTAAAAAAATCTTTATAACAATTCACTCAACTCCGACCCAGCATAGCTGGGCGGGTTAGGTCAGGCGTTAGCAATCCTTAAAAGGAGGATAGTAGATGAGGAAAAAAGAGGAAGTTGAAGTTAAATATTGTGATATTTGCGGTGCAAGAGAAGACGATTTGCATACCATCCTTACGTGCTGGTCCTGCGGAAAGGAAGCATGCTCGCAGCATTATCATCTTGTGTCGACCGAAAATAAGAGGCGACATACTTATCTGTGCGAGGATTGTGATAGAAAAATGGAGAGCAAACTTGATGTTTTGTTTGAGCAATTTAGCGAGCACCATAAAAATGTCGCTAACGATAGCATTCACTCGACCAGTAAAAACGCTGGCGAGTGATGCTTGGCATTATGCAGATTTAAGAAAGAAGGTTCCAGACCATGTTTGATAAAGAAGCATATGAACAATATGTGAGACAGCGAATCAGTCTTGAACGGAAAATAGAGGAAATAGGTGATTTTCGTGGTAGCAAAGAAGTACAAATTCAGATGCAATTTGTTGAAGAAAGACTGTTAGCAAAAATCAAACAGTTCTATTACCATGCTACTCAGGAAATGGACGCGCTTAGAATGGTTCTTATTGAAAGTTGCAAAGATGCATAACCAGTCTCTGAACTCCGATCTGCTAATCGCAGGCGGGTTATCTCAGGCGTTAGATGGACAATATGATAAGTGCAGAAATTATAGAAAATGCTTGTAGACAAATCATGGTGGCAATGAAAGAAGGCCAGTTTACCAAAAGGGATTTAGAATTTTTGCTTAATTTTTTTCAGCAGATAGTGAAAAGCACTGAAAAACTTCTTAATCATCCATCTAACAAACAAATGAACTTTGACCCAAAATAAACTGCTATTTTGGGCAGGTTATTAGCGGCGTTAGGAGATAAGTAATGGAAGATAGACCAGAAACATTGCCAAGTAAAACAACTAAAATCAAGACAGGCTATGGCAATCTTTATGTAAACGTAACTTTTAAAGAGGATAAACCATTTGAAGTATTTGCATTTATGGGAAAAAGTGGTGGGAGTTTAATGGCAAAATCTGAAACAATAGGCAGACTTTGCTCGTTAGCTCTCAGGAATAGTATCCCTCTTGAAGATATTATTAAACAATTAAAAGATATTATGGATGATAAGCCTCTTTATGTAGGAAAAGGCTTAGTAAAGTCTATCCCTGATGCTATTGCACAAGTGCTTGAAAAATATATTAAGGAAGTAGGAAGCAGTAAAAAAAAAGAAAAGAGTAACCTAAAGAACTAGAAAACACTGAAAGTTAATTCTTATGACCCATCACAAAACCCACAAAAGAGCTAAAGTCGTAGGTGCCCCCGGAACAGGCAAGACCACCTACCTTCTTAAACTCATCGAGCAGGCCGCTAAAAGATATGATCCTGAACGAATAGGTGCCGTATCTCTAACCAATGCAGCAATCGAAGAAATGAGAGACCGGGTAAAAAAACAGACGGGCCTGCCCAGAGAAGCTGCTAAAAATATTCGTACCATACACTCCACATGTTTTAATCTTCTTGAGCTAAAAAAAGAAAAGGTAGCAGACAAAAAGATCAAGGAATTCAATGAAGCTTACCCTGAATGGAGAATGCCTCTCAATGTAGAAATAACTGAGAGGGATGAATTTAAGGAAGATACCGACAAACATACCCCAGAACAGAATAAACGCCGGTTTGCTGAAATTCAAATGCTGAGACATCAGATGGTACCTTTCAAAGAATGGTCGGATCTACGTCTTAAAAGTATGTACACGGATTGGCAGAACTGGATGAGAGAAAATGATTATACAGACTTTACTGGAATGCTCGAAAAAACTTTAGAATCAAAGCTTGGGCCAGATATAGATATCCTTATGGTAGATGAAGCACAGGATATGTCCAGATTATCTGTAAATTTATTAGAAATGTGGGGAAAAGATACAGTTTCAACGGTCTATGTAGGTGATTCTGATCAGGCAATTCTGAGATTCGCGGGGGCAGTACCCGAAGCCTTTGTAAACTTAAATCATACATGGATGAAGATTCTAGGTAAATCCTACAGGGTGCCTAAAAAAGTTCATGAGTATGCCATGGAGGTAATCAGTCAAATAAAAAATAGGGAAGATGTAACATATGAACCAACTAGGATAGAGGGCTCAGTAATAAGATGCACAGAACCAGATTTGAGTTTAGATGGAACTCATATGATTTTGGGGAGATGTAATTATCATCTTAACCGCTGGCGACATTATCTGTTGAGAAATAGAGTTATGTGGCACAATCCCTATAGACCTAGAGATATGGTCTATAATCCTTTAAATACTAAGGTATGGAGAGCAGCCAGGAACTATGTAAAATTAGGAAGAGGAGAGGTAATAAACTCCAATGATTTTATACATATGACTCGGAACGTGATTGCAGATGGAAATATTATAAGAGGAATGAAGACTCAGGTTGAAGATATGAAGCTCGATAAAGAGATAGATATGTTCGGAGTAATATCATCTGGAATATTTACGAAAGAATTTTTAACTTTTGAAAAAACCCTGGAGGAAGTTTTTAAGTTAGTTGGTCAGAGTGGAGAAATGCTAAAGAACTGTGAAGATGTGATGGAAGAGCCAAAGGTAATTTTAGGTACTTTTCACTCGGTTAAGGGAGGAGAAGCGGATCACGTCTGGTTGGATATGGGAACCTCACCGGAATGTCTACGAAGCTGTATTAACAATGTAGAACAATTTTACGATGAAGTCAGGGTAGCTTATGTAGGAATTACTAGAGCCAAGGAAAGTGTAGGATTGCTTAATAGTTATGGAATAAAAGGACAGGTATGGGGGATGTAGAGGAAATATTTGATAAGATAGAGGAGAAAAATAGCTATGAATAAATGTTTTGCATGTAAAAAAACAATTTGGCCTTGGCAGAGAACAGGATTCAATTCCACCTGGCATAAAAAATGCACTGAGGTCTGGGATAAGGGATACGAGAAGGCTTATGAATTTTGTACCAGAGAAAACTACCTACATGGATTGCCAACACCTACTCAGTTATATAATCGACGAGGTTCGATAGGCGAAATGCTACCCGAAAATGAATGGAGAGGTGATCAGAGAATATCAAAAGGATACTAGAAAACTCTATGAAAGATTTTAACTGGAAACTACTCTATGGGTTCATAAGCCAGAAATTGATCTGGATCCGAATTAAAAAAAATTATGAACTAGCCTTTGGACAAACACCATTATTTTTTTCTGAGCGTTATGGTTATAAGAAACACATACCATTATTGTTTGGATGGCGAATGATTTTGTTAAAGAAAGGATTTTGAGATGAAACCTAAAGACATGACATTAGGAGAAGTTCTGATTGAATTTGTTGAGGCCTACGTGAAGTATAACTCACTTGTTTATGGTCAAGTAGGACTTAGTGATTACCCTACAGCAGAATACGATAAAATGCATGAGCTTCGCAAAGAGTTGTTATCACAATTAAATTTTGTTGAGACAATATTTAAAAAGGAAAATTAAATTATGCCTATGAATTTTTCAGATATGAAGAGCCTAAAAATGGCTGCAAGAGTTCACAAATTCAGAAAGCTTGATTCAGAAGAAACAGAAGAAGATTACCGTGAAGCCTTAGCGAATTATGTTGAATCAGCAGACCCTATTGAAGCTGAGGAAATACGTAATAAGGTAGGATGGGATAAGTTTACGGATGAACAAAATGAAGATATGCTAAGACGAAATAGATTTGTAGTAGGATAAAGAAGGGGAGAATTAGTATGGAAGAGAAAACTAAAGACCCAGAAACTTTAAAAGCAGAAGTTAAAAAATTATGTGATGAACACTGGAATTATGTAAAAGGAGTATTGATAGCAGGTGAAGAACCAGCTGAACCTTTTAGCACAGAAGAAAAGAAACTAGCCGTTATTGAATTTCATTACAAAACAGCTTTTGAGCATGGGTTCAAGCACGGAAAGGAATCGGTATTAAAAGCAGTAGAAACAGCACAGAAAATCATAAATCAGACAGTTTCTAAAATGAGATTTTCTAATCTGAAAAACTCTGTAGAAAAACAGGATATCACGAATGCCCGAAAAGTAATACACGATGCCCTTGAAACTGATAAAGATCTTGAGCGTATCTACATTAATGACATGACAATGTTTTTGAATAATAGATACAAAATTACTGATCCTAAAGAACGAAATATGACAGCTAAAGATCTATTGAGAATAATATTTTATTAAACATGCTCGTTTTCAATAAACACGGAATCCGAATTCTTGATTCACACACTCTGAATAAAACCAGGAGTATAGCAGGCAAAATTCGCCTCTCCAGGGAGTATGTAGAATGGGCGGTAAAAATACTGGAAAGAGATCGAGGTAAATGTCAGAGCTGCGGGAGAAGAAAGTTAATTCAGGTTCATCATAAAAAATCATTGAGTAAAATAATTGATGAAAAAAAAATATTAACTTTGAAAGATGCCAGGAAGTGTAGAGAATTATGGGATGTTAGTAACAGTGAGGTTTTGTGTGAGAAGTGTCATGCGGGGAAGCATATTATAAAGGAAGAAGAATTATGGAGAGAAAATATAATATAATTTCAGAACAAAGAATCCTTTTTGTTATTGTCTTTATCCTAATCGGAATCCTTTTCTATTTCAGCTATCAAAATAAGTCCAGCTGGAATTTGCAAGTTGATATCAATAATGCTCTACTGAAAAAGAGTCCTGATATCCCGATCTGGCGTTCACAATTAAAGATCAACGAAGTTGTAATAGAAAGATTTCACTGGCTTGAAAAGAATGGATATGAACTTACTCCTCTTCTTTCACAAAAAATTAAAGATTATATGCTTCCGCAAAAGGAGGAAAAATGAATGTCAAAATATTTTTTACAGCTGATGTAGATAGAACAAAGACTTTTGAAGAGATGGTTAATGAATGGTTTTCAGATCATCCTGATATTAAAGTAAAGTTTACTACACAAAGTGAATGTGAAGAAAACATTACCCTCTCGATCTTTTATATTGAGGATGTTATGAAAGGTGGAGCTGAGGAATAACAAAAAAAAAGTAAGATCGAGGAATAACAAAAAAACAAGTCGAAGAATAATGAAAGTCAAAGTACTTGGTCTAACCAAAAGTAATTGGATTGAAGCTCTGACAACTGAATATATTGAGATTCTTTGTAAATCAAAAAGAAAAGATGTTAGAGCTTTTATTGGAAAAACTTTGAATCTTTGGATTGATGCAGACGAATTTAGGGTTATTAAAAGAAAAATACGAAAAACGCTTCGCGCAAAAAAATACGATGATAATCGAGACTAAGCAACGGCTAAGCTTTTTTATAGATTCTAGTTCTGGGATAAGAGTATCTTATAATAAATCTAAAGAGGAACTTTCTTTTTCCGGCTGGTATGATATTATTTCCACCATCAAAGGAGAAAGCATAAGTTTTATAGACTTCTGCAAGTTTCTCGGAATTGAGAAAAAGACTTTAAGAAAAATACTAGAAGTAATTCCAGAAAAAAACAACTTAGAATGGGAAATTCCGCAAGAGATAAAAGATCGAGCTAAACAAAAAGTAGATTACGGGGAGAAACTCAAGGAAAGTTTGAAGGAGAAATAAATAAATAACGTAAATATAAAAGAAGGTGATTGGGTTACATTTCCAGCAATACTTGGTACAGCATCAAATCTTTCTCGATCAGGATATGTGGAGTTTTTAAAACCACCATATGCTCGAGTGGTAGTTACATATGGGCGAAAAAAATTCCGAATGCACTTTAAAATTACAGAGCTTGAATACTCAAAAAAATTAAATGATATAATGCCGACCATTTAAATAACTGTCAGAATTTGACTTGAGTGAAAAAAAGTTATATGAATGCTAGCTATAACTTTTCTTGGGTCAATACTACTTGTATCATGAATTTTATAAATGGACTTGGACAGCAGTACTAAAAAGAGCAATAAAGGATTTGTCTTCACCAAGCAGCAGAATTCGGAAGAGTGCTCTGCGATGGTTCTTAAGCGATGAAATTGATATTAACACATTTCGTGGAGTTTGTTTTACTTTAGATTACAATGCTGATGATTTTAGAGAAAAGTTATTTAAGAAGTATGGGATTGATAAGACTGCATTTAGATCTTTGGAAAAGAAGAGTACCTTGAAAGCCTGGGTCGGAAAAACTAAGTTGGAAAAGAAGCGGTTGAAGAAGAGGAAGAAGAAATGAGTAATCAGATTTTTTTCATAATTATTCTGTGTGCAGTTTATATAGGTGTACTAACTATTATCATTGGGCGTCAGTTACAAACGATAATAGATCTACTAGACGATTTGGTTGATAGAACACCATTAGACCATACAAATTTCAAAACTCAGAAAAGAAAACGATAATATCTGGGTGTAGCTCAGTCTGGTTGAGCGCCTGCTTTGGGAGCAGAAAGTCGCTGGTTCAAATCCAGCCACCCGGACTTAAAATATTCTGGAGAGCGCTTAATTTTTGCTTGGTCGATTCAAACCTTGAATACGTTCTGACACGACATTACAAGGTTTAGGTGTCAGGGACCAGATGAGATGGTGAAGAGCCTATCATTAAAAAAACTAGGTGCTCTCCATTAAGAAAAAAGGATACAACGATATGAAAATTTATGCAATAGCGACGCTCAAAAATGAAAATTCTGGACATGGAGATTATCGTAGTGAACTTAGCATATGTCAATATCTTCACTCCGTAGTGGAAGGAATTGGAATGGAGACTTTTCATCCGGCCTTTAAGGATAAAGGACTAGCACAAAAGTATTTGGATGAATTAAAATGGAATCATGATAAAAAGATTGTTGAACTTGAGCTTATTGAAATATAATAAAACAATGCTCAAAAATATACTAATAAATTAAATTCTTTATAATAATTTTCCACTTCACCCTCTCCCTAGAGGTTAGGCACAATCATTTTTATCTCGTTGGTAGCAATGCGGGCTGATTCAGGTTTGTGCTGTAAAAATGTTTGGCTTGGGTTAGACTCCTTTCGACAAGACTGGATGTCACGTCTGCCAGTTCAATTGCTATATACACTCATCTACCTTGCTCATCTACCTCGCTCATTTATTTCGTTCATCTACCTCAATCACCCATTTTGCTCACTCCGTCTCGTTCATCCATCTTAATTATTACCTCAATCAAAACTATCCATTTTTATCTTAACTACTTCTCTTAACTACCCCCCTATAACTTATTTCTTGCCTTTTTCTTTCAACTCAGTTATTTAAAAAAAAGTCACTATAGTAAAAAAACTAAAAACATGACAAAAAAATATTCTGAATCTTTGATTCAACAAGCAAAAGTTTTGTTTGAACGCGGAATAACTGCTCCGAAAATTGCGAAACAGCTCAGTATCCAGCGTATAAATACGATTTATGAATGGGTAAAGAAGTTTGGTTGGAAAAAAATTTCGGATTATAAAGATTTCAAAGAACAAGAAATGGTCTGGAAGGACATAGCTAAAAATGCTCTTGAATACTTAAAAGGAAAAGGTTTTACATCTATGAAAGATGCAATGAATGTTTTTGAACGTGCTACAACCCATCTTGAAAGTCTAGAAAAAGAAAAAACTGATCCGGAGAGTGAGCTGCTCAAAATTATGGGAGATGGAGAAGACAAAGATGAACTCGAAGAAGATGAGTCTGAAAAAAAACGAATCTGAAAAAATTATAGCTAACAATGAGAATCAATAACCTTGTAAACAAAATTTTAAATTTTGGCGAAAAAATTAATGGTTTTAAGTACAGACCATATCAACGAAAACGGGCTGGCCAGATAGTTAAAGCTGTTGTGTTACATGAGCCCGGACAATGGTCAACGCTTTGGTCGAGAAAAAGTGGGAAGAGCGAGATGCTTAAAGCCACAATGCTTTCGCTAATGACACTTTTGCCTGAGCTTGCTAAGACCTATCTGGCAAAAGAATTTCCACGCCTAAAACTTTTTAGAGACGGGATAAATATAGCCTTTGCTGGTCCGAAAGAAAGTATAGCTAAAATTCCATTTATTCGACTGCGAAGACAAGCTAGACAAAAAAAATTTACCGATATTCTTAACTCGTTAGATTTACAGGTAATCGCCTCAAACTCAGTTCAATTTGAACTGTCAAATGGTTCGACATCTACTGCTTTTAGCGGTTCTGAAACAGCAGCTAACGAAGGACCAGGCGCTGAAATACTTTTGGTGGACGAAGCAAGTCTGCTGAGTCCTTTCTCTCTCTACAAGATACTAAGTCCAATGATTGCACACGTTGATGGGCTTCTGAGCCTTACCGGAACACCCGGACGGAAGAAATGTCCCTTCCTTACTGCTATTGATTACAATAAACGTAAATTCCCTCATCTCCATCAAGAAATTCCTTATACTGGGGTCATCCCCTACTCGAAAGATTATGCTTCGTATATAGACGCAGAGATTGATCGCCTGCCTGGTGGAGTAAAGAATCCATTCTTCAGGATGAATTATTTGCTTGAATGGTTAATTGCAGAAGGACATTTCATTGACTTTGCTCAGTTTCTAAAACTAGGATCAGGTAAGCGAAATTCTGATGGTGGACGACTTGTAGCTGGAGTCGATTGGGGTAAAGTTACTTCTGCAACTACGATAACTGTACTTGAAGGTAAACAAGAACTTGCGGCTGTTGTAGATTTATTTGAGATTAAAGGCGATTGGGATTATCAGTTTCAATATATAATTCCATTTTTAAATGAATATCCTAATATTCAAACAATTTTCTCTGAGTCAACTGGTTCTGGAGATCCTTTAACAACAAGATTAGCAGCAGAATTTGGAGATGATGTGGTTCACCATAAATTTATGTCTGCACCTTACAAAGATAAGATTTTTACAAATCTTCATACAGAGATAACAGCAGTGCCTTCCAGATTTCAGTACTTTGATGACGAGAGTCCGGAAGCCAGAAATTTTATTAGACAATTTCTTGATGCAGAACAGGAAGTAAAAGGAAAATTGCTGACAGTTCATAAACCAGGAGAAGAAGGCGCTGAAGATGACTTTTTATTTTCAACCGCTCTCGCTAATGATGCTTTACAGTCAACAGCTGAAAGTAGTATTGAATATCAAACAACTGGAAAAAAACGTGAAATTTTTGCTGGATTAGAAGAATATTAATGGAGGTACTATCATGACACTCCGCTCAACGTTTGTGAATTTTTTACCAAAGGGGCTATTATCAAAAGGATTATTATCACGATTCAAAGAATCTGACAAAACAAAATCTGATAAAACAGCAGATATCAAGAAACCTCCCACAGATACAATTGATACTACCAGCATAAAAAGCATGGCTGGAATTCTGGGAGCTGCTGATGCAAATCCAGATGAAATCCTGAAAAAACAAGGGGTTAAAATTTATGATGAGATGGAGGCTAAGGATACCCATGTTTATTCTGTATATCAAACTCGTAAACTTGCTATAGCAATGACACCATGGGAAATTTATCCTGGTGATGATAGTGATCGGGCAAGAGAAATTGCTGATTTTGTTTTTACCGCGATTGATGATTGTAAAGGTACTTTTGCAGAGGACATTAAACAACTTCTCGATGCAATTGGTAAGGGATTTTCTATCCTGGAAATTGTATGGAAGTTAGTTGAAAAAGGAAGATGGAAAGGCAAGTATATGCTTGATGAGCTACTTTTTCACAAACAAAAATATTGGTTTTTCAAAGATAAACGTTGGCATAAATCTGATGAGAGCGTAGTTCTTTTTGGAGATTCGGTAATGCGGGGTAAACCTGTTCCCTGGGAAAAAATTATTCATTTTGCTTATGATGCTGAAGATAATTTATATGGAAAAGCTGCTTTTAAACCATGTTATTACTTTTACTGGTTTAAGAAAGAAGGATGGAAATCCTGGATTGTTTTCCTTAATAAATATGGTACACCAACTGCAGTTGGAAAATATCCAAAGAGTACAAAGCCCTCGGAGCAAACAAAACTCCTTGATATAGTAGAAACAATTCAGGAAGAGACTGGAATAATAATTCCAGATGGAATGAATATTTCTTTTCTGGAAGCTTCTCATGCAGGAACTGTTTCTTATCGAGATCTTGCCGATGCATGCAATGCTGAAATATCAAAAGCTATACTTGGTGCAACTCAGACCGTGGAAGAAGGCAGGCGCGGTTCTTATGCATTATCTAGGGCGCACTCTGAAGTCAGACGTGAGAGGGTAGAGGCAGATGTAGTTGAAATTTCGGATGTAATACAGCAACAACTGGTAAGGAGACTCGTTGACTTCAATTTTGTTACCGATATCTATCCTCAGTTTATAATGAAAACATTTACTGGAAAAGATACAGAGATTGCTAGAAAGAAAGTACCGATAGCTAAGATTCCTGAAAAGCCAACGGAACCAATTCCTGAAGAAGTTCCTGAAGAAGTTCCTGAAGAAGTTCCTGAAGAGCTAATAGGTGCACCAATAATTCCGGAAGAAAAGATAGTTCCGGAAAAAAAGATAGTTCCGGAAAAACCAAAAAAGGAAATAGTTCCAGAAGAAACCGAAGTTACTGCAGAGCTTAAGAAAACTTTTGAACGTGTAAAGAGTTCTGTGTTGAAAAATTATGAGAGAAAACAATCTCCAGAGCCCATAAATGTAGGCCCCATCAAAAAAATACTAAAAGATAAATTTGATGATAAAAAAGCATTCAGACTGGCAAAAAAAGTCAAGACCTATATAGAAGTAAGGATTAAGCCTGAAAATATCGAGGAGGTCTTTGGTGAGGCATTAAAACAATTAGTGGAGGAGTTAAAAAAATAATGAATCTTGATGAATTATCAGACACTAAAAAGTCAGTCACCCAACTAAGAGCAGAGGTTGAGAAACTCCGTGAAGATTATACTAAATGGAAAGCTGATCATCTTAATTCCCAGGATGAAAAAATTATAAATAAATTTCTGTTAATTAAAGCAGAGCTCAAAAAACGAAAAAAGTCTTTGCCATTTAAAGAAACTGATCTCGATCTTGAAGCAAAAATGCTGAGTGAGATAGCGAAAATTAAGACATTACCAATTATTCCAACTGAGCATACATTTCGAGAGAGTTCTTTGCAAAGACCGCATAAATGCAAATACTGCAGCAAGTCTGCTACACTAGCAATTGTTTGGGCAGAAGGACGAGCTTTTATTCCAGTGTGTGATAATCATAAAGAAAAAGCTATTTACCAAATTGAAAAAATTAACCACGATAAAGTTAAAGAAATTTTGCCTTTACCGGAGAAAGATGCAGAGTACGCCCCGGTTGGTCCCAGTGGAGAAAAATTAGGAACGGTAATACAACTTAAAGATATTGAACCTTACTTCAAAGATTTTGAGGTATGTGATCCAGTATCATGGATAGTCGGAGGAATAATTACTCATCCGGAAGGAACAAAGAATGATGCGGATATTCTCTTGACTATTCCATCTGAAGAGGAACTTAAACGAATTATTGAATTTAGAATTCATCGAATGTTTCCCAAAAATTTACAAAATAGATTACAATTACTTACAGAAGAAAAAGGAGGGATGAGCCCGTTTACAAGCTATCTTCCACTTTATCGTCTAATCATGGAAAGAATTCCTGATGCAGAGATTGTGAAGATGGAAGAGTTAGATGTCGGAGAGTTGGATGTGAAAGCTGAGATAAAACTAAGAACAAAGAATACTAATAAGCAACAAGCTGAAGCAAACAAAGCAGCAAAAAATGATAAAGTTACTTTTAATGAGTTTATTTTAGCCATGAAGCCAAAACGCGGATTTTTGCCAGGTCAAGCTCAATCGCTTGAATCCTTTCTTTCACTCTGGACTGATGACCAATTTCCTGTATATTGTTTTCATAGAGATACAATAGTCTGGGGCAAAAAATTCAAAAAAATTCAAGAGATACAAATTGGTGATAAAGTTTATTCCAAGTCTGGAAAATTGCAAGAAGTGTTAGGGATATTTTCAACTATAGATGATCGCTCTCTACGAAAAATTAAATTATTAAATCAACAAGATCCACTTATCTGCTCTGCTGATCACAAATTTTTGGCAATCAAATCTCAAAAATGTTCATGGTCTAATCGTAAACATCTTGTCTGTAGAAAAAATTGTGGTGAGCAGAAGTACGGATGTCAGCATCGATATAAAAATTATAAAGCTAAGTGGATAGAAGCTAATTCTCTTGAAACTGGTGATTTTCTTGCTATACCAAAAATCAGGAATCAAATAAAAAAATTCTCTTTTAATTTCGCAAAAATATCTGGATTGAAAAGTTTAACTCGAGGCAAGGGTTATATTCAAAAAAATGAAGTTATTGATTTTTTTAATTTTAGAATTCACGGAGAATCTGATCTCTATAGGCTGTTTGGTTTATATTTAGCTGAAGGAGATGCAGGGGGAGGAAAAGGTATTGGGTTTTCATTTGGTCTACATGAAACTGATTTAATTGAAGAAACAAGTTATTTATGTGAGAAATATTTTCGTTCTCCAAAGATTTATTATTTAGATCATGCTTGTAGAATACAGCTTAATTCAACAGTTCTCTCAAGGGCGTTTGCCAAATTGTTTAATACTGGTGCTCGAAATAAAAAAATTCCAGATTTCGTATTTCATCTCTCTAAAGAACAACTTTTAGCATTTCTATATGGATATTGGCGAGGTGATGGTGCATTACATGCCTCGGGTTTTCGTTTTTCAACTCATTCAGAAACTATTGCTAATCAACTTTTGGTACTACTAAATCAATTAAACCTTCTAGCTGTAAAATATCGAACTTCACCTAAAAGTTTTGAACTGAATGGCTATAAAAGTAGCTCTCTGGGTGGATGGGAAGTTGTAGTAACTGGAAAACAAATTGAACGAATTAAATGGCCAGAAATCAAAGATCCTCCATTAAGATCTTATCAGAAATGGTGGGATGATGAAGAGTATTTTTGGATTCCGATATTAGACATCGAATTTCTTTCAAGAAATAAGGAAGAACTTTTTAACATCCAAACTGAAGATGAAAGTTATATTCCTGGAGTTATAGCGCATAATTCTTCCAGGAAGGCCGATGGTATAAACACAGAATGGCACATCTCGAAAGATGGTAAAGTAATAGTTTATACAGAGGATGGTGTTGACGAAACTAGTTCTTTCCCTCAGACTATTGAAGAAGCCAAAAAGTTATCTCCTGGGCATGATATGATTCTCTTAGCTGAAGCAGAATGGTGGGAAGATGGTCAGCACTATCCTCGCGAAGTTGCAGCTGGTAATATCCATAAAATAAATCCTAATGAAGATGGTATTATTCTTAATGTCTATGACATGATTTTTTACGATAAAGATATTCATAAAAACCCGTTTGAAGAACGCCGGGAGCTGCTGCAAAAATTAAACTTTCCGCAAAAAACTGAACTTCCAGATCCGAAACATAATTGGAATTTGATTCCACATACAAAAAATGAAAATCGAGAGGAATTGAAAAAAGAGACGGAAAGATTGAGGAAGTTAGACGGTTCTGAAGGAAATGTAGCAAAACAGGCCTCCTCTTCCTATGACCTGAAAAATAGGAGAAAGAATCTTTGGATAAAATATCATGTAAGTACTATTTTTACCGCAACTGTGTTGAATTCACTTGAAACTAAAACAAAAGAGGTGTATAACCTTGAATATGGTATCCTGGCTGGCAATAGAGTTATTGAAGAAAAGGATACTCGAGAAATTAATGGAAAAAAAGCTGTACATGTAGGGAAATCGTTTAGTACAAAAGAAAATCCAGCCGAAGGATCTGGAATTCTTATTGAGGCTGAGACAATCAATGTCACGTATGACGCCAGAAGTAAAACTTTTGATTTAAGTGCATGGGCGCCAAGGATGCTCGGGATAACAAACAAGAAACCTCAGACTATAGATGAGATAGAACGGCAGGCCATAAAAGATCATGTATTTCAAGCAAAGATTATAGATAAAAAAGGTAAGATACACTATTTGCCAGGAAAGAGCGGTGAGGAGGTAGTAAGTAAGTGAAATGTAAGGATTGTAGATTCTATAAGTCAAATGATTTATCAGACCCTGATGGTAAAAACCCTGATACTAAATGGGACTGTATAAATCCCAAAATACGTGGTGAATCTGGATTAATTCATCTTGTCTACTGCGAAGGATTTTTTATTGATCCAGATTTTGGATGTATTTATGCTGAAGCTCGATCAACTTCTAAATCAACACCATCGGTTATGCCATGGTAGAACAAATCAAACCATTTAGCGAGGATATCAGCACAGGCTCTAACTATTCTGATATGCAGAAGGATTTACCAGCAGTTAAATCTACTCATTTTAATTTTTCAGTCCCTAAATCCTCCTACCAAATCCTGAGAGAAAACAAAATTCCACTAACTGAAGAAGAACGAAAAATTGTGATGTACAGAAAAGCTGTCTGGCATCATGGTCCTCATGGTGAAGAAACTCCTGCAGTATGGAAATCAAAAAATTCTAAAGGAGAAATAATTTTTGTAACAAATACACATAGAGCTTGGAATAAGGCTTCAACTTTGTTAGGGTGTATCAATCGTTATCACAAGTTTATAAAGGGTACAGCGTAATTTAAGGAAGATCATGGAAGAGCACACATTTAACTCTGAAAAAATGGAAAGGCCGCATCCCTGGCCTGATCCACCAGAAATAAAATTCCCAGAATTATTTATTCCATGTTCTATGAGTAATGATGTAAAACATAGGATGATGATATTTATGGATAAGGCAAAAGGGAAAGACTACTCTGTAAAATCTTATTTTATAAAGTGTGATAAATGTGGAACATTTAAGCTAATGAGAACTAAGATCATTGAAAAGGATAGAGAATATTACTTGCCAGGAGAAAGTGGTGAGGAGGTAGTGAGTAAGTAGTTTTTTAGAGGAGGAGAAGATATGAAATATCTTATTCGAGAGTGGAAAAAATACTATCAAAAAAAAGTCAGGGTTATAAGTAAAATAATTACAATAATCATTCGTATCTTATTTTTTCCGATTACTTTTCCAGTTGTTTGCTTTATTGTTAGGTTAACAGAAAAAATATGGGATATAAAAAATATTTTTGTAATCTATTTGAAAATAAATCAGGGAAAAGAATTATGAAAGAGAATCCTGAAAGGAGAAAAAGATGAAGAGACCAAAAGAATGGCCTGATCCACCAGTAGTTGAGGAAGAAATCATGGAAGAGAAATTACCAGAATTAACTATTGCTTGTCCTATATGTAATGATAGAGAACATAGGATGACAATATTGGTGGATAAAACCAAGGAAAAAATATTTATACGATGTAATAAATGTCATGCTATGTTCAGACTAACTCAATGTAGAATAATAAATGTCAAGGATTACGTATCAGGAATTTCTCTTGTTTCATATTCAGATCAGGGAATGAAAATTTATACAATACCAGAAGAAAGCTTGAACATCTAAATTTAACACTATGATCTGTCCTTTTTGCTCAGATAAAAGAGAACTCAAGCCTGACAAAAAAAGTCAGCTCCAGGAACACCTTGTGGTGACTCTAGATAAAAACAATCATTTTCATGTACACGGACCAACTAAGAATCAATCATTAATGGCGGAGTTTATTAAAGTTATAGCAAAGGAATCAAATATTGAGATTGAAGAAGAGGCAAGTTAATGGAAGCTAATTCAGAGGAAGGTATTTTATATTACAAATCTTATTATGAAAGATATGGATACAAAATAATACTCTGCGAAAAATGTCATAGAATCAAAGAGATTTCATGCCCAGATCTAGGTGTATCTGGGCCATCGCTTTCTAGTGGGATGTTTTGTAAATGCAAAAATAAATAGTATAGCAAAGGAATCAAATATTGAAATTGAAAATGAAGAGGACAGCGGGAACGAAGCATCCTGAGTCCTTGGAAAAAGTACAAGTCGGAAATAAACCTACCGAAATAAAATTTATCAAGGTTAAATCCATCGGGAAAAAAGAACTTCCTGACATTCTAACCCCTGATGTTCCAACCCCTGATGTTCCAACCCCTAACATTCCAATTCCTGTAGATCCACTAGGTCTTCTAAAAAATATCAAAATAAAATCTATCCCACCACGAAAAATTGTCTTCGGTCATGGCCGTGCCATAGGCGATGCTCTCATGTTTTCTGCGGGGGTCCGCGACTTTAAATTATTATTTCCTGATATCCAAATCAACATAGAAAATAATTTCCCTGCTGTCTGGGAAAATAATCCATATATTGACACATCTTTAAAAAAAGACGATCCAGGAGTAGAATTCTACAAGGTTGGCTATCCCATTATCAATAATTCAAATAACTCCTATACCCATTTTACAATGGGTTTTCTTCTCAACATGATTGCAGATGTAGATGCTCATGAATCATTACCTATGTCCATCGGAGAATTTACCGCTACATTTTCCGGAGGAGAAGTAGGAGATTATGATTTAGGGGTCTCTGATAAGAATTCTGAGGAATCAGAAAAAGTAAAAAATTGGTTGGCTAAATACAGCAAGCGTAAACCATCCGGAGGCCTTGATTGGCTACCTCGGAAACTTCAGGATGTCTTTGGTAAGAATGATAAATTCTGTAGTGTATTTGCTCGTCAGCGCGGAGATATTCACCTCACCGAAAAAGAAAAATCTTATAATATGATAACTGATATTTATGGGGAGAACATAAAATACTGGATTGTAGCTCCCGGTGGTAAGTCAGACTGTACTTGTAAAATTTGGGATTACCGAAGATTTCAGGAAGTTATAGATTATTTCGAGGGAATGATAAAATTTGTGGTAATTGGACGAAGTGATCACATAATAGAAAAACTCAAAAACGTAATAGATTTAACTGATAAGTTTAATAATGATGTTAGAGGAATGTTTCCTCTTGTTTATCATGCAGAGGGGTGTGTATCAGGTGTAACTTTTCTTATGCATTTAGCTGCGGCAGTTCCACCAAGATGGAGATTAGAACGAAAACCATGTGTAGCCATTTATGGTGGACGGGAGCCAACTTCTTTTACGGCTTATTGTAACCATCAGGTTTTGCATACGAATGGGGCTTGGAGCTGTTGTGATAATGGGGGTTGTTGGGAATCTCGCGTAACGCCACTCCAGACGAATCCATCTAGGAACAAAAGATTTTGTAAACTTCCGGTAACAGTAGAAGGACGAACCATTCCTGCTTGTATGGATTCTATAACGGCCAAGGATGTTATTCGAGCCATCGAGAAATATTATGATGGTGATATCTACACCTATATGAATCCAGTAACATCGAAAAAGACTAAAGTTGAATTGGTGAAAAGTAAGGTGGTAGAGAGAAGTGTGGAGAAAGAAATTAATGTGCTCGCCTCGCTTAGTAGTAAGGGAGGCGGAGAACAAAGTGCGTGTATGATTGTTAAGCTTTTAAGAAAAGCTGGCTGGAAAGTTAATTTTTATCCTTGGGGACCTGTGCATGAAAATTATAAAAGTATCAAGAAAAGTAAATATACTTTTAGACAATATATTGAAAGTAAAAATATTGGAGATAAAATTGTGGCTAAAGGCGGAATGCTAAAAAATATGGTAAATAATGTACCGCTTCTTTTCTATGCTAATGATCAGATTGGAAGGTTTTTGGAACAAGGAGAGGAAATTGTTGGAAAGAGTTCGATGCTGATTGTAGGGATTAACTATATTAATGCTGGATTACCAAAATGTAGGTGGTTGCATAAGAGTGGGAAGTTGAGAGCGGTGATTTTTCAGAATGAAGAAAAGAAAAATGAGTATATAAAAGACCAGCTCGGCGAACAAGTAGGGACGGAACTGATAGTTCTCTTTGGAGCTGTGGATATAAATCGCTATCTAGAATTAACTGTTCAAAAACGAGAAAAAGGAGATCCATTTGTTATTTTGAAACATTGCATGCCAGATTATAGGAAATATACAACAGAGGAAAGTGTGAATCAGGGTAAAAAAATACATTTGTGGCAAAAGAAGTTCGACAAAGAAACCGATAAAAAACTCTATAAACGATTATTAAAAGACCTAAAAAACAATGTGCGTTTTGAGTTTATGGAAGCTCATAAAGAACTAGTGAATGCTTTTCCGAATAATCCCCAAATGGTTTTCCATAAATGGGATTCGATGAGCGTAGAACATTTTTTAGAACGTGGACATGTATATTTTTACAGAACTTCAAATGCTTGGCGTGATAATCTTCCAAGGGGGCTGATAGAAGGAATGGCAACGGGTTTATGTCCCATAGTGGAAAATCGTGATGGGCCTGCTGATCGGGTGCAACATGGCAAGACGGGTTTTTATTTCTGCCATTATGACGAAATTCTTCTTCATCTGAAGACTCTTGAACGTAAGACTGATCTATGTTATAGCATGGGTGCTGCTGCAAAGGAACATATGCGGAAAAACTATGATCCAACAAGGTGGGTAGAGGAAATTGAGAGGTTGTGTTTAAATGCCTAAAAAAATTACATTAGAATTTATTGATTTTCATTCATATGAGTGAAATCCACAAGAAAGTTTGGGGTTATGAAAAATGGATTGTTAACACTTCTTTGTATTGTGGTAAAATTCTCTATCTAAATAAAGGTCGGAGATGTAGTCTACATTATCACAAAATTAAAGATGAAACATTCTATATTTTGGAAGGTAAGATTATTATGGAATTAAGTAGTAATATATACTTAGATAATCTTATTAAAGTAATTCAAGAAGGCGATGTAGTTAGAATACGTCCATTTCTTTTACATCGTTTCACAGGACTAACACATGCTAAAATCCTAGAAATTTCTACTCAACATTTTGAGGAAGATTCTTACAGATTACTAGGAGAATTTAGCGGAAAGGCTGATCCTGATTTAATGAAAAGATATGAATCATACATTTAAAATCATTAAGGAGGCAGCATAATGCCTTGGGATGTTTTTTGTATGAAATGTGGTAGTCCGTTAGCTGGTGGAATGGCTGATGGTAATGAGATGGATCAAGAGATAAAAGCTTTTGATAATCGTATGAAAGGAAAACTCATGAAATGTGCTGATTGTGGAGCGATAGAAGACATTGATTCTGGCACTGGTAAATTGTTGAGTGAAGATGAAGCAAAAAGAAGTGGTAAAGAAATTGTAGAATTACAAGGATAGAGGAGAAAATATGAAAAAACCCAGAATTGGAATAATCGGTTTTGGTTTTGTTGGTTCAGCAATCAGTCATGGCTTTGCTCTGCATGCTGATATTAAAATTTTTGATAAATATTCAGATTTTTATGATCCATTTTATGTAACTGTGAATGAGTCAGATTTTTTATTTCTTTGTCTTCCCACTCCAATGAATTTAGATGGAAGTCAAGATTTATCCAGTATAGATAGTACCATTGAAGAAATTAATAGAGTAGCTTTCAGTCAGAAAAATATAGTAATTAAAAGTACTGTAGTACCAGGAACTACCCGTTCTTATGCTGAAAAATATAAAAATCATATACTTATTTTTAATCCTGAGTTCCTAACTGAACGTTCTGCAAAGCTTGATTTCATTAATACTTCAAGAATCATTATTGGAGGAAATGATAATTATGTTTTGGGAAAACTTGAAGAAGTATACAGAACTAGATTTTCGCATACACCGATATTCAGAACAACATGGGAAGGAGCTGAGGTTGTAAAATACATGGCAAATATTTTCTTTTCTGTTAAGATTTCGTTTCTTAATGAAATGTATGATATTACAAAAAGTATTGGTGTGCCTTACGATGAACTGAGAAATATGTGGTTAGCAGATTTTAGAATTGGTAATAGCCATACTGATGTTCCTGGATTTGATTCCTATCGTGGTTGGGGCGGTAAATGTTTTCCTAAAGATATTAATGCTTTCATAAGATGGGCAGAAGAACACAATCTTGAAGTAGATATGGCTCGAGCTGCTGAAAAAGTTAATCAGCGAGTTAGAGAAGTCAGAGATTGGGAAGAGATTAAGGGAGCAACATCAAAAAATGACTATGCGGAGTTATCATGATCTTAGTAACGGGCTCTGAGGATTTTATTGGAAGTACAGCTATGAATTGTGGACTAACTATGGTAATGAAGATGGATCCAAATAGAGCTTATAATGAGATGTAGTGAAATATTTGACCCTGAAAGAAATAAAAACCTTTCTTTTGTAACATTTTTGTGGTGAGGATGTAAAATGGAAAAAAAAGAATATAAGAATCAAGCAGAAGTTTTGATAGATCTTTTGAAAGAGTTTAATAAAAAAGATTTGATAATCGCAGAGATAGGAATTTGGAAATCAAGTACTACGAAACGAGTTTTAAGCACATGTAAAGATATTATTTCTCAATATTGGGCAATCGATTTTTGGGAATTTACTAGCCATTGGAATTATAGATCTCGTACACACGAATTCTGGGATGCGTGTTATCTTAAAGCATGTAGACTGATGCGCTGGTTTCCACAATTACATATTTTACGAATGTCTTCTCTTGAAGCAGCTAGATTATTTCCTGAAAAATATTTCGATTTGGTTTTTATAGATGCTGATCATAAATACGAATCTGTTTTGAATGATATTACAGCTTGGCTTCCGCTAGTTGGGTATGAAGGATTACTGACAGGACATGATTATGGCGGTAAGAAAATTGGTGTTAAGCAAGCGGTAGATGAAATTTTCGGCTCGGATAATATAGAACTATTAGACGCAAGTGTATGGGTAAAAAAAATAGGGAGGCTTTAATAGATGGGATGGACTGAAGAAAGATGGAAAAAAGATATTCCTGCTGTGCAGGAATTATATAAAGAAAACCCGTTAAATATTTATAGTAAACATTACTGTTGTAAAAGAATAAAAATGAGGGATTGGGAAATGAGATCAGGTAAAATTTTATCTGATATGCTTAATCTGGAATCTATAATTGATTTTGGTTGCGGGTTAGGGTCGTATATTGAAGGTGCTCTTGAAGCGAAAACTAAAAAAGTGTTAGGCATAGATATAGGAGCCGATATTGCAAGAGAGTGTATTCCGAAGCGTGTACGTGGATTTGTTAAGAAAGGACATATTGGTAGAAAACTTGATTATGGAAAATGGGATTGCGCTCTTTCTATAGAAGCTGCAGAGCATCTGTTGCCAGAAGAAGAAGACATCTTTGTTGCAAATATGATTAATGCTTCTTCTAGGCTAATAGTACTTACCGCAGCGTATAGTTTTAGTTATATGCACCTTAATGCTGGAAAAACTAGAGAATATTGGGCTAAGAAATTCATAGATTTAGGATGCAAGGAACTTATAGAGGAAGAAAAAGAGCTTAGAGTAGCATTGATAGGGCATGCTAAAAACCATATTATTAAGAAATTAACAATATTATCTACCGAGGAAATTTAGTGGGACTACATTTCAAAGATATAAAATATTTTGAAGAAATTACTGATTGGTTAAAACATAAAGAATACATTGGAAGTTTTGATGGTTTAAGATTGTGCGAGTTTGGTGATTTATGGATTAGGTTAGATCTACATAATTATATGCCTCATCGTTTGGCTAGTCAGTATTTTGAGAGTAAAGGTTTTGAAGTCAGTGTTATAGATTTAGGCATAGGAAATGAAGACATTGTAAAATCAGAAAAGCGCACTAAAAAGACTATATTACGATACGATTTAGCTAAACCTATTACATCTAAGATAGGTAAATTTGATTTTATAATCGATTTTGGTACAGCTGAACATGTAGAAAATCAATATGAATTAAACAAGAATATACATAATTTATGTAAAGTTGGTGGTATTATAATACGATCTAATCCTTCAGATAGATATAGTGGCGGGAATCCTGCTAAACATCATGGACTATTTCATTATACTCATGCTTTCTATACAAAACTTTCTAGACTTTGTAAATACAAAATAGTCGATGTGAGGGAAATGACACAGAAATATTGGCCTAGTAATATACCAGGGAGAAAGAATTTTACATATGTGACTATATTAAAAGTCAAAGACAATGATTTTCCATCGTTAAATGAATTTAATGAAATAGCTGTTGAGTTAGGACAGTATGGAGGATGTTGAAGAAGATGATGCGAACTAAAGAAGAAATATTAAAGATTATAGAAAATACTAGGTGGCGTTGGGATATAATACCAGCCCTCTTGAAAAGTTTTAATAGAAAAGATTTAAAAATAGCTGAAATAGGTATTTGGGATTCTACGAATATGAAACGAGTTTTAGAAGATTGTGGTGATATTATATCGCAATATTGGGCAATAGATTTTTGGCAACCTAGTAATCATTCATCATATGTAGATGTACCAATGGAGAAATGGGATGAGTTATATGCTTACGCATGTAAATTTATGCGTTGGTATCCTCAGCTTTGTGTTGTAAGAATGTCTTCTCTTGAAGCAGCTAGATTATTTCCTGAAAAATATTTTGATATAGTATTTATAGACGCTGATCATAAATACGAATCTGTAATGGCTAATATTAAAACTTGGTCGCCGTTGATTAAAGAAGGCGGATTAATAATGGGACATGATCGTAATAAACATCATCCTGGTGTTGTAAAAGCAATAACAGAATGTTTTGATGGAATAATAAAAGCACGTGATAGTGTATGGATTAAAGAATTATAAAGAGATTGAAAAATTATGAAAATATTGCTTGTAGCATGGAATCGTATGGGGCGGAAAAAAAAAGGAAATTGGCAACATGAATTGTTTCGAAGAGAATTAGCTAGACAACAAGATGTTATATTTTTTGGTGTTGGATACGAGGGATATAATTCTAGATTAACAGTACCGGATGTTCTAACTATGTATCCAGACACAGATGTTGTGTTAACGCATTATGAATTTAGAGATAAGTCTTTATCGCCTGGGCTTGAGGATGTGGAAAATGTTTTAAAGGTGCATATTTTTGGCGGTGATTATAATGAAAAATCTTTTGAAATTTATGACAGTCATTTAAATAAAGTTGGTTATGATATTATAATTCCTAGATATAAAGCACAAATGAGAAGTTTGGAAAGTCGTGGTATAGGTAGTAAGTATTATATTTTGCCGTGGTCTGTTGATATTAATAAACATCATAAACTTTATATTGAGAAAAACATTGATGTTATGGCGTCGTTTCAAATAAGTTATAAGGCTGCGAATCGTAAAAAGTTAAAAAAAATAATTCATGAAATGGATGTAAACAGTTTTTTTGAAAAAGTTTGGTTTGAAGAATATGTTAGAAAAATTAATGAATCGAAAATTTTTGTGACATATAACGCTGAGGATAATGAATTAAGCGGTAAGTATACTGAAGTAATGGCTTGTGGAACCTTTCTATTAACAACTAGACCGGATGACCTTGAAAGACTTGGTTACAAAGATGGGGAGCATTTAGTTCTTTATAAAAATGATTTTAGTGATTTGGAAGACAAAATAAAATATTTTCTTAAAAATGAAAATGAAAGAGAAGGAATTGCAAAAAACGGGATGGAATTTGTTAGAAAATATCACAGCACTGAACAAAGAGTCAAAGAATTTACAGAAATAGTGGAAGGAGAATTAAGTGCAAAGAATATTTTGATTTAGTATTTATAGATTCGGATCATTTTTATGATGCTGTTAAAGAAGATATTTATTCATGGAAAACTTTGGTTAAAAAAGATGGTTTGTTAACAGGACATGACTATGGTAATAAAAGATTTCCTGGGATTAAAAAAACTGTTGATGAAATTTTTGGTGCGGATAATATAGAGTTATTAAAAAGTACTGTATGGATGAAAAGAATGTAAGGAGATGGAATAATGGGGCGAGCTAATATACTGATAGATCTTATTAAGGAACAACAAGCGGAACGTGTAGCTGAAATTGGTGTAGGACGTGGAAGAACTACAAGGGAAATACTAAGATCAAATTGTTCTAATATAATTAAAGAATATTGGGCGGTAGATCCTTGGAGTACTAAGCATGCAAGAGATTCGGAGTGCAATAGGATCGGAGGCAGAGACCAGAATTTTTTTGATAAAGAAGCTTGGAATGTTTATAGATATGTGTGTTTTTTTCCACAACTTAAAATAATTAGAATGACTTCTGTTGAGGCATCGAAACTTTTTTATCATTATAAAAAATATGTTAATGAAAAATATTTTGATCTTGTTTTTATAGACGCAGAGCATGACTATGAAAGTGTTAAACGAGATATATTAACATGGGAACCTTTAGTGAAAAAGGGTGGAATTATGTGTGGACATGATTATGCTTCTCGTGAAAAAGAAGTGATAAAAGCAGTTGATGAAATTTATGGCAGAGATAATATTGAGGTCATACACCCTGGATCAGTTTGGGTTAAAAGATTGAATGGGGTTTAGATTAAGTTATAATTGGATAGGAGAAATATGAAATATATTAGTGAGATGCATACTTTGCGGTCATGATTATGGAAATAAGAAGTATCCAGATATCGAAAGAGCTGTAAATGATGTTTTTGGACAGACTAACATAGAGTTATTAGAAGAAACGGTCTGGATGAAAAGGGTATAAATATTTTATGGAATTAGAGTTTTGGCACAGTGGTTCATTAGGAGACATTATTTATTCACTTCCTGCTATTATAACTCTAGGAGGCGGAGGATTGTATTTGAAATCCGATCATTCTGAGATATTAAGAGATCTTTTAACTCGACAACCGTATATTTCTGATGTATTTCCTTCTATTCGTACTAGGTGGCAATATGGTAGAGCTGAAAATGTCGTTCTTCCTGATGGCAAAAAAGTAAGTAATTTAGATAGATATCGTCATCTGGAAAAGATGGGACATTTAGCAGGAAGAGTTAGACATCTAGCACAGTACCATTTGGATATTTTTGGTCTTGAGTTTGACTTATCTCAATCATGGATTTCGGAAGTAGTATCTAATTCAATAACATCTATAATTGTTAATAGGACTTTACGACATCATGATAAAGAAGAGATAGATTGGAAATTGTTAGAACCTTATCAGGAAGTTGTAGCTTTTATTGGTAATAAATGGGAGTATAAAGAATTTTCTAAGATGCTTTCTGTACAATGGTATCAATGCCGTGATGCTTTTGAGATCGCACAAGCTATAAAGGGATCAAAACTTTTTATTGGAAATCAATCGCTTTGTTTTGCTCTCGCTGAGGCGATGAAACATCCAAGGGTTTTAGAAGTTTGTTATAAGAGAAATAATTGCCAACCACAGAGTTCGAATGGGTATACTTATTTGAATAAAATCCTTATAGAGGAGCATCTAAAATGATAAGTAATTATAAAAACCAAGGAAATGAATTTAAACATATAGTTGCAAAGGATCTGTATGGGGTCAAAGAATATCAAAGTAATTATTTTGATATTATATTTGATATAGGAGCAAATATAGGATTTTTTTCTGTCTATATGAGAATGAAGCATCCATATACTAGAATTGTAGCTGTTGAACCTAGTATAGAAGTGTGTAATTATCTTAGACAAAATATTAATATGTTAAATATTGAACTTGAAGAAAAGGCTTTAGGAAATGGCGAAAGATTTTTTCTTTTAAGCAGAGGGCATATTCTTGATTCCATGTTCGTGCCAAAGCGTGAAGGAGATTCTTATAGTGTTGAATCTATTTCTTTAATATCTTTATTTGAAAAATATAATTGTAAATTAAGTGATAGGTATCTTATTAAACTTGATTGTGAGGGCGGAGAAAAGTATATTATCGGGGATAAAAAGTCAGAGGAAATAGTGATAAATGCCCAGCATATTGGTATGGAAATTCATTTCAAGTCCCAAAAAACCCCATTTGATGATTGGTTAAGTTTTAGCGATTATGATAATTGGATAAAAAAAATTTTTAATAATCATATTATATCTTTCCATACTTATAATATGGATGGGGGATATGGACATTATTGTATAAGAAAGAAATGATGAGATATGAAAAGAGGTATAAGTTTTTGTTGGGCGGTGAAAAAAATTAGCGGTTGGAATAGGATATTTATAATGGGTAAAAAGCAATATGAAAAAGAACTCAATTTGTGCTGAAACCGGAATTTGGAATTTAGAGACCGCAAAAAAACGACATAGATATGATCCAGAATTAGCAAAATACATAGCTACAATGTACAAATCTGTTAAATCAGTTGCAGATCTTGGGTGCGGCAAAGGAGACTACTGCAAATATCTGAAGGAAAAAGGTATTCCAATAGTCCATGGCTATGAAGGCACACCAAATATTCAAGAAATTGCTGTCTATAATGATATTATGACTCTTGATCTTACCAAAAGGAGATGGGTAGAAATTTATTACGATCTCGTAATCTCCCTCGAAGTCGGTGAACACATCCCAAAAAAATACGAACAAGTCTTTATTAACAATGTCTCTGAATTTGCTAAAAGTAATTTGATATTGAGCTGGGGAATCCCAGGACAGGGAGGAACAGGACATTTTAACGAACAGCCAAATGAGTATGTAATAGCTGAATTTATTAAAAGAGGATTCAGGCTTGAGAGAAAAAAGACAAAGTTTTTAAGGAAGGCTGCTGAGAGAAAGTGGTTTAAAGGCTCACTGTTAGTGATGAGAAAGAATTAACTAAAAGTAAGGAGGAACCATGTCGAGAAAATATCCTGAATGCGAAATCGATTTTAAGGTTTTAGCCAGACCACTTGAATTTGCCTGGGGTGGCGCCAGATTACCAAAGATGAAATTTTGGGATGGGAAGTATTCTAATCCGGTTACAAAGAACTATAAAATTTCTATCTGTACAACTTGTATGGATAGACTTAAAGATCTTAAAGTGACTCTTCCTCAGAATATCAAAGATAATCTCGAGTATCCCAATGTGGAGTTTGTGGTAATAGACTACGGAAGTAAAATAGATGATATTGGTGGCTGGATTAAATCAGAGATGATGGAATACATTGAGAAAGGCATTCTTGTTTTTATCAGGACAGACGAACCCAAATACTTTGAAATGGGTCACTCACGGAATATTGCTTTTCAGGCTGCCTCTGGAGATATTGTGAATAATGTAGATGCCGATGGATTTACCAATAGAGGTTTCGTTATTTATATCAATAAGCTTGCTAATCAATTATCTGAGAAAGTTATATTTGCAAAGAGTAGACAGTTATTACGAGGAAGACAGGGGTATTACAAAAAAGAGTTTATTGATCTGCTTGGTGGATACAACGAAGATTTACGTCACTATGGCTCAGATGACGTGGATTTGATGAACCGAGCTTGGGAGTTAGGCTTTACTATGATGTCATTTCAAAAAGGTGGAAATTTCAGTAGAGGAACTTCAGATCATAAAAAACATCAAGAAGGAAATTATCCAGAAGCCTGGTGGCAGTCAGAAGGAAGAAACAGATTTATTTCTTATTCAAATTTACTTTTGGGAAGGTTTAAAGCAAATGAAGAGAAAGTCTGGGGGAAGGCTAAATTAGTTAAGAACTTTACAGAGGAGATAGAAACGGGAATTCAGGGATAGAGATAATACCATTCTACTGTACAAGTTGGTTTGTTAGCTAAAACTTTCCAGTAGTAGGTTTTGTTGGAATTTTAAATGAGCTTTTCGGTGTTGATGAAAATGGTCTTGGAGTAATTGGTGCAGATTTTGAAGGTGAAAAAGTTATACGCTTTAAACTAGTGAAGAGGTAAAATTATGAAAAAGGTCTACCTCGGAGGAACATGCAATGAATCAATATGGCGCAAACATATGATAATATTTCTGCATGATGAAGGACTAGAATGGTTCGATCCAGTCGTTGATGATTGGAATGAAGAAGCTCAAAAAAATGAACTAAGAGAACGTGAAACTTGTGATTTTGTTCTTTATACTATTACACCAAAAATGACTGGTGTCTATAGCTTAGCTGAAACTGTAGACGATAGCAATAAACGACCTGAAAAAACTGTCTTTGTTATGCTTCGTTATGATGGTAAAGAAAAATTTAATGACGGTCAGTGGAAATCCTTTGGCGCTGTAGCAAGGATGGTTAGAAATAATGGCGGACAGGTCTTTGTTGATCTAAAATTAGCAGCAATATGGATGGGAAGAAAGAATTCATGAAACGTCTAATAGCCGCTAATTTACAGCCAAATAGCAAATCGAGATATAATCCAGAAAGACTTAAGCTTATGCTTAGGGCTCAAATTCATAATCTATTAGAAGTTGGCTGGAAAAAACAAGATATTATTCTTTTAGCCAATTTTGATTTTGAGTTTATGGGTATAAAAGCTGAAAAGATAAAGTTTAATGATTTTTGTCTTTCTGGCTCGAAAATGTGGGCGGTAAAATTTCTTTTTGATAACAACAGAGTTGATGAGGTTATCTATTCAGCTGACATTGATACGTGGCAAAATTTATGGTTTAATTGCCCAGTTTTTGATGGTGATGTTGGGGCTTGTTCCTACTCCAATCCGAAATGGAATGGAGGCAGTATTTTCTGGAAGCCATCCTCGAAAGACATTGTTGATGAGATCGTAAGGCAACTAGAAAAAGACAAGGCAGCTAAAGAAGAACCCCTTCTTAATAAAGTTTTTAACTCAGAAAAATATGCTAAGAGAATCTCGCTACTTAATTCTACCTACAATACAGGATGTTCGGGATTTATACCTAGATTTACAAGAAGCCTAAAACCAATCCGAGTTGTACACTTCCACCCTCAAAATTCAATTGCCTGGGAAATTCACGGCCTCGACAGAGAAGGTATTGGAGAAATAGCTGTAACTATCAGACTAGAAAGGTTACTCAGAAAATACTATCCGCAAATGGCAACGGAATTGAAGGATAAGACTATTCCCGCAAAAAAGCAGGCTGAGGAAAAAGAGAAGGCAAAACGAAGAGCTGAAAAAGAGCAGAGAAGACAAAAAAAGCAGTAAATAAGCTATAAACTCAGTCTTTATTATACTTGTTCTAAAAAAAAGATTGATCTTTTCTGAAAAATTCTGAATAATCTACCTCAATTAGATTCCAACCTAAAAAAAATCTAGGGCATTATCATGAAAAATCTCGCAAAACGTTTGTTAGATCTTATAACCTCACTTAAACAAGACCTTGAAGTTCTCAGCGAAGAGCCAACAGATCAAGAGCCAATAGGTCAAGAGCCAACAGAAACCATCAGCTCAGACTTCCCCTGGGAAGAATATATTTCTAAGTTTGATGATGTTATTGAAGGCAACATAGACGAGTTCGTCAAAAAAGAAAAAAAGAAAATTCTTCCGAAAGCCAAACTCAGAGAACTCGAGTCATTGCATGACTCTCTGAGAAAAGCCAAGAAGAAACTTGAGGACTATTTCAAGACCCCGCCAGTGGCGCGCAAAGATCTGGACTCAGAAATTTCAGCCATCCAGGGCGCTATGGCTGATGTTCTTAAAGATACTGGGATGAAGAAAGTTGAAACCACTCGTTATATCTTTTCTCTCAGGCGAACTCCTGCTTACTACAAAGTGGTTTCCGAGAAAACAGCGGTTAATTCTCTCAAAAAGAAAAAACTTGGAAGATTTATCAAGGTTGAAGAAACCTTGGATATGGCTAAGCTGAAAAATTTTCTTAAGAGTCGAGGTCTGACAATTCCGGGGCTCAAGAAAATGACAGCCGATGTCTCGATTTATATTTATGAGAAACATGAAGAGGGAGAAGTTGAATTAATACATGTAGTGGGACCGGAAGGGTTTGAAGAGGATTATGAGAATATTGAAGAAGAAATGAGTAGTAGTAGTGGTACTATTGAAGAAGATGAAGAATCAAGTAGCTCAGAATCGAGTAGTGAAGAGTTTGAAGATCTATTAAAATTCACCAACGATTTTGCCGAGACTTCAGCCTTCCGTGGTCAGTATGATTTTTTATCAAATTTCCATCCAGCACCAACTTCATTCGAGGGAAAAGTGTATCCAACTTCTGAACATGCTTATCAAGCTGCAAAAACATTGGATTCAGAAATCAGAGAAACCATTAGAAAGTTAAGGACTCCAGGAGATGCTAAAAGATATGCAAGGAAAATTCCGCTTCGATCTGACTGGGAAAAAATTAAGACTGATGTAATGAAAAGAATTGTCAGGACTAAATTTGAAAGTAATCCAAAATTAATGGAAAAATTAATTGCCACTAAAGGAATTGATATTGTTGAAAATAATACATGGGGAGATACTTTTTGGGGAAAGAGCGGAGGGAAAGGACAAAATCAACTGGGTAAAATTCTGGCAGAAGTTCGAGAGGCAGGACTTAAAAAAATATCATCCATAAAAACTATGGCTATAGTCGGTTCCCGTGAAACTACTTCAAATATGTTACAAGCTACACGCTACCAAACCAAAAAAGCTCTTGATGCTGGCTGGGGGATTGTAACTGGCGGAGCGAAAGGAGTAGATGAAGAATCAATCAGAGAAGTCTTACGACAGAATGCCTGTAAAAAATTAACTGTTTATTTACCAAAAACTATCGAAAGTCAGCCAGCTGCTGTTAGGCCCCTTCTTAAAAAAGTAAGAGATCTTGGAGCAAATGTGGTGGAAAATTCAGGTGTAAAACGAGCTGCGAAAGAAACAGGTAAAGCTGTCTCAGAAATTTCTTATGGCCAGGCTGCTTTTACCAGAAATAAGGATATAGTTGGTAAGGCAGATGCTATGACAGCAATTCAAAAGGGTGGCTCAAAAGGAACACAACATTCCATTAATGCTGCACTTAAAAAAGAAATTCCAGTTAAACAAATTGATGAAAAATTAAATGCAAGATTGCTTAAACAAATAATGAATAAGCTAAAAATAAAACACCTGGGTAATCTCACAAAGTTTTTAAAAGGAACTCTAAAAGTTGTGCCTGGAATATTACCAATTTTTGAAGCAATTGATCTAGGATTACTCTGGAAAGACATGGATAATCTTGAAAAAGATATCGAGGCCGGAACTGCTAATGAACAACAGAAAAAAATCTGGGAATGGCTGCAACAAAAAAAAGAAGCGAGTGAAGGAGAAGAATGGGGAGAGATAGATCTGGAGGAAGAGTTTGAGGAAAAATTTGAGAATGAAGAAGAATTCAGCGAAAAAATAAATGCACCAACATTTGCTTATCAGACAGTCTATAATAAGAAACCAGCAGAATTTTTGTCTGGCAGAACGGATGCTCCGAAAAAAATGTGGAGAGGGAGAGCTGTCGATGAAGGCCTCAAAGAAAAATGGTTAGAGGAACTCAATAATTTACCAGTTGAGATAAGATCAACAGATGAAGGCAAAAGCGAATCCAGACCTGCGTTTGTCGTGCTCAGAATGCCAGAAAAATATGACGATCTTCACGAACAGATGGTATCGAACTTAAAAAAACAATCTGATCTATTTGTTGGATTCGATATTGGTCAGGGAAATAGACCAAGAATCTGCGTGGCTGGGAAAATAAGAAACGATCAGGGTGAAAAATGGAGTACATGGTGGAACTCACTCGCAGAAAAAATTCTCACTGCCTATAACGAGACAATAAAGGAAGAAAGTGCAGAAAACTTTCCCGATGATTTTTATAGAAACGATAATTTTTATGAAACTCCTTATGATCCATCTAGAGTAGACAATAAAGTTCTTGGGGATGATTTTAGAATAGTGTGCGCGCATTTTTCTACATGGAAGAAGACTGAGGGTAAAGGCATTAAATTTACCAAAGAACAAATACTTGAGAATGCAACAAAAATCATAAAAGAAATTAAAGAACGAGTTAAAAGTGATAAGATGAACTACACATTCTCACCAGAAAAAATGAAGGAAACTTCAAAAGAATTATATGGTCTGGTGAGAGAAAAACTTCCCGAAACTCTGCAAAAAATTGGCGAAGCTAAGAAAGATCAGGAGATAGCCGGGCTATATCTAGTTTCTCCACACTCTGAATACATCTGGGATGGCAGTAAAACAGCCATAATAAAATCCAAAAAATTTACTGAACACATCAATGAACCTCTCTACTTAATTTCTGATAAAGACTGCTGGGGAATTATTAAACTTTCCGAACCAAAAGAAATTAATCAGAAAGAATTTGAGGAAAGATATGAGGAGCATCTTGTGGAGAACTATGAAAGAATTGAGTGGTGGGATGAACAGCATCCTTTATATTTGTATGAAGTTGAAGTAATAGAGAAATTTGATCCAGTGAGAGAAGTAGAAGTTCCACAGGGGATTCAAGCGTGGATCCTACCAAAAAATGTGATTTTTAAATAGGAAAGATATAATGTCGATAATACCAATAGACTGTTTCAAAAAATGTATCCAGGAATTTATTAAAAAAAGAAAGCCCATTCCAGATAGGTTTATAGTTATCGAAAATTCTACCGATTTTGAAGAAATTAAAAACTATCTTTGTACTTCTGCTGGAAAAAACAAAATTTTAAGAATAATTCAAGAAAAATAAACCTTTAAATAAGGAAAAATATTTATGAAAAGTGTAAAGAGCCAACTCAAAAATTTAAAACATAATAATGTCAAATTTATCGAGGGTGATGATAAAGTTAGAACCAGTAAATGTTTAGCTGAGATTAATACGATTCTTGAACAATATGATTGTGTCATGATTCCTGAATTTCTCTTTTCTGGAACTAATCTCTCAAATCGTATAAAGATCATGCCAAAACCAAGAAATATTGTTCCGCCAGGACAAAGCAATTGAAAAGATTTCTAATATTTTTAATTTTATTTTTTCCACTCCAGACCCTCGCTGGAGATCTTGATATAGGCTTGTCTGCTAAATCTGGAATTACAGATTCACAATCATTCTACCTCGGACTCGATACTAAAATCAAGGAAATTAGTTTGGTGAGTAAACTAAACTATGGTGAGCGGAATGACTTAGAAATCGAGAATAAAGCTTTCTTACGTTTAGGATACGATCCGAAGCTCAATGATAAATGGTCTCTCTGGTTTTTTGACCAGGCTGGATATAATAAACTCAGAAAAATAGATTTTGAAAACTTCTTTGGAGGTGGTCCAAAATATAGTTTCTGTAAAAACTTTTCTGTCTCAATTGGTTATTTACAACATCATCAAAAAATTGAGAGTGATACTTTGGATATAAACCGACTCTCACTTAGACTCAAAGGTAAAGTAAAATCATTCAAAGCAGTGATTTTCTACCAACCAAATCTTGAAGATTTGGATGACTACATCTTTACCGGAGAGGCTTCAATTAAGCAAAAAATTGCTGCACGCTTATCACTGAAATTATCACTTACTGATCAATACAGATCGAGACCAGAGACTGACGAAAAAAATGAACTATCAGTAATTTTATCGCTTGGGATTAAAATATAGCCAGATTAGATTAAATCATGAACAGCTTCACAAAAATTTTAACTAATACTTTAAAACACGAGGGTTTATACTCAAACGACCCAGATGATTTTGGGGGTGAGACCTATAAGGGAATTTCTAGAAACAAACATCCCAGCTGGCCTGGATGGAAAGTAATTGATTCTTATACCCCACCGTTTTCTGCCAAGTTCGAGGAAAGATTATTTCATGTTGTCAAAAAATTTTATCGTCTCAAGTTTTGGGATGAAATTATGGGTAATAAAATTTCTTCATTCGATGTAGCACAAGAACTTTTTGACACAGCAGTTAATATGGGAAATCATCAGGCAATTATAATTTTACAGCAATCATTGAACTTATTAAATCGTAATGAATTCTTGTTTTTAGATCTCGTAGAAGATGGTGTGATTGGCCCAAAAACTCTGAGTGCATTAGAGGCTTATCTCAAAAAAGATAGTTCAGAAAATTTACTGATCTGGATGAATGTTTTTCAAGGAATGCGTTTTATTAAAATTATGAAAAAAAGTTCTTTGCAAGAAAAGTATGCGCGAGGTTGGGCTAAGAGAATAGAACTATCCAAGAGGTAAACCATTATGGACAATGATGAACTTGGAAGACAAGTTGCTGGAGTTGTACAAAAAGTCAAATCTATGGAGAATGAATTTTCGGGTTTTCAAAAACGGATTGATACTAAAATTATACAAATTTGTAATAGACAGGATGAAATTAGTCAATTAGTTTATTCCAGGCCTCCCTGGGTGGTTACAGTAGTTATCAGTATATTATTTGCAGCCTGCGCAACATTAACAACGTTATTGATTAGAGGGTAGTGGGAAAGGAGGTGATGATTTATCGGTTCCGTATCTTCATATCCAAATGAAAATAAAAAGTGGAGATGGGTGCTCCAATGGCATTCTAGGGGCCGGTCTTAACTCAGTTCACGGAGATCTTCGACTTCAGATTGACTCTCAAAGACTAGAAGGCTGGACCCTGAATTGGATTTTATCGATAGAATCTGATCCTAAAAATTACTCAGATGCAGAAAAACTTATAGAGAAAAAGTTAAATTCTGCGATTAAACTTCTACTTGATCCTACGAAAAAAACAGTTTCTGAGAAAAAAAGTCTTGAGCCAATGGAATGGCTTACCATTGATAAGGCTACCTTTCCTGAAGGAACAATTGGAGCAACAAAAAATTTAAAAGGCTACATGGGAATTGTTGATAAAGGATTTGTAGAATTTGGCACGCGCAAACCTCATTTCTTTGAATATTTTCTTACCGGCAAAAAACTTAGTGGCAGACTAACGTTCCGCCTACTTCCTAACGTATGGCGACAGCAATCAATTGGAGAGGGTGCTGAAAGTAAAACTGGAAAAGGCTACACAGTCTGGATGTCCTTCTTCGCCGATCCCGGTCCTTATGTCCTTGATCCCCGCGCTCTGAAAAAACACTGGTATCCGCCTGCTGAAATTTCTGCCCTCCCCAAAAAAATCAGAAGTCAAATCCCTTCTGAATATCAATACTGGAAGATTAAGGAACAATCGAAAGCTCATAAAATTAGAGATGAATTGATAGATGCTATTAAAAAGAAAGAAGTAGCATTAGAGTATGCAGAACAATTTGCTGCACGAGGACACCTAAGCTATATAAGAAAAGAAAAACCTGAGATGAAAACTACGATAGGAGGAGTAGTTACCCCATGGGAAGTAAAAATAGATAAGGTTAAAGTTCCTTCGAAATCGGTACTTTCTAAAATTAAATCTACTTTATTCTATGATCCTCCAAAAAGCCTGAGATTTTGGTGGAATCCCGGGAAGGGTACTTATGGTGGGAAAGATAAGAAAGAAAAAATTATTTGGAATCATTGTCCCGATTGTTTGTATCTCGCCTCAAAATCACCGTTCAACATAGATACTCTTCCAACTTATCCCGGAGAAGGAAAAATTTTATGCAAGGGAGCTGACCATCCATCACTTGAAGTAGAATTTCCCGGGGAAAAAAAAGGCGAAGGAAGACATTATGTATTTCTGCCTGTGAAAGATAAAAATTTATATAAATCACAATGGGTGATCGATGCTGCTACTAATCTTTTAATTAAAGATAAAAAAAATGTGAAGATAAAATCTATGTGGGGAGTAGTTCATTCTTTATTATTAGAATACAAGGAGTTATTAAAAAGCCTAGTTGTAGATACTGGTAATATGAATGTGGTAGATAAAGCTTTCATGATCTGGGCTGGACAGCCATTAGTCAAAGATTTTATAGTTGCTTATGAACAAGCAGTCCGGGAAGTTTTAAAATCAGCAGATTTATCGCTGCTTGAAATGATTGCATTAAACCCTAAAAAAAGAGCTCCCCTAATGGCTAAAGCAGATGCTATTGCTGTAAGACTCCTAAATGAAGGTCAGGTACTTGAAGTCGAAGAACAATTAAGTGGAATGAAAAATTTAATCTTAGAAGTTGTTACTCTAAATTTTGTTAAGCCAATAACGAAACTTTTTTTTAATCTGCTTGCTTCACAAATCAAAGCTTTAAAAATTTTTACAAAACTACCAAAAAGAATAGGGGATGTGGGCGTAGTGCCAGAGAGCAAAATTGGCTTATTTCCAAGCGGAAAAATGCAAACTCCATATGAGCCAGGAATTTTCAGAAGAATAATCAATTCATGTTTTTATTCAGCCAGAGTTCTCCGAAGTAAAACCTTGGCAGATAGAATTACAGCTGCATTGGCAAATATAGATACATTCAAAGGACAAATGAATTATGATACTCTTAAAGCTGGAAAATTTATTTTGGATGAAGTAGATTATTTCAAGTCTTTCTGGAAAGATTGTGTTCTTATCTATGCACCTGGGGTATCTATTCGCAACATGGCTGACAATACTTTAAAAGCAATGAATGAATCACTTAATTCATTTTTCAGAGGAGAGTTTTTCTGGCCACTAATGAGGAAGCGAGGAACACCGATTATCCCGATTCCAAAAGAAGTCAGCGGTAGTTTTTTTGTAAAAACTGAAGCAGAACTTAGTGAGGTGCTTGGAAAGACAAACTGGTATCAAACTCATAGAAATGTATTGTACGAAGCCCTTTTAGGAGGCCCGGAGACAAAAGCACGAGAATGGTATTTTTCAGGTTATGTGGATGCTTATGCTAAAAAGTTATTTAAACAGGGAAAAATCCTGGATGACTTTGCAGAAATAATGAGAGAAAAAGGAATCAAAGAAGTGAACCGTGTATTCTTTGATTATAAAAATAAGATGGCGGTTGAGGTTTCACTTGAGAGAATTTTTCCCTTCTTTACCTTTAACATTCGCAATAACGCCTACTGGCTAAAAGATTTTATGTACCATCCATGGAAATTAGGCGCTATTCGAGGTGTATGGAACTGGTGGAGCAAGCGGACAGGAAGCAATGTTAATTTTTCAATAAAGACCATGGTTCCAGTGTATTTGATTCCTGGAACTTATTTCAACCCACTTTCCTGGCTTTCTGCTTATAAATATATAAAAGTCTTTACAAAGTATCATGGAGAGCCAAAATGGAGGGAAGCTCAAGATGCGAATATAAAAGGACAAATTAAAATGATGGAAAAAATTCCTGTTGAGAATAGAACAAGAATTTTTTCAAGAGCAAAAATCAAGAATATGCAGGATTATTTAGATCGACAAAAGGTTACATGGGCAAAAGTTACAGTCGATTTTTTAGATGACTGGCTGGGTTTGCTTCCTATATGGAAAAAATATGTCCTCGCACCGCTACAATTAGCAGAAAAAGAAGAATGGAGAACAGTGATTCCACAAGGTCAATTGGTTGATGCTGTATCTTCCTGGATGTTTAAAGAATTTGTAGGAACAGTTACCTCGCCGGGTCCACAAAAGATTCATTACATCTATGGTATTATGGAAAGCAGAGGACTTCCAACTAAAGAAATGATTGATGAAGAAATTAAAAAAATGCCTCAATCTGAGAAAGAAGGAAAATCATTGGATGAGCTTGCGAAGAAAGTAAAAAGAGCAAAGGCTGAACAAATGTATCGAGCCTGGGAAGCACAGAAAGCAGGGATTGGATTTCTGTCAGGAATGTGGCTACAGAGGAGCTGGCAAGATATTTATAATATGCATATAGCTATTTTGGATGAACTTAGCAGTAAAGAATAAAGGAGAGTAATCATGGAGCTTCCTGAAAAATCTGTAAATTTTAGCTTAGTCGTACAAACTTTTCGTGGTCAACACGTAATTCGTGAAGGCGCTTCACGCATTCTCTGGAGAGTGTTTTTTGATTTATCAGTAGATAGAAATCATCCCATCACCTCCTTTGCCCTGACTTCCAATCCCATCGAGAATAAAGAAATCTCAGCATCATGGACGCCATGCCCAGATGAGAGAGCGCTTGAGAGGGGAAAGGAAAAAGAGGATAAGAGCTACCTGGAACCTGATCCTAAAGGATGGTGGAATATATCAAAAGCTACTCCTTCGCACCTGAGACAACTTACATCAGGCAAGGCCACTTTCTACATCATGAATGATTTCTGGAAATTTTTATTGAATAGTAAACATCTGAAAGGACTTTTTACTCTTTCACGTCAAGATCATTCCGATTTATGGGTATGGAAGAAGAGTGCGGGACCAGGGGAGAAGAAAGAGTGATTAGTTATTATTCTCGGAAGTTAGTCGGAAATATTTTCTTTGCTGTTTTGGAACGTATAAAATAACAATGTAATGCTCGAAACTTAGCTCCTTCATAATTCTTCCAGATTCGGTTTGGATTTCTTTTCCAGATAGGAATACCAAACATAGATGGAAAATAACTCCACCACTTATTATTCACTCCAAAATAGTATGTGCTAAAAAGGATATGAATTATTTGCTTCCAATTTTGTTTAAAGTAATTCCACATAACGCTTTTTACCAAGCGTAAGTTTTACGAAGAGTGAACCTACTTGATCTTATCAATTTTATGCTCGGATAGAATTTCTTTAGCGTCCATAATCTCTTCAATGACAAACTTTTCAAATTTTTTGTCAGATTTATAATTAAAGCTCGGAAATTTTGCATATTGCTGAAATCTAATCCGCGTTTTCTGAATTTCTTTTTTAAAGTCGATAGGAAATTTTTTAAGAAGCCACCCAGGAAATTTTTCTTTTTTGAGATGTTGCCACCAGGTTCTTGGAAAGCAGAATTCATGGGTTACAACTTTTGACTTGGTTTGTAAACACTCAGCCCAAATTTTTGTTTGGAGTTCAAGTATTCCTTGTTGTAAAATACTATCAAATCTGAATTTAGGATCCACTTCCTGAATAGTAGGAAAAGTTTTTTCAATCTTAAATTTCAAGGCCTCTAGTTCTACTGACTGAAATCGTTTTTCTTCATTAAGCATTATTTGAATTTCCTCCTATTCTTATGATATCTTTAGTTCATTTTTTTCTTTTAATTATTGAGTTTCAGCACACCTCACGCTTACTGAGTTAATTGTTAGAAAAGAACCATCCCAATCGGCGTTCCCATCTGTATGAGAATTATCTGCCCACATCCCAAAAGATTTTTCTATTAAATCCCACTTTTTTTCTTTAGACATTTTTGCAAGTTTCCGCTTGGCTTTCTTGATTTTTTCATCGGTAATTTTATACATAATTGTTCCTATACCTGAATTAACTCGTGAGTGGTTTATACTCGTGTTAAACCAAGATCTCTCTCAGTTTTGCCATCAAACAAGCAGTATTACAATAATATCCATCGATATGCTTACAATGGCTATCTGAATATCCATCTTTATGATGAGCTTTGATTATCTTCTCTGACAGCAGAATTGTTCCTTTTTCTATTTGAATTTGACCAGCTTCATAATATTCGTGCAGTGGCGGACTTACTATTTCTATAGAAGCTCCGCAAAATTCACACTTAGTTATACTTTTAATTGGTTCAGACATATTGTGTCCTCCCTTTATTCTGAGTATTTCGTTTCTAATTTATCAACAAATTCAAATATTTCTGTTTCTGATTCCTCACAATCATTAAATAATCCGATTATTTTGATGATAGCATCTAAATGCTCAGGTAGAAAATTTTCTTCAACCAAATAGTTTACTATCCACTCAAGCCTTTTTTGTTTTTCAGGATCTTGAAAAACTAGCATTTTTCTTCTTTCTTTTCTGACCTTCATAATATTCGTATCCTCTTTTCCGCAATGATCGCAGTACCTGTGCATGGTTATCTGAAACATTGACTAACTTAGCTGTTTCTCCAAGAGGTAACTTAAAAGCTTCGTTATCATCTAAGGCCTTAAACTTATCAAGCTTAGTTGGTTTTCGATGTCCTTTTGGTTCCCGAGGAATTTTTAGTTCAGCCATTTTCTCCTGAAATACTGATGTAGAAACTCCGAGAATTTTTGCGGCTTCCTCGATTCGATGAATATCATACAAACTCTTTACAAACTCTTCTATGGTGTTAAAGTGAAAATCATACATTTCATTATAACCATCAAGTAGCTCATCCCAGTCTATTTTTGGTCGAGACATTAGTTTTTCCTTCCTTTATTAATTTTGCTTATATACTTTTCGACTCTTTTGTCTATCCATGTAGGCTTTGAACGAAATTTATCCAAGAGTATTCTATAAATTTCATAGCTCTGAGAATATAATTCAAAGGAATTGGACACCAGATATCTTTTCTGTGCATATAATCTATATAAACAAGACTAAAATACCACGGGGGGATAATTTCGCCTTCTGATCGAAGCCTATATATTTTTTTGTTTAAAAAAGAAGGTCATCTCTCCCCCCCCATCTCTTTCACTAATTCATCCGTTTCTTTCCGTGTTCTCAACTCCCACTGTTTTTTCTTGAGATCCCAGATCACAGAGCCTGCTTCTATGGTTTTATCCGGTGCGCCTGGTTTTAGCAAAATGATTTTGATATATGGTAAACCCTTCTTAGGTTTAATAACTTTACCAAATTTTATGTTGTGGTAACCTTTAATGAAGAACATTTTATCTCTTTTCCATATTTTTTCCTGATCTTAATTATAAACTTTTTTGCCAGGTCCTCTCCAAGCTCTGTGGATGACATCTCACTCAATTTCTGTCTTTCATATTCTTTAGGAAAATATGTCTTCCTAAATTGATCTATGGTTTTGATTGTTTTATTTGCCATTCTGTTTTATCTTTTTTTTAGAGATAATTCTAAGAGTAGCATTAATTATAAAAATTAATGCCAGGTACAGAAAACATTCTATCCACCTACATCGCCATACTTCTATCATGACACAAATAGAAGAACTTATTGTAATCAAAAACCAACCAATAAATATAATTGTTTTAATGCGAGCTTCCATCTCTTTTCCTCATATCTCTGTCAACAATATTTGTTTCGGGATCCCTTCCAGCAATTCTTTCTCCGTAGCCTCACCAGCAGTTCTTCCATCTGGTAACATAAGATAACTAAAAAATGCTACCCTGGCTCCTAGCACCGTAGCTGAGATACACTTAGCTTTTATGTCGTGGTAAAGCAAAGTAGCTGCCTGAATCCTAGCTGCTCTTTCATTTTTCGTATCTGACGGAAGTACAGGCCAGACTGCCTTGAATTTTTCACCATGCATCTCAAAACCAATCATATACGCAGCATGGCTGTTAGCGTTGCTACCAAATCCTTCAGCAAGCACCTTACCGTCATATTGTTCGATAACTCTACTAGCTCGTTCAATCCATTTATCCGGAGAAGATTGACTTGTTTTCCAGTAACTGATCGATTCAGAGTTGGGGAGATTCATGTATTTTTAGCCTGTATTTTTAGCCTGTATTTTTAGTACAAAACATTATCAGGCACACTAAAAATTCTTAGGTGACCTTTGTATGGAATAGGTTTATAAAATTCTCTGGAATGCATAAATACAAATCCATAAGGTCCAAAGAACCATTCAGAACTATGTTTCTGAACACAATCGATCATTAAAACTTGTCCAAGAAATACTCCAGTAAGATTTCTGCTGGTTTGAACCAAATTTTTTAATTCTGGATGTGATTCAGTGATAAATTCAGCCCCATCCTTATCCCATTTTTTTGAAGCGTGAATTAAGAGAGGCCCCCGATAAGATGTAGACCAAGTTCTGTTTTCAATAGGTTTTATTCCTGTAATTATTAGGCTCGCCCAAGGTTGTTTTATAGAAATACCATACATTAAATTTTCCTTGCTTTGTTTATTATTTCTTCTCCACTTTTTCTCTAAGTTTCACCTCATCCTCTTTTCCTATTTCTTCAAAAAGTTCCCAATGTTTTCCACATACATAAGGATGCCAACTGACGGTAAAAAAACAGGCTATAAGCCAGTAAGTCAGTGTCCATGTTGTTATATTGTTACAGTCCGTGATGCAACAGTGAACAGTGATTTCGGTTCTGCTAATGCCTTCAAGGACTAAGATAATTATAAGTAGTGTGAGAAGGAGATTCATAGTTTCTTCCTATAAGATAATTTACCAATTAAAACTCACCTGGAAAAATTTCACGATTTAGTCTAGCATATCTTCCAAATATCAATAGAGCCGCTTGATCATATTTTTTAGCTGCTTCTACTTCAGAATCAAAATAACCAAGAAATTTTCTAGAATAATTTTCTGTGATTCGCGCCCTCCATTGTTTTTTGCAGATATCAAAATCAACTCCTTTGAATTTTGATTTTCCTTTTGTCTTACCACGTCCCATATTCCCTATTCGATATTTCAACTCATCATAATCTTGTAGAAAATCTGATAGATCTAAATTATCTTCTAAAATCTTTTTTATTGTTTGTTCTGATATTCTCATATTGTTGCTTAACGTTACAAATCAGTTGCAGCAATTGGCTCTCTCAATCCATTTAAATTTATTTCTTGTATGGCTTATCCCCTCTTTGTACTCTAATTAATTCTTCATTCACTAATCTATCAAAAAGAGCTACGATAGATTCTCCAGTATATGCTCTGACAAAGTATAATAGTTTGAATGTTTTTTCCCAGATTTTTATAGTTTGAAATTTGTTGCCTGTAATTTTGTTGCTCATAGTTTTTTTATCCATGAGGTAAGTTTACTACATCATACAAAAAATATCAAATTAAAAAATTACTTTTCTTTGAGATTTTCACAAGCTGGAACAATCATCTCCACTATATTTAATAATGTCTGCCTAACAGTATCAAATCGAAAAGTTGTTCCAGTACCAAGTGAAAGATTTTTGATTTTTGTGACAGCGTATCCGGTTTCACTATCTTTGATTTCGATTTTAAGTTCTAACATTGATTTTCCTCCTTTTGAAAAAAATTATCTTATATATTTCTCTATTTGATTTATCAGATAAGCCATATGGTTTGCTGCTTCACAGTAGCTACTTGGAGAAGAATTCACTAGATCCGCAATTTCTTTGAGTTGATAGAATATTGTCAGGCACGATGTAACATCAAAAGCTTTAACTAATTCGGGTTCTTTTTCTATTGTGCTAGTGGATTATCACTGATTGTTGCTAATATCTTCATCTTCTTACCACCTAAAAAATCTCCATCTTCTCTTCTTTGAGATTATCTTCATAAATCTCCAGGTCCCTCCCAATCTCTCAACTACCTCATCAACATTTCTCTCTACTATGTCCCACCAGCATATATCTTGACCCCAGCCCAGTTTCTCCGAAGCTTCATCTAGATTCTTGATAGTTTTATCCGGTATGGTTAGTTTTAAGATTATTTCCATAGCTGCACTAATTCTTAGGCATTGGATTCAACGCCATTATTATATTTCTCTCAAAAACAATCGAATATTTGCTGATTGTTCTTCAAGCTGATTAAGTTCAGATGCTAATCTGATTTTGATAAATTCAATGAGATGTTTTCTCGCCTCCTCTATGGTATCACTATCGCCACCTATGCCACTCCCGTTCCACCAGCAATGGAATTTCTTTTTCCGTCCATCGTTAAGCATAAACTCTCCATACTGTACGGTTCCAGTGCCTGTTGGAGTAACGATTTTAAGCTCTTGTTTCATCTTGTCTCCTTTCAAAAATCCCATTTCCTCTTTAAGCCCTTTTTTAGCGCTGTGGAGCGACTTTCAATTTTTGTGGGTAGGATGACATTAGCTAAAAAAAAATCCTACGAAACTATACTGAAAACAAATCAAACTTCTTCGAAACTTACACAAAACTTATACATTTTTCTTAGAATTGTACCCACGTTTTTGAAGTCTCAGCCACTTTATCACATCCTGCTCATAAAATAGCCTTCCTTGGCCAATTTTTATGTGCGGAAAATCCTTTTCTCTTATGAGCCTCTCAAGAGTTCCTTCAACGATTCCCAGTAATTCAAGCACTTTTTTTTCTTTTAGGAAATCTCGAGTGAGGTGATCTTTTTCCCGGTTCATCAATTTTCTCCTTTTCACTAGATAATATTTTTTGAATGTAGTCTACTGCTTTTGCCTTTTCCTTCCTCCGGTTTAATTCTTGAAACTCCTGTAAACGTTCTTTGCTTAAACTAAAAATTTTCTGTACACAATTTGAACAAATTATCTCAGTGACATCATTAGCGCATTTAGCTTCTTTGATTTGTTGAGATAAATAATCAAACTGAAATTCTGGGAGCTGGCAGAATATACACCGCATAAATTTGTCCTTTTCTCCTCTTTTTACCACTGTCCCCAGCAGCCAATTTTTTTTAGTTAGCCTGCCCTAAGAGGTTGTTCTGAATGAGTTTAATTTTCCTCTTGTGCTATATGCACAGGGCAGGCTTGAATTCACTGATAACTTCCCAGCTATCTACATCTCTTCCGTATCCGAACTACCATATTCCTCCATCACAATTTCCTGTCCTCTCATCACAGGTTTAAATTCTTTCAGCATTTTACTCAAGAATTCAGCCTTTTCTGGATCTGTTATGATCCTCACCTTTTCTGGATTAATTTCTGAAAAGGCAATTCCGTCCTTGTTTTGAGTTTTCTTAAGCTTAAAATTTGTAACAACCAATTGGTACGGCATTCCTTTAGAAGTCAGCAAAGAAATGTACATATCGATTGCTTTCAAATTTGAGGGTGGAAGTGTAAGTCTAAGGGGCAACATTTCATCTTCGAGCATGATATGCACCCGTTTCATGTTCTTACAAGCCTTACCACGACCATCGCTTCCGAATTTATTCTTCTCACACTCTGCACACCTTTTGGCTTGTGGCATGTTACAGTTAAGATCAGGTTCAACTCCATTCATAGAAAAACAATCAGGTGGAGTTCCGCCTCCAGTCTCATCATAACTTTGTTCCCACCAGGCATTTATTCGACTAGTGTCCAGAATAATCCCTTCAAACTTTTTTACCTGAGTCTCATCTGGAAAAGTGAATAATTGAGCTTGATGTACGATGGAAATTTGTGGAAGTCTCGGTGTGACCCCTTCCATGTTTTGCTTGAGGTCAAATTTAGCTTTGAGCTCTGCCGGGAGATTTTCTTCACTTTGTTCTTTGGTTGCTAATTCTTTGTTTTTTGTATTCATTGTTTTTTGTCCTTGTATGTTAAGGTTATTATTACTTTGAATCCCCTAGCTTAATATTCACCTCCTTTATTTTTATTCATTTAACTATAGTTTTTCTTTATTTAATGCATCTGCTATTACGTTTGCAACTTTTCTCCACCATTCAATATCTTTATCAGCTTCTTCGTCACTAGAAACTTTCATACCTAAATCGCAACTAAATAAAATTATTTTATCTTTACTGTTCCAACCAGCTGACTCGAATCCTATTTTATTATCCTCTCTGATTACAGCTACTTCTACTTCGTTGTATTTATCAAACTCACCTAAATTTTCATTCTCGCTTTTATCTAAAGAAAAAAAATCAAGCATATCTTCACGAGATGAATATTCTACTTTTGGTATCCATTTTGTTGTTTTCATCATTACCTCATTCCCCGTTCTTTTTAATTATTATCTCACTCTTTTTTTTGTTATAAAAGCTCTACACGATCAGTCAGAAATCCCTGTATTTCTCCATTAGGTTCAGAGGAAGATCTTACATAAATTATGTCTTCTTGCGGTCCGTGGTTTCTTTTCCAAAGTGAAGGTCTCTCTATGCTATCTATAAAACCAAATCTCTGTGTACAGATTTGACATTTACAGTATTGCCATGGTTTTATCTTTACTTTCTTTCCCCAAAGTTCTTTTTCTATGATTTCGCTGAGCTCCATTTTTCATTCCCCCCTCTTCTATCAAATCTCTTTCCCACACAGTATTTGCTGTTGAACATCTCGGACACCATAAAGTTTTTTCTTCGTCCACACATAATAGCTCACTGACATGACCTTTATAACCACAGTTTGTGCATTTAAACCTCAGTTTAGATTCACTCCAAGTTTTGTTAATGCTTAATAAAGTTTTTGCGTGAGATGGTGCGGGCATTAAATTACCTCATGCCCTACAACTGTCCACGAAAAACTTTTCCATCTTTCATAAGTTGGTTCCCAGGTTTTCCAGCCTTCACGCTCGAGAGTGATGATAAGACTTTCTCTTGCTTTCATGAAATCCCATGGAACACTAAAATTTTCTATAATTTTTCCAGAATCTTCCTCTGAATTCGGACACAGACAATCATATCTCAACATATCAATAGGGAAAGGTGTAAAAGTACCACTGAGAGGTGAAACATGCACTTTGTGTGTGTAGAGTTTTGGCATGATTAATCTCCTTACTTCTTCCTAAAACCTATTTTCTTCTTAATCGAAGTATTCACAAACTCCGGTAACTCCGCCATTTCATCTTTCTTAAAATCTTTAATAAATGCAGAGAATGTTCTCGAGTTTACGGTCTCGTAGATCAGATCTCCAAAACCCTGTTCTTTAAGCCATGCAAAACCCTCTTCTTTTTTTCCAGGCTCGAAGTTGGCATAGAGATCGATTCGTCTGGAAAAAGTTCCGTTCTCGGTTCTTATGAGTTCAAAGTTAGCATCTTCTAAACTGCTGTAGAGAGTCTCCTCAGCTGCCATACGCTTTTCCTGTAATTCATCGAGGTCTTTCTTGAGAGCGCGTTCTTTTATAACAAGGTCATAAAACTCTTTTACGTGCTGCTGAAGCTCCGGGGTAGATTTTTTTTCTTCGGTGAATAATTTGGTTAGATCTTTTTCTTCGGTCATAATTCCTCCTTGTTAAAGTTTTTAGATAATAAATAAAGGGTAGATAAAATATAAAACTGTTAAAACTGCTATAAGTATCCAGACTAATTCAGTTTGAAGTTCCAATTCATTCATTTCTTTCTGTATTTCTTTTATAGCTTCTTTTGAATTCATATAAATCCTTCTTTTTCTGCTACCCATCTCGGCATAATTATCGTTATTGGTTCTCCGAATTTGTAAAAGTCAGTTTCAATCTCAATCAAAGATCTCGCTATCCATGCTTCGGTTATGCTGTCAGTGAATAGGATAGCCAGATCCGTATCGGCTGTTATTTCGCCTGAGAGTTCGATGGTATCAATATCAGTCATTGTTCTAATCCTTGTTAACCAAATAAAACAAATCCTAAGCATAAACTAGCACCAGTAAAACAGATCCAAGCTATCAATCTACAAGAAAATTCATTCTTTTTAAAGTAAGGCCAGTGGTTGAAATAATGTGCAAGGAATAATAGAAAAAGACCTAAGTACTGAATTTTTGTCATTGTTATTTTTTCTCCCGTCGATGTTCCGTAATCTCGTTTATAAAATCTATTACTTTCCTTGTACAAGTACTACAAACTTCAGAAAAAAGAATTTCGCCTGAATAAGCATCCCTTTCCTTAATGTATATAGTACTCCGATTATCTTCACCTCGAATTTCCTTATCACAGATATCACAATATGTTTTCTTCATTCATTTCCCTCCCTTCTTAATATATTCAAATACCGCCTCAACCACTTTACCTTTCTCTAATAATGCTTTCATAATTACTTCATCCACAGAACGATCAGCGATTAAAAAATAGTAAGAACATTTGTTTACTTGGCCATCTCGATATATTCGTCCTCCACACTGATCGAATAAGTCATAGCTATGACTGAGGCTGAAAAATGTCATGTAAGAACAATTGTATAGGTTTTGTCCGCGACCAAGGGAACCTGGATGAGCTACTAAATACTGGAGTCTCCCTTCCTTGAATTCTTTAATCGTCTGATTTTTAGTCTCTTGCTTATTGATTGTTCCATCAACCCGACCCCAGGTTATTGATCTTTGTTTCAATATTTTTCGGAATAGTCTTTCAATTTGATCTGCTTCATAATGAAAATGTGTCCAGATAATCATCTGATTATTTCTTGCTTCTTCTAGTAATTTTTCAAGTTCATTTAGCTTTGAGTCTCCAACATGAATTGCGTTTTTTTCTTGATCTAAGTAGAAACCACTTGTACCTTCTCTTAACTTCATAAGTTTAACCGCAGCATTTGCGGCAATAATTTCTTGATCGCCGAACTCGATAACCAGATGCTTCTTCATATCTTCATAAGCTTTTCTCTCAGTGACATTCAAATATATCTTTCTAACATTTTCTGTCTTCTCAGGTAAATCAAGTACATCTTCTTTTCGTACCGCTTCAGATATACCAGCTAATTTTCCCAGAAAATCCTCTCGCTTATCTTTTTTCATTGACCACTTAAAATTTCCATAACCATGGCTATAGAAATAACGAGCTCTGAAAGCGTAAAAGTTAGTTCCGAATAAAGTTGGATCTATTAACTGAGTCTGTGACCAATATTCCATTTCAGAATTAGGTGCAGGGTTGCCAGAAAGAGGATATGCAAAATCCATATTTTCTCCAAAATCTAGTAATGCCTCGGTAATTTTGGAGCGAGGGTTTTTACAGTAGGTTGATTCGTCAATCAGCAGCATCCGAAAGTCTGCTTGTTCTAAATCTTTTTGAATAGTCCTAAAAGACTCAAAATTTATAAGTGCGGTTTTACAATTTTTTAAGCCTTCTTCATAAGCCCGTCTTCCAGCTGGTGAATTTTTTTGTTTTAGTGCCCAGAGATTTATTGTATACTTAAAACGTTCAGGATCAAATTTTTCTATTAGCTCTAACCAAGTTGTTTCAATGATAGATAGTGGACAAACTACCATAGTCTTTACATCCTTCTGTTTCATTAGCTCTATGGCCAAAACGGTCTTTCCACAGCCAATATCGTGCCATACACCGTATCTCGGATTTTCTAAAGCAGCTGATTCTCTTTGATGATTCCTGAGATATTCTGAAGGTAAATAATTAGTGTTTATGGCTGGTTGTAAAGCATATCCTTCTAACTCATCTTGAAATTCAGGAAATAATTTAAGGAAGGAACTAACAAAAAGCTTGGTGATTTTACTATGCCAGATTTTTTTAGCCGGGCTCCATCTCATCCCGATGGATTTCACTTGAGAAATTATATCTGGATCATAGTCAAATTGAAGAATGAGGTGTCTATCCTTTTTTTTAGATTCCTTGATGCTTATTTCCATAGTGCCTTTTTCCTTGATGTTTCATTCCTTGATGTTTTATTTTCTCTTTCTTTGCTTGACAGAGTTTTTTACTTAGTCGAATACAGTATATTTTATTAGAAAATGAATGTCAACAAAAAAATGTATAAAAAATGACTTGACTTCATTTTTTTTTAGGTTTATTCTATATTCATGATTTATTTTATCAAACAACAACGAGGTACACCCGTCAGAATTGGGATTGCTACAAATATTGATGCACGAATTCAAAAGCTTCAAGCTGGTTCTTCAAAGAAACTGCTTTGTCTAAAGATTATCAACACAGAGAACGATCATACAGCAAAACAAAAAATCTATTTATTTTTCAACAATTCAAGGGTAAAAAAAACAGGATGGTTTACCTCTACTCGGGATATAAAAATTTTTATTCGGAATCTTAAGAATAAAGGATTCTACCATATTTCTGATATTATTTACGAGCTCTCTGTTGCAAAAGAATCTGTTAATAAATTTAAAACTAAGATAGATGTTGATAAAATTAAACAAGAAATGATTCTTTTAAAATATAATCAAAGTAGGCTAGCGGAGAAAATAGGACTTACTCGTCAGAGCATATCTTTTTTATTTATAAAACAACAAACATCTCTTTTCACGGCTCAAAAAATAGCGACTGCACTGAAGTGTACATCGCAGGAGATTATTCATGGCTAGAAGCACCAAACATACTGATCTTGTAAGAGACACTTTAAAGTTTCTTAACTCTCTTTCTTTCTGCAAGGCCTTTCCCGTTTATCCTGGTCCCTGGGGAAATCGTGGAGTAATAGATATTATTTTTTGTTATCGGAGTTTATTTGGGTCTATTGAAGTTAAAGTAGGATATGATAAACCAAGTAAACTCCAGGCTATCTTTATGCGTGATGTCAAAATAGCTGAGGGAAAAGCTATAGTTGGTAGATCCTTGGATGATACAAAAAAATTGATAAAGGATATGGACAGTGAATTAAAAAAAACATGGATAATGAATTAAAAAACATGGATAATGAATTAAAAAAATGTAATAATTGGACTTTAATAAATAGATTATAAGTTAAATGAGTATAAAACGCCAAGAGCTGGGTGAGGTAAGAATCAAATACATTTTGCCGCTTTCTTTTAGATTCCCTATGTCGTGAGGCACGGGGCGGAGTGCCCAGCTTCGAGCGTAGTCTGAGAGAAGCGGCAATTTTTTTTGGAGGATTAGATGGAAATTGAACAAATTAGACCAGATCAAGATTTAATGGAATTATCAAAAGAAATTCTTAAGCAAAACAAAAGTATTTTAGAGATAAATCATTCGTTAATTTCAATAGCTATGCCACGGGCTCTATACAAATCTAATGATCCAGAGGAGTTGGCAAAAGCTAAAAAAGAATTTCTGAAATAGTTTTTTCTACTCGAAAGAAATTTATAGTTCTAAATAATTCAATATATTCAATTATTTAAAACCTCATTTTTTTGTTCGGGAAAATCAAGGAGGATCTGTGAAAACTTTAGCTGAGTATGCTTTAGCATATGCTCGTTTGGGATGGTCTGTTTTTCCAATTCGGCCTGGAGAAAAAAGTCCTATGCTAAAAACATGGGAAAAATTTCAAAAAGAGAAAGCAACAGATGATCAAATAAAACATTGGTGGAAAAAATGGCCTGATGCTAATATTGGTCTTGTTACTGGTTTTGTTTCGGATCTTATTGTATTAGATTTAGATTCACAAATAGGTCGTGAGAATTATATTGCGGCCTTTGGCGACCTTCACGGTACTATTACTCAAACCACAGGCAAAAAAGGATCTCTTCATCTTTTATTTAAACATCCTCGAGACCAAAAATATCAGAATAGAGTTGGTTTATTCCCTGATGTGGATGTTCGTGCTGATGGAGGATATATTGTAGTAGCTCCTTCTATTCATCCTAATGGCACTCAGTATAAATGGGATATTGATCCTATTGAGATGGACCTTGATGATCTTATGGATTTGCCAAGTGATGTTAAGGATAAGCTTGTAGCCGATCAGGGAATAACCGGAGTTTCAAAAAATCCTGAAGGTTGGGTACAGGAAGCTCTTATGGGCGTAAAGGAAGGTAGTCGAAATGCTGTTTGTACCAAGCTTGCTGGTTATTATTTACGAATTTTTAATGGTGATATTACACAAACTGAAATAATTCTTGAGAATTGGAATGAAAGAAATACTCCTCCTTTAGACTGGAAAGAAATTAAACGTACTATAAAATCAGTTGCTGATCGAGAAGGTCGAGAAGCAATGGGGAAAACTGTTGGTGAAAAGATTAGTAAAATTCAAATTTTGAAATATCCTCCACCCGATAGCGCAAGAAAATATAGAGTTTTTTTAGCTAATCATAGTGATGAATCAGTTGAGATGAATACAAACGAATTGGTTATTTTTTCCATGTTTAAAATTAAATTTTGTGAGCTAGCCGGTAGGATTCCAAAACCAGTAAAACAGCTAACATGGGAAAACATGGTTAATAAAGCTTTGGCTGAAGCTGAAATTATTCAGCTTACCATGGATGAGACATTAACTGGATTAATTTTAAGATTAATTAATTCAGAAGTTTATTCAGAAGGTGTGATGAAGGATATCAAATGGATAGGTAGTAGAATTGTGGTGAATGGTGAAGTTATTTATCTTCGTATGGAGACTCTTCTTAATATGGCTAATGCAGAGAAAGAAAGGATTACTCGTAAGGATGTAGGCCGAATATTAAGAACCCTTGGTTTTCGTAACGAACTTAGAACTGTCAAGCAAATGCATCTCCGCGTCTGGTATCGCTCTTTCGATGCAGTGTGGAGAGAGTCGTTCAGTTCATAATTCATAGTTCATAATTCGAGCATTTTTTATACGTTAACCCTCCGCACTATTTTCTGCCTCCGTTCTGAATACCACCTTGCCTATAGTTAAAAAATTATCTTTGTCCAACCATCCTTTTTTTGCTACACCTATCCTGGCCGATCGCTTATCACTAAAAATAGGAGAGGGTCTGCAATACACAGCACCATCCTTCTTTCTAAATATAGGGATAAAACCCACATTACGTTTAGTTGCCATTTTTAACCTCCTCACCAGTACTTTTTTGGTCTAACTTACAACACTTACAGTATAACTTACACAGTAACGGCAGAAAATCAGCCGTGTACTGCTAAGTACCTGAAATCATTGAAACAGGTACTCCAGAAATAGTTAAACGTTACTATTAACTAGTTGACGTAAGTACCTGAAATCACGTAGCTCTCAGCTTTTCAAAAAATCGCTGTTTTCGCTGTTTGTAACCTTTTTTCTTCAGTCATTTCAATAACTTAGAGTACTAAATGCTAGACGTCCCCGGTAACAGTAACGGCTGAATTATAAAAAATAAAACTTTTCTGGTACGCTAAAAATTCCAAGAAAAAGTTTTCAAAACAGGTGTACCCGTTACCATATAGGGGTTTTTTTTAGTTATTTCAACCCCTTAGGCCAGTAACACCAAGGTTTTCTGCCGTTACTCTTTGAGTAATTTCAGGTACTTACCGGGTACTCTAAATAAGATAGTGTTACTACCCAAAAAACCTTTTTGCTATTTTCCGTGATTATCCAGGAAAAATTTTGCAGAGATTTTTAAGAATCAGAAAAAATCATCCCCATCATTTTTAATATAAGTATATAGAATCATTAATAAAAATTTTTGTTGATTTTTGATGGCCCCAAATATCCGATCTGATGGATTGCTTTGAAATGCTTTAAATTGCTTTAAATTGCTGTGTTTTCCTAAGTTCTTATTTATTTTTACTATTTTCCACATTTTTTCTATATGTCTAAAATAATATTAGCTTTTAGTTGATAAATATGATATAATTTAAGCTAAAAAAGAAGGAAGAGTTATAGGGAAAAATTATAATGACTAACTTTGGAGACTTTGGTAAGAATTTACTGCCTAAAAAGAAACCACTTTACTTTGACCCGGATTTTATCAGAAGTCTGGAGAATTATAAAAAGAAGCGACATAGAAAATCTTCAAAGAAAACAGTTTCTCAAAAAACAGTATCCAAGTAAATCTAGCTGTCATTACTAAAAAATCATCCCTTAGTCCCCTTCTTCACTATCCCCTCAAAATGCTCCACATCTCCGTCCGCTATTTTTTCTACTCCGTAATTAAAAATTACTGCCCACTGACCATCCACAAGATTGAGCGTTGAATCCTCTATTCCTTGAACATCAAAATCAATAACCACAGCTTTTATACTATCCAGGTCATCCGTAACATTGATACTCTGGATAACTCCGCCCTTTATCGATATGAAAATTGTGTTATTCATGTATACTCACCTCCTCTATTTTGCTTTTTTATCTATAAGTATGTTCTGTCTCACCTATAAGCATGTTCTGCCTCACCCACACGCATGTTCTGTCTCACCCACACGCATGTTCTGTCTCACCTACTTCATAAATCTCACCGCATTCTACGCAGGTAACTTCTTTTAATATCTCGAACTCATTATTAAGATGTCCACACTTCAGACAGATCCATTCATAGCCAATAGCTATTAGGTCTACTTTCATGGTATTTTCCTTTCGTTAAGACGCTATTAGGATGTATAATGGTGAGGTAAGACACGCGAGTTTATGAGCGTTAGACTCAACCGGCTTGTTATTTTTTACAATCAATTGCCCAATGCATATATTTTCCACCATTATCTGACCAACAGATTAATGATATTGATTGAGGATATGCTTTTAATTTATTGTTTTCCATTAACACTGCAATTTGAAAACCAGCTAATAATTGATTTCCTTTTGGAGTTGATATTTTTTTGCCCAAGTTATTTATAATTTCGTCTATTTCCATGTTTACCTCCTTGATGAATCTAACGCTTGAATTAACCAGCAATTTTAGCTATCGAGCTTAGTGGGTTGGTTAGGTGGTATACAGATTTAACCCTGCATGATAGTTTTGTTTACTATCAAACGTCAGATACAAGCTGACCCTCTGCTTATAAGCAGCATTTACCACCTAACTACCAATATACATACCCCTTTTGGCCATAGCAGCTCAAAACTTTCTGTTTTTTTATATGATCATAAGGTGGGCTCAAATCTATAGGAATCTTTTTTCTTTTCACGAATTTTGCATCTTTAAGATTCCAGCATTCCTTAATGCCATATGGATTATTGCCGTTGTAGAAATTGTCTCTACAGCCGATGCAGTACTTACGCTTTTCCTGTTTAGTCATGATCTCTTCTTCTTTCTGATATTCTCCATAATATTGCCAATTTTTGTGTCAACCTCTCTGTTGGCCGTGTAAATCCGACTTATAGCATCTTTATTATGAATTTTTTCTGCCGCGGCAAGGATCAGCTCTACAGTTCTTTCTATCATATCCTGGTAAGTGCCTATGTAAGTATTCATGATATTTTCTTTTTTTTTCTCACAGCTACTTTTTCTCACAACCATTAAGGATTTCCTAAAGGACCGGCTTTTATTTTTCATTTTTGATCTCTTAGAACAAGAGAAAACCCAGACATAAAAATACAGGCAATGATTAAAACCACACCAGGTTCCTTCTTGGGGCTCTTTATAATCACTGCCTGTATTAGCTAACCTCTATAAAATTTTCCACTCCTCATCCTGTTCTTTCTCACTTATCCCTGTCACCGAAAAAGCTTCATCAGCTATATTGGCTACGAGATCAGCGTCTACATCTAAATTATCTATCCTAAAATATCCAGCCAACAGATCCCGGATACGATCTTTCATTACATCACGGACGGTGTTATTATCAGTCATATTATTATCGGTCATGGTATTATCAGTCATAGTATTGTCAGTCATGGTATTATCTCCATAGATTCTATTTCATACTCAGCATCATATTCTGAGAATTCATAGTCTCCAATAGTATCCATAATTTTTGTTTTTGCACTATCCTTATCTTTTGCAGCGATAGCAATATCCAAACTTGCCCAGCCTGTTCTTATCACATGTACTTTAAATTTTATTACATCACGGACGGTGTTTACATCACGGACGGTGTTTACATCACGGACGGTGTTTACATCACGGATGGTGTTATTGTCGGTCATGGCATCATTATCAGTCATGGTCTTATCTCCTCATGAAATTCCTTTAAATATAATTCCTTTACACCAGCGCCTATATTTCTTACGTGAGTAGAATATACTATTCCATTATATAAGAGAGTTTCATGTTGTATCAAAATATGTTTAGCTAACTTTGTAGAGACTCTTGCTGAATGTGTGGGGCTTGTTAGTAATCTATTTACAGTGTTTTCAGCACTTTTATGGAATTTTTCATTTAAAGTTCTCGCTCTTGCGCTGGCCATAGCGCTTCTCATATTCATGGTCTTATCTCATTAAATTTTTTCCCCCATGCAATCATCTTTTCCTTTGAGCCCCAGCACTGGCTTGGAGCTTCCCAGTAAAAGAAGTGCACAATATCTTGTAATTTAGTGATATTAATATAATCAGCTTGTGCAAAGCTTTCTGTTAGATCATTACGGATCACTGCTGTGAGAAAACTTCCTGGAACTATTCCATTTTCTATCCATCTTTGTGCTCCCCCTCTTAGACTTTCTGGGAGCTTTGTGTAATTAATTACTCCTGGCATGGTTTTTCCTCCTTATTGTTATAGATTTTCATTGCAATATTTTTTATATGCAGCATATTTCTCATAACACTCATCTGCCCGATCTTGCTGAGAACGCCAGCCTCGTGCTAAACTCTGAACATGAAAAGCGATTTCTTGCAACTCTGGAACTATGCCTTTATCCATGTTCTTATATTTCTCTAGAACCTCAATCCCAATACTTTGAGCATCATTGAAGCGTGAAACAGTACTTAAAATCATGTCGCATATTTTTTTTTCTTCTTTCATTTTTCCTCTTAAATTATAACGCCTGAGTTAATCAGTCGTGCGATTAGCGCGGTCTGCTTCAACGACTTGTTGGGAGGCAAGCAATTTTTCACACTCTTTTAAGCTATTGCGAATAGCATCCCTAACCGCTCCATTGTCAAAATCTCTCTTTGTCAATGAATCAAACTCTTTTACTGACATTTTCATTTTTTTCCTCCTTAACGCTTGAGCTAACCAGCGCCGAGCTTTATGGCGTCTGGTTCAGGGATTTATTAGGTGGCAATGGCAGAATCGAACTGCCTAAACTACCAGCAATGCTAATTGCCAATAATAGTTATAGCCAACCAGACTTGCATGTGTGATGCCTTATCCATGGGCTGTACTATCCTTTCACTCGGATATGGCCTATGCCCTGTCAAAGGCTTTCTCATGCTTGCCACCTAACGTTTGAGTTAACCCGCCACAGGGCTGTATCGGCGGTCGGTTGTTGAACGATTGGTTAGGAGTTTTCAGGGCAGTACACAGCAAACTTGTCGTCGTGTTCGCCTTTAACAAAAAGTTGCACCTGTTCTGGATATTCCCATCTTACAGACTTGAACCAATCAAGTAAATCCTCTAAAACCAAGTAGTTAACGGCTGACATAAACACATCGCACTGTACCGCCTTGCCTCCGCCTGCGTATTGGTCGACTTTAACTAAGTCGAATGATGGTCTATATGCGCCATCCTCAATAGCAGTAACCAAAATAATATCTGTGACAACACTCATTGTTGACTCCTAACGCCGCCGGTAAGCCGCAGCTATTTGCTGTTGGCTTCAGGGGCATGGTTATACGCTACCAGTTAATTGTATCACCAGTTTCATTTACAATCCATCTACGCACTTCACATTCATAGCCCTCCGATGCTAATACATTCAATTTATTAGCCTCTTTCTGGGCGAGTTTTTTGTTTGTCCACACGCTCATTACGTCCATACTTTTGTGTGCTCCACCTGTCTCCCTGAGTACAGCATATATATATTTCATATTTAAGTTTCCTTTTGCGTATAACGCACAGTATTAACCAGAAAAATATCTGTATATAAACAAATTACAATTTACTCTCTTCCCTCAACCCTTCTTTCACTTCCTGGAATCTCTGCTCTTCTAATTTTTTCACTATTTTATGAGCTTCAGTAATTTTACCATTTAGTAACTTAATTCTCCCTGCTCGGGCTTCTGGTAATTTACATTTCATTACTTTATCACACTGATCACAGGATCCAAGAAATCTTTTTGGTGACCAGCAGTTGAGGCCAAGGTCTTTTGAGCTAACTATGGCTATTTTCATTTATTCTTTCTCTCTTTCTTTAGGTAGTATTTCTAAAAAAAAGGTTACGCGCGGACAACAAAGTAAAGATATAAGAAGGTAACTACAAGGAGATTAGGTTTACTCAATTTCATCCTCCTCAATTTCCTCTGCGGCCATATAAAATGGCCCGTCTGTCAAATCTATTCGATCAAGGCATGGATCATTCCAACATTCTTCTTCAGCCTTTTCAGTTGATTCAGCATCTACTTTCTCCCAGGTTAGCATTGGCGACAACAAAACTACTTTATATTTAGGCATCATCACTTCTCTAAATCTATATATATTATTTCCCCGAATGGTGGTATATCATATACATATTCCGGTGGGTCCGTACATATCCACATCACCGGATAACTTGGTTCAAAATCTGGATAGTCATTACATTCAAGATCTGTTAAATAAATCAGGCATACCGGATCTATGTCATGTTCTTTTACGAACAAGAAAGGTGGCGCAAAATTCGTTCCACCCCGTCCTTTCATTTTTAGTTTCAGGGGTAAATCTTCTCTCTTGAAATACTCAGGTTCGTATATTTTCGTGTCACAGTAAAGAACAATCGCATCTATAATATACGTTTCCAGAATAGCTGAGACGATCGCTGAAAAATTATCCAGTTCTTTCTGACCGATACTAATCGATGTATCTAAAACTAAAACCACAGTTCCCAGTTCTTCACTCTTCATACTGGGTAGGTATAATCCATGAGGAATATATTTTCTATTTGGCATGGACCACGTGAAGTCATTCTTAGCAGACATGGCCACAAATTTTTGTAATAAATCTCGCGGATCTACTTTTGGTTCTACTATGTTTTGAATTTCAGCATCGAGACCTGCGGGCATGTTGCCATGTTGTTTAGCTTGTGTTGCAGCTTGCACAGTTGCTATTTTCCAATCTTGTTCTTGCTGTTTCATGTCAGAAGGGGAGGGGTCATTATCCTTGCCTGGATAGTCTCTTACTTCTCCGCAGTTGCCAGGATCAGGATCATTATTATCAGGATCGTTATCATCAGGATCATCTTTGCTCTTATTGGCGTTATTCCCTAAATCACCTCCGCTGTCTTTTTGATTCTTTTCATCATCTTTACCATTATCGTTGGTGTCTCTATCATTCCCAGCATTCCCATCATCTGAATTGTCATCCATAGGCTCGTTGCCAGGATCAGTAGAGCTATCAGGTAAGTTATTTCCTTTAACTCCTTTATTTTCACTTTTATTTTTTTCATTGATTTCTTTCCTTCTATTTTCCCTTTCCTCCTCCATTTCTTTCTCTAAAATACTATATACCTCATCTGTACTCATACCATTGAAGCGTGGATCGTAGAGAGGCTGGCCGGGTAAATCAAATTTTTCTTTTACAAGTATACTGTTAACCACATAATCAGCAGCCGTTTGCCATAACCTATGATTTCTTCCAGCTCTTCTTGTATGATGCTGACACATTGGATGGCATACTTCATGAGCGCACCAGGCCACGGTTCCTTTGTGTGAGAGAGTCTCGATCCAGTGTGGATTATACCCAAGAGTAACTCCATCAGTCCAACCGGTCTTACAGGTTTCGTCCTCTTTTAGAGTAAGACGCAGAGCGAGACTTCCCCAGAATGAATAATCGAGAATGAGAATTTTTTGGGCTGTGGTTATTTTAGTAAGAATGTCTTGGTTCATAATTATATTCCTAAGCTCCAATCTTTCCAGTTATTCAATGGTACATGTAATTCTTTTTCATGTTCATCTGGATTTGTTTTGCCACCGACCCCGGTAAGACCATGCAGACCTTCAAAATCTACAAGTGATATTAATACTTTGGTTGCTATTTCCCTGCCAAAGTTTTTATAAAGCAATGCTGCTAATGCACGGTGAGTAGTAACGAAGTCATGCGCATTAATACTTTCCGCGTGCTGGTCGAACATGTCTGCTAGCTGCTCTAATGTGATTTCATGAGAGCTTGCTTCTCTAAAATTATCAAAAAGTTCTGGATTCCATGTTAGTTCTGTAAAATTATCCTTTGTAGCATAATATAGTTTTTTCTTTTTCATAGTACTCCCCTGCGGCTTATACCATCATTTCCTACACCACGATATCTGGATTCTGTGTCTGCCATTCTATATATTCTCGTGTATTCCTACATTCATTATCATGGTTACAGCTGTCTCTAATTAGCAACACTGCAAATTCAGACCTGGCTGTTCCATTATCAAAGTTATTGCTATCCGCTAATCTCTCTGCAAATTTAACTATACTCTTCATAGTATCTTCGCTTGAAAGATTAGCTACTGCTCCGCAGAGTGCGTAGAGTACATCAGGCTCAGAAGGGATAACAAAGCTATCAGGGTCCTGAATAACTTTCTTAGGGCTGACAAGCTTTCTAAAGATCTTTGAAAATGCCAGGAATTCTACGGCAAAGCCTTCGCCTGCAGCGCCTGAGTAAAGTTCATACTCTGTCTCTGTAGAATATTTATCTGCGTATAATCTTCCTACATGAGCGACCGTCCGCGGTGTTGGAGAATTGGTCATATCTCCAGTAGGCCTAAAGTCAAAGAGTAATTTTGGTCTTGCTCTGATGAATGCTCTCATGACGGGATGAATGTTATTTATAATTGCCCACTGTATCCAGTCTTCAACATCAACATCAAAATTGAGTATACTCATAAATCTGGATTTTACGGGTTCAAGAATTCCTGATACTGCGGCTTTGTCCTCTCTCCTGTTGGTGCATGCAAGAAATGTAATAAAATCAGGAAACTTTCTTCCGTTGATTCTGCGTTCCAGAAGCCATGGCATATATGATGCTTGTACCAATGGAGCTGCCTGGCCTAAATCATCAAGTACCGCTAAAGTTGGAACAGTGGCCTCGAGTAATCTTCTTAGATCACCGAACGGAATGAATTCTGCCTTAGGCGCATCGGATTCTTTTGGAACATAAACCCATGGCATTCCTTTAGGATCTGTTGGATCACTCCATACCGGATGAAATATCTGACATTCATAGTTGGCCAATTTAGCAGCTTGTTTGCTGACATCAGTTTTTCCAACTCCCGGGCCGCCGGTAAGTAAGAAGGCTCGCTGTAAAGGTATGCCTGTTTTAAGGACATCTAAGAGTTGTGATGGTTTCATGTTATCCTCCGTTCTTCACTCTGAAAAATGATTTATGTATCTGGATGCTTCTTTCATATGAAACATCAGAAGATTTATTTTCTTTAATAAAGACTTCAAGTTTGTTAAGTAAGTCATTGATCTGGTTAATAAAAAAGGCGGCATTGATTTTGGCATTGGCGTAATCTGCGAGCAGATCATCCATTTGGTTGTGAAGAAAAGATAGTGCGGAAGTCTGTGTGTGGTTCATTCGATGTTATTATTTGATAAAAGGTAAGTAACTAAGTTCATTTCTGGAAACGGTTCTTTGCTACAGGTACATAAAGGCCATCCATTCTCGATAGGTTCATCAATACAGGATGTTACTGTTTTTTTGCATTTTGGGCACTGCCAGATTAAATCTATTCTATATTCTTTTGCAGATAAACTAATCATCTACTCACACCCCCTTTATTTTTTTCTGTCCAACAACAGGTGGACCAAATTCTTCTATGATTTCATTTCCTACATATCCATCCATCATTTCTAGAACATCATCATCTGTTATATCCCCACCTTCCTTAATTTTCTGGCGTAGCTCCTCGGCTTTTCCGGCTATAGTTTCTCTAAAGTATTTGGATTCTTTCAGTTCGTCTATTGAGATTTCACAAAGTTTATCCTGGACCTCTTTTCTGAGATCCTCGAGCTTCGGATCTTCAGTGAAGTTAAGATCAGGCAGGATTTCTGTGAGATTCATAATATTTGAAGTAAGTGTCTTGAAGATCTTAGGATTATCTTTGTTGAGAACTTCAACCATATGCTTTACCGGTTTATACAGGCGCTCCCATAGTTTATTCATGGCTTCCTTGGTGCGTTCTTCTTCGCGCTTCTCAATTTCTTTATTAAGTTTTTCCATTTCTTTGTCTGTAAGCTCTACCCTCCAGTCTCCAGCTTGAGGAACAGGAAAAACATCAATCCTTACATCGAACTTTGCTTTAAGCCATTTCTCTGTTGGATAGTCATCATCTTTCCACATATCACCAAGATCATACTTTGCATCATCTTTTAAAATAGGATATTCATTAAGAAGCTCCAGGACAGCTGCCTTGAATTCATTGATGAGTCCTCTCATTTTAGCTGAGTACTCTGTATACTTTGAGCTCGCAAGAATTCCTATTCCCTTAGTCCAAGGAAGAGTCATCTGCCCATGATATCTTCTGAGCGCGCTTACTGCAGTCTGCACTCTAGCTACAGCGCCTTTGTTTGCTAATAGACGTTTGCGGTATGTGCCTGCATCTTTGCTTGCTTTATGATCATTGGCAATTTGCCATGTAATCGACTTATCAACTATTCTGGTAAGCCATTGTGATATAACTAAACTTACCAACATAGCTTTGTTTGCTAGGCCCTTAGTTGCCATAGGTTCACCTCATTATATTTTTTTTCACTTATAAAAATAAATCACTTGACAATATTTCAAAGGTAGGATAGAAGGAAAGACAGTTCTCTTTTCATTATCCTCCTTTAAGCGTCCCTGTTAGATTTGGCCGTAATCTGGCAGGGGCGTCCTTTCTTTTTATTCCTCTAACTCAGTTATAATAGATTCAAGATCTGTTACAGTCTGGTTAAACAAACTGAGAATCTCTATGCGTCTTTTTTGAGTAGGCTTAAGGAATGTTTGCATGTTCCATAGTTTCTGAGCAGCATTAAGTCTTGCTTCTACATCGCTAATTTTATCTACATTCCAATCGAAGTTTTTCACGGCAATCCCTTCCCTATAATTATCAAATCTATCAACATCATACCGAGGCCGATAAAAACTTTAATTAAAGCAGGCTTATGACAAAGCCAGATTAAAGTAAGTATAGTTGAGATGAGAGAGATCATAATATTTTAATTATCTGCCTCTAAATTCCGTTCGCCTAAACAAGGATCAGAGTGTATAGATTTACCATGGAACATTTTTCTACGTTTAATTTCAGCCGTAATAACTTTCACAAAATGTTTATTCTTATTTAAGCGTTCCTCGATTGAACCGCCACTATACTGAGTTACTCCAACTTTTAATGCTGTTGTGCAATCCATGATATCTTTATAGCTGTCATCTAAATCTTGTTTGAGCCTATCGTCTGGTATTGTTTTAATATCAAGCATTACTATTCCTCTCTTTCCTTATAATATCTTTACCAAGATTACTATGCTTCCTAAAATTAAGAAGATTATGATTAGTTTACGGAGAGTTCTTTCTGTCATGATTTCTCCTTAAATTTTCTACAATATATCCATGAACTTTTCGTGCCTTCCATCTGATCTGATCATATAGAAAACTTGGTGTGCCATATATAACCTGAAAACTTTTTTGTTTTGGGTCCTTGCTAAAACACCAGGTTTCAATAAGCCAGTATTTATGAAGGCCATCATAAAATACTTCTTCCCTATATATTGCGGCAGTTGAGACTCTGATTTCATCTGTTATGGTATCTTGTTTGATGCGAATATCTCTCATCTAAAATAAATGGCTCCTGGAATAAAGAGCATGGTTGTTCTTTTTTTTTCCACTCTCTTACATACTCTTCATAGGTTATATAATCTATTCTTCTATCTTCATATCTAACTGGTAGACCACAGATTGGGCAGAATTTATCTTTGATGCTCATGAGATGACCGTTACGACAGGTAAAGTCAGACATAGTTATTGCTCCTTAGTTCTAGGTTCGCCAGAGGGGTACAGTTTTTCCGCTTTAGTCTCTGCGAGTTTTCGATCACTCGGCCACATAGTAAAGTTAGTTTGATGATACTCCCACCATTTCGCGCCAGCTACGAAAGCTCTTCGTAAATCATCTTTTGGCCAGGTTCCTTCTATTATCATCTTCCTCTCCTGTCTTCCTCAGTATATATTGTCCCGGATGCGGTCAAGTCCACATTATTCCCAGCGCCTTTCCTCAGCAAATCACAAAACCTCTTAAACTCTTCATTCGTCATTATAAGTGTGCCACAATTCGCGCCGTTAGTAAAGACTGTGAAGCGTGTGTGTCGTAGGTTTGAACTGTTTACTTTGAGATGTATTTTCATGATTTTGATAGAAATCTCCAGTTATAGTCACTACCGGTTTTGAAAACTTTTACTTCTTCCCCTCCTGGCATACTGAAAATGCCATCAGTAGGATCAATCCCTTTTTCTTCTAGGAATTTTACATATAACAAAAGCCATGATTCCTGTAATTCTAGTACCTGTTTTCCATCTTTCAGACAAGCAGAACTTCCATTGTTAAAGAATAATACTTCAAACATTTTTACCTCCTTTGGTAATTTGTTGTTTGTTTACAGCTGGTAAATTGTTGTTTGTTATTTTGTATAATTTGCAATTCTGCAAGTTCTTTTAAGGCCCCGCTTTTCTGCACATTCTGGACATAAACTATCGCCGTATATTTCTTCACCTAATAGATACCCAAGACCATAATGATCATTTTCAATAAGAGCTTGACAATCACAGCAAACAGTCCAGTTTTCTTCTTCACATTTTTCACATAGAAAGAGTTTGCCTTTATTTTTTTGCCAGGCGAGATCAAAGGTATTTCTTCCCCATGCAGTCCACCAAACAGTTGAGGTTATTACATCATTTGTTTCACCGCACTCATCACAGACTAATTTTTTTTTCATAGCTTTATCCTATCATATTTCTCCATTTTTCTCAGCAGCTACTACCATTTTCTAGCTATTATCACTTCTCAGCTATAGCTATCACCTTCTCAATTTCTTTCAGCAATCCAACATTATGATAATTGTCTGCATCGATTTTATTATCTCGTTTGATGTCAGATATAATCTTTATTTTTCTCTGATGGAGATATTCAGTGAGTGTCATAGTAATCCCCAGGTAGTTTTGGAGGCTGTATCTTTTGCCACATTCCCTGTGTTTTTTCTTCAGATATTAAGCTTTCACCATATTCAGTAGTATCATCAGAAAGATTAATGCATATCACGAAATTTTTGTGGATTCTCACTACTTCAACAACGAAGAGTTCTTCTTTATCAGAGTATGAGATTCCATTAGAATTATATGGTCGTCCATAAAACCAGTAAAATCCTCTTTCTTCAGGCCACTTTTTTGTCCACATTATTTCCTCCTGGTCCCTCCAGCCTCTCCGCTATCAACTCCCTCAGCTGGTTATCTAAACTTATAATGGAATCTATCGGGTCATCCCGCCTGCTCAGGTCAGCATCAGCGCCATAAGTTAAGCCCCACCTGCTTCCTTTGGATAGATTGTCGTGCCAGGTTTTTTTCTCTATTGCTTTAGAGACTATTACGTTGATGTGTTTAATTTTCAAAATTCCTCCTCTATATTTACTAGTTTATAAATATTAATCCATGATTTATCACAGTTCAGACATTTTATTTTTTGCCATGCAAATCCAGCATCAACATTTACATAGTTACCTTCAATTTCTGGACTATTGCAATATGGACAGTGAAGTCCGCGATGATTTATATATTTATCTATGTCTTCTTGTTTCATAGTTTATGTTCCTCTCTCGATATATTCCTTAGCATCTAAGTAAACTCTTCGATAGTTGTAGAATATACTGAGATCTATTTGAGATATTTCACCGGTTTTTGTATTTATAGCAACTACCGGTCTGCCATCAAAGTCTGCATTGGATTCAACGTGATGTTTATTATGACAGGCAAAGACACAATCATTGTAGTCTCCTCCAGCTCCATGATGCCCATAAAATGTAAGGCCTGTTTCAGCAAGTTCTTCTCTTTCTTCATAGAGGCCATAGTTTACTTCATAGGCATTCCCGGTCATTACGCCATTTTCTTCGTCTGTGTTGTCCCAGCAATCTCCGAGTATCTTCTCAAACTTCCCCTGGTCTTCTTTCCTGAATATCATTTGTATCCAGCATTTATCGCCCATAGGTCATAGCTCCTCTCCGTTCTCATCACATTCTATACACTCATACTTATTTTCTGGTTGTATAGATTGTAGATGCTTGCTTTCTGTTATACACTCAGATTTATTATTCCATACATCTGGTATTTCTTCATCTACCTCGATCCATATTTTTATCTTCCAATATTTTCCCATACCTCACACCTCCTTACGCTTCACACCTCATGCCTCCTTACATCTCACACCTCCTCACATCTCATACCTCCTTACACCTCCTCACATTTCCCATATTTCACACTCCAATCTTCTTTATCTACTATTCTCACAGAGAAGTTTTTTATAAACTCTTTATTTCTTAATAAGAATTTCCTGGCTCTGGTTTTTTCTGATAGTTCTTCGAATACCCCTCGGCCTATGTGTTTATTATATTCTGATGCAACTACTATATGAACTTGTCGAACAATACTTTTGCATTCATCCATGATGTCATTTTCGTATAAGCTCACAAAATTAACCGTACCCGGATTTATGATCTCATATTCAGGGAACTCTTTTCTAATTAACCTCAGTTCCCGTTTTTCTTTTCGGGTCCCATAAGATAATTTTGAATGTGCATAGTAGAGAAATTTCATGATGATGGTATTCCTTCTACCTCTCCTCTTGGTAAGCCTAATTTATCCCATACTGCGTCAGGAACAAAGGCAAAACGTTTCTTTCTAATCTGTTCGAAGAGTTCTATGTTTACCATTCTTTTTAAAGCCTCTTCTTTGATTACGATCCACCCGCCGGTTCTATATGGTTCATCACTAATTTCATTTTTAGTTGAAATAAGGATGATACCCTGTTTCATATACTTAGCACATTTATTACAGGGTTCCATGTTTGTCACACCAATCTGTGTATTCATTTTGCCAGTGCTATCGGCAAGGCTTTCTTCTTGAAACCTCTGCGTGTGGCTTCCAACAAGCAGTATGTCTTTTGCTTCTCCGCAATAAAAACAAGTATCCATAGTTGGATTGACTCCATGTTTTGGATGTAGATATAAGTTCATCGTTTCACCTTTATTAGTATGCGTGTTTCTTTGGGACTGGGGATGGGAGAGTAAAAAGCCTTACACGCAAACATCTGAGGAAATGCAATATCTTCCCAGATTTCTGAATTATTAAATCTGACTGCATCCAGGATTTTAAATGCTTCTTCTCTATGAATTCCGTGTTTATCTCCACCACTCTTCCACGCTTTCCATGCTCTCCTCCGAGCTATCCCAGGTCCATTACTTTGGTGAGCATGTAGTTTGGTGCACGGTGTATCCTTATCGCTGCAGATGGCAACTCCGCGGGCTCCGATCTTTGTGGGTGAATCATCGGTTGTTGCCAATAAGCAAACTGAGATAACCGGCTTGTGATCTTTGTCTCGAATGAAGTAAAATATTTCTTTCATGATTATCTCCTTACAAGATATTATTCCTTTACAGATCTTCCAACTCAGGCACAACCCCGATATTTATTGCCGGGAGTTTCGCTACTTCTTTGCTGAGTTGTTTGATAATTTTTCCGCTCCTGGCAAAAATTGTTTTGATATCAGTGGGAACGCTCGATAACCGGATTTCTCTGACTATTTCTTTTTTCGCTTCAGTGGCAGTAGAGAGAGGTTCATTTAGTTCTTCCAGTCTGCGATTTGTCTCTGAACTTAATTCAGAGATCCAGGTATTATTACCATCAGGATCCCTATGGTATGTATCTTTTGTGAGCCGTTCAGTTTTTGATTCAATCTCTTTAATTCTTTCTTTCAGCGCTGCTTTTTCTGCCAGCAGCTCATATATTCCCATATCTTTCTTAACCTGTTTTGTGACGCTATCCTGGATTCCTGCAGTCCTGCTTTCTAAAATGGTAATTAATGGTGCAAAGTCTTCGATGATCATGTGTTCGTACATTTCGATTTGTTTTATTCCTAAAGCCTTAGCCATAATTTTTTTCCTTATATTTTGTTTAAAGAGAGGAGATAACAGCTACCTCCTCTCTAATTAGTTACCTTAAAAAAGTCTTCCCGTTAAAAAGGAATGTCTCCATCATCATCCTTCTCCCCCGCGACTGGTCCAACCTCATCTTTAGCTTCTACCGTATCTCCACTTTTTGGATCGAGGAAGCTTACATCATTGGCGCGGATCTCTGTCACATATCGCGTGCTACCATCCTTGTCTTCCCAGGTTCTGCTTTGGAGTCTGCCACTGACGTTGATGCGGCTACCTTTCTTCAGGTACTGAGCAACTATTTCAGCGAGCTTATTCCAGAAGACAAATGAAAACCAGTCTGTACGCTCTTTTCCGTTATATCTGAAGTTGTTCGCTCCGGATAAATTACACACCGCAGTTCCATCTGGAGTGTACCTGAGTTCTGGATTTCGTCCTAGTCTTACCTCTAACGCTGCTACGTTTAACATTATGTATCACCTCCTTTCAGTGGTTGTTGAAGATACCTAAATTCTATATATAACTCTTGAAGAAGATCGTGAAGGCTCTTCGATGATTCAGTATTGAGTAAATTTTTAACGATTTCGGTTTGTGTTTCACACCATTCATCATTTTTTCTTTCTTCCTCAAAGTATAATTCTCTCCAGTAATCTCTGTTTTCGGCTTTGTCCCGAAGTTCTTTAATTTCATTAGCAAAGGGACATTCAATATTTTTTCTTTCTTCCCCCATTTTTTTTTCACCTCACTTGTTACTATTACACATGTATCGGCGAAATCATTCCTGTCTTTCGTTCATTCATAAAGTAAACAGGATCTAATTTTTCATAAATATGTACTGTCCAGGGACTGGAAGTTCCTTTTAGTAAATCCTTAAAGAATCGAAAATTCAAAGTGACTGATACCTCCATGCATCGAATGATTTTAGTATATTCAACTGAGGGATTAGAGACAGAATTGATTTTAAGTTCCAGTGAAGCTTTCGAGGGATCGGGAAAGATATTTTCCCACTCTGGATATTTGTTTAGATCATTTGAAACAAATTTTAGAATAAGCTTTTCATTGTTATTTATTACAGATTCATACAAGCCTTCTTTAAAAGATCTCCCTTGGCTTTCATAGATATGGATCCGGCTTTCATCTGTTCCCACCCATTTACCGGAATCGAAGATTATGTTTCTTAGAATGTGATTGCGATTCTTTTTATCTATAGCTCTCAGAATCCATTTGATTCCTAAAAAATCTGGATGTTTATAATGTAGCTCAATTCCTGTTATGTCCATCTTCATCCTCCACTATCACTAAATTATTTTCTACTTTAACAATCCCTTTCACTTTTACTGACTTCTCAATGGGGACCTTATCTACGATTACTCTAATGGTTCTATTTACTAAGATTACCTTTCCGCCTTCCTGAATTATTCTCTGAGGAGTAAACGTGAATTCAATCTTTCTGCCATCGAAGCTTTCTGGGGATTTGGCGAATGCAAGGGTTTTTAAACTTTTAACGTAGTAATCGGTTCCATGTGAAAATGATCGATATGAAAAAAAGGCAAGTGGTTGAACCCACCCAACCGAATAATTTATGATCTTTAAAGAAAGATTAATTTTGTTTATTGTGTCGCAGCCTTTTAATACTAGGCTCCAATTTTTTGCATCCTTCGCTGGCCATGTCCCAAAAGTTGTCATCTGAATTGATTCTTCCATGATGAAACAAGGGAACATGGTTAGGCCGCAAAGAGTTACGTATGCAAAGAATATCTTCAGGAAGGTATTCAGCTTTGATTTTTTTTCCAGGGAAGCCAGGATGTCTTGGATTTTCATGATTCCTTTCTACCCATAACCATCAGTGCTGCGATTACAAATCCGATAAATATTCCAACTGTTAATCCTATGTAGAACATGGTTACCCTTCTCTATCACAATTATCTTTTCACCACCTTCACTTCCAGCGGATTCTGAACATAGTAGCCATTGATGCGGACGAGATCGACTGCTACGATTCCATCTGCTATACTTGGTTTAGGCATTATTATCGGCTGTAATAGAAGACCGATAAGTGTTATGCCTATGATAGTTAGAATTACTTTAGTGTATATGTCGATCATGATTTTATTCCTTCTGGATATTTTTAAGAGCATTGCCTATTCTTACAAGGCCACCATTAACGATGCTCCAGTTTGTAGCCTTGATACCGACGAGTTCATCCATGAGTGTGCTGGCTATTCCATCAGCTAACTTTAATGCTTCCACAGCCTCCATTATCGCTCCCGGATTTTCGATTCCTATACAGCCGTTGACGCAATCGACTATGCGCTGGGCATCGGAAGCCATTGAGTCACTCATGGTGTAATGTTTACCTCGGCGAAGGTCTTTCATAATTAATCTTACTTTATCACCATTGATTTCAATATGCCCTCTGGCTGGTAAAGGCATATCATTGATTCGTAATTTTCCAAGTGTGTGTTGCATGCTTGCTTTCTCCTTTTGTCTATGTTATAATAATAAAAAACCTGTGAAGGGCGGGGGTCTACTAAAACAAGGATTGAAACTAATAAAAACTATCAATACATAAAAAAAAAGGGAAGATTCAGTCTTTGTCTCAATCAAGAGATCTGAGACCGAATCTCCCCTTCCAGGTTTGCCTTACTTAGGCAACAGCTTCAGGATAGTGTAAGACTTCCGACCTTGATACTCTTTCTCGCTACAGATAGCTTTAAGAACATCTCCGTCTTTAAGAGTCTTTGCTTCCTTGACTGTACCTCTGAAGGCCATTACTGCTACTCCTACCTCGTACTCGACTCCTTGCATCTTACGAGTTTCATCGACTATGAACCGGACGTACGGATTGCCATTTTTATCAATGGCAGTAGTTACGCTCTGGATCTTTGCCGTGATAACCACGTCAGCTGCTTGGGCGACGCTTACGATGAAGAGCATGCAGATAATGCTCAGCACGATTAAGAACTTCCGCATAGGTGGTTCACCTCCTTTCCATTATGGATTTTCAAGGTAACCAGGCGGTTAGTGCTGGGTCCCTGAATACACTATCTCTTCCTGGCCATCACTCCCTGTATCCTTCACAGGGAGATGGCCTTTTCTCTTTGTATTGTTTAATTCATAGTTGGAATCGTCTCTGGATACGACAGCACAGAGACGATCCCTTTCTTTCTGGGTTTTCTTATTTATTTGGAATATATGGTTAATGCGATAAGCCAGATTCCTACACCGACACACAAACCAAGACCGAAACTGATTGAAATAGATCCTAAGGTAATTACTAAAATATCGTACTTAATCTTTCTCATAATATTTACTCCCAACCTAACTTAGTCTCATTTTCCAGATATTCCTTTCTTAGAATTTCTTCAATGCTGATCCAGGTTCCATGATTGGCTGGGATCTTCTTAATACTTTTTTCACTCTTCAAATAAACAAGGATAAAAATTTCGGGTTTATCCCCCGATGTTTTACCCCTCGATGTGTTATCCCCCGACGGGAATCTCTGGATCCGAATAATTTTTCCGAATGTCATTCTATCGAAAGGGTCTATGTGAAGCATAGCCTCTCCAAGTTTAAGTTTTGGAAGAGGCCTCTTTCTTTTTATAAGTTCTTCTGCGGGTTTTCCTGATGGGAGCTGCATGGTGAATTTCCACCATCCGTCAGGCCAGATTATAGGCCAGTTTGTTGGCCAGGCTATAGGAAGAACACACGCAAGAAATATGCCGATGTAGATATATTTTCTCATGGTGTCTTTTCTGTCAGTTCAAATATCCTACTGCTGTGGTGCTGGCTTAGGATTTTGATACCGTAGTTTCTTAGTATCCGCTCATTCTGATCTACGACATTGTCTTTAAAGAATGATCCGATAAGAGCATGGTATAGATTGTAAGCAAATTTTTCATTCAACCATGTGTGTGAAAGATCATGATTAAGTTCGATGATTGTATGCATGGCCATATTTATTTTTCTCCTTTCTCGGACAATACTCTCCGTCATTTTTTTCACAGCATAGATGGCATAGGTAGCAATTTGTACTATAAGTTTCTGAATACATGTATTCTCCGTATTTACAGTCCATACAGTTCTGTGACCAGGGCCATTCATAAATTACAACAGGGTAGGATTTTTGTTTTTTCACGGTTGTTCCTTTTTAGTAATCTTTTAATTTCAAACACCAAGCAAGCTTTCCATAAGCCGTGTTTTCTATAATGTGGATGTAAAAAGAGTTTTAGAGCTGGAATGAAATAGTATTTAAAGAATAGGTTTTTCACTATTTTCTCTCATAAGGTTCACCGCAGTAGATACAGTTGTTCATAGCTGAATCTTTCCAGGTATCATAGACACAATAACCGAAAGGACTTTTTTTACATTCCCATTGGAAGGGACAATGAATATCAAGGGACTTAATATCTGGATGAGTTTTTCTTACTTCTGTTGCTACCATGATTTTTATTCTGTCCTCTATTTCAGTCATCGTTCTTTTCGTATATTCCAGCTTGTTGAGTTTTCTCTTTATCTTATTCATAACTACCTTTTTTTCTAATACAATATATTTTCTAATACAATATAAACCAAAAGTGTTTCTGATAAAACATGCAAATCTTTCGCGCGATTTTCTTACCGCAGAGATGTGTCAATCTACAATAAACATGTAGGGGATTAAGACGATGTTGAACTTTGTTTTTCAGGGTTGTCACTCATATCATCTCCCTTTATGGCTCAAATTTGTACGGTTTATAATCATTCTCGACTGCTCTGAAAAAATCTGGTGAGTGGTCTCCTGGGCTAAATTTTTTGTTGAGGGCTTCAGCGATATATTCTGCATAAAAATTATGGACGTTATTTGCTATCAATACATCAGATGTATTTTCTCTATCAAAATTATCGACTTTTACTATTTTCATTATTTTTTCCTTTCAACCTGTACCCGGTACCGATCAAATCCGTCTCGGATGTAATTATTTACTACTCTCCAGGGAAAACTTAATTTTTGAGCAAGGGCTACAATGCCTAGCGCTAAGGCGGATTTTTCACTAACAGCATACCGAAAAAATCTATGATTCTCGCCATACCAGTTTAGATCAATTCTATATAGTTGCTTGCTCATGAACTATTACCTCCTCTCGCCCAAAAAAATAGGGAGAAGATTTTACCAACCTTCTCCCTTATAGCTTATGCCGCAAGCTCTTCTTTGGCAAGATTGCCGAGCTCGTGTCTATCATCTACGGACAGGGCTTTAAGCTCGTCAAGGTCTACTCGCCGACCATGTGGTTCTGCTTCAAAGAATCTCTTGATGGCTGCTACTGGTGTTAACTCATCTTTAGGCATTTGCATGTACCTCCTTTCTTCTCTTATAAGTTTTCCAGATAACTCCCCACTCATGCTTACTTGGCTCGGGAGTTACCTTTATCTTGTTACTCTGTACGTTATGCAGGAATACTCCAAGAGCTCCGATATGGCCGTTGCTCTGAATAATCTTTTTGAGGAAGCTGCGAGCTGTGAGTCCGAGATGTTTGGGCTCAAGTATATGCTTCCGTGAGTTATACTCTGTCCAGAAAACTCCTGCCTGGTCCCTATTAAAGTTGTTTATAGCATGGACTGCTTTACCCATCTCTGAAAGATGCTCAAGGTTTTTACAACTCTGTAAAGCTTCGAGCTGGAGTATAAACCATTCAGGTTGTCTGTCGATCCATGGAATTTCTTCTTCTGAGTTGAAGTCTTCAAGTACGTGGTAGGCTATGGCGCTGGGAACTGTTTCAGATTCAGGCTCTTCTATCACAGTTAAGTCTTCCTCAACAGGAAGTGATGTAGGAAGAAAATCCAGCTTTGATTTTGGCCATATGATTTTGTCGCCGATGATTTTGGCTAACCCTGGTTCTTTCGGCTTTACCTCAATTTGTTCCATCTCTATATCTTCACAGATTCCGTTGTAACCTCTGATCTTGTCGATTGAGTTTTTCCACAATGGTTCGCCTGCTGTGACCGGTTCGTCTTCCCATGGTTCATGCTTGTCTGAAGGGGCTTCAGCTTCAGTAATGCCAATAACGAATTTCCATAAGTACTGTATTAGCTTATCGGCGCCTTTCTTTACCGCCCACTCACAGAATTTATCAACTATTTTGGCTGTAGCTTCCAGGGCTACGCAGGAGTCGGCAATATAATTTGCCTCTTGAACTGTGCATTTGGCCTTATTCATAATGTACTGAACAGTGAGATGTTTCTGAATACCGCTATTATTTCGATGTGGCCAGAGAATCTTAGATCCTGCAACTGCACAGGATTCAAAAATTTGCCTGTCTGACTGGGACAGTCTTGGGATCTGTGGCGGGAGTGGATCAGTTAGAATAGTCCCGTTTTCATCAAACCCTGGATTGATTACATCCTCAAGATTTTCTATAGGTCTCAGGTCTCTCTTAGCAGAATGATCTTCTGCTGTGATATCATAGTACTTAAAATCTACTGCGTTTCTCATGATGTAGCTCCTTTCATAATTTTTTAAGGCTAATAATCAATCCAATCATTTCCTTCTTCCATCCAAGGAAAAGGATAAATTGATTTGGGGCTGTTATGCCAAAGATCCCAGAAATGTCGTTGAAGAAGGTGAGTCTCATTGTCTATTCTTTGATCATAAGCCCAGACTTGTTCAAGGAAATATATAAACATTTTAGGACTCCTTCTTTTGAAGCTGCTCAAAAGTTTGAGTTTCAGCTTTGCTGAGGAATTTTTGATACGCCAGGCAATCTGCACAAACAAGTTTATTGTGAGGGCCTGACTTAACAATGATTAAATTTTTTGAACCACATTTCTTACATCTCATAACATCCTCCTTTCGTGAACTGCTCAGTGTAGCTCCCGTCCAGCTTTGAGCTTCGGGCCTTAGGCAATTCATGTTAAGAATTAATAAAAATAAAATTTAATTAACAATCCACCGAGAGGACTTCTCACAAACATCTTTGTCAGTATTCAAATAACTGCAACTCGTTTGTTATAATTTAAACCGCTATGCTCAAGATCTTGAGGCAAAAGTAAATTGGAAAGAACCGAAAAAATGCGTTGTTTATTTTTTTGGAAGGAACCGATTTACTTGCCGCCTCAACCCTTCGTTTCGAAGGGCTTGGGTCTTGACATGGCGGGACTTAGGTATAATGTGGCCAGGCGAGTAGCCTCTTGGTTGCTCACCCAGAAGGGATCTAAGGGGCGTTGATAGAGCGTTCGTGATACTTAGTATTCGTTATTATTCGTTGTTGTCTTTGTTAGCGAATAATAATTAATACTTAGTAGAACAGCTCTATAAGGAAAATTGACCAGTCATGTTTCTTCGACTGGTTAATTTGGACGCAGAACAACCCCCTTTGTTAGCGATACTTTGCTCGGGTCCTTTCGAGCTTAGTAGCGCTTACTAACCGCGACCCTAGGAGCGTCTTAATTCCTTCGTGGCTGAAGCATTGAATAAGATCCACTAAACAGCGAGCCGCAAGCGAGCGGGGCTGAGACTAAAGCGAAGCGACAGCTTCGCTCCGGCATCAAGTAGGGCTGGTAGAAGTACATGAATAGCAAGCACCTATGGGCTGGCTTTGTTTCCTCGGAGCTGGCAGAAGTAATAGGATATATATTTACCTCGGCGCTGGCTTGTAGCACCTGGGAACTTGCATCTGATACTTGCATCTGATACTTGCACCTGATACTTGCACCTGATACTTGCACCTGATACTTGCACAAGGAAAAGGATACATAGACCTTTCAAAGAGTTGGCATGAGAGAAGCATAGATATGAGAGAAAAGAGAGGATGAGAGTATGGCGTTGGTTTTAATACCTAAAGGATTACTTTAACTTATTTATCTAACCTACCGAAATGATGTAACAAATTTCATGCTTATACTTACTCCTGTCTTCTTCATCTCTTCTAATTCATACATCAGCCATGTACCAATAGCATCCAAGCCTCTATTCCTGGTACAGGTCCTTTGGAATATCAACATTCATCTTTGTACCAGCCGCTTCACGATTAAAACACTGCAAAAAGGTGAAACTCAGCCGGAAGTAGGGCACTGGCCAGTGAAAAGTGGGCACCGACTACTGAGAATGACTTTTATAGGCCGGAAAAGTGCCAGAAATATTTTAGGACTGAAAAATGTAGTGAAATCACTCTATTAAGAGGCTAGTTTAAAAAGTAGTTGAATTGTCGAGAAAATGAGTTAAAAGAAAAAACAGACTCCCCTCTCCCTCTTCCTCAAACCAGCCTCCCTCTACAACCCGCGCCAGCCCTGGCTTTCATGGCTGCATGAACAGGGTAGAAGGTGCGCCGAGTAAAGTGGTAAGAAATAGATGGTAGGGCAAAAACTCACGGGAGTTAGAAAAGAGGTCTGACGCCCAAATACCCATACCCTAAATTTTAAAAACCAGGATGCTCATATATAGCTTATGTTTGCACAGTAACTGGAGCCATTTTCAAAGACAACACCGTGGTTTTAGTAATAAAGTATGTATAACGAGAGTGGTGGTATGTATAACGAGAGTGGTGGTGGGGATGGGGGTGGTAGCCAGGTGGTGGGGATAAGGAAGATCAATGCAGGCACAAGGAACAGAGTGCACTGAAGGTAGTATTCCTGGTAGAGGGAGAGATATATGCTGATAGACAGGGTAGAGAGTGCAATAGACAAGGGAAGTAATATTTCTGGTTAGGGTAGTGTGCGCAGAGTAATTTGTGATATTGTACGCAGAGTAATTTGTGCGCGCTAGGTAGTGGTAAAGAAATTATTAGACCGTGATTTTTGCAGTGGTTGCTACGGTTATGGTGTTAACATGAGTAGTGGCTGCTTAGGGGGTAGGTTTTTTGATAGTCGCTGCGCCAGCCTAGATGGTGGTAGTGGCCATATTCTGATGGTAGTCGCTGCGCCAGCCCAGATGGTGGTAGTGGCTGTGCAAAAGTTTGGATTGTGATAAAGGTGCGCAGAGCTTGAATTTTCTTGTAGGGGAGGATATTTCTTGTAGGGGAGGGATATGTTAGGACGGAAACAAGGGAAAAGTATGAGGAAGAGTCTGCCGTGTTACGAGTGTACGAGGTGCCGTGAGGAAGTGATAAGAGGTAGATGTGGGATATATGGGGAGGGGTTTTATTGAGAGACTCCGCAGCTAGTGAGAATTAGTTACGGAGATTTTTTTATTGAGAGAAATAAATCTTGACAATAATTGAAATTTTTCTTTAGGGTAAAGAAGAGTGAAATAAACAAAAAAAAGGAGGAGTATCATGCAAAAGGATAGAAGTCTCTTAAGAATTTTCTTACTAGCGCTTCTAACCATTTTTCTCGTAGGCTGTGCTGGGATAGGCATAAAGCCCTGGAGTGAACGAAGTAGTCAGGAGAAGGGATTAGCATTTATGGAGATGTATAATGCTCAATATGACGATACGATGAGGCTGGCAGTGAGAAGAGATTTAACCGAAGACGGGAAAAAAATAGTTAGAGCAAAAAAAGAATTACTGATCAAGACTAATAAATTAATGATCATATATTTGGGAGTTGTAGAAGGGGGACTGCAGAACCTGGATCTTGAAAATAAGATACTGGGACTGTTAGAAAAATTAGCAGGGATGACGTATTAGGGAAAGACGTACCGAGAAAATTTATTTAATGAGGTAGACAGTAATGAGCACAATAGCATCGGCTGGCGCAGAGCTGGTTAAATTTTTCATGATGTTAGCCTTACAAGAGGCACAACGAAGTAGGATGAGTGTAAAGCAAATAGAAGAGGCTTACGATAAAGCCAAAAAAGAATTTATAATGAAAGATCCTGAGAAAATACCAGACGTTTGACCATGAACATTATTCGGTATTACCTTGAATCATATCTTTCACTGAAAACTCGCTGGAACATCATAGAGGATCTAAATGAAAAATACCCCTATTATGAATTTGGTTGGAATGGATTTATACCTGTATTAATCATAAAATAATTATTTATAAACTACTTACTTATAAACTACTTACTTATAAACTAGAGGCAAAAATGAAAACTTTTTCAGATAGCGTACAGGGTAGTGTTAAAAATTATATAGATAGTACAATAGATTCCTTCGCTCCTGAAGATGTAACGATAGGATATATCAGACATGGAAGAACCCAAAAAGAGAAATTAGGATTATATTTCAAATATGCTAGAGTTATTAATACCAAGCACAAAAATTTCATTCTGAAAAAACTAAAAGATACCTGGGTAGATTGGCAGTATTTAGATCCAGGTGGTTTTCAAGGAGATTATTATAACAAGAATTTCTTGAAGGCTTGTCAGACAGCAGATAAAGAGTTTGGTTTTAGAGGCATAAAAGATGTAGGAACCCATATGCCTACCGAGAAAGTAGCGGCAATGAAGAAAGAGATTGAAGATCTAATCAAGAAAAAAGTTCCTGGAATAACAAAGCGCGATAAGGAACGAATATGGAATACTGGTGGGCATGTTCCTCCATGGTGGGATCCCGTACCAGCCACAAAAAGTTTAACCTATTACATAAAAAAAGTAATAGAAGGTCAGGGGGCCTCAGCCGCTGATGTGGAAAAAGCAATTAAGAGAGCTGCAGCAGGAAATATAACCGAAGCAGATAAACGGATGATACGATTAAGCTGGCCTTCATATGAAGCAGAGAGGATTATAAAAGGAAAACGCGAATTTCCTGAAAAGACAATGAGGGCAATAAGAAGTTTTGGTGAATATTATCACAGAGATGTAGGATGGTATTAAGATGCTCAGATCCTTTTCAGAAACTATATCTACAGGAGCAGATTTCACAGGAGTAGATTCCACACCGGATTCTATAGGAATAAATCTTACAGAACCAACTCCTATTTTTTACTCCGATGTCACTGTTAATCAGCTTCAACAAGGTAAGGACTTAGATGAAAAAGTCAAAATATATTTTGATCAGGCTGGTATTATAGAGGATAATAGAAAGAAGTGGATAGAGTATAAATTAGATAGTCTCTGGAAAGACGAGAAATATCTACAGCTTCAAGGCCCTAAATCTTCAGCATATAATAAAGAGCTTTTAAACTTTCTCGAATTTCATGATAATGACTATCGCCTATCAAGAATCCTTGAAGGTAAAGAACCCATTCCGAAGGAGCTTCAGAAACATCTTAAGGCTCAGATCGATGAACTTGTGAAAAAACCTGTAAAAGCAAGAGGAAAGGAACAGATTGCACTTTCAGCAAAAGAACAGGAAAAAATTTATGCAAGTCCTGGGGTAGTTCCTACATGGTGGTGGCATGATCCAAAAAAAGATACGTATACCTATCATGCATCAAAAGCTATCAAAACTTTAAATGTATCTGCCAGAGATGTTAGGCTTACTGTGGAGAAAGCAGCAAAAGGTGAAATACTCAATCCTCATGAAACACAAATCATTGTAAGAGGATGGGGAATTTTAGGAGGCATAAAGCTTCTGGATGGTAAATATCCTGTTAGTGAAAAAACATTTAGATTATATGGTGAATATTATCACAGAGACGTGGGGTGGTATTAAGATGTTCAAGCCATTTTCCTCAAATATCCAGGGGCATGTTGAAAATTATGATGAATCTTTTACCAGGTCTCAAGCTGATTTTTTCGATCATAAAGAAACAGTTAGAGAAAAAGGATGGGGATTAAGGACGGATGGTACTCCTAAAGGCCCGGGATTTTTAGGTACATTAAAAAGACCAGATGGGCATATATCTACTGAGTTATCTATCGGTGTAGGTATAGATGGCAAAGAAATAGAAATACCATCTCTTGTGCCTACATTAACAAAGGATGAAATTAATTATCTTCTTAAAGGAAATAAACCTACTAAACGGATAGTTGATAAAGCTATAAAACATGCAATGAAGAGAATCAATGATGGTAAAAGCCCATTTGCACAGAGAGGAGAATAAAATCTGGGTCGCTATAAATAAAAAAATTAACGGAAAATTCTTGTGTTACAAATACTATCATAAGGACAAAGGGTGATATTAAATAAATCATGGACATGAAATCATTTTCTGACGATATAAATGAACAAACAAGTCTTCCAGAAATACCAGAAGGTTCGTTTGTTAAACCATTCTCTGACGATATTACTTACGGTGTCCCGGATGAGTTTGGTCTGCTCGAAGATATTTTAAAACTTGTTACTCTACAGCCAAAAGAAAGAAAAGAACCAATTTATAGAAATAGCCCAGTGCAACCTGGTGGAGGGATTCGTCAGGAAATATGGGATGAAAGAGCAGAAAAAGTGGCGGCAGTGCTTAATAAAGAAAATCCAAAACTTAAGCTTGATTCAAAAATACTGAATCGGTATGTAGCACAATTAGGAGCTGCTTTGGCTATAGGGACTGGAGGAGATTTTACATTTCATGATAAGATTCTACGGGATATGGGTTATTCTAGAAATAATATTCTGAAAGTACAGAGTATAAAAGGCGGTGAGGAGCATAGAGGAATTCCACCCTGGGGAGTAACCCGGTGGGAAGTGAGCAATTTAGTGGAAAAGAGTGGCTGGTCGGTGAATCAGGCACTGAAATATCTCAAAGAACATAAAGGAATATGGAAAAGAAAAGTAGATGTGATCATAAAAGGAAGAAAAGCCTACACACCAAAAGGTGTAGAAATTAAAGGTGAAGCTAACCTAGGTTCGTTTGGTGAGTATTACCACAGAGATGTAGGGTGGTATTAAACATAAGGAAATGATTAATATGAATACTCTTAAACCCTTCTCAGAAGATATATCCACAGGAACTTTCTTTGATCCAGGTGATATTATAGATTTCCCTGGTGCTAAAATTGAGGTTCCTACCCAGCCAAAACACACCCCTATTTATACAGGTCCCATCAAAAAACCGTCTGAAGTAACCGCTGATGATCTAAAAAATGCCAAAACTTATGTAGATAAAGCTAATCTCTACATACAGATGGTAGGCGCTACACATCTTCGGGAAGCCTGGATTCATGAAGAAAAAAATCGTCTTTGGGATGATGTTAAACATACTCAGTATCAGGGTTGGAACTCCCAGAAATATAATAAAGATTTAGTGGAATTTTTAAGGAAGCAGGATAACAGATGGCTTAGATTTCAGGCAGCTCAGAAAGCGGGAATAACCGATCGTTCCGTTACGCAAGGTTTGATGAGAGATCTTGGTGTTACTCAAGAAGAGGCTGGCAAGAAAATAATGCGACTCACAAAACCTGAATGGGCAAAAAAATTAAGTAAGAAGGATTTAGCAGCCCTGAAAAGACACAAAGCTGGAGAATTTTTGAGAAGTGCTGGATATATACCGGTTGTTGAAGGGTTTTTGGAGAAATCTGGTGAATATTACCACAGAGATGTTGGGTGGTACTAAAAAAAGAGTATACTAAAAAAACCTTGACTAATTTTTTCTTTTTCCATTATTCTTACTTAAATATCACTATTCTTGTTTAAATATCACTATTCTTGTTTAAAAAAGGGTTGACAAAAATTTTTTATGTCTGTTAGGGTAACTTTATGGCAACAACAATAAAATCTTTCTCATCAGATATTCAGGGTCATGTCGAAACATACGATGAATCTTTGAATTCTTCAGCTCCCACTGATATCTTCCAAATCAACCCTATCACACGCAGAAAACTTTATAGTCAATGGATGCTACTAGCAACTGGTGACGGTCTTGAACCAGGATATAAGAGAGTTAAAGATACCCTTGAAACTGAGTCAAAAGAGGTAGATAATGCAGCTCAAGCATTATTCGCTGGTAAGGATATTGTTGAAAAGCAAAAACAAATCTTGGTAGTTGGCTGGCCAAAATTATTTAAAAAGATATTTCCAAAAATTTTAATCTCCAAAAATTCCGAAAACCTCAAGAATAAAAACTTCCAGAGCGAAGATTTCCAAGATCCAGAAACCACAAAAAAAGCAAAAGAATTTCACTGGGTAGAGTGGGAAAAAGCTATTCCCAGAGACGAGCGTGGCAAGATTGATCCAAGAATTCTTGATAAAGAAAAGAGGGCATTTGAGGAGTACTGGAGAAATTTACTTGAAGTAATGAAGAAAATGTGGATTCCCGGGAAAAGTTGGGGAATAAAGCTTGGCGAATATTATCACAGAGATGTAGGCTGGTATTAGTTTTTAATTAACGAGGTTAGATCATGGAAATAAAACCTTTTTCAGAAGACATAACGACGGGAAGAGTAGAAGAAACAACAGGGGGTGAAGGCGATAGAAATTATAACGAAGTTCCTCATGAACCTAACGAAGTTCCTCATGAACCTAACGAAGTTCCTCATGAACCTAACGAAGTTCCTCATGAACCTAACGAAGTTTCTCATGAACCTAACGAAGTTTCTCAGGAACCTTTGGATCAACCAAAGATTAAAGCTTTTAGTGATGATATCACCACAGGTGATAGTATTTCGATAAATCGAGAATTAACATCTGAAGAGAAAAAACTTCTGGAAAGTGTTCCTGAGAATAAGAAGCTTCCTGGTTTTGCAGGATATTATGAAAAAGAGCAAAGAGACGCATTGCTGAAAATGGGTTTCTCAAAAGTAGAAATCAGCGATGTGGAAAAACTCTATAAGAAGGGACCTGAAACTGGATTTACTCGATATACAGATCCAAAGGTTGCTCCCAAAGGTTCAGATGCAAATGTTGTAATAAAGGCCTGGGGATTTGCGGATATTGATAAAGACGGATTTATGCATCCTGATATATCTTATGCTGAATAACTTAAGAATGTTAGTACGAGGTTAGATCATGAAAAAAATTTACGAACATCCCTTCCCTTTTCCAAAGGAAGATTTTTCACTGCCATGGACATATTCAACAGGTCAAGAAACTTATCCATATCCAATTCCTGAAACTGAGCTTTACCCTGAATATGCCTGGCCAAAATCTTTATGTCACTTTGCGCCCGAATGTCCGATGACAGATGACTTTTCAGACCTCGAGCCAATCAAGCAGTGTATACACGCATACCAGCATGGTTGTCCTATTCTTCTCACACAACTTAGTGGAAACTTTCAAGAATTTGGTGAATGTAACGGAGTTCAAATTTTTGAAATAGGCCAGGCAGAATCTAAAAAGTATACTGAAGAAGATCTTAACAAAATCATCGCAAATTTTTCTAAACTGAAAGATTCGCATAGACCACCTATGGTGGTACTTGGACATGATGAAAATCAAGATCTATTACAAAAATCTGGACTTCCGTCTGCCGGATGGGTATCCAAAGTTTGGACTAAAGGGAAAAAACTTTATGCAGATTTCAAAGATGTCCCAAAACAAATTGTTGACATTATTAAAAATGGTGCATATCGTTATCCTTCAGTAGAGATATATCGTAATTTTGTTTTTGATAATCAAGAGTTTGGGCCGGTTCTCCGGAGAGTTGCTCTGTTGGGAGCCGATATTCCAAGGATAAAGAGTCTTAGTGATATCGTTGCAAGGTACGGCGAGGATAACCGCGAAGATTCTTTCTGTCTACCGATTGTTCGGCCAGACAGTGAGGAAGAAACATTTTGGCTAGGAGGTGACAATATGAAGAAAATAACTGTACCGATCAAATCCATCTCCGGGGATTTTGAGGTTGGAGAGGAAGTGACTGGCAATGCATCAAAGGTTGTCGGTACGCTTGAGGAGTTCGATGAAAAGAAATTAGTCATTGTTCTTACCTCAGGAGAGAACTTTCAGGACGACGAAGAAATAACCGGAACAAAGTCAAAGGCAAAGGCTGTTGTCGGTGAGGAAGATCCCAATAAGTTTGCCGGAAAAACTGTTATGGTTGAAATAAATGCAGTTGAGGGTGAATTTAAAGAAGGTGAGAAAGTTAAGGGTGCAGATAGCAAGCTCATCGGAACAGTCAGGAAAGTAGAACCTGAAAAAATCTCTGTGTTTCTCGCTGTTGAAGGTGACTTCAAAAAGGGAGAAGAGATCGTTGGAGCGGACTCCAAGGCTAAGGCGAATGTTGGCAAAAAGCCATCACCATATAAATACCCTGAACCACCCAAGAAGGATGCTGAGGATTTAAAGCAGGTTCAGGAACAATTAACTGCTCTCAGCGAACAGCTAAATGCAAAAAATACCGAGATTTCTGATCTGACATCCAAGCTCACCGCTCAAGAAAGCAAAATCGGGATCGTTGAAAAAGAAAGATCAGCGGAGAAACGTGCATCTCATATGAAAGATGTACAGAGATGGGCCGAGGATCTGAAAAAGAAAGGCTTAGCCCCGGCAGTGGTTGATGAACTTGGATTATTGAATTATGCCAATGCCCTTGACTGGACGAACATGTTCAAGTTTGCTGAGGGTGAGGATGAAAAGACTCCATGGCAAAAATTCTCTGAGCTCTTTAGTGCGATCATTGATCGTCATAAAGAGGGCAAGCTGCTTGTTCCTCTGGATACATTTGGTAAGGTAATTGAAGAGGAAGAAGAAATTACCCCAACTGGTGTTGACGAAGAAGGCGCTAAGCTTGATCGTGAAATAACCAAGTACGCCGAGGAGAATAAAGTCTCCTATGATGTAGCCTTTAAGGCTGTCATGGATACTCAAGGAAAGTAGTTTTCTCTGTAGGTATTTTTTGTAGGTAATTTTTGTAAGTAATTTTTGTAAGTAATTTGATAATTTTTATAACTAGGAGGTGAAGAATCATGTCTAGAAGAGCAACTCCAGCTATTCCCTTGGATAATCCATTTCATGGGAGCTATACTGTAGAATTAAATAACAACGATGAACGTGTTTATCAGTACCATGCCGTAAAACCTGGTTCAAATGATTATCAGGTACACGCGTTGGAAGCTGGTGATGATACAACTATTGGAGCTATCATTGAAGGCGTTGCCCAAGAAGATGGTCTCGAGGGTGAGACTGTCAAGGTCGTATTGTTTGGTCCTACATGGGCATATTGTTATGATGGTGCTGGAATAATCAGAAATGCATTGGTGGAAGCCATCAATGCTGCTGTGGATTCTGATAATGGTTGGTTTCAAACAATTACTGGCGCTAGCTATACTGGTAAAATGATCGCAGGAATCGCTTTAGAAGGATGTGTAGCCAAAGCAAAATTTAAGCTGTTTCTGACTCGTACTATCGTAGTCAAGGCTGATTAATATTAGCTTGTTATTAACACTGGCTGATTAATATTAGCTTGTTATTAACACTGGCTAATTAATATTAGCTTGTAATTAACACTGGCTAATTAATATTAGCTTGTAATTAACTGGCTGATTAATATTAGCTTGTTATTAACACTGGCTTAATTATATTAGGCCAGTTTTAAAAATTTCTTTAACTTAAGTAATGCTTAAGTTGCCTCTATGAGGTTTAGTGTCATAATCACATCCATGATGTTGATTGTGAGAAACCTATTAATTAATTGTAACAGTTTTAATGTTACGGAGGTGACTTATCATGTTTATTACCAAAACAGATCAGGTTTTGATCAACCCGGTCTTAACAAAAATGGCCATTGCTTACCCGCAGAATGGACTGGTTGCATCAAAGCTTGCTCCTTATGTAGACGTCCCTGAGGGTGAAGAAGATGGAACTTATTTTATTTTTGATAAGACCAATCTTAACAGTTCTTATGATGATATCAGAGCACTGGGTGCAAGGGCAACCACGTTCGATTGGAAAACATCGACCGATAGTTATCACTGCGAAGAGCATACGCTGGAAAAAGCAATTGACTGGCGCGAGTTTAAAAAGTGGAAGAAGTATATGGATCTTGCAGTCACTACTCAGGAAATCACTCTTGAGCTCTTATTGCTTAACTATGAAGTCCGAATTGCAGACATGTTTACAAATGTAGCAGTAGCAAATGGTGTGTACTTTGATGGTACTTACATCAATGCCCTTGCCGGTGGAAATATGTGGGATGATTTTGTAAACTCTGATCCTGAAGGGGATATTGAGGATGCAAGGGAAAAAGTATCCCTGAATGCTGCTGAGCCAAATACGATTGCTATTCCTGTTACCGTTTGGAGAACAGTCAGACGACATCCTGCTATTCGTGCCTTAATGAGAGAACAAGATTCCCGGCAATTAACCGACGATGGTTTTCCAAGAAGGCTGTTTGGTCTTAATGCAGTGTTTCCAGGTGCCAGAGAAATTACCACTATGCCTGGTGTTGCAGAAGCAATTTCACGTGTCTGGGGAAAGAATGTATGGGTTGGAATAGTCAATCCAAGACCGTCTAAGAAAACGATGAGTTTTGCTTACACTCTAAAGAGTGCAGGTTTACAGGCTGAAACATACGAGGATAAACCAAAGAAGTCTGATGTAATCCGTATTCAGCATCAAATTTCAGATGAGAAGTGCGTGTGTTCCACCGCCGGGTATTTATTTCAAACCGTAATAGCGTAATATTTCAAGTAATTACGTTGATTAATCAAAGCTCACTGAGTTTTCTTAGTCTTACGAAAAAAAAGTTTTCTCAGTCTCTAAAAAAAAGGAGGTTATATGAGCTTTGAACTTGTTCGTCAGGTAAAGTACGGAAAAAATGGTAAGAGCTATCAGCTGGTGGTAGGACAGATTGTTGAAAAAGATTTTTTTAAGCCAGCTGATAGAAATACTCTTCTTGAAAATGGTGCTATTAAAAAAAGCAAGGAGAGACCAAGCAAGCCGGCTGGTAATGAGATTCCTGTAATTGCAGATCTTTCTCAAATGACAGTAGCTGAAGCAAAGGAATTTCTTGAGGCAGAACCTCATGTAGATATGCTTGAAAAATATCTGGATCAGGCAAATGCTGAAGAATTTCCGAGAGTCTCAATTACCAAGTTTATTGAAAGGCGTGTTAAAGAACTTACCGGATTTGAGTAATGAGTACTGGATTAAGCTGATAATTTTTAACTTTTCTTTAACTGGAAATGTAATTTCTTTAACTGGAGGTGTTTAAAATGTTTAAGAAAATTTTTCACTGGAAAACTCTCCTTATATCGATGTCAGCAATTTCTGTTTTGTTTGTTGCGATGGTGTTTTTCCTCAATACTGCTACAGGTGAGGTTGTTTATTCTAAGATATTTCCTGGAAATGTATTAGTTAAAGGCAATATCTACGTAGCAGATCATCCCAGCGGAAATCAAGGAACTACAACATCAATTACAGGACTGCCAAAACTTAAGTTGGTAGCTCTTGGGACACTGACGGATGCGAGTGATGCTAGTGGTGAAACTAGAGTATACCTGGATGATTCTCCCACTGGTGAATGGACTAATGTTGGAACTCCGGTAACGCTTACAGCGGATACAGATATTTATCGTGCAGGCGCTAATTCATTAAAAGTTGCTTTTACATCTGCTGCCGTTGCAGGTAATGGCGCTATCGGGACCATCGGAGCTAATGATGATTTAGAAGTTGATGATAGTATTGGATTCTGGATTTATTCTACCGATAGGTTAGCTGCTGGTGATTTATATGTTCAAACAGTTGATACTGGACCAGTTCTCACAAATTTTAATCTTCCGGCAGTATCTGCAAAAAAATGGACATGGGTTGAAATTGATATTTCTTCATTAGCTGCTGGAAATGGGGATGATGTTAGCGATCTGAATATACTATTATCTACTGCCGGTGCAACAAATCATGGAGCATTTACTATTTACTTAGATGCAATGTACAAGTGGGCTGTAGCTGACGAAGAAGCCCTTGCAGTAAATATAGTATCAGATGGTGTTTTAAGTGTCATTATGTCCATTGAAGCATTTGGAACAGATAATGTAGCTATCCAGGGCGTTGAACACACAAATTATTTTACACACTACGAAGCTACAAATGATTTCATTGTTGGTATGTCAGACAATAGTACTTACGATGGGTTGGCTTTTGTGGCGTATAAGTAAAGGAGACTAAACCATGTTAGGTGATAGAACTGGCCCGCGAGGGGCAGGCAAAAAAACAGGCAGGCAGGCAGGTTATTGTGCAGGCTATGATCATCCAGGCTATCTAAATCCTAATGTTAACAGAGGTCGTGATAATCGGGGTTTAGGAGTTGGTCCTCTCAGAGGCGGACTAGGTCAAGGACGAAGTGTAAGTCGAGGACGAAGTGTAAGTCGTAATACTAATCGAGGTATTTCTGGCACATACTCGTCTCAAGATACTTGGAGCGATGGTCCGCCAGATTAGGCACATTTAAATCAGTGATGGTCTTTTTTTTACCAGGAGTAACGATAACTAATGCCCTCAAAGATGAAAACTCTGCTCCCAGAGCAGCTTTTAGCTCAGCTCTTTTCTGATTCTTTTCCTACAGAATATCTGTCTGCAAATGTAGTGATATCAACAGGTACTACTTTCTCTTTAGATGTTGGAGGATTGTTAAGACTCAAACATGAAGCTACATGGACTGCTGCTGCTGGACATTCAATCGAGCTTGGATATAATACTCCTGCTACTGTTGGTTTTATACTGTCTGATGGAAATCTTACTCTTAAATTTAATAATGGGCCTGATATTGCATGGAATATTGCTGAACTTGGAACTGTCTGGAATAATGAGCTTGGCGATCTTGTTGTAGATAAATTTTCAGCGAAAAATGAAACTGGAGGGGATGTAGCCATACAATACTTCTTTGCTAGTGGAAAATTCGTGAGAATGGCCTTCACTGAACCTCTTTCTTCATCAAGTTCTGAGTCATCAAGTAGCTCTTCTGAATCAAGCAGCTCATCTGAATCAAGCAGCTCATCTGAATCATCAAGCAGTTCATCTGAATCATCAAGCAGTTCATCATCAGAATCTTCATCAAGTAGCTCATCTGAATCAAGTTCCAGTTCTGAATCATCAAGTAGTTCGTCTGAATCAAGCTCCAGTTCTGAATCATCAAGTAGTTCGTCTGAATCAAGCAGCAGTTCAGAATCATCAAGTAGCTCATCATCAGAGTCTTCATCAAGCAGCTCGTCTGAATCAAGCTCAAGTTCTGAATCATCAAGCAGCTCATCTGAATCATCAAGCTCCAGTTCTGAATCATCAAGCAGCTCATCTGAATCTAGTTCAAGTTCTGAATCATCAAGCAGCTCATCTGAATCATCAAGCTCCAGTTCTGAATCATCAAGCAGCTCATCTGAATCAAGCTCCAGTTCTGAATCATCAAGCAGCTCATCTGAATCAAGCTCCAGTTCTGAATCATCAAGCAGCTCATCTTCAGAATCTTCATCTTCAAGTTCTGAATCATCAAGCAGCTCTTCTGAATCATCAAGCAGCTCTTCTGAATCATCAAGCAGCTCAGAGTCTTCATCAAGCTCAAGTTCTGAATCATCAAGCAGCTCATCTGAGTCTAGTTCAAGTTCTGAATCTTCAAGCAGTTCATCTGAATCTAGTTCAAGTTCTGAATCTTCAAGTAGTTCTGAATCTTCAAGCAGTTCGTCAGGAACTGTATAACAATCTTTATAAATTAATTCAATCCTTGGTTTCCACATAGTTTTTATGTGAAGCTGAGGATTTTTTTTTGAAGCTGAGGATTTCTCACCAGGAATAAACCTTGACTTTTCTTCTATCTTTTGTGTTAAATAATTTAAGGAGGTTTGTGAATGTTCAAAAGATTTCTTCATAAAATTTTTAAAAAAAGAACTTTAGCTCTTACCTCGATCTCTGAAAATAATAAAAGTAAATCAAAGATAATCTTAGTTCAAAAACCTAAGAATATTGGAGATCTAATCACACTTTATATGAATAAATAGGAGAATTCTATGGCCTACTCCATACAAGCTGATTTAGAAAATTCTATTCAGCTATCCCATCTTGTTGAACTCACAGATGATTTAGCTACTGGAAGCATTGTCGAAACTGTAATCACAAGAGCTATCGAAGATGCAGATAGCGAGATAGATATATACTGTCGTAAAAAGTATATAGTTCCACTTACAGTTACCAATGAAGTAAGAAAAATGTCAGTGGATATTGCTATCTATAATCTTTATTCCAGACGAGAGAGTCCCCCAGCAGATCGTTTAGTACGATATCTTGCCGCCGTTGAAAAATTAAAAGCTATTCGTGATGGAGACATCCAGCTTGATATTGCTGAGGTTGGACCTGATTCAGCTGCTATAGATGTGAAGCCAGAATTTACTAGAGGAAAAGTTGACGTAGATGGTAATTTGTTAGGTGATATGATGGGTCAATGGGACCTTGAGGGGGGTTCACTTGACGATTGGTAAAATTGGAGAGTAAAATTTAGATGACTACAAAAATAGAAGAACTTGAAGATGCTGTAATAGCTTTAATCAAAGCTGAACTCCCTTCTATTAATACGGTTAAAAGATATCAGGGAGATTTTGATGCAGAAGGCCTATCCGGACTTCGATATATTCTACCCTGTGCCCTGATTCTTTATGGCGGAGGTTCTTTTTCACGCGTAAATCAGGCTCTTACCGGGACCAGAAGACTAACCATTTTTCTTGGTGCTAAAAACCTTAGAAGTGTTACAGCAGCACGGATTGATGCTTATAGTTTATTGGAAGATGTTCCTGGTGTGCTTGATCATGTTAAGCTTTCCGTGACAGGAACTTTTTATTATCTGGATCTTTTAAGCGAAACTATGATTTATCATGATAAAAACTTAACTATTTATGGACAGGATTATGAGTATACATTGGTAGGAAGAGCTTCTGCGAGAACATCGGGAAGCTTTTTAGCTAATAGGTAAAAATTTTTCAAGGAGATAATCATGGATAAAATAAAACCATTTAGCGAAGATATAACGACTGGGAGTGAAAAATTTGCAGGATTGACTATAATGAAGAAACCAACAGAAAAACAGAAAAAACAAATGGAAAAAGAAACTGATACTCTAATAAATAAAAAAGTAGCAAAAGCTGAAATGGAACTAGGCTTAAAAACTTCAGGACAAATTCCATCTTGGTGGCCTAAAGTACCAGAATCAGCTGTTGAAAAAGAATTTCTTGGACCTGCAAGAAAACTCATTCGAGATTATGATGCAAGTGCCATTGAAATCGAAGATGTTTTAGTTAGAGCAGCTGCGAAAAAGGATCTTACTAAAAGACATAAAGACATTATAAAAAAAGGCTGGCCTCGTGATGCTGAAAAGATAATTGCTGGAGAAAAGCAAGTTTGTCCTTTTAGATATCCTTATCTCGGACATTATGGTGAATTTTATCATCGTGATGTTGGCTGGTATTAATTTTTTAGGAGGAGGTATAAACTCATGGCAATACAAGGTATTCAAACCATTGACGATGTCACCGTCCCGAAGGGCATTGTTATAGCATATCCTATCATTAATAACGCAGTAGTCAATGAAGGAATCGATCTAGGTTATTGTATGGAGACAGAGCTTAAAATTGCAGACACCGTTAAAAACAGATATTCGCCCCGTGATGGTACTAAGAAAAAAATCTATGAACGGATAGTTCAGACTGATTACTCGATCCCGATAACCATCATCTCGGAGAATGGCGATAACTTTGCGATTTTATTTAATGGCGTTAAAGCGCTCTACACTCAGGCTGGAGATAATTACACCTTTGCTGCCCCTGAAAGTGTTACTGTACCTTCTGCTTTGGATAGAGCATTTGCACTCGCCAAAAAGGGAGTGACTTGTGTAAAGCTTCTTTACGATGGTGGAACCGGAGCTTTTGCGAATGGTGATACAGTGACAGGCGCTGGCGGAGCCACGGGGCACATTGCATTTGTAGATGGGACTGTGGAATCTGGAACTCTTTATCTGGTAGGAGTGACCGGTACCTTTGTAAATGATGAAGCTATCACTGATGGCGTAGCGGGGGCTGCAGTAGTCAATGGTACCCAATCAATCCTCAATGATATAGTCTTGCTGAATAATGTAAAAGATAAGAAATATACGCTGAATACAGACTATGGCATACACGAAAAATCTGGCACAATATTCATCTATTCTGGAGTGACTATCGCTGTGGGTGATCCTGCTTTGCAGGCTATCTACGATTATGCTGCTATCTCAGATGTTGTTATCCAGGAAAGTGATTCTGCCGTTGACCACTATGAAATTCATATTCTACCACAAAATGAGTATGGAAAAAAAATTGAGTGGACTTTTTGGAAATGTGCAGTTAAGGCCGATGCCACCAAGAAAATAATTTCAGAAAGTGATGATGATGCTGAGATGGCTTTGACATTTACGCCACTGGCAGATGGACCCAATTCCAGCACTGAGTATCCCTATTTCAGGCAAAGAATTTATGCCTAAGAGCTGTGACTAGTAGCTATACTTAATAATTTATTCAGGAGACTAATATTAGGAGATTAACATCAGCAGACTAACATCAGGAGACTAACATGAGCAGACTAACATCAGGAGACTAACATGAGCAGAAAAAAAAAAGAATTTAGTTTCAATGACAAAAAAATTATCTTTGAGGAACTTCGAGTCAAAGATATCTTAGACTTATTAAATCTCGAAGGAGGTTTTTTTTTAAATGATTTTAAAAAACTCTTTTATGATTTTCTTCCCAGATTTACCAACCTAACCCTTCCTGATATTATTCCTCTGACTCCAAGTGAGCTATCTGAACTTTATAAAGTTTTCAAAGAAGTTAACTCGGATTTTTTCAACGCGTTCAAGTCTCTCGGGATCGGCGATTACCTAAACGGTATGCTGCAAGAGTTAAAGAAAACAGCCTTGCAAGATTTGAGCGCGATGTATGCCGACTCATCGAAAAAGGACACACAGAAGTCTGGGAATACGGATTCAGTTTCTTCATAAAGGCTCTTGAGGAATCTTATAAATCTGAACTTAATGAATCGAAAAGATTTGCCGATGCAATGCGAGTTGCAATCTGGGGTAAAAAAGAAGATTTCAGGAAATTCATCGCCAGGAGAAAATAATGGGAGTAGAGAAAATAATGGGAGTAGAGAAAATAACGGGAGAAAGAATAATCAGTAAAAAAAAAGCAATTACCAGTAAAAAAAAAGCAATTACCAGTAAAAAAGCAATTATTAGTAAAAAAGCAATTATTAGTAAAAAAGCAATGAGTAGTAAAAAAGCAATTATTAGTAAAAAAGCAATGAGTAAAGAAAGTCAATTCCTTAAGGATTTTTTTGTGTTTCGAGCTAATTTAACTCAGGTCTTTGCTAAATTTCTTGAAGGAGTTGAGGATATCATTGTTCCTTTCATAATCCTGCGTGATGAGGGAAAAAGATTTCTTCTGGTGTGTAATACTGATCCAGAAAAAGCGGATAGAATTTTTGAGAGATATAAGTCAGCGTTGTTGAGAAAGTATAAAGTAAACAATACAGGGTAAACAATACAGGTAAATCATGGCAGAAAAAGATCCATATGTAGGAACTCCATATGAAGGAATGAAGTCTTATGAAAAAGCTATAGAACGAATGAAGGGAGATCCATATGGAGAAATTATAGCTGAGTCTGAAAAGAAAAGTCTTATAGGCACACAAAAATGGGCTGACGATCGAATAAAAATTTTGCGGAAACTTCAGGCTACAGAGAAAGCAGATCTAAAAGGAAAAGAAAATTATGAGCAAAAACTAAGAGACATAACACAAAAACATCGTCAAGAAGCTTTAAATCTAGATGCTGAAAATGATAGAAAAGCCTGGGAGTATAAACTTAATAACGCCAGGGATTATACGAATAGATTAGATACTGTCTTTAAGGACTTTTATGTAGCTCGAGGAAAGCAAGATAAAACATTATTTCTTTTATCCAAGGCTGCTGCAATAGCAACTATAATTATAAAAACCTCCCAGGGTATAATGCTGGCTTTAGGAGAAAATAATTGGCCACTCGCTTTACTCATTACAGCAGAAGGTGCTGCGCAGATGGCTACAGTTTCTGCTCAGACATTGGCAAGAGGAGGCCTGGTTCAGGGTTACTCACCAACTAAGACTGCTGATAATATCCCTCTTGCAGGCACAGCGGGTGAATTCATGCAGCCAGTAGATTCGGTAAATTATTACGGTACACGGGTGCATGAAGCAATGCGACAAAAACTTATTCCAAGAGAACTCTTTTCAGGATTAACACTACCAGGTGCTCCGGGTGCATCTGAAAACCTATCTCCAAGTCCATCTGGAAGAAATCTACAAGCTGGTGGACCAGTTGGAGATGCAAGAGAAAATATACCAGCCGATGAGTCAGCCAAAGATTTAGAAAGACCTGCTTTTAGCGAAAATCTACCAGCCGAAGCGTCAGCCAAAGATTTAGAAAGACCTGCTTTTAGCGAAAATCTATCAGCTGGTGGACTAACCGAAGGTACACAAAAATCAGAATTTACTTTTGTCAATATTACAGATCCCCGAGAACTCGATAGATATCTAGCTACGCCTGCTGGTAAGGATGCCGTAATCAATGTGCTTTCCAGTAGGTTGCAGACAGTGCGGAGAATAATACGTTGAGCATTCTTTCCGCATATTTTGTAGTCCCACCTGACTGGGCTGCTAATCGGCCTAAAGTTTCCCATACATGGCGAACAAATATCCAGAAGGCTATCACCGGACGCGAAAAGAGATCTGCCCTATTCACATCCAAAAGAAAACGAGTTGCCTACTCAAGCATAGCGATGTACAGAAACGAGCTGATATGGCTTGAGGCTATGTTTTTCAAATATCTTCATTATCAATGGGGATTTCCAATCTGGCCGGACAAGGCTATTTTAAGTGCTATTGGTACTATAGGAGATAATAGTCTAACAGTAAAAACTACTATCTACCGAAGGTTTGAGATTGGAGATGAGTGTATCTTAATAGATAAAACAGATTTCAGGACTTATGAAGTGCAAACTATTTCTGGAATAAGTTTGACTCAAATTTCTCTTGGTGGAGTATTAACGAAAACCTGGGGAATAGGTTCATTTGTATATCCTGTAATCGCATCACGGATCTCAGAAGATCAGGTACTTTCGTATCAGACTGACGAGATGGTTGAATTTTCGGTAGATGCAATGGAGACGGTGGAATAAATAGAGACAATGGAGACAGTGGAATAACAAAGACAGTGAAGTAAAAAAGACAGTGGAGTAAAGAAGACAGTGGAGTAAAGAAGACAGTGGAGTAAAGGCTTGTTTAAATTAAATTGGGGACCAGACCAATGTACTGGTGGGGCTTTCAGATAATTGCTATGAAACAACACATAATGCAGCTCAAATTCTGGATCTTCCAACTCATCTGAGTCTTCCAGAAACTCAGTAGCAAGAACTCTAAATGCCTATTTTGTGATTCCACTAAACTAGATAAATCTAAGAGTATGTATCAAGGAAAAATTTTTTAGAAAGAAGGAGAAATTTTTTAGAAAGAAGGAGAAATTTTTTAGAAAGAAGGAGAAATATGAGAAAGATAACTGATGAAGAAGCATATAAGCATTATAAAAAATATGTTGTAGATGCAATGATTAAAGATGGGAAAGATCCTGAAAAAATGCTCAGAGTAACTTTAGATGGGGATTCACCAGTAAAGATGTCAGATGTGTTCAAACATGTTAATATAGAAATAACAGAAATAAGAAAGGACAAAAAACTTAAAGGTTCAAAAAAGAAACATGCAGTTAACACAAGAAAGATAGATTCTGTAGGTAAAAAAGAATTAGATAAACAAAAAGAATGGATGCGATATAAAATCAGTAAAGGAATTATGAAGTAATTATGTTGAAATCTTTTTCTAACTAACAAATCAAGAGAATTAAAATGAGTGACTACGGACAAATTCTTGTAGGCAGGCCTGATTATGATCTTGCTACTCACTGGGGAGCATGGTGGCAGGGCAATGTTGGTAGTTATTGCGCAGAGACACGACCATTTTGTGCAGATTTATACGCAGCCAATGCTACAAGAACAAAATTTTTATCGGAAACACCTTATTCTCGTTATATTTCCGTTTTTGGCCATGGTTCTTCTACGAGTTGGTATGGCCAAAATACCCAAATGGTATTCTCTGAAAATTCTGAAACGGCTGCCGTCTGTGCTAACAGACATTTTAATTTTCTGTCTTGTAATCTTGGACAAAGTCTTGCCTCATGGTTAGTAGATCATGGAGCCTATGGTGTTCATGCCTATAATGATGTATGGACTTTTTGGCTAGAATCAGGAGCCGAGCCTGATTCTGATTCAATATCTAAATATTTCTTTAATTCTGCCTTAATGATAGATCAATATCTTATAGCAGGTTGGACCCATGGGGGAGCACATAATGCATGTCTGGCACAGTATGAATCATATATAAATGATGAAAATGTACCAAGTTATATAAAGGCAGATTTACTAGCTGATAAAAATGCCAAAGTTTTTTTCGGTAGTGGTGGTGAGAGTGGTGATGGTAGTGACGTTGGTATAGACTTATTCCCAGAAAGTAGTTCTTCTAGCGCCAGTAGTAGCTCGGGTTCTTCTTCTAGTTGTCCGGATTTATTTCCTGGGTGGAAACCACACTTTGACAATACAGAATGGCAGTTGTTTGGTCCTGGCTCTTGGACCGGGGCTAAATGGAAGCTAGATGAAGGCGGTGAAATTGAAATAGAGCCGATTGGTGGTTGGACAGATTGTTATCGACCCACCAAGATGAGATTTACACTGAGTGGCGGAGGAAGTTTTACTATAGATCTTTATGATAAAACTCTTTCATCGTATTTTCTTGTTTATGAAGGAGAGGTTAGCTCTGGAAGTATATTGGAATTGACATTTCATGGTAGAGCGATAGCTCTTCTTCAGGGTTGGAATTACTTAGATCCTAATATGGAAATTACTAACATAGAGTTTTATGGAGGTTTTTCTTCAGTATCTTCGTCTGACTCAAGTTCTGAATCATCATCAAGTTCTGAATCATCAAGTTCAAGCTCTGAGTCATCAAGCTCAAGCTCTGAGTCATCATCAAGTTCTGGATCATCAAGTTCAAGCTCTGAGTCTTCATCAAGTTCTGAATCATCCAGCTCAAGCTCTGAATCTTCAAGCTCGAGCTCTAAATCTTCATCAAGTTCTAAATCTTCAAGCTCAAGCTCTGAGTCATCATCAAGTTCTGGATCATCAAGTTCAAGCTCTGAATCATCAAGCTCGAGTTCTGAATCTTCATCAAGTTCTGAATCATCCGGCTCAAGTTCTGAATCATCAAGCTCAAGTTCTGAATCATCAAGCTCAAGTTCTGAATCATCCAGCTCAAGTTCTGAATCTTCAAGCTCAAGTTCTGAATCTTCATCAAGTTCTGGATCATCAAGTTCAAGCTCTGGATCTTCAAGCTCAAGTTCTGAATCTTCATCAAGTTCTGAATCATCAAGCTCAAGTTCTGAATCTTCATCAAGTTCTGGATCATCAAGTTCAAGCTCTGGATCTTCAAGCTCAAGTTCTGAATCTTCATCAAGTTCTGAATCATCATCAAGTTCTAGATCTTCGAGTTCAAGTTCGTTTACCCATTTTCCACTTTATTCTTCTTCAAGCTCAAATTCTAGATCATCATCCAGCTCCAGTTCTGAATCATCTTCCAGTTCTAGATCATCAAGTTCAAGCTCTGAATCATCAAGTTCAAGCTCTGAATCATCAAGTTCAAGCTCTGAATCTTCATCAAGTTCTGAATCGTCTAGTTCATCCAGCTCTGAGCCTTCTTCTTCTTCAGAATCTTCAAGTTCATCAAGCTCTGAATCTAGTTCTAGCTTTGAATCTAGTTCTAGCTCTGAATCTAGTTCTAGCTTTGAATCTAGTTCTAGCTCTGAATCTTCTTCCTCTAGCTCATCTAAATCTTCTTCCTCAAGCTCATCTGAATCTTCCTCAAGCTCATCTGAATCTTCCTCAAGCTCATCTGAATCTTCCTCAAGCTCATCTGAATCTTCTTCCTTAAGCTCATCTGAATCTTCTTCCTCAAGCTCATCAGAAAGTTCAAGTTCAAGCTCTGAATCTTCAAGTTCTTCTGGATCTTCAAGTTCTTCTGGATCTTCAAGTTCTTCTGGATCTTCAAGTTCTTCTGGATCTTCAAGTTCAAGCTCTGGATCTTCAAGTTCAAGCTCTGAATCTTCAAGTTCAAGCTCTGAATCTTCAAGTTCAAGCTCTGAATCTTCAAGTTCAAGCTCTGAATCTTCAAGTTCCAGCTCTGAATCATCTTCCAGTTCTAGTTCTGAATCTTCTTCTTCCTCAAGTCAACAAGCAGGAACTATTTGCTGGGGCCATACAACTGGTGTAGCAGAGACTTATACCAAAATGCTTGACACAAACTGGTCAGGTACTGCTATAATCTCTGGAGTTGGAGACAATGAAATTATTACTTTTGGCTCAGGGGAATATGTAGAATCAGAGACCTGGAATCTTGGAAGTGGCAGTGCAAGAATAATAATAGATAAATACAGCGCCGGTAGTGGATTAACCCCTGATATAGAGTATAAGACTGGAACTACTGAAGTATTATGTGATGCAGATACATGGCATGCTTATAATGGTATAAGTTTTACCAGTACAGGCTGGGTAAAAATAAAACTAACTTGGACGAGTTCGAGTAGTAGTTCGGAAAGTTCAAGTAGTTCAAGTTCAGAATCTAGTTCAAGCTCTGAGAGCAGTTCGAGTTCTTCAGAATCTAGTTCAAGCTCTGAGAGCAGTTCGAGTTCTTCAGAATCTAGTTCAAGCTCTGAGAGTTCCAGTTCAAGCTCTGAGAGTTCCAGTTCAAGCTCTGAGAGTAGTTCGAGTTCTTCAGAATCCAGTTCAAGCTCTGAGAGTAGTTCAAGTTCTTCAGAAAGTTCGAGTTCTTCAGGTGCTGATTTTGTTTTCAAAGATGATGGTGGTTTTGACTTTAAAGATGATGGAGGTTTCACATGGAAAGATTCATGAAAAGTAGTTTATTAAAAAAAATAGGTATTTTATTGGTTTTATTTTTGTTGGTGTTTGCGGTTCCAGCAAGTGCTGCGAATAATATCTGGTGGAGAATTGGCCTTACTGGTGGCGGAACCGCTTTGGATGCGGTGACAGGTTATTCCGATGGAGATGGGGCGATAGTCATTCAGGATGATGGCGGTACATATAAGGGTTATCTATATCGCTATGACTCTGTTCCGACTGGTTCCCCTGCAGAAGATTCACCTGATGTAATAGCGCCAGACGATATTGGGGCAGCAGCTGGAAGATGGATGCTTGTAGAATTTTATGCAAAAGTATTAGTAGTGAGTCAAGGTACGAGTCCTGGACAGGTGACATTCTATGAAGGTTCTGGAGGAGGCACTAATTATTACATTCTAACTGTACCTTCTACCATAGATACTAACGAAACATTCACAGTTGGCAAATGGAGAATAGAAGCAAAGACCTTGACTGATGCTGGATTTGATATTGAGGTAGATGAAACGAAAACAACTTTTGTCTGTACCATCGCTGGTTTAACTGCTGATAGATCTGGTAATCTTCCCCCAGCAACAGGTAGTGGAGTAGAGTATTGCTTTTACATAGCAGATGGAGATGATTCTTATGATTTCCGAGTTGAGCCTGATGGGACAGATACGATTGGTGCTGGGGCTGCTGGCCATTATTGGGAAGCAAAGACTATAGGTTCATATATAATTGTGCAGGATGTTGCGAGTGGAAAGTGGTCTATGCTGACACAACTAACATGGACGGAGGAGATGTAAGATACATGGTAATAACTTAAGATAGAAGGAGAAATCATGAAAAGAATTAGTATAAAACGATTATATATATTACTCAGTGTTTTGATTTGTCTTGCCATAGGTGGCTCTGTATCAGCGATTAGTTTGATTGGGAGTGGGATACCTGCTGCTGCTTCACCAACATATATACTTAGTGAAGATTTTGATAGTTCATCTGTTTGTTATAGCGGTGATGAGACTTATGTAAATTGTGAAAATACATGGGTTGTCGCAGATACTACAGCGGTGAATTTTCAGGCATCAGGACTTGATGGTGTTTATGGGTGTGATATTGATGCTAATGGTAGTGATTACGATACGATAGATATTGCAATAACCGACACAAATCCCGTTTATGGATATTTTATAGTAAATTACGATACTTTTAGTCTATCAACGGATCGTACCCTGTTTCAAATTAATGGCAACAACGGAGGAGTTATTGTCCTTTCTTTTAAGTGTGCATGGAATGAGACACCTAAGCTAGTATTAGGGGGTGGACAGGATGTAGATGCTACGGCTTTATCAGCTGCTACTACCTATCATGTCTGGTGGGAATATGCCAAGCAAACAGGCGAAGGGGGTAACGCTGTCGGGAGGATATGGATTTCGGAAAATTCAACTAAGCCAGAAACACCAACGGTGGAAGTCACGGATGGAAATAGCGCTTTCGATGCAGACTATCTTATGTTTCTTAGTTTTGACGGCCAAATGGATGGAATTTATGATAAAATACGGGTTGATGATGAACAAATTGGTAGCTCACCTGAATAAATTAATATTTCTTATAGGCATAGTTTTATTTTTTGCCTCATCTGCTTTTGCAACGACTAATTATGTTGCATCAGACGGCACAGACTCATGGGCTGACTCGGAGGATATTGCTAAACCATGTTCTCTTACCACGGCCAATGCCAATGCAGATGATGATGATGTGGTTATTCTGAGAGATGGGATATACAATACCCATATCTATCCAGCTAATTCAGGTTCGGCAGGTCACGTTATTACTTATCAGGCGCATACAGACGAACAGCCTATTATAAAAAATACTACAACAACTTATACCACTTATTATCACGGCATCTGTCTGGTTGGTAGGAGCTACATTAAGATTGACGGGATTGATGTTGGCCCTGAAGCAACAATGAACAGAGTATTGATGATTACACATGGAGGTTCATATAACGAAATAACTAACTGTGTAATTGATGGTGCTGGCTCATCAACCATTCAAATATGGGATGGATTAACCGAAGGCGGAACCGCCTGTACCCATAACTGGATACATGGGTGTACGATTAAAAATACTGGCTATGTAACTGATGGATGTAATGATGCCGGAGGAATGCAAATAGGTGTTCCTTCATATGATAACGGCAGCGGATATAATACGATTGAGGATTGTACTTTTTACTCAGGAGGCCATCATAATCTCGAAACATTTACAAAATACAATGTTATCAGAAATAACTACTTTCATCACGAAGGAAGCATGGATTCTCCTGGAGGTTGCACTTATGGCCCGGACACTAACGGGAAGTACGGCAACCGGAATATACAGATATATGACGGGTATGCTGAGGATAAATTTAACTTAGTAGAGGGAAATAGATTCGGCCCGTCTGGCCCGCCTCCTGATGATGATGGAGGGGACGGTATGACAATTACTGCCCCCAAAAACATTATAAGGTATAATGAAGTTTATGATGCTCAGAACAATGGGATCTATTTTAAATGTGGTTCATCGTCTATCTCGGATGATAATAGGTTCTACAATAACACAATTTATCACAGTGGTCGGTATGAGAATGATGGCCCTCAGTGGCAAGGTAAGAATTTTAGAACTGCTGGTGGTTATGCCTGGGCATCGATAGCCTCTATTGAGGGTGTGGATGGTACTGTAACGGTAGTGCTTACAGCAGCAGAACCCAGATTCAAAACTGGCGTTGCGATGTATTTTGAAAATACTATCAACTATAACGGGTATCATACCTGTACGGTAGTTAATGATACAACACTTACATTTAGTATGGCAGGAACGTGGGCCGAAGAAACAAGCGGAACAGCAAGAGCAGGGTGGCCTACAGTAGATAATGTTATTAAGAATAATATCTTTTATGATTATGGTTCTGGCGGCGGAGATTGGGCGTTAGGTGCACAAATAGCAGATTACAATACTTTCAGTAATAATTTTTGCACCGGTTCTTCAGCATATTGTTCGGCTTATGGTGATCCAAAATTCGTTAATGCTGATCTATCTGACCCAACAAGTACAACATTGCCCGATCTTAGATTGCAATCAGGTTCGGGGGCAATAGACGCTGGAACGTATCTTACCACTGTTCATGCTGGTGATACCAGCAGCGGAACTTCTCTTATCGTTACTGATGCCCTTTATTTCCAAGATGGCACATGGGGATCATCACTTTCTGCGATAGCTGCTGATTATATCTGTGTGGGAGCAACAGTCGGGGCTGCTGACTGTATGCAAATTTCAGCGGTGAATTATGCAACCAATACAATTACAGTTGCTGATTTTACGAGAGTTGATGGCGAGTATGTATGGCTCTATAAGGACTCTAGCGGAAATATAGTTTTAGTCGGATCTGCACCAGACCAAGGAGCATACGAAGGAGAAGGTGAAGGAGATACAACCCCTCCCGTTATTGGCAATATTGTCCCCCTTCCCACAGTAGAATATCCAAGTGCAACCACAACGGTTACAGTTACATGGGATACTGACGAGTGTGCGGTGTGTAGAATAGGAGAATCAGACGCAGCGGATGAGGATGATTTGACAAACCTTGCTACGGTAGAAACACAAGGGGCTTGTGGGGCAGGCTATGGTACATCATTCAGTTATGACTCTACAGGATTAAATCCAAGTGATGCAAAGACATATTACATTGGCGGGCAAGATGAATCAGCAGCAAACGAAACCACCTCAAATGCGGTAAGTGCATTTACGATTAATCCAAGTCCTATAACCTTTGGAGTTACTTTAGAAGGATTAAAAGTGGAGTAATAATTATGAAAAAAACAAACAGGGAAGTTAAACAAGAATTAAAATTAATCTGGCCAAGACTTCGTCATATATGGCTAGTAGATCCTGAATATTGGATTCCGACTCCAGAAGAACTTAAGGAGGCTTTAGCTAAGAGTAAAGTGGACCAGATGCAGTATAGAAATACAATAGCTGATTGTGATGACTTTTCTTTACAGCTTCATGCTGATATTAAAAAAATGAGAATTACAAAAGTAGAGTTTCAGGAAATCCCGCCAGAAGAATGGTTTCCGTGGGCTTTCGGAGAAGTCATGGGGAAGGAATTTAGAGGGATGCAAGGTCTGCATGCAGTAAACATTTGTGTTACTCAGGGTGGAATTTATTTGATTGAACCAAGAGATGATCGTATCTGGAAGGCAGATCCAGAAAGTGATGATATCTTTTTTGTTAAAATGTAAAGAATAAACTTAGGAGGTAAGTAAGATGAAAAGATTATTTGTTTTGTTAGTACTTGGTGTTTTCCTTTCTTTCGTTGGGTGTTCTAACCAGTCTGTTAGACTAGATCAATTAGAAAAGAAAGTTGCAGAGTTGGAAGACGAAATGTTGATGGGAGGAGCAGGAGGAATTGCCGCTAATTTCTATCCTGCTCACTTACTCACAGGAGGTGCAGCAGGTGCTCTTGATAAAATTACTTCAACAGAGAATTTGGATGTGGGAATTGTGGTTTTATTAGAAGATGGCACTTACGGAAATGCATTTTTTCCGTATGTCTTGGATGTAGATGCAGCGGGTACTGAAGCTGTTCCAAGTATTATAGATTCTGGAGATGCCGGAAATGAAGACTGGGAATTGTGTAAACTTTATGGAGAAGAAATTATTGCTAGAACATCTTGGGGACCTCAAATAACAGGAGCTATAACTCTTGGGGATGAGCTAACAGAAGTTTGGAATAAGCTTTATCTCGTATCAGCAGCATGTACCGTGACTCTGGCTAAGGCATCTACAGTTGGTTATGGAGCTACTGTGGGTTTTTATGTGCGTGATACCACTGAAACACTAATCATAGAGATCGATAATGCTGATAAAATTAACCTTCATGGTACTCCTCTTGATGCAGGAGACACAATCGATAGTCCAGGAAATGTAGGAGATTTCATATTTTTGGTAGCAACAACAGATGCTGATGGTGCTGGTACGGACGGATGGCTAACATTTGGATATGGTAAGGCTGTATGGACAGATGGTGGCGCAAGCTAAAATTTTAAGTACCAAAAATAACTTAAATAAGGTAAAAACCAGTGGCAGTTGACGATATTTTTAAATCTACCACAGATGATATTTTTAAATCTACCACAGATGATGAATGGGCTAGCAGTTCTTCCTCTGAAAGTTCTAGCTCAGAATCAAGTAGTTCATCTGAATCCAGCTCCAGTTCTGAGTCATCAAGCAGCAGTTCTGAGTCATCAAGCAGCAGTTCTGAATCTTCAAGTTCGTCTGAATCATCAAGTAGCAGCTCTGAATCATCAAGCTCATCTGAATCGTCAAGTAGCAGTTCTGAATCTTCCAGCTCATCTGAATTATCTTCCAGCTCATCATCAGAATCTTCATCAAGTAGCAGTTCTGAATCCTCTAGTTCATCAGAATCTTCATCGAGCAGCTCGTCTGAATCATCAAGCTCAAGTTCTGAATCATCAAGTAGCTCATCTGAATCAAGCTCCAGTAGTTCTTCAGAATCAAGTAGCTCATCTGAATCATCTTCCAGCTCATCTGAATCATCTAGTTCAAGCTCTTCAGAATCTTCCAGCTCATCATCAGAATCTTCATCAAGTAGCAGTTCTGAATCCTCTAGTTCATCAGAATCTTCATCGAGCAGCTCGTCTGAATCATCAAGCTCAAGTTCTGAATCATCAAGTAGCTCATCTGAATCAAGCTCCAGTAGTTCTTCAGAATCAAGTAGCTCATCTGAATCATCTTCCAGCTCATCTGAATCATCTAGTTCAAGCTCTTCAGAATCTTCCAGCTCATCATCAGAATCTTCATCAAGTAGCAGTTCTGAATCCTCTAGTTCATCAGAATCTTCATCGAGCAGCTCGTCTGAATCATCAAGCTCAAGTTCTGAATCATCAAGCAGCTCATCTGAATCAAGCTCCAGTAGTTCTTCAGAATCAAGTAGCTCATCTGAATCATCTTCCAGCTCATCTGAATCATCTAGTTCAAGCTCTTCAGAATCTTCCAGCTCATCTTCAGAATCTTCATCAAGTAGCAGTTCTGAATCCTCTAGTTCTTCAGAATCTTCATCGAGCAGCTCGTCTGAATCATCAAGCTCAAGTTCTGAATCATCAAGCAGCTCATCTGAATCAAGCTCCAGTAGTTCTTCAGAATCAAGTAGCTCATCTGAATC
>Ga0307429_1000020_pt1 | contig 116591 bp, 104 predicted proteins | sample SalMarWE160230MG_FD_202151 | JGI IMG/M metagenome (GOLD analysis project Ga0307429, IMG submission 202151) | Salt marsh sediment microbial communities from the Plum Island Ecosystem LTER, Massachusetts, United States - WE1603-230 | ecosystem: Environmental > Aquatic > Marine > Intertidal zone... | reverse complement strand
TGGGGAATATTACCGGATGAAATAGTTCCGCTGATAGATTTAGGCAGTCTACAAAATGATTTAGATGATTATGAAGTGCCACCTGCAGCAACCACTGAACCAGAAGTTGAAGAGGAAGAACCCGTTCTGGAAGAATAGCGGTTGACTCAAATAAAATCTGTAGTGGTAAGCATTAATAGCTGTTTGTTAAATAAAGCTATAAGCTTGTAAATTTACAAAATTGTGAAATCTATTTGTTGCATATAGAGGTTGCCAGATGAAAAAAGGAGAAGATGGTAGCCATCTTCTTAGATGTATGCTGTGACACTGGTTAAATTTTACTGATGCTGATTCTGAAGTTACATTCCTTGAAGATGCCGGCATATTGAACAGACCTGTGGAAATTGAAATAGGACATTTAATAAACATATTATCTTAAAATTTGCATTTAGGATATTATTAATATAATTGTATTAAGCATTTCACATGATAAACATGAAATTACTCACTCAAATAACTAAAATTTTAAAAGCCCTATTAAATGACATCCTATACAAGCATCACTCTAACCAGCACTCTATAAAATCAGGAACGTATTGCTTTTTCTGTTTCAGGATGAAATATATGCAATTTGCTCTGGTCGTAAAATAATTCCATCTCTTCACCTTTTTTCAACCCCATATCTACACCACAGTAGACTGAAAAACTACTGTCTCCGCTCTTTAGGACGATATGCATGTATTCACCCAAAAACTCTTTTACTTCAATCAATCCCTTAATAGATTTTTGTCCACTGTTCATCCTTCTAATACTGATATCCTGCGGTCTAAGTCCGAGGACCACTTCCTTAAGATTTAATTGACTTATTTCTTTACCTATTTTAGATTCTGGAATAAAACTAAGTAGGCCATCTTTAGCCTTTAAAACAATTTCTCCGTTATCTGAACTAACCTCACAATTCATAATGTTAATCGATGGTTCACCAACAAAACTTGCAACAAAAATATTTACAGGTTTGTTTAAAATCTCATCTCTTGACCCAATCTGTTGCAACTCTGCGAAATTCATAACCCCTATTCTGTTACCCACTGCAATTGCCTCTGCCTGGTTGTGAGTAACATATAACATAGTCGTTCCAAATTCAATATTTATTTCCTTTATTCTAGCCAGTATCTGGTATCTTTTTTCAACCTCGATATGTGAAATAGGCTCATCAAGCAAAAATACAGAGGGGTCTCTTACCAGCGCTCTTGCCAATGATACTCTCTGCTGCTGCCCCCCACTTAATGCAGTTGTTCTCACGTTAAGTATATCCTTAATTCCCAGCATTTCACTTACATCTTCGACTTTCTTTTTAATTACATCCTTACTTAAATTTTTTGCTTCCAAGCAGAGCTCCATATTCTCCCTGACTGTTAAATGAAAATATAAAGCATAATCCTCAAATGCAAGGGCTATATTTCTATCTGCAGGACTTAAATTATTTGAAAGGACATCATCTATGTACAGCTCTCCACTGGAAATATCTTCGAGACCTGCTATCATCCTTAGAGTGGACGTCTTCCCGCAACCTGATGGCCCCAGCAAAGCTACCGTTTCTTTATCATTCACTTCCAAACTTAAATTCTTAACTGCTTCTACTTTTTTCTTCTTGCTCCAGTAATACTTATATACATTTTTTAATGTAACTGATGCCACATAAACTCCTTTACTGTTTCATTTTTACATTTTCATTTGTTTTTTTATCAAAAAACATTAGTGACTGAGAATCAAAACTAATCCATAATTTCTGATTTTTTCTCAAAGATAAATCAGTATTATCCACAGATAAAATTAAATCAATGTTTTTAACCTTTATATTTACTATTAATTCATTATCCAGAGCTTCAAACACGCCACAGGTAGCTTCTAAATCATATGTATCCGAAGGCTTCTCTGAAAAACTTATATTTTGAGGTCTTATTCCTATTATATACTCATTCTCCCCATATTTTTTTAAGAGTTCAAAAACTTCATCTGATACACCAATCTTAAAATCACCTTCAGGGCAATACAATTTTTTTTCTGTTTTAATAGAGCAATCAAATAAATTTATATCAGGCCATCCTACATTTTTAGCAACTATTATATTTTTTGGAGAATTATAAACTTCTTCAGGAGTACCAATCTGCTGTACTTCCCCTTTATTTAAAAACATTATTCTGTCCCCCAGAGAAATAGCTTCTTTATAATCATGAGATGTATAAATTGTAGTAGTGCTAAATTTTTCTTTCATGAAATGAAGCTCTGTTCTCAACTGATTCCTAATCTTTGCATCAAGATGTGCCAGAGGTTCGTCCAATAATAATACCTGTGGTTCCTTTATTAAGGCTCTCCCGAGGGCTACTCTCTGTTTTTGTCCTCCACTTAATTCCGAAGGCAGCCTGTCCAGAAGTTGGTCTATATTTAACATCTTTGTAGTATCTTTCACTTTTTCAATTAATTGTTTTTGGCTATATTTACCTTTATTAACAGGAGATTTAAGAGGTGATGCAATATTACCAAAAACTGTAAAATTTGGATATAAAGAGTACTCTTCAAATGTAAGAGCAACATCTCTTTTAGGTGTTGGTACATCATTTATTAAAACTTTATTAAAATAAATTTCACCATTTTCCGGTATCTCCAGACCAGCAATAACCTTTAAAAATGTAGTTTTACCGGCCCCGGAAGGTCCAAGAATAACAAAAAACTCTCTATCTTTAATATCTATCTGTAAATTATTAAGCGCAACTACTTTATCAAATTTCTTAGTGATATTCTTCAATGATATATTTGGCATTTTTTACTCCAAATTTTTCTATAATAATAAATAATACAATTATAATAATTAATTAATCCTGTTAATTTTTAAACAATTAACTAAATCATCTCCTAATGGCACCCATACTTAAACCAGAAATTAAATAACGCTGCAAGAAAGCAGAAAGGAGTAACAAGGGTAAAGCCGCTCCAATACATATAGCAGCGATTTCTCTGTACATAAGAGTATCAGCAGTAATATATCTCAAAGCTTGAACAGTTACAGGTTGAACAGATGTCGAAGCCAGTACCATTCCAAATATAAAATTATTCCAGCAGTAAATGAATGCCAGGAGAGTTCCTGCAGCAATTCCTCCCTTGGCTAAAGGCAATATCAACTTAAGGAAAATATAAATTCTTGAATATCCATCTACCAATCCTGCCTGATCGATTTCTATCGGAATATCTTCAATATACCCCCTGACAATCCATAGAATCATGGGTAAGCTAATTAATTGGTATACCCAGATAAGGGCAATATGTGTATTATATATACCCATTTTCGAAAATATTAAATACAAAGGTATGATAACCAATAATGCCGGAGCAAACCTAAAACTAAGAATTGTAAAAGCTATATTTTCTTTTCCTCTAAATTTATATCTGGCTAATATATATGCTGCTGGTAATCCTACAAGTAAAGATATCAGTACAGAGCTTATGACAATTATTAAACTGTTTCTCATTCCTACTAAGAAATATGATTGAAAACCCGACTGCGTGCCAACTGCAGTTGCTTCCTCCAGACCAAATATATAGAGAATACCTTTTAAAGTAGGCTGGAAAGAAAAAGTAGGTGGGTAGTTAATGATATCATCAGTGGGTTTAAAAGCCATAGTTAGAATCCAATAAATAGGAAATAACAGAAAGGAAAAGGTTACTATCAATGATATATATGTAATTAACTTTCCTAAAATATTTTTCCCCAAATTTTTTCTTTTATCCATTATCTATCCTTTTAATAAAAATTTTAATTAAATACTTATCTTAATCTTTCCCGTAATTTACCCCAATATTTAATTAAGAAATTACAAACAATAAAAACAATTACCCACGTGACCAGCATTATAGCTGACCCATATCCTATTTTGTAGTAATTAAATACCTGAGTATAAGCTTCGACCTGATAAACCATCAATGTGTCACCAGGTCCGCCTCTGGTCAAACCAAAGACAATATCGTATTGAGCTATTGAATCAATAAATCTAAAAACCAGGCAGATTACAATGAAAGGCATAAGTAGTGGAAATACTATTTTTCTTAAAAATGTAAACTTGCTTAATCCATCTACACTTGCAGCTTCAATAACCCTGGTAGGAAGCCCCTTTAATCCTGCAAGAATTATAATAGCAATAAATGGTGTGAACATCCATACATCTATTAATACTGCTGAAAACAAAGCATAATTACTATTTGCAGACCAGCTGAAATCCTTCGCAACACCAAATGGACCTAAAATAAAATTTAACACACTGAATTCAGGATTCATCATCAGTTTCCACATAATAGTACCGATTATAGGTGAGATCATTAAAGGAAAAAGTACAAAAGGTCTTAAAACCTTACCAAGCCAGGTATCCTGGTTTAAAGTAAATGCAATTATAAAACCCAATAAAAATTCGAAAAACAATGCTAAAAAAGTATAAGAAAATGTAACCTTAAAATTATGCCAGAACAAACCTTCTCCAAAATATTCTGCATAATTACCAAAACCTATAAAATTGATATCTTTTTTAATTAAACTGGCATCAGTTAATGAATAATAAATACTGTAGCCAAATGGCACTAATATAAGTATTACTATTAATAGTGCAGGTAAAATCGCAAATATCGGTCCCCCTCTAACTAATTTGGCTCTTAAGGAAGTAATACTCTTCATATATATATCCTCCAAAAATTGCTCTTACTTTATGGTGGACATATTAACCTTTCTTCATTATAACTTTATGAACTAAAATCCTTGATTAATATGTCCACCACTTAAACTATAAATTCAATTCTAAATCATTTATCTAATATTCTCTACAGTTACTAATCTAGTGTTAAGTCTTCAACAAGTTCATCTAATCTTTCCTCAACATCCGCACCTTCTACCATTTCCTGTATGGCTATAGCCCACTCAGTAACTCTTTCGACCATCTCTGCCTGAGGTGTAAATAATACAGAGCAATAATCAATACTATAATTGAAGGTATCCACAAACGTAGGATAAGAAGAATCTAATAACTCAACATATTCCTCATTAGCCCATGTAGATGCTCTTACAGGCTCCAATCTTGATAAATTTAATGCAAATCTCTCATCATATTCCTTACCGGTTGCCCACTGCATAAAGTACCACGATGGACCTTTAGAATCTGAAGCTGCATTCATAGCAATGTTCCAAACCCATAGATTAGTCTTATGATCAGTACCTCCTGCTTTGGTAGGAATAGGAGCCCAATTAAGCATACCTGGCTCACTTATTACAGCACCTTCCTGTTGCTGTGCATAAATACCCAGAATATCAGAATCTATGGTCATTGCTGCTTTACCAGATGCCAGATCTCCCATAACGTCATACCATTCGGTACCTACCCAGCCTGGTCGTCCATAATCCTGTATCAACTTAACAAAATCCTTATGAAATGCAATACTCTCTTCTGAACCCAGTGCAGGCTGTAGATTCTCATCAAAATCCCTACCGCCATAGTTTGCGAGAAGAGAAATCGGCGCAGTATGGCACAGGTTCCAGGTTCTAATACCACGACATGCAAAGCCATACATATCCGGTTCATTTTCCTCTATTATTTTTGCTGCTTCATATACATCATCTAGCGTCTCTGGAACTTCTATATCATATTTTTCAAATAAATCAGCCCTATAAATTAGTGCCATCTGCTCAAAACCAATAGGAAGCGCCAGCTGGGGCCCACTACCTACCGACTCACCAGCAACCATGCTCCACTGACTAGCCTCTCTTAACCTCGGGAAAATGTCTTCAAAATCATAATCAGCATCTGTCATACTCGGATCATTGATGTAATCATCCAGAGGTTCAATATATCCTGCTGGAGCATATGTCCACAACTGCATTATTCCACTCATAAATACATCCAGATCCTTGTTACCAGCAGATAGCAATATACTTAATTTATCAAAGAATTCATTTTCTGAAAGAGACTCTACGGAAACAGTAATTCCTGTCAGTTCTGTGAATTCCGGGATTGCATCAATTAACCCCTGTGCATAAGGATGTTCAACCATAAACAGATTGATTTCTTCACCATCAAATTTTTTCCAATCAAATCCTTCAACTGCTGCTTCTTCTGCTGCTTCTTCTGCTGCTTCTTCTGCTTCAGGCTCTTCAGCAGTTTCTCCTGCCTTACAACCTGCAAGAGAAAGTACTGTAATAATGGATATTACAAACAGCCACAAAAATACTTTCTTCATCAAATACACCGCCTTCCTTAAAATCTATTCACTTAACAAATTTAAATATAATAAGTAAAAACATTCACCTCCTTTTTTGATTATTTTTTATAATTTCTTTTTAAATTACTATTTATAACAATATTTATGTTATATATGTATTAATTGATGTAAATTTAAGTTAATAATTACTATATTTTTTTTAATATTAACATATTTCTTATCGTTGTCAACAATTATATTTAAATTTGTCATCTACAAATTAAAAGTGAACCGTTTTTTTAAATTTATGATTTAAAAGTGAACACCCTCTTTAGCTATAATTTAGAGCCAATAATAGAAGAGAAAGGTTTTAAATTATGGCACAGCTTCACAAGAAATTCTCTGATAATCAGATTAAGGAACTTATGGGTAGGTATTTAGAAAATAAAATAAAAAGAACTGATATCCAAAAGGTACTGGGTATTGGTAAAACCAGATTTTTTTCTCTGGTCAAAGCATACAGGGAAGATCCTCTAACCTTTTCGGTTGATTATATCAGGAAAAATGCAACCCATAAAATATCACTTGAAATAGAGGAAAGCATTATGACAGAACTTGCTGTTGAGAAAAAATTAATAATTGACCCTGAAATTCCTCTTCGTTCATATAATTATAGCTATATAAAGGACAGGCTCAGCTCAGTTCATGGCCAAAAAGTATCCCTGTCTACTATAATATCACGTGCAAAGGCTTCTGGATATTATTTGAAGAAAAGACAAAAGAAAGCCCATGACAGAGAGGTACTGACCAATTACGCAGGAGAGCTTGTACAACATGATTCAAGTCATCACAGATTCAGCCCGTATGCTGACAAGTGGTATCTAATTACCTCACTTGATGACTACAGCCGCTATATCCTTTATGCAAACCTGGTTGAGAAAGAGACTTCATGGACTCACATTGCAGCTCTTGAGAATGTGATTTTAAAATACGGCATCCCTGCTGCATACTACGTAGATAGCCACTCCATATTTCGCTTTGTTCAGGGAAGGGACAGCTTCTGGAGAAAACACTACAGCTTAACTGATGATGTAGATCCTCAGTGGAAACAGGTTTTATCTGAGCTTAATGTAAACATAGAATATGCACTGTCTCCTCAAGCTAAGGGAAAAATTGAGAGACCTTACGGCTGGATTCAGGATAGATTGGTTAGAACCTGTGCCAGAGAGGGAATAAATGACATAAAAGATGCACAAAAAAAACAGTGACCTAAAAATAGTTCACTTTTAAATCGTAAAGTGTTCACTTTTAAAAAGTTGCCAACACAATTATATTTAAATAATTTAGTATTATTACTCCGTTATTTTAAAAATTATTAAATAGGGAAAACTAAGAATGGCGGGAATTTATATATATTAAAAAATTTATAATAAATTATAAATATAACCATAATTTTTCATAAAAATTTGTTAAAATTATCATAATAGGTTATATATAATCTATTATATATAACCTTCCCCCAAAAAAACTGGTACAATTTAAAAGTTATTATTTGACCGATAAAATTGGAAAAGAGGAAAGGAATATGCCAGGAAAACACTACACACCAGAACAGAACATAAATTCCCTGAGTAAAACGGAAGTTATGGTGAGCCAGGGGAACACAGCAGACAAAGCTTCAAGACAACACCTAAAATATCTTAATCTGACCTATTACTAGACCAATACGAGGAAATGTCAATAAACCATAAATATATTAAACCCGGTTTCAATCCTGGAAAATTTTCCAGTGACTAAAAATTAATCAGTATTCTATTACAAATTTTCAACGCAGTACTTCACTGTTTATACAATTATTTGTTACTTTTCCTTCTAAAAAGTTCTTTATATCACCAACCACCATTCTAACACCATTACGTGCAGACTCCCTGTCAACTCCAGCAATATGAGGAGTAAGAATCACATTATCCAGTCGTAGAAGAGGACTATCTCCCGGAATTGGCTCGACATCATAAACATCAATTGCTGCATAGTTAATTAAATTATTTTTTAAAGCGTAATATAAATCATTATAATTTACCAGACCACCACGTGCAGTATTAATAAAAATTGCATCTTTCTTCATATTCTTAAAAAAATTCAAATCAGCTATGTTCCTTGATTCGGGAGTTAGACGTGATTTTATAGTAACTATATCAGATAACTTCAAAAGCTCCTCCAACTTATCAATTTTTTTAGCTTTGTATTCTAACATAGTATTTTCGTCCACATATGGGTCATAAGCATATATATCTGCTCCAAAATTTGACAGCATAAGGCTCATCTTTTTACCAATATTCCCCAGACCTACAATTCCTACAACCTTACCTGAGATAGCAGAACCACAATTTTCGTATCTGTAAACATCATATCTCCATGTTCCTTTTTTCATATCATTACTTATATCAATTATTTTTCTGAGTACAGTTATAATTAAACCAATTTCAAACTCAACTACTGAATCTGAGTTTCTTCCAGGAGCATTAAACACAGGGATGCCTCTTTCTGTTGCAGCATTAACATTTACATTTAATGGCCCACCTCTAAATACACCTATAGCTTTAAGGTTTTTTGCGTTAGCCAGTATCTTTTTGTTGACAGGAGCACAATGCACCAGCAAAACTTCAACATCCTTAATATGCTTTATTATCTCTTCAGCGGAGCCATAATATTCTTTTATCTCATCATCATTTTGAAAAGGATTTGTAGCCCACTCATAAGTGATATAATCAAAATCCATTTCATATTTGTTACCAAAAATGCTATTGATCTCTTTATCTATAATTTCTCTTTTAACATAAAGATCAGAAACCACCAAAAAATTCATTTTTAATTATCCTCCCAGAACTAAGATTTTTAAAAAAATTAAATCAAATTAAATCTATTTCTCAACTTTTCAAGGTTTATAAATGAAGGGGCTAAAGCCTTTGAGACATCTTTGTAAATTTTAAACAATTTCTCATAAATTTTATGATTATTCTCGTCAGGTTCAAAAACTTTTCCTCTTTTTACAAACCTTTCAACAGCATAATCAAAACTTTCAAACATCCCGGAGCCAACTCCAGCCAGTATTACATTTCCAAAAAGAGAACCCTCGGGTGATTTTAAGGTTAAAACTTTCCTATTCGTAATATCTGATATAATCTGGCACCATAAGTCACATCTTGTTGGCCCCCCGTTTGTTATTATTTCTTTTATTTCTACACCAAGATTTAGAGCGGTATTTAAATTTTCATACATATTATATATCGTACCTTCCATTATCGAACGAACAATCTGACCCTTTGTGGAATTATAGTTAATACCAAAAAAAACACTTGAGGTGTCTTTCATAAAATCCGGATGATACTTTCCAAATATAAAAGGTAGATATATTATCCCTCCAGCACCTGGTCTGGCTTTCTCTGCTTCTGCAGTCAGTACTTCATAGCAACTAAAGCTTCCCAGCATTTCCGAAAAACTTTTTTCTAAATTTCCTAAATTATCCCTGAACCATCTGAGAGAAAAACCAACCGAACCCTGTACCCCATCCAGAACCCTAACCCCGGGACCAATTATATGAATTATTGATAACATACGAGGAGTTACGATATCCTTATCGGTCATTATTAATAAATTTGCTGCACTTCCAACAGAGAAATACCCCTGACCCGGGTAAATAGCTCCCGCTCCTATCGCTGCAGCAACAACATCATGACCACCGACGAATACAGGAGTCCCTTCTTCCAGTCCAGTCTCCTCTGCACCTTTTTTTGTTACTTCGCCAATGCTATCGGTATTCCGGTGTAAATCTGGATATTTCTCAATATCCAGACCTAGCAGCTTTATAAGTTCCTCGCTAAAAACTAATTTCTTATAATCAAAACCCATGCAAATACCGGATGCAAGAGTCCAATCCATAGTAAATCTTCCGGTTAGTTTACACCCGATAAACCCGGAGGGTTCCATAAATTTATACATTCTATTGTATAAATCCAAATTATTCTTCTTCATCCATATGATATGAGATGCACTATTGATTAAACTGGGGATATTGCCCGAAATTTTCAGAACTTTATTTTCGTACTGTTTAAGGTTTTCTACTTCCTTTTTTGCTCTTCTATCCGCCCACATAATTGCGTTGTAAACAGGCTCCCCGTACTCGTTTACTGCAACCGTTGTTGCACCAAGGCTGCTAATCCCAATTCCAGCAATGCTTGAGGAAGTAATTTGAGCCTTATCTATGCATACTTTGATTAATCTTTTTACTCTATCCCACCATTCATTAGGATCGCACTCTGCCCAATCCGGCCTGCTTGAATAGACACCACTTTCTTCCGACTCATTAGCAATAATTTCACAGTTCTTATTGCATATCATTACTTTTGTATTGGTTGAGCCAATATCAATCCCGAGTAAATTTTCCTTTTTCATCCTTTATAATAACCTCTATTAACTTTATAAAATATAAATCATTATAAAATCCTTATAGTCTTGATTATTTAAATCAAAAATAAAGATCAATAAAAGACTTGTTTATTCCAGGTGCACCTATCATATTTAGATTTCTTGTTTTTAAAGCTTTATCCATATCTAAAATTTCCTCTCTCAAGAGCTCCTTTATCTCTCCTATAGAAAGTGCATTCGATATGGTCATTGAAGATAATTCAAGGATTTCTACAATCTGCATTGTCCTTATAACATTTTCGGGACTTATAAAAAATGGCCCATGGTTTTCCATCAAGAAAGTATTATACTTCTTAACAAATAATTCATTTTTATCATTACGCATTTGAACTATAGATTTACCATAAGGTATCAATGGCACCGGCCCAACCTCCAGACATGTTTCTGGAAATATTGGTCTCATAAGATAATTTTTACTTTTTAATATCGCAAAAACATTTATATAAGGAGGGTGGCAGTGAATAACAGAGTTAATATCCGGTCTATTATTATACAAACTCAAATGAACCGGAGCCTCACTTGAAGGCTGCCTTCTCCCCTCTAATTTTTTTCCTTTAAGATCAATAAATACAACGTCATTTGGAGTTATATCAGCTTTATAAATCAGTGTAGGTGTTATAACAATAAGGTCGTCCTCAAGCTTTGAAGATACGTTCCCACCCTGACTTGCAACATACATATTATTACTCAGACATTTACATACACTAAGAAGTTCTCCTATCTCTTGCTTGTATTTATCCCTGTATATCATCTTACCAACTTACTTATTGTTTTGAATTCTTGACATTTTCATACAAATTATAGGCTTCTTCTGGCTTCATATTCTCATGAACAATTGCCCTGATTGCCCGGGCCATACCAACTGGTGAATCTGACTGGAAGATGTTTCTCCCCATATCCACACCGGCTGCTCCTTCATTTATTGCACGGTAGGCCATCTTAAGAGCATCTATTTCGTTAATTTTCTTACCTCCGGCAATAACTATGGGTACCGGGCAGGATGAGGTTACTGTTTCAAATCCTTCTTCAATGTAATAGGTTTTAATATAGTTAGCTCCAAGCTCGGCACACATTCTCGTTGCAAGTCGGAAATACCTTGCATCACGCGTCATTTCCTTTCCAACAGCAGTAACTGCCATAGTTGGAATACCATATCTAAGTCCTGCATCTACAAGCTTCGTCATGTTTATCACAGAACGTGTTTCATACTCACCGCCTATAAACACCTGTATGGCTGTAGCACTAACACCCAGACGGATGCAGTCTTCAATATCCATGGCTATCTGTTCATCCGAAAGTTCTTTCAAAATACTTGGACCTCCGGATGCTCTTATTACTATGGGTTTATTAACAGAAGGCGGTACTATTGAGCGAAGAATGCCTCTTGTTAACATTAAACAATCAACATAAGGAACAAGTGGCAATATATTAATATCTATTCGCTCCAGTCCCGATGTAGGACCCTGAAAATACCCATGATCTATAGCAAGCATAACTGTTTTCCCATCTTTGGGATTAAAAATTCTGGCCAGTCTATTTTTCATTCCCCAGTCAAGTTCAGTAGAACCTTTGATATAAAAAAGTTCAGACTTTTGTGCGACCCCTTTATAAAACTTTTTCCCTTCTTTATCTGCCTCTGGCATGGTGCACCTCCTTCGTTTTCTTATTTATTAATTTTTCTACTTTTCTATATATTCAAACTCTTTCAAATCCTCTAGCGTGAGACCTCTTTTTTCCATTTCATCAAGAATAATTTCCACAGCCCATCTTGCTCCATCACCTACGGCGCCGCAACACTTGTCCATATCATGTGCGCCTGCTTTTCTAAATAACTCTTTATCCTCATCATTTCTCAGATCAAAAGACCTTCCAAAAAATTTCTTGTGCAAATCCGAGCAGGTCACGCTTCCATATTTTTTCATAAACTTATCATGCAGAGCTGCGGTAAGATGGAACGAGACATACTTATCTTCTCTTCCTTTTTCTGTAGCTTCTTCTTTTCTGGTTCTCCCAAAAAAGAGACTTATCATCATTGCCCCTCCTGAATAACTACCACAGACACCATCTGTACATTCACCAAGTCCTCCGGCAAGACCGCTTCCTGCTTTATATACAAAATCATTCCTTATCCCGAGAGCATCCTGTATTGCAGCTATGGCACACTGATTGCATCCCCGATAATCATGCTCATAATTTGAGCCCTTATCAAAAGCGATCTGCATCATTTTTTCCTTGTCCATCAAAACCTCCTTAACGTTTTATATAAAATTACTATAAGTTTTTCATATATTTTCAATTATTATTTAAATGTAGAGCCTCCATCTATTATTATTTGCTGGCCACTAATAAACCCTGCATAGTCTGAAGCTATAAAAAGGGTAAGGTAAGCTACATCTTCGGGTTGTCCAAATCTACCTACAGGGATTCGTTTTATCAACTCTTTACGTTTTAAAGGATCAGGTTGTCTGTGGGTAAGAAGACTTGTTTCAATAAGAGCCGGCAGAATCGCATTGAAAGTTATGCCTTTGTGAGCCAGCTCTTTGGACATAAAACGTACCAGTCCATTAATACCTGCCTTTGCTGCAGAATAGAAAGCAGCGCCTCCTCCCCCGGTTATGGAACCAGAAGAGCCTATATATATAATTCTTCCTTTACCTCTGGGAATCATATACTTCAATACCTCTTTAGTTATTATAAATGCTCCAGTCAGGTTTACTTCTACTCCCTTATTCCAGAGGTCCAGAGACAAATCCATTGAATTTTTAGGCTCGGTAAATCCTGCGCTATTTATAAGAATATCTATTGAACCAAAATCATTTATAGCCATTGAACATAATTTTTCCATCTCCGTCTGCGAGGTTATATCTCCAGCAAATGTTCTATAGCTCCAACCTTTTTTCTTCATGACAGCTTCTATCGATTCCAGACCTTCTATATCGGATTTTATTGGAAGATAATCTACGACTACATTGGCTCCAGCAGCTGCAAATTCAGTACTTATACTTGCTCCGATACCGCCCGAGCCTCCCGTTACAATAACAGTCTTATTTGTAAAATCGAACTTCATTTTTTTATTCTTGATATTTCAGGCAATACAGAGTTCTATATTCTTTGACCTGATTATCTCCCTGTACTCTTCCGAAATCCCTTCATCCGTTATTACCATGTCTATCTCATCCAGGTTTGCAAAAAAGGTTACGCTTACCTTGCCAAACTTGCTCGAATCGACTACCAGGATTTTTTGCTTTGCAGAAGCAATCATAGCTTTTTTTATATCCGCTTCAAAATAAAAGAATGTCGTAAGCCCAAGTGCTTCATCTACACCTGCCGATGAAATAAAAGCCTTGTCTGCTCTAATACTACTGATCTGAGAAGTACTATTTACACTTTGAAATATATTGGAGTCACGGTGGAGAAATCCTCCCAGCAACACCAGGTTTACATCCTTCCACTTATAGAACTCAATAGCATTTTTGAAAGTGTAGCAGACTGCGGTAAACGGTACTTTTTTATTCGCATATTTAGCTACAAAAAAAGTGGTAGACCCTGAATCAAAGAATACAGTTTCGTTTGGTTTAATAAGAGATGCAGCTTTTTCTCCAATCAAGCTTTTCTGCCGAATATTTCTGGTTGTTTCTTTATTAATCATGTAGGGATCTTCTATCGTGATAGAACCACTGGATAAAACTGCCCCTCCATGCATTCGCTTGATGAACCCTTCTTTCTCCATCTCCTTTAAATCTCTTCTTACGGTCATATCTGAAACATTCAAGATACTTGAAATCTCCGATATCGTAGCTTTTTCCTTTTGCTGTAATAAGTTAAGGATATTTTTTATTCTGTTTTTTTGTTTTTCATGCATAATTTTATTAGTTAAATTTAATTAAAATATCAACAAATATGATTAATATAACATAAATTAAATATTATTATATCAATATTGTCAAGTTTTAAGATTAATTTTGTTAAAAAAAAGTTAAAACACACTATTTTAAAGCTAAAATTGTAAGTTCATAAAATAGCAATAATAAATCTTAATATTGATGTTGATTTACAGATTCTCTAATCACTCATATTCCTATATAAATATTGAGTTTATCCCCCCTTCCAGCTATTCATAACTCTGCTCCCTTCCATTTAATTTTTAACATAATTCATAAGCCCCTCAAATAACCAAGTTGATATTTTTGATAATATATAAATTGTTTAAAACACTAAAATTAAAGTTTTTCAGGCATAAAATATACTTCTAAAGACCCCCTGTTAATAAGTATATTTATTGACTAATATTACACAGCTCAATTATTAAATCAAGTAATTACCTAATATAAATATGGTGTTACACGTTCATAATAATATATTCATAAAATAATAAACCGGTTTTATTTATAATAATAAACAACCTATATAACTGTGATATTTAACACAGGAATGTTTATGTGAACTACTTAAGAGCTGTGTTTACAACTAAATGTTCTAAATGTATTTTACAATCCAAAATTGTGCCATATTTCAATAGAAAACTGTGCCACTTACAATTATTAATTAATTCTGTTTTTCCATCCATTCCTCAAACTCTTTTACCCGGCTTAAATGCATTCATAATACGTTTTACCATCAAAGTAAATTGTAAATAATTTTTCTTTGTTTTTTATTGAAAATATGAGATTATATTACAGTATTAAATAAAGAAATTAACATTTAATATAAGTATTTATATATATATATATATGAATAATAGCACTACCAGAAATAAAAAACTTGAAAACAGAGTGCAGCAGCGTATAAGGGAGCTTGCTACCCTCAATGAAATCGGTGTTGCTATAGCATCAACCATAAATCTTGATGAGCTATGGGAATTGATCTACTATCAGGCCTGCAGGGTAATGGAAGTATCCAGCCTCTATATTTCCCTCTATGACCGGGAGAAAGAAGAATTATATAATGTTATTGATATGTTAAATGGAAAGCCCCGCCCTCATGGTAGAAAAAGCCGTAAATTTGGTAAAGGGCGAACCGAATATGTAATTCGTAATAATAAATCTCTTGTTATCAGGAAAAACGTAGCTGGAACATATAAAAAACTCAATATAGTATCAATAGACAAGAATGCTAAAAGTTATGCTGCTGTCCCTATTTCTATTGGCAATAATGTAGTAGGCGCTCTGGCTGTCCAGAGCTACAAAAGTAATAATGCTTATAATGAGCATTCAATTGGAATTCTGTCATCTATCGCCAACTATACAGCCGTTGCTATTGAGAATGCGAGGTTATATAGCGAATCACAGAGACATTTAAAAGCAATGACGACTTTACAAAAAATAGGAATGGAGCTAACTTCTTCTTTAAACCTAACCAGCCTTCTTCAATGTATCGCGGAAAGTACTCTGGAATTAATAGATGGAGATTATGTACATATATATGCCTTTGACCCCAAAACTGGAAAATTTACCCATCGTGCAGAAGCCTCTCCACCTCAGGCCGGGAAACACCCGGTAACCTGGCCCAGGAAACAGGGATTATCAACCACAGTGCTTAATGCTCGAAAACCTGTAATTATAGAGAAAGCAAAATCCCACCCTCTTTTCTCTACACCCCGGGCAAAAAGATGGGGCGTGCAGTCAACTGCCGGACTACCACTAAAAGGAAAACTGGGGCTGACCGGTGTTCTTAATGTGGCTTTCAGACGGTCCCATAAATTCAGTGAAGAGGAAATTAATTTACTCTCCCTCCTGGCTGACCAGGCAGCAGTTGCTGTTGAAAACTCCTGTCTTTATGAAGAAACCAGAAAACTGGCAACTACTGACTACCTGACAAAAGTCTGGAACAGACGTTATTTTGATAATTACCTTCGAAAGGAAATAATACGAGCAGAACGGTTACATAAACAATTGTCTGTCTTAATGATAGATATAGATAACTTTAAATCATTTAATGATACTTACGGCCATTCGTCAGGAGACGAAATTCTCTGTATTGCAGCCGGAGCTATTCTGAATTCATGTCGTAATATTGATGTGGTGGGAAGATATGGGGGAGATGAATTTGCCGTTGTACTTCTTGAAACAAATAATTTAAACGCAGTAAATGTTTCAAAAAGAATCCTTTCTACTCTTAGAGGCAGCCCATTTATAATTCCTGATGGAACCCGGGTATCTGTTTCTGCGAGCATAGGTATTGCTTCGTATCCATCTGATGGTAAAGATGCAGAGCGATTACTCTCCATTGCTGATGCCGCTATGTATAGTGCAAAGTCAGCAGGTGAAGGGTAGTTTTCCCTTCCTTCCAGCAGTTGACCAGAAGCCCCCGCAGCAACGATTTTGCCCGGTGTTTTTTTATCGGTTTTTTCTTAAAGCAGTTAAATAAAATAAAATTAATTCCTTTGTCTGGCCTTTAAGCAATTCTTTAGCATCCTTAACTGCCTGCTCAAGATTCATGGGTCTGTTTATTATTGAAAAATTTCCGCTGGTTAAACTACGCGAGCTTCTATTGAGTTCATTTCTATTTATTAGCACGGAACCATTGATTGTTATAACCGGCTTATTATATTTTTTAGCCAGTCTTCCTATACCACAGACACCTTTGCCAAAAAATGTCTGCATGTCCAGTGCACCTTCACCGGTAATTACCAGGTCAGAATTTTTTATTTTTTCCTCAAGTCCTGTTGCTTCAATAATAACATCAATACCATTTTTTATTTTAGCATTTAAAAAAGCAAACATCCCCGCACCCAGCCCGCCTGCTGCGCCCGAGCCTTTAATTTTTCTTACATCCTTTCCCAGTTCCTTTTTTACAACTTCTGCAAAATTTTCAAGTCCCCTGTCAAGTTCCCTGACCATTTTACTATCAGCGCCCTTTTGTGGCCCATACACATAAGCTGCGCCATCCTTACCGGTAAGGGGGTTCATAACATCAACTGCAACCTCAAATTCACAGGATGAAATAAGCAGATTAACATCAGATACATCAATACGGTAAAGATTTATAAGTTCCCTGCCTCCCTGCCCCAGCTTTCTTCCCTTTTTATCATAGAATTTATATCCAAGGGCTCCGGCCATGCCCAGTCCGCCATCGTTGGTCGCACTCCCCCCAATGCCTGTTATTATTTTTTTGCAACTCATATCCAGTGCTTTTTTTATAAGTTCCCCGGTTCCGTAAGTTGTTGTTTCCATGGGGTTCCTCTTCTCCGGAGGTACCAGGACCAGCCCGGATGCAGAAGCCATTTCAATTACAGCAGCAGAATCCCCTATTATCCCGAACTTTGCCTTTATCGGGTCCCCCAGAGGGCCAGTAACTTTTAAGCTCACATATCTTCCATTATAGCCCTCTACCAGAGTACTGACTGTCCCCTCTCCGCCATCAGCAATAGGATTTACAATCACATCTATGCCGCTGTCAACTTCAAGTATGCTTTTTTTTATTATGTCACAAACTTCAACCGCCGAAAGACTGCCTTTATATTTATCCGGAGAAACTAAAATTTTAAGTTTCATATTCATCACCTGACATGATCCCAGTTCCCATTAGGTTTATAATAGATGGAACATTAAATTTTTAATGCTTTTCAGACTATCATAAAAATAAAACCAATAACAGTACTATGATAAAACATTCCTGTAATACCGGAGAACCGCAAACTTATGGCTATTGTTTACCAGCAGGCACGGATAGATAAATTATTGACAGAGTTTGCTAATAGTTTTAGTCACTAAATGTTATTAATAAAAATATTATGGCGCGCAAAGTTTTATTGGGTTAATATTTATAGACATGTATTTTCATGGACAACTGATAATATAATTTAGAGAAATGTTTAGAAAATGAATAAATTTTTAAGAATTTTGATTACTATCTGGGAACTACCACAAACTCTTCTTGCCGGTTCCATGATTTTTTTTCTTGGCAGGAAGATCACCGGACATGAATCTTTTAAAGATGCACGCCTATTCTACGTAAAAAAATTTCCGGGAGCCATCTCACTTGGCAGATTTATTATTTTAAATACAGGATACTCCAGTGACGAAAAGACAAAAAAACATGAATACGGGCATTCCCTGCAATCTCTTTATCTGGGCTGGTTATACATTATAATTGTCGGGCTTCCTTCAATAATAAGAGCATTTGCATGGAAATTACTAAAACTTGACAGTGCCTCTTACTACAGAGGATATCCTGAAAACTGGGCAAATAAACTGGGATTCCGCAGAAAGAAGCATGCAATACCGAAACACTCACAGTAATATCTATATGTTTCCAGGCCACCCTGCATAAATGCATGGGTAATAATTTAATATAAGCTAATTTTTCCAGCAGAGAATGGCAAAAGAATACCTGAAATTATAAAGGTGATATAACAAAAGTACTCCAGGAAGTCTCAGGCAGTGTTACATCGAGCCAGTATTTATCCGTCCCTATCCTTATATCTTTTGATTCGCCATCAGCATTTTGTACCACGACAACAATATCTCCATCAGGATTTAAAAAGGATATAGCGTCTACACTGATGGCTGTTGTGTCAATATATCTTGCTCCGCTCTCTACAAAAAAAGTAAAATGCTTGAAGGCGTAGAACATAGGGGTATAAATCACCTCTCCGGTATTTTTATCAATAACAACTGCTGCATTTTGCGGCCACGGACTTTCTGAATCGATGCTCTTCCCTTCTTCATCAAGTATCATATTCCAGAGGAGATATGAGTTTACTCCCTCATCAAAATACTCCTTTATTTTACCCCAGGTATGCACACCATATTCCCAGTCATTCTGGGGGTGGTCCGGATTAAAACCAGGCTTCCAGTAAAAATTGCCGCACTCGGTTTCTGTCTGCATAATTTTTTTATCGGGATAATTGTTGCGTACCCATAACACAGAATTAACTCCGCTCCACTGGAACCCCACTATTGATACATAGTCTCTGGCCACAGGGTCACTCAATACAGTTTCCGGGAATGATGAATATTCGCCATCCTGTATGGTCCCCAGCATTATTTCTGCTCCCACATCTCTCTCTTCAAACAGAGGTCCCATATAATCTCTTATAAAACCCAGAAATTGTTCGGGTGTCCACAGGCAACTGGGATAGTTTCTTTCAATATAGGGCTCATTCTGGACAGCGACTGCAAATATATCAATCCCTTCATTTCTGTATTCCTCAACAAAGCGTACAAGATACAGGGCAAATGCTTCATATATCTCGGGGTCATCTTTCATATTGCCCCCATCAAATTCCCCATTTGTTTTCATCCATGTTGGAGGGGTCCAGACCGAAGCCCAGATTTTTAAATCTGGCCTGTATTCCATGGCCTTTTTTATATAGGGTATAAGGTATTCCCTGTCTCTTTCAATAGAAAAATTACTCATCTCAAAATCATTTTCTACCTCATTTAACGTATAGCGGCTGGTTGCATAATCACTCGCTCCGATAGGCACCCTGCAGATATTAAATTTAGCGCCTTCCTGCGGGTCAAAAAGTTCCTTTATAACTTCTTCTCTTTCACCAGAGTCAAGAAGCAGAAGGGCTTCCCAGCCTTTTTCATTGAATGCCCCTCCAAAACCATCAATTTCCTGTTTCGTAGAAGAAGGATCTACCGTAACATGCACCCTCTTACCATCATACTCACCCAGCAGAGCCGGGGGTTCCATGTCCTTCCACTGTTCCCCGGGGGTAGTGAGTTTCCATAGAACTTCTCCCGTCAGGGTTTCCGTAACCCGCTCTTCTTCGCTGGCAGTGCCGGCAATATCTTCTTCTATCTCATATTTGCTATCTACTGCAGTTTTACTGCTGCACGAGATAAGAACAAAAATAATTGATAGTGTTATTAATATAACCAGAAATCTTTCGGTTAATTCTTTTATTTTCATATTATAACCTTTTATTATTTAGTTTTTCTTATTGTTATTTAAAAAACTTTACATGCTTTAAGTTTATGGTTTAATATCTCTTATTTCTCACTAAAATTTCCACAAATTTTTCTACCAGATTGGGGTCAAACTGTATGCCGCTGAATTTTTTAAGTTCTGCTATCGCTTTCTTTTTACTTATAGCTTTTTTATAGGGCCTTCCTGTTACCATAACCTCGTAAGCATCAACTATGGCTATTATTCTTGAGAGAACAGGAATATCTTTACCTTTAAGTCCCTGGGGATAGCCCTTACCATTCCACCATTCATGAACAGTAAGAATATATTCTGCTATGCTTGAAAGCTGATGCGAAGATAATGCGATGCGGTAACCAATCTCGGGATGGCGCTTTATGGTTTCCCATTCCTTTTTGCTCAGGTTTTCCTTTTTATTCAATATAATATCAAGAATCGCTACTTTGCCTATATCATGTATTGTGGCCAGGAGAGATAATTCGTCAATTTCAGAAGCCGACAGGCCAATAGAGCTCCCCAGCTTTACGGACATTTCTTTGATCCTCCTGGTATGTTTCTCAGTCTTAACACTCTTTTCAAATAATGTTTTTTCGAGTGATGAGATTATGGAGCTAATAATACTTTTTGTTTCCCTGAGTTTCTGGCTGTACATATTGTCTTCTGCCTTTTTTGTTATTTTAGAAAAATCCTCTTTACTCTCAAGCTTGGTTGATGTACCCAGTGATACACTCAGGGGTATTTTCCCTCCACTTACCTTTGTAGCTCTTTCTTTAATTCTTTGTTCAATCTTCTGTGCAACTTCTTCCCCTGTTTTGGGAAGAAGCATTGAGAACTCATCTCCGCCCCATCTTGCAACAATATCCTCTGCCCTGCAACAGCTCTTGAGAACATTTGCAAAACTTATCAGTATTATATCCCCCTCATCGTGGCCAAAAGCATCATTTATCAATTTTAACCCATTTACATCACCGATAATAACGCTCAGAGGCAGCTGCCTTTCTGTATCCAGCCTATTTAACTCTTCCTCAAAATAAGCCCGGTTGTATAAATCGGTAAGACTATCGTGGAACGATAAATAGGAAAGGTGCATCTCCGTAGCCTTCCTCTCCGATATATCACGAAGAACTCCTTCTATTGCTTCCAGCTCACCCCCGGCGTTGTAAATGGGGGTTATTTTATTCTCGTACCAGACTGTATTGCCGTTTTTATGAATAAAACGTATTTCAACGGGTTTTGAGTAATCAAAATCTCCACTGTTTATTTGCTTTATTATGAATCTATCATCGGGATGGATAACTTTACGCCAGAAAGTAGAGCCGTTATAGAACTGCTCCGGGTAGTAGCCAAGATTCTTAACTACTGAAGAACTCACATACTCATATTTAAAGCCCGGAATCAATCTATACCTGTATATTATATCAGGAGAATTTTCTATGAGTCTTTTGAAATATAATTCATCTTCTCTCTGTTTATTTATATTTTCGCCTTTTCTAAAACTTGATTTATTTTCTTTCATTACCCGCTTTCATTATTTAGATATTCCAGGATAATAATTACATTTTTTTCATTATATAATAATTGTCTCAATAATTCATTAATAGCTTATTAATTTAAATTAAAAGCTCATTTTTTACCATATTTCCCCAACATGTTGATATTATTGTCAACTATTTATCGCCCAAAAAACTTATATAACTCCTTTTAATATTATAGAATTAAAAAATATTTAAATAACCTATCATATTAAATATATAATGTATATATAATGTATTCCAATAAGAACTTTGGTGCAGCATTAACTGAAATAATAAAACAAAAGAAAATAAAGCTCAGAAGCCTTGCCGGCAAAACAAATCTTAATTACACCTATTTCAGCAAACTTAAAAAGAGGAAAGGGCACCCCCCTATTTCAACCATTGAGTTAATTTCCGGGGCACTGGATATCCCACCGGAGTATTTCCTGGAATACAGGATTTATAAAATTGACAGAATCCTGAAGAATAACCCGGATATTATTGACAGGGCTTATAACTATTTAACGAATCTTTTAACCAAAGAAAAATTAAAGGTAGCTGAAAGAAAAAAATCATTCACAGATAAGTAAAATTATTATATCTTTAACCTGCCATAATTCAATTTAAACTATATTTTTTAAATCATGGAACTTGAAGAGCTTTCAGAATCGCTTGATGAAATCTTAAACAGCTGTGTAATATGCCCTCATAAATGCAGGGTTAACAGGATAAAGGGCGAAACAGGTTTATGCATGGCCGGCTATAGGCCTGTCATATCGTCAGTTATGCCCCACCACGGAGAAGAACCCCCTATTTCGGGTACAGGCGGTTCTGGAACAATATTTTTCTCATACTGTAATATGAAATGCGTTTATTGCCAGAATTATCAGATAAGCCAGGAATTTGAAGGAGTAGAATACAGCATACCGGAACTGTCCGAAAGCATGCTTGCTTTACAGAATTCCGGTTGCCACAATATTAATCTTGTATCTCCAACCATATGGATCCCCCAGATAATAAAAGCTCTCTGTATTGCCAGGGCCGGAGGTCTCTCAATTCCTATAGTTTTTAATACCGGCGGTTATGAAAACCCACGGATCATAAAGATGCTTGACGGAGTTATTGATATTTATATGCCGGATATGCGCTACAGCGACGACTGCATGGCAAAAAAATACTCCATGGTAGAAGAATACACCCGGCATAACAGACATTCGGTTAAAGAAATGTACAGGCAGGTCGGGGGACTCAAATTAAACAAAGAAGGTATAGCCAGAAAAGGCCTTCTTATAAGACTGCTTGTCATGCCTGAAAATATCGGAGGAATCAAAAAGACCCTGAATTTTATTAAAAATGAGTTATCCACTGATGTATATTTAAGTATTATGGCTCAATATCATCCAGTTTATAATGCATCCAAATATCCGGAGTTAAATAAAATGATTACCGCAAAAGAATATTATGAAGTGGTAAAGTACGCTGAAAAAAAAGGCTTCAGGCATGGATGGACTCAGGATTATGTCTCATTCGGTACTGAAGACGATCTTTTTATCCCCGATTTTAACCAGAATAAAGTTTTTAAATATTACAAGAATAAATAAATTAATTTCTCTTTTTCTTCCATTCCATCAGCTCATTAAGAGATAAAGTATTTAAAACATCCTTTTTCTCAAGCCCTGCTCTTCTGGCTGCATCCACTCCCAATTTTATCATATCTAAATTATTGGGACGATGCGAATCGGTATTAACAACCAGTTTTACCCCCATTTTTGATGCCTTCCCGGCATTTTGCTCGTTCAGGTCCATTCTTAAAAAATATGAATTTATTTCCAGTGCTTTATTATTCTTTGCTGCTTCCTCAATTAATTTATCAATGTCAATAAAATAAGGGGCCCTGCTCCCAAAAACCGCTCCCGTGGGGTGTCCGATAAAATCTAAATATTTATTTTTAACCGCACTAATTGCCATGGCGGTATTTTCTGCTTCCGAATTCATGTAGGATGAATGCATCGAACCAATGGCTATATCCAGTTTTTTGATTATATCATCGGGATAATCCAGTTTATCCACCCATTTTATATCAATCTCAGAACCCATTAAAATACAAAAATCTTTAAATCTTGATTTTAATTTGTTTATATAAATTATTTTCTTTTCCAGTCTTCTCTCATCAAGCCCCCTACCATAATAATTGCTTGCTGAATGATCCGTAATTGCCATATATTCATAGTTGTACTTTTTAATCCTTTCAACCATATCATTGATACCCAGAGCCCCGTCACTCCACTCTGAATGCACGTGTAAATCACCTTTGATATCCTTCATAGTTAAAAGCACCGGCAGTGAGTACCCGGCAGCCAGTTCAAATTCTCCCCTGTCTTCTCTTAATTCAGGAGGTATGTATTGAAAGCCAAGCTTTTCATAGATGCTTTCTTCAGAAATGAAACCGTCGGAAAAGATTTTTTCTATCTGCTCCTCTCCTTCATTCGAACTGATACCAATTTCAATACTGCCATTTTTTATATAACCCTTTTTACCTGCTATTTCATCCAATTTTTTAATATGTTTTTTGCTGCCCGTGGTATACAGCAAATCTTTAGCCCAGTTTTTACCAGTGCTTATAATAAGCTCAAGTTCTATCCCAAAAATGGTTCTGAACCTCCCGCTTACACTCCCGGGCCTCAAATCAATACTTATAAACTCTTTGATAAACTTAAGTGACTTTATTTCTTCTAACAATTCCCTGCTTCGCTGCAGATCATATAAAATCCTATTGAACTCCGGCAATATAAGAATATCTATATCCTTCACCATGTACTTTTTTCTTCTCAGGGAACCAGTCACTACTGCTTTTTTTACACTTTTAATCCCGTGCAGGCCATTTATTATTTCTTCCAGATAAAGTTCAACTCTCCAGCGGGGATATAGATTTCTTATGCTCTCAAAATACTTGATAGATTCCCTCAGCCTGCGTGCGTAAAATGATCTTTCTCCGGTTACAATTAAATTATTATCTGAAATAATTTTAAAAATTTTTTCATCAATATCAATGCCGGCAAGTTTTTCCTTTAAATCTTCGAGGTTCCTTATGCCTAAGGCCTTATATATGCTAAATATCCTTTTTTTGCCAAACCCGCTTATTTTTACCAGCCTTATTAAATCATCGGTATAAACTGATTTCAATTCTTCATATAATCCAATGCTCCCGGTCTTCATATATTCCAGTATGAGTTCACAGGCGAGTTTCTCCATTCCATATAATTCTTTAAGCCTGCCATCGTTGTAAACCCTCTCAATTCCTTCGGGACTATCCCTAAGAGTCCTTACCGCTACCGCCAGGTTTGACACATCATCCCTGTTAATATCAGTGGACTTCTTAATTTCCCCGATATCAGCCAGGATATTTGCCAGTTTTAGATTAATCATCTAATCAATAATTTGTTATATGTTATAATGTTTTATATATAGATATTTAAATCAAAATATTATATCACAAAACGCTTCAAGTAATGAGACAAAAAAACAATTACCATCCCGGAGAAGACACTGAAGAGTATCAGATTTTACGTGAAAAAATGGTAAAAGAGCAGATTATCCACCGCGGAGTAACGGACAAGAGAGTAATTGATGCGTTAAGGAAAGTGCCCCGGCATATTTTTGTGGACAGAGAATATAGAAACTCCGCCTATGAGGACAGGCCACTTCCAATTGGCTCTGGCCAGACAATCTCGCAACCATACATAGTGGCGCTTATGACAGAAAGCCTGGAAATTACCGGAAATGAAAAAGTTCTGGAAATCGGTACCGGCTCAGGCTACCAGGTTGCAATCCTTGCCGGGCTGGCAAAAGAAGTGTACACCGTAGAAGTAATTAACTCCCTTTATGAAAGAAATAAAAAACTTCTTTCCGGGTATAAAAACATAAAAATGAGCAACCATGATGGTTACCTCGGATGGAAAGAGTACGCACCTTATGATAGAATAATTGTTACTGCGGCGCCCGATCATATACCACGCATATTCATCAAGCAATTAAAAGAAGGTGGAATTATGATTATTCCTGTCGGTCCCCCGGGCTGGAATCAGGTTTTATATAAAGTAATTAAAGAAAAAAATAATGTAAAGAAAATAAAATTATGCGATGTTGCTTTCGTACCCATGACCGGGGCCAAAAAATAAACCGGAATTGCCTGCCAGACTTTCGGACAAGTTATAGTTCCAGGCTTCAGGGTGCATTCCGGGATTTTACCGGCACTCCAGTGGCGTCAAAACTGTGCGTGGTGCAGTCAGGGAAGCCGTAAAAGTACTGGAGAAAATTTTTATATCCGCCTGTGATATAAAACCCATAGGAGGCTAAAGTTTTTTTATGGATAAAGAAGAAGTTATAAAAATTTTAAAAGAAATCAGCGTACTGCTGGAGCTAAAGGATGAAAACCTTTTTAAGATAAGAGCTTACCAGAACGCAGCAAGAGTTCTTGAAGCATCCGATATAGAATTCCAGAAAAATCTTAAAATAGAAGATTTTACCCGTATTAAAGGTATAGGCTCACATATTGCAGAAAAGATAAAAGAGTTAAACGATACCGGCAGTCTCGGTTACTACGATGAGCTCAGGCAACAGGTCCCCCCGGGACTTGTGGAAATGCTTTCCATCCCTTCGATGGGACCCAAAAAAGTAAAATATCTTTATGATAAACTTGGAATAAGTAACATCGGAGAACTGGAATATGCCTGCCTTGAAAATAGACTTGTGGGTTTGCCCAATTTTGGTCAAAAAACCCAGGAGAATATTCTAAAAGGTATCGAACATTTAAAAAAATATCAGGGAAAATACCTTTACGCTAATGTCATCAAAGAAGCCGAAGCTATCAACGAAAAAATCAGCAGCTTTAAATATGTTATAAGGTCAAGCCTTGCTGGCAGCATTAGAAGAAAAAAAGAGATAGTAAAGGACATCGATATAGTGGCAAGCAGCAGCCATCCAGCAAAAGTAATGGATTTCTTTACCGGCCTGGGAGAAACAGAGGATATTATCGCAAAGGGTGATACGAAATCAAGTATAAGGCTAAAGTCCGGCATTAACGTGGATATAAGAATTGTTGACGATAAGCAGTATCCCTATTCCCTTCTCCATTTTACCGGAAGCAAAGAGCACAATACTGCAATGAGGACAGCAGCCAAAAAAGACAATATAAAAATGAATGAATATGGTCTTTATAGAAATAACAGGCTAATCAAATGCAGCAGCGAGAAAGACATATATGATTATTTTTCAATGGACTGGATACCCCCTGAACTCAGGGAAAATTTTGGTGAAATCGAAGCTTCTAAAAATAAAACCCTTCCGGAGTTAATAGAAGAAAAAGATATAAAGGGGATAATACACATCCATACCACCCATAGCGACGGCAATAGCACACTCGAGCAGATATGCAGGTATCTTAAGGACAATGGCTTTCAGTATGCCGGAATAAGCGACCACAGTAAATCTGCTTTCTACGCCGGCGGGTTAAAAGAAAACCAGATAGATGAATACCTGGAAGAAATAGATAGCTTAAACAAAAAAATCCAGGGATTTAAAATTTTCAAAGGGATTGAATCCGATATTCTCCCTGATGGGAGTCTTGATTATACCGATGATATCCTTGAAAAATTTGATTTTATCATTGCTGCAGTTCATTCTAATTTTAATTTAAGTGAAGAACAAATGACCAAAAGAGTAATAAAAGCAATTGAAAATAAGTACACCACAATGATAGCGCACCCCACAGGGAGATTGCTTCTTGCAAGAGACCCATACAAAATAGACATAATAAGAATAATAAACGCTGCCGCTAAAAATAATGTGGATATTGAATTAAATGCAAGCCCATTCAGACTTGACCTTGACTGGAGAATGTGTAAATATGCAAAAGAAAAGGGAATAAAAATTTTTATAAACCCGGACGCTCATAGCATAAAAGGACTGGATGAGTATAAATTCGGAGTAAACATTGCAAGAAAAGGTTGGCTGGAGAAAAAAGATATACCAAATACCCTTACAACCGAAGAAATAAACCAGTATCTTAAAAACAAAAAAATAAAGAAAGGAATAAAAAAATAGCTATTATTATGTATAAAAAAAGGAATAAAAAGAATAAAGACACTTCATATACAGCCGCATATGAACCTGCAGTTAAAAATATAAATAAAATACTGGATATCCTCAAGCGTGAATATCCGGATTCAGTTAACACATCGCTCGGGCACAGAGACGCTTTCCAGTTACTTATTGCAACCATACTCTCAGCCCAGAGCACTGATAAGCTGGTAAATAAAGTTACGCCAGAACTCTTTAAAAAATACAGGAGCCCGGAGGATTTCGCACATGCAGATATAAATGAGCTTGAGCAGGATATAAAGTCAACCGGGTTTTATAAAAACAAAGCGAAAAGCATAATGAGCTGCTCAAAAGATATTATCGAAAAATTTAATGGGAAGATGCCTGAAGATATTGAAAATCTTACCTCCCTATTTGGAGTTGGAAGGAAAACAGCAAATGTTGTACTGGCAAATGTCTTTGACAGGCAGGCTATAATAGTCGATACTCATGTAAGAAGGATATCATACAGGCTCGGACTGACTGTAAATCAGGACCCGGTAAAAATTGAATTTGACCTTATGAAAATCATTCCCAAGAAAAGCTGGAGCAGCTTTTCCCATAGAATAATTTCACTTGGAAGAACTATATGCTTTGCGAGGAAACCGAAATGTCCCGAATGCCGGCTTTTAAAGTATTGCAGGTATGGCCAGGAGTCATTAGTAGATTATAATAATGTAAAGGGTAAAAATAGTTAATACATGCCCCTCAATATAAGGAGACTGCCCTTATTTTGGCTGAACTTTTTTTTACATCAAATATACCAGAATCAGCAAAACCAATCATCACAATAGTTTTAACCATATCAGGCGCATATAAGTCCAGAACATAAAACTTCTAGTAGACAATAACCCTAAATGTGAAACAGTTATAATTATTAATATGATGAAGAGGATTACAAGCACAAACTCAAGTGATGCCTGGGCTTTCTAATCACCGGCCATAGCCCTTAACTCTTTTACAATTTTTCTTATTTCTTTAATACTTTGACTTAAAACTCCTTCCTATTTTTAATCGAACAATTCTCACAGCTAAATCCCTAAACCATTTAAGCTATCTTACCGAAAACATTTGATATGACATCGATAATTAAAGGCTTTCTCACTGCAATCAGGAAAATTATATTATTATTTTAACTAATAAATTAGTAAAAAACTTGACAAAACATAACATATCCGTTATATTACTAAAATGAAGTGAAAAGTCAAATTATATACAACTAATGAAGGTAAAAGCCCGGTAGCAGATTTTATAACACGTTTGCCAAAGAAGGAAGAGGCTAAAGTATATAGGGAAATTGATCTTTTAGAAGAACATGGAATTTATTTAAACTTCCCACATACATCGAATATAACAAGTGGGCTAAGAGAGCTTAGAATAAAATTCAGCTCTAATAAAATTAGAATAATTTATTTTCTGCATACTAAGAATACTTTCATTCTTTTACATGGTTTTAGAAAGAAAAGCGCTTCTATACCAAAAAGAGAAATAAAGATAGCACTCAGCAGAATGAAAGAAGTCTTAGAGAAATAAGAGAAAAAGAGAAACTACAAGAAAAGAAAGAAAGGAGGTCTATCATGGACTGGCAGGATTTCAAGAAAAGGAGGTTTGAGGAAGATTCTGAACTCAAGAAAGAGTATGATAAACTTGAACCTGAGTATAAATTGATAAGTCAGATCATAAAGCTAAGAAAGGAAAAGAATATAAGTCAAAAGGAACTGGCTAAAATGATTAATACAAAACAACCCAGCATTGCCAGGCTTGAAGGTGGGGATATAAGTCCTACGGTAGCATTCTTAAAAAAAATGGCTAATGCTCTGGATTATGATCTAGAAATTAACTTCAGACCAAGAGCAGGATAAAGTCAAGGGGAGCTTATATACCAGTGCTCCCCTACTTTTATAGATCCAAAAACTATGAAGTTAGAATTTCTGAAATAGCTTTAAATAATGAAGGTAATTTTTTTTGCATAATTAAAAAAATAAACAGGATATCCTGTTTGCTCACTCTTTTAATCCGTCTCAATATAAAAATTATCTGGACTGAAACTTAAAATAAAGTATATTATTATATATTAAACAGAGCTAATCGCCGTGATTTCTCTTTTTAACGAAAATTAAAATATACAGGACTTTTATATAATAATTCAAACTATAAAAAAATTAGTTTTTTAAAATGAAAATAGCAATTACAGCAGATGTTCATCTAAAAACAAAATCAGAATCTCCCGAAAGATGGAATGCATTATCTGATATCCTTGAAAAGATGCTTTCTGAAAATATCAATACAATTATTATAGCAGGCGACTTATTTAATGAAGAAAGCCAGAATTATTCTGATTTTGACAAATTTTGCGATAAAAAAGAATATACAGATAATAATATTAGATTTTTTATAATTCCAGGAAACCATGACCCTTCCATCAGTCAGCAGTATTTTACTTCCAGGAACATAAAAGTTTTTAGCAAACCCGAAATAATCAAATTCGATGATTCACCTGCTTCCTTCTTTTTTATCCCCTACCTTCCCACCCACTCTATGGGAGAGATTATAGCTGAATATAGTAAAAATCTTACAGGGGCATGGGTTTTAATAGGCCATGGAGATTATGCTACAGGTTTACGCAATCCTAACCCTTACGAGCCAGGTATTTATATGCCTATAACAAGAAATGATATAGAGTATTACAATCCTTTCAAAGTTATTCTCGGGCATATACACAAAAAAATTAACATCGGTAAAATATATTATCCAGGTTCACCATGCGGGCTTGATATTAATGAAACAGGAAAAAGAAGTTTCATAATTTTAAATACAGAAACAATGGAAATAACGGATAAAATAATTGACACAGATTATATATTTTTTAACGAAACTCTGATAGCACTTCCTACCGCCAGCGAATTTGGATATATGGAAGAGAAGACCCGAAAAATGATAAAAAGCTGGAATATAAATAAAAACGAAATACCAAAAGCAAGAATCCGCCTGAAAATCAGGGGATATACTTCAGATAGAAATAAAATTTCCGAAGTAATAAAAAAAGCACTCAAAGATTTTAGTTTTTACGACAACGAGCAACCTGATTTAACCGAACTGTCAGTCTTTAATGACCCCGAAAGAATAACTATAGTCGAGAATCTTAAAGATGAAATCGAAAAACTCAAATGGGAAGACGATATTACTTCGAAAGAAGACATTATGGAAAAGGCTCTTAAAATAGCACTGGGAGAATAGTATTTTTAACAGACTTAATAATTAAGGAATATACATGGGAGTTTCAATTGACAGAATATCAGTAAAAGACCTCGGGCCAATAGATAACTTCAGCGCTGATTTCAGTATATTTAACCTTATATACAGCAAAAATGAGAGGGGAAAGACTTTCTTTACCGAATTCATTATACGCTCCCTTTTCAGGAATATAAGCCGCTGGAGTTATATAAGGACCGGAGGGAAAGGAAAGGTAACCATAAAGGGACTGGATAATAAAAAATCCATTGATTTTACACCTTCTTCTCCGGAAAAGCTTGAAGATTACTGGGAAAAAAGCGAAAAGGGACTCCCTCTGTCCATGCCAAAGCTTCTTGTAGTAAGAGGAGGAGAAGCCGGTATAGAAGACGGGATGGGGGTAAGCAAATTCCTTATCAAAGAAGTGTTATCAGGAATAAATATACTTGATAAAATTGATAGCGACACAAACATTTCTAAAACCATAAAATCGGCAGAAATTGATAACAGCCATATCATAATAAACAATGTGGGTGAAGGTAAAACATACAATAACATCAAAAAAGACCTGGGTGATATCGAAAATTTATTCGAGAAAATAGAATCAGGCTATACCCGTGGAATATTAAAAACATTTAAACTAAAAGAAAAAAACCTCCAGGATAAACTTTCCGTACTTGGCCTGGCCAAAAGGCGACTTGCATATTCAATTTCAGAAAAAATTAAAAAATTAAATGTAAAATTATCCAGGGTTCCCGAAAACGAATTAAATAATATAGAAAAAGAAATTTCAATATATAGAAATAATAAATTATATTTAAACCAGTTGAAAGAAGATTACAAAGACTCATCTGATAAGAGTAAGGATTTTAACTGGCTTGAAAGCGCACTATCCCAGTACAAAGACTTATTATCAAAAATCATAAATAAACCGGGCAAATTTCTACCTTCCCTTTGCGGTCTTTTTGCAGCAGCCGGGATAACTTTTTCTGCAATAATAATCTTCCTATACCAGAAAATCTCTGCTTCTATACTGCCTTTATATCTTGCAATTATATTCCTCTGCTTTCTGGGCTTATTTATATCTTCGCTTCTATATTTTAGAAAACTAAATAGTTATTTAAATAAAGCGGGACAGAATAAGGAGTTAGATAAAATCAGAGAAGAATTTAAAAAAAGGACAGGAGAAATCCTTACGGACATATCACTTCTTGAATCAAATTTAAATGAGCAGAGAGAACATAGAAGCAGAATGCTTGCAATAGAAAAGCAGATTAATCCTCTTAGAGATGGAATGGATAAGAATCATTTTCTTATTAATCAGGAAATAAAAAAACTCTGGCAGAAAGATATAACCGAAGAAGACTGGGATAACATTATTAATGAGCTAAAGCAGATTAATCTTAATATAAGGAACCAGACTGAAAGCGAGAAAGAAGGATTAATTAAACTCAATGTATCTGAAGAAGACTATGTTTACGAGGATGTAGACATCACATACAGCCGGGAAAAATATGAAAAAACGCAAAAAGAGCTCGAGCTTGTCCAGCAACAAATTAAAGAACAGGAAGATGGCATGCAAAACCTGAAGCAAAAAATCTGCAATAAAACCAGCGACGAGTTGAGCATCAGCTGGGAAAAATTAATAGATAATTTACAGAAGGAAAAAGAGAGGGTTATAAATGAACTTAAAGATAGCTCGGCCACTATCATAGCAGGCTCTATAATTCATAAAGTTATTTCCAGTTTACGCAAAGAAGAAGATGAAAAAATAAGAGAAGGTCTGCAGTCAGAAACTACTGTCCCCTTAAAAGATATAACCAGAAGATACAATGCTATTTATCTTGATAACGACGACCTTGTTGTTTCAGACCCCTATGATAATTTTAATATTAAAGACCTGAGCACCGGAGCAATAGAGCAGGTAATGCTTGCATTAAGAATTGGCTTTACCAGAAAATTATTAAAAAAAGACTCTCTCTTTTTAATTCTTGATGATGCATTCCAGCATTCAGATTGGGAAAAACGTGAAATTATAATAGGTAAACTTGTAGAAATTGCAGAAAAAGGCTGGCAGATAATTTATTTAACCATGGATAATCACATTAAAGGTTTATTTGACAGAGCCGGGGAAAAATTTGAAAAGGGCGGGTATAAAAGATTCGAGTTATAATATTTTTATTCTTTCTCAAGAGTGACAGGTTTTCTTTCATCCCCGGGAGCATTTTTTTTCAGTTTTGATTTTATATTGAACATCTCCAGCAGGGTGTTGGTCGGACATGCCTTAACACATTCCCCGCAGAGAGTACACTTTTCTAAATCAAATTCAGGTATAGCTCTTTCTTCATTCCAGATTATGGCGTCATAATCACAGGCTTTAAAACATTTTTTGCAGTGTATGCAGCCTCTATCACATCTTTCCCTGCCGGGTATATTTCTAATGGGCTGATAGTTGCATAGATAAACTATTTTTGAATCCGCAGGTACGAGTTCTATTACATTCACAGGGCATACTTCCACGCAAATACCACAGCCTGTGCACTTGTCCGGGTTCACCACCGCTACATTCATTTTTCTATCAATGGATATAGCATTAAAGGGACAGGCTTCAACACAATCACCCAGGCCGAGGCAAGCGTAAGGACACTTCTTAAACCCGCCTATAAGCCCTGATGCAGCCTTGCAGGTTTTAATTCCTGTATAATTACCAATTAATTCTGAATTACCGTAACAGCGCACCACTGCCTTTTTCTTAACTGCTGAAGAATCCAATTTCATATCCAGTACTTTTTCCAGACCTTCAAGCATGGCAGGATCCTGTAATGCCACCGCACAGGGGCTGGTGGTAAAAATATTCTTATCTTCAGCCAGTGCCTGCGCATAAGCAAAGCACCCGGGATACCCGCATGCACCACAGTTTGCTCCCGGCAAATACTTTGATATTTCCTCGGCTCTTTTGAGCGAACCGGGCTCTTCTGGTAAAAATCTATTTACTATAAAAATCAGAATCCCGCATATAATACCTATAGAGCTCAAAATTAGAATAATTAAACTTACATTCATAATTTATTTAATAAATAATCCAAAAACATTTAATAATTAATATAAAATTTTTTTACCATTTTTATTTATACCAGACCGCTAAATCCTGAAAATGCCAGTGCCAGAAGCGCTGCAGTTAAAAATGCTACCGGCAAACCCTTCATGGATCTTGGTGTATCAGAAAGATCAAGCTTCTCCCTTATTCCGGACATAATAATAAGCACAAGAGTAAAACCAACACCTGCTCCCAGGGCATTCACAACGCTTTCTAAAATTGAATATCCTTCCGTTGAATTTATAAGTGTTATGCCAAGAACAGCACAATTTGTCGTAATAAGGGGTAAATATATCCCCAGCGCATTGTACAGTATTATATTAGTCCGCCTGATTATCAGCTCCACTATCTGCACCAGTGAAGCTATAACAAGTATATATATGACAATGTTCATAAATTCCACTTCATAGGGCACCAGGATATATTTATAAATAACCGCAGTTGAGACCGATGCGATTAGCATTACCAGCGTTACCGCTATCCCCATGCTGAAGGCATTTGATAATTTTTTTGACACACCAAAAAAAGGACACAGCCCCAGGAATTTAGCCAGAACCATGTTATTTACCAGAACCATAGCTATAAATATGGTTAAAAGATTATTCACTCTTTATCACCCCCAGCAATCTTAATAATGCCAGTATAATTCCTATTACCAGGAAAGCTCCCGGCGGAGAAACAAAAATACTTAGCGGATATGAAGATAAACCCGGAAGTTTGAATAGCTCTTTTCCAAACACCACAAGCCCTCCGGTACCCAGAATTTCCCTTATAAAAGAAATTATTATAAGAGCAGTAGTAAAACCCAGTCCAATGCCCAGTCCATCAGCAATAGAAAGAAGCACCGGGTTTTTGGAAGCAAACGCCTCCGCTCTTCCCAGGATAATGCAATTCACTACAATAAGAGGTAAGTAAATTCCCAGCGATTCATAAAGTGGCGGCAAGTATGCCTCAAACACCAGGCTTAGAATAGTTACAAAGGTGGCAATTACAACTATAAACACCGGAATTCTTACCAGAGGGGGTGTCGCTTTCCTTATAATGGAAATTATAATATTTGAACAGAGAAGGACAAATATTACACCCGCGCTCATTCCGATAGCGTTGGTTAAAGAATTTGTTATTGCTAGAGTAGGGCAGAGGCCAAGAGCAAGCACAAAAACGGGATTTGATAGAATAACTCCTTTAATTAGCTCTTTCCAGAATCCTCTGGCGCTCCCCTCTTTTAACCCTATTTCATTTTTACTTATATTATTCATCTCCGTAATCTATAATTTTCATACTATTTTTATTATTAGTATATGATAAATCAATTTACCCATCACATTATCTTTCCATTTTATCCAGCACCCCGGTCATTCCATCACGGATTGCATCCACAACGGCTGTCGAGCTTATAGTAGCTCCTGTTATGGCATCAATCTTACCATTTTCCGATTTAAGGCCGATTTCATTTACAGACATACCCTTAAACTGGTCAGTAAAAGAATCTTCGGTTATTCTTGCCCCGAGACCCGGAGTTTCAGTCTGTGAAATTATTGATACCCCGCTGATCTTAAAACTGTTATCCAGACCTACCAGAATTTCAATTTCTCCACCATATCCGCTGCCGTATGCTGTAAAAGCGTAACCGACTTTTTCTCCACCTTTATATATAATATATATATCATCTTCAGTTTCGTACCCGCTCATTTCAGGAAAAACGACTTCAAGAACACCTTTTATCTCTTCAGTCTTTCTCATTTCAATTATAGAAGAGGTTAAACTATTAATTGCCATCAGGAGACTTACAGAAATTATAACAATTACTGCTAAAAAAATTACCGGATATGCTTTATTTGATAAAAATTTTTTAAGCATTTTTCTTCTTCTTATAAAAACCAAATGGTTTCACTCTTATATATTTATCAATGAGGGGAGCAAATGCATTCATAATAAGTATGGAAAAAGCAACTCCTTCCGATAAATTGCTAAAATTCCTTATAAGTACAGTCAATACTCCCAATCCTATCCCGAATATTATCCTTCCGTTTCTGGTCACAGGTGAAGTTACATAATCGGTAGCCATAAAAAATGCGCCTATCATCAGCCCTCCGGCCAGCATCTGGAACAATACATCCTTGCCCATTAAAAGCGAGCCCAGGGCTACAGTCCCAATATAAAATACCGGTATCCTCCAGTCTATTATCCGGAATATTAAAAGAATCAATGCCCCTATCAGTATAAGCATTGCCGAGGTTTCACCCAGTGAGCCTCCTGTGTTCCCGAAAAATAAATCTTTATATAAACTAATTTTATCAGACTGGTAAGTAAAATTATCAGCCAGCGGAGTGGCTCCTGTTATAGCATCATAATTAAAATAAGTAGGAAGAACCCAGGCGGTCATTTCTTCTGGGAAGCAAACAGACAGAAATGCTCTTCCAACCAGAGCCGGATTAAATATATTGTATCCCAGACCACCGAAAGCTTCCTTTGCAACAGCAATAGCAAAAAAAGAACCAATAACAGCCATCCATACAGGAAACCGTGGGGGAAGAGTAAGCGCAAAGAGAAGACCTGTAATCACGGCGCTCCCGTCCATAATAAATCTTTTTTTTCTGAGTTTTTTTATTATAAATTCAGTAAGTACAGCGGTTATTGTGCCTGCCAGCATTAAATAAATTGCATAGTAGCCAAAAAAATAAATAGCAGCAGCTGAAGGAAAAAGGAGAGCAATCACCACTATATACATTATCTTACTTGTTGAAAACCCCTTCCAAATATGGGGCGCATGGGATATTAATATTTTATTCTCTTCCACTCTGCTCCTATTATTATTTAAAACTTTATTTCTTTGCCAGAATACTTTTACAGGTTTTTATATACCCGACAATTGGAATATTGGCAGGACAAACATAAGCACAGGCGCCACATTCAATACAGTTATTTATATGATATTCCATACAGCCTTCAAAGTTTTCGCTCTTTGCATTCCTTACATATACCAGAGGCATAAGGTTCATGGGGCATATATCAACACACCTTCCACAATTTATGCAATTTTGTTCATCTTGAATTCTCCTTTTTTCAACCAGCACGCAATTTGTTCCCTTGGTTACAGGAAAATCAGTATCTACAATAGAAATACCCATCATAGGTCCGCCGCAGACCAGGCAATTTACCTCACCTCTGAATCCCCCGCATTTTTCTATAAGTGAGCCAATAACCGTACCCAGCCTCACTCTTAAGTTTTTAGGATTTATAACTCTCCCGGTTACGGTTACCACCCTCTCTATCAGAGGCTTACCCTCAATCACGGCATCATATATTGATTTAGCAGTTGCGACATTGCTTACAATAACTCCCACATCCATCGGAAGACCGCCTATAGGAACAGCCCTGCCTGTTATGGTTTTAATCAGTAATTTTTCCGCACCCATGGGATATTTTGATTTTAGTGAGACTATCTTGAATAGATTACTAAAGCCCATCTCTATTATAAGTTTTTCCAGATGTTCTATTGCGTCTTTTTTATTATCTTCTATACCTATATAAATATCCCGGGGCAAAAGTAATTTATTAATAATATAGAGACCCATCAGAATTTCACTGCCGTTTTCAAGCATGATTCTGTGGTCGGAGGTTATAAAAGGCTCACACTCACAGCCATTTAATATAAGGGTTTCAATTTTTTTATCCGGAGGCGGATTTAACTTTACATGTGTCGGAAATGTTGCTCCCCCCATTCCAACAATACCCGCTTCCCTGACTTTCCCCAGTATTTCTTTCCTGTCAATACTATCTATTATGCCCTTTAATTTACTAAAATCTTCTGACTTTTGAATATCAAAAAGCTTATTAAATTCAATCCATGAATCTTCCCCATCCGATTTTATTAATGCTGCTTTTATTACACCGCTGGTTACCGGATTTACCATATTCATTATTTTAGATACCTTACCCGAAATTGAAGAATGCACGGGAGAAGAGACATAGCTTTTAGAATCAGCTATTTTCTGACCTGTTTTTACCATATCTCCCTTTTCTACCACAAATTCAGGAATGGCACCGATACTCTGCTGAACAGTTATAACCACTTCTTCCGGGGGCAGTAAAACTTCTATGGATTTTTCAGCAGTAGTTTTATTTTCAGGCAGAGATAAGCCTTTAAATGCACTTTTTTTTCTTACAACTATATTCATCTAACAATTTTAAAAAGTAAAAGGATATAGGTAATTTTACTCAATATATTCCAAAAGTCCAGAAGATTCGTGAACTTTACCCTCTGAATCCATGATGAATGCTTCAACATTATCAAGTGATTCAATTAGCTCTAAACCATCCTCCGGACCCATCACAAAGATAGAAGTGGCCAGAATATCAGCCCCGGTACAACTGTCGGATATTATTGTTACACTTCTGCAACCTGCTGCTGAATAACCTGTTCTTGGATCCATTATATGGTGAACTTTTTTTTCAGTATCGTAGTAACGGTGATAACCACCGGAAGTAGTTACCGCCCTGTCAACCACAGAAAATACAGAAAGAAGTTTATTATCAGAATTATTATCATCTTCCCCTGCATCGGGGCTTTCAAGTTCTACCACCCATTTCTCTTCGCCCGGTTTGACTCCCATTGCATAGATGTCTCCCCCCGCATTAACCAGACAGCTATTAATACCGGACTCTTTTATTTTCTTTATGGCTTCATCAACCGCATACCCTTTAGCAATACCTCCAAGTGTGACAGCCATCCCTTCTACGCTGAATTCTATTTTCTTATCGCCTACACTAATTTTGTCTGAACCGGTAACCTCAAGTGTTTCGGCTATTCTTTGCTCCTGAACTTCTTCACTCTCTTCCCACAGGCCACCGCTCCATAAATCAAGCAGCGGCTGAACGGTTATATCAAAACAGCCTCCGGTCAGAGTATAATAATCAATAGATGTATTTATAAGTTCCAGAAACTCTGATGAAGGATTTTCGATATAACCATTTTCATTTAAAAATGAAGCTTCGCTTTCAGGGTCATAGATTGATGCTATATCTTCAATTTCCTCTATTCTTTCAAACGCCGCATTTATTGCCCTGTTCCCTGTTTCCCGGTCTGAATATACAATTATACTTACATATGTCCCCATCATTTCTCTGGTTTCTTCTATTCTTTCTATGGTTTTATACCTGCAGGATACCATGGACAGAAGTAAAAATGTGATTATAAAAAATATGCTTATTATACTAATTACTCCTGCACTTGCTCCTGCTTTTTTTAGGAAAAACTGCATATAATACTCCTTCTATTTTACTAAGATAATAATTCCAGCCTTAATAACAATCTGAAGCTTTTCATTTTTACAATCAGGCATTCACAATTTATCCTGGGCTCTCCTGAGTTTTAATACCAGAGAATCTTCAACTAATTTCACATCACTATATTTTATTGGCTCATCTTTCTCAACATTTTTCTTTAAAACGCACCCTTCGGACAGACCAATGGGCAGCAGATTTTCTTTTTTTGCTTTTTTATACTCATCAATAAGTCCATAAACCGTATATTTTCCTATCCCGTCAATTATATCCCCGTCCCTGAGGTCTTTTTTTGCTACGGTTATAACTTCTGAAACCACGCCAGATTCGGGAGTTATGGTAGGCTCACCATAAAAATAAGCCAGTGCTATAGATAGAGGAGTCTCAATACTTGTCAGATGATATGGCCTGTATAAAAGATAATATGGTCCCTCTCCCAGCATAAGATATTTAAGGTCAGCCCTTACCATTTTATTCCTGGCTGAATAAACAAGAAAAACACCGGGAGCAAGGTCTCCAATTACAAAATCTACTACTCCTTTCCTGGATAGGATTCCACCATCGCTTTTTAATTTAAATACCCCGGTTAAATCTTTTATATTGGCCGCGGGGCCATGCATTCCCCTGCAGTCCGGCACCAGTCCTGTTGAATTTGAAAGACAGGCCATTTCTATCATTGATTTTGTTCCATCCACAAACGAGGTCATCATAGTGGAGCTCGAGCCCTTGCTTTCTGCATAATCCCTGAGAACGGACGGGTTTGCATAACGGTCCAGGGGATTGTTCTTTCCTTTTCCGGCTGCAACTACTTCAAGACCAAGCGCATATGCAAAATTGTATAATTCCTTCAGGGCTGCCGGTTCATCCCCTGCCGAAACTGTATATACCACACCACTATCCTCTGCCATCCTTTTTAATATCGGGCCTATGATGACATCTGTTTCCACATTAAGAGTTACTACATGTTTCCGGGAAGCAATGGCATTTGATGCTATAAATGCACCCGCTTCAGGATTGCCTGTTGCATCTATAACTATGTCTGTATTATCTAAAGCAAATAATATTGAAAGTTCATCTGCCACAATTAATTTATTTTCTCCTGCAAACCGGTTTAATCTTTCCCTTACTTTTTTATCCAGACCGGTATCTCTTATATTTATTTTATTTATATCGCTTTTATCTAAATCTATATCACGCTTATTTTCAACAACTACAATTTCATTATCATTTATTTCCAGTTCTTTTAAAATGCCTATGATCCTCCCGGCATTCCTGTTTGCTACTGCAATAACCTGTATGCCATCCAGTTCTCTCAGGTGAGATATCAGACTTTTCCCCATCTGCCCCACACCGGCTATAACAATTCTTATGGTCTTTCCATTTCTGTAAAGGTCTTTTAATTTTTTACCAAGGTCAAGCATTTAAATATTATTTGATATATTAATTTAAAAATTTTAGAGCATATAAAAAATTTATTATATTCAACCCGTTTTAATCTTAAACTTTTAAAGCAGGCAATCTTTAAAAACCAATAACGGCCTAATAAATTGAAAGAGAATTAAGCATAATATCATACAGCCTGCATGAAAACTCCCTGTAATATATATCAGAAAACCTTATAAGTAAATAAAGTACATTATTTTTTCTTATAAAAATCATTTCAATGTCCCATCTGATTTTATCCTCTAATATATAGTAATAGCTAATCTTTCTATAGTCCAGACCATTAATTTCCCCGGTTATTTCCTCGCTCTCCACTTCCAGATCAGTGTCAACATCAACTATCTCTTCTAATATCTTATCAGAGAAAGTGCTATATTCTTCCGTGGAAGGGCAATATCCTTCCTTCAGGAACCGTATATTTACAGCGGTGTTTATACTCCCGGATAATGGTTCAAAGCTGACTTCAGGGCCACCGGTGCGTTCCTCTTCTTTATAATCCCAGTCATCAGGATAAAGAATTGAGAATTTGTAATCATCGTTCTCGTATATATTATTGTCATTAAATGTTGCATCTGGAATATCCTCTTTTATTATTTCAAAATCATACCGGCCTTCCAGAATTTTATTATAATATAACTCTATTTTATAATTACCTGTCGGCCATAGCCTGTCATTCTCAATCCTGAATACAATATACCCCGGCGTATAGCAGGTATCTTCAATAACAAATTCTTCTTCTCCCAGCAGCTCATCTTCATCCTTATACCACTCAATCCGTAATGAATCTCCGGCTACCCGATAACTTAACCCTGCCAGAGTATAAATTACATCACCGGGGTAAAATCTTTCAGTAATGCCGACGGGCTGTCCTTCCCTATCTATTTCCCTGCACAACACAACTCCTGTTACATTTATCACCGGTGGTTCTATGGTAAAACCAGCGCTGCTTATTAACCCGCCGTTGTGATAAAAGTAAACTCTGTAATCTCCCGGTTCCCCTATCAAACCGGTCTCCCTTCCCGCGGTCAGACGATTTGAGAGGTAGCCTTCAACGTATCCCCTCCCGCCTTCGGAATACTCGCCATAAGACTCTGCAACTATTTCATCCGTGACTTCATTTATCCAGACAAACTTCCACATATCCCCGGCTCTGGCACCTGAAACTTCTATTACAGCAAAAATCTCTTCTGCATTAAAATCAAAATTATTTTTAATTCCCGCAGGTTTAAAAGTATCAGTATCCACTCTCTCGCAGATAGCCACCTCACCAAAACTTAACCCGGGTTTGCACGAACCGATAAGGGGAACAAGTATCACTAACGTAACAACTATGATTATTGATACCAGTATTTTTCTGGCAATATGATTTTTAGTTACCATATTCAGGAGATATTTTAAGAACATCTAATTTATATTAATAACGACGGGTAAATGGTCTGAAGCCGTGCTGTAAGGCACATCCACATCTGATATCCTTAGATCCTTCGTTACCCATATATAATCTATTCTTCTAAAGGGTTCATAGTGCACCCAGGTCAGCGTATCTTCCTCTCCAAGTTCCAGCTGAGAATCTAAAAATCCGGCACTGTGCATCTGCATAATTTCTGGATCGCCTGTCACTGCATTAAAATCTCCCATTATTACTGTTCTTTCTAAACCATCCCATTCTTCCAGAAGCTTCTTTACCTGCTCTTCTCTTATCCAGACCTCACCCTCTATATGATGCAGATGCGTGCATATTATATTTAAATTATCCCCGTCACTCACCTCTACTTCAGCAAGCAGATAGCTTCTTCTAAGTGGAGCACCCAGCTCCGGCAAAAATCCGCTCTTTATCAGCTTTAACGGATACCTGCTCAAAATAGCGTTTCCCCATACATCATCTGATGCAGGCATAAACAGATAGCCCATATCAAGTCTATCTGATAACCACGACAATGTATCTGCCGACCCGTTAATGAGCCATCCCCTGGAAACTTCCTGAAGGCATACCAGATCCGCTCCGCTTTTCTCGATAACTCTGGCGGTACTTTCCAGGTCAAGATAGCCCTTTATGTTAAAACCCTGGTGGATATTATAATCCATCATCCTGATTGGACCGCCTTCAACAGTATCTCTATCCACATTTTTAGGGGGCAGAAACATAATCAGTGGAATTATAATCAGTCCGGTCATAAGATAAAGAAATACAGGCTTCCTTCCAGTACGGTTACTGCCTGAAGTCCGGTCTTCCCGGTCTCCAACCTCCGAATTTTTAAGCCAGGATGAAAAAAGGGCACATATTGATATAAAAACAGCTATCAGAACCGGAATCACCCGGTTTTCAAAGGGCAGTTTTAAATCATAACTGCTGTAATATATAAATGCAAAAATAAGGAACACCAGACCTCCAAGGCTAAAGGCTATTGTATTTTTCCATGGCATTTTCTCAACCGCTTTACCTTCTGCTTTTTCCAGGACAACTGCTAACAGCCAGAAAGCTCCGGTGTTACCAATAATCACCTGCAGCATATACAGATAACCTCCCGCGCCGGGCCAGAAGGACATTAATATAAAAAGCACACCAGATACAGTTAACAGGATTCTTATTTTTTTAAATGAGAATAAATATGTAAATAAAAAAGCCAGAATATTGGAAACCATTATTACAGTCAATGAAAACTGAAGGCTTTTCCCGGTAACTGCATTCAGTGAGGCCACATTCTGGAATTTCAATAACTGGAGGAAAATAAAGGGCATAAATAAGGTTAAAGTATAAAATGAATTTCTTCCTCCATCAAAAGGCTCTGCATCCCTTAAATCTCCAGAGACGCTGTGAACCAACCATAACTTTATTATAATAATAACCAGCACAAAAAAAACTACGTGCCAGTCCTGCCTCCATACCATATCCCATGTCCCGAAAAGACCGTGAAAAGCCGTTGAAAGGCTGATCCCAAAAACAATACCGGGGAAAAATGAAGATAAAAGACCTATTCGTTTTTGCTGCAGTAGAGTTACAAAAAAAACAGAGCCCGCCATCCACAGAATGGTGCCCAGAGCTGACAGCGCAAGGCTAAGTGGAGGCCAGGGATTTACCTGCAACATAAATCTTGTCACGCCCACTCCTGCAGTAAGCACCCACAATATGATACCGTACCTCAATTTATATATAAAACCAGTGAAAAAAACCAGCAAAAATGTCACCAGAGCATAAATAGCTACATCCGTAAGGGATATATCTGGACGCTCCCTGAAAAAATTTACCAGCAGGGAAAGAAAAGTTTTAAGAATTTCCAGACCAAAAAGAGTATTTATGGCTACAATAAAAAAGTATGACCACTTTAAATTCAAATTATTCCCGGATATTGCTTTTTTCATTTCAGTATATTATAAACAATTATTTTCCGTTTATCTATTTATAAGAATAATCATAAACGCTGACCTCTATTGGGTACCACGCATATCATTTTCAAACCCTCATCACCTGCTTTGAATTGATGCAGCTCCAGTGGTTCTACAAAAATAAAGTCATCTTTCTCAATCTCGACCATATCGTCTCCCTTAAGAATAAACCCCCCACCACTTATAATGTACACTTCATGCTCCCAATCATGGCTGTGCCTGGGCGTATATCCACCCGGATCTATTTCAAATAGTCTCATTGCAAAAGTTGGAGTCCCATCATTTGCCGTGAGCATGGGGTAAGACCTGATACCATTTGATTCACTATCATCCATGATAATGGGGTCAAATTCCTTTTTCTTTTTTATAATCATTCATACTCCTCGTATAATAAGTTATTAAACGTATTATTGCCATATTACGTCCACATTATCCCAGTCCGCTGATTATGTCACTCAAATTGACCTCTGCATACGCTATACTGCTATCAGCAGCACCATAATATATTTTTATCTTATCCTCTTCATATAAAACACCACAGGTAAAAACCACATCACTATAAAAACCTTCCTTCTCGTAATCCATTTCAGGCTCCATTACAGGCTTCCTGCACCGGGCAATAACTTTCCAGGGTTCTTCTTTATCAAGAAGTACAGCCCCGATGCAATACCGGTTAGCCTCTGTAGCGCCGTGGTAAATCTCCAGCCAGCCTTCTTTTATTTTAAATGGAACCGCTCCCGCACCTATTCTTGAACTATCCCAGTTCCCCTTTCTTGTGCCCATCAACCTTCTGTGCGCGCCCCAGGAAATAAGGTCTTCTGATTCGGATATCCAGATATCAGCCCTGCAAAATTCACAGGATACCGGCCTGCTGAGAGCATAATATTTACCTTTAATTTTCTCCGGAAAAATAACCATATCCTTATTGTCAGACATAAAAATCACACCATGCCTTTTAAATTTTTTAAAGTCATCGGTAGACGCCATGCAGGTAGTAATTCCTTCTATATCCGATACAGCCACGTAACTTATGTAATATTTTCCATTAAGAAAAGTAATTCTCGGGTCTTCAATACCTGCCCTTTCATATTCATTTTCCGGAAATAGAGCGGGTCCGCTGTCTATATCAAAGTCAATTCCGTTTTTACTTTTTGCAGTTCTAAAATGAGAAATTGAGGTGAGATAATTACCATAAATTGTCCTTAAAAATCTCGGGTCGGAAAAATCAATGGAAGAGTCACTTTTGTTAAATTTCTTTACTGAAATTTTACCCGTTTTTAAATCAAGCACAGGGACCGATATTTTCTCCTTATCATAATTGACCGGTTTTTCTGCAACTCTTAAAAGAAGTAAAACCTCATCCTTGAATCTGGTAACACCACAGTTAAAAACACCTGCCACTTCAATATCATCTCCTGAAGGTTTTAAATCTTCCGGCTTTATTATCGGATTTTTTCCTGACCTTAATACATCCATTTTTATTACTTATTTTTATTTTTATTTCTGAATCAATTCCTGACTTTATAATCATTCAACCGGCCTATAATTATATCTAAAAAAATCATCCCAACTTATCATAGAGCCAGATAAAGAAAAATAAATTCTATGGACACAAACAGTTACCCGGTAATTCCCAGTCTTTTTGCTGCAAGAAATGCCATCAGAAAACAAATATTTGATTCAGCTCCCTGATTTAAGTTAACTCCTTCAGGTGTCAGGCCATCGCAACAGGCAAAATTTTCATCCACAAGAGGGACCCCTTTTATATTATACCCGAAAAACCATCTATACCATTTTTCAGCCCACTTTTTATAATAGTCATTTCCTGTTGCGCGGTATGCTTTCTCAAGGCAGCAAACCATATAAGCAGAATCAATGGGCTGCTGGTCGTATATAGCTTTTCTACCTTCCTTAAAATACCAGCCCCTGTTGCCCACAGGGGCAGGCCTGTTATTTTCCTGGCATTTCTCTATTAAAAATTCTGTTGTTTTTCTGGCAATTTCAAAGCTTGTTTCACATTTCCTTCTGAGGTAAGTTTCCCATAATGCCCATGGCATAATTGCATTTGCATACACCAGGTAATTTTCAAACCATATCCAGCCTTTAGAATAATTTTCAAAATACAGGTCATGCAATTTTTCCCTCAGCTCCAGTTCTAAATTATGTGTGCTTTTAAGATTTACCAGTCCCAGCAGTGCTGCTGCCATTGCCCTTGGTGAAGTCCATCCGTATGCATCTAAAATTAAATTTTCAACAATCTCCCTTACAGAACCATCTCTATCGCTATTAATTGATAGCAGTGACCACAGGGCCAGCCCATAGGCTTCTTTTATATTGGGTTTTAAGTTATTTTCTTCTTTATTCCGGAATATTCCACTGCCATTTTCTTCATAAAAAAAATGGTAAAGCAGGCCATCTTCTCTCTGTGTTTTTAATATAAAATTAAGATAAATATCTCTCAGCCCGGTGTCTTTAAATCTATCAGCAACTATAAGGGCCCTTGCCTGGTCCTCCAGGGCATACCCGAATGCCGGGTCAGGCTTATCCAGTTTCCCATGCTGGTATATACCCGTACCTGTTGTCATCAGCCTTATTTTCTTTAATGGGTCCATGATAATTTTTCTTTATTTGGCATAAAAATGGTTCTTAAATATTTATTTAATAAAAAATTTTTATAAAACTATATATTTTCACGTATATCTAAAACCTCATTAAATAATTTAAGATGCTGCAGGGCTACATTGTACCAGGTCATTAATCTTCCAAACTCGTATGCCTTTTTTTCCAGTTTTAATTTCTTTTCAGGATTCCTGCATATATCTATTACCGCATTTGCGATAACTCCAGAATTCCGGAAAGGCACAATTACACCTCTTCCCCGCGCCAGAACCTCCTTTGCATATAAGTAAGGAGTTGAGATACATGCTTTACCTGCTCCAATAGCATACGCCAGGGCTCCGGACGCGGATTGTTGGGGGTCAAGATATGGCGTTATGTATATATCAATAGCTTTTAACCAGGAGACAAGTTCTCCCAGAGACATATATTTATTTATAAATTTAACATTTTCTTCCAAATTGAGATTCTTTATTTTTCTTTTTAAAAAATTTCTGTATTTTTCTCCTTCAATTTTTAATACGACGGGATGCGTCTGGCCAATTATAAGATATAAAACACCGGGAAATTGCTTTTTAATAGCTCCCAGAGCTTCTATAATATATTCAATTCCTTTAATTTCTGATAAAAGATTTATATTCCCTAGTATTATTTTATCCTTTAATCCCTTTTTCCTTTTATATTTTTCATTGGGTTCCATCACTATATCAGGAACACCATGGGGTATAATTTCTATATTTTCTACTGGATAATTATAGTTTTTTACAAGTTTCTGTATGCTTTCCGGCATCATGGCTATTACCTTATCGGTAAATTTGATTACATCCTTTAAAGCCCGGCCATACCCTCCATCCGGATTATCGGGAATTGTATGAGCAGTTATTATAAGAGGCTTTTTTATCCTCTCTACTAGCTTTATAATATATTCTCCGAATTCACCGCCATACAGGCCAAATTCATGTTCAAGAACTACTATATCTGCTATGGATTTATTAATATAATTAGCAGCTTTTATGTAGGAACCAATATCATATTGATTGACCTCAAATTTAACTTCTGGAGGATATTTAATCTTATCTTCAGGTTTTACCATTGCTATAATCCTGGATTCACAGTACGGGTTTATAAGGTCAATAGCCCTGGTTAAATCTCTGGTATAAGTAGCAATACCGCATTTCCTTGGAACATATGATGATATATATACACAATTAATACCCTTGCTCTTTTCCCTTAAAACTTTTTTAAGCTTTTCCAAAATAATACACTTCCATTATTTATTTTATAAAAATACCAGAAAGATATAGCTTGCTGATAGTTATAAGATTATCCTAATATCCAAAATTGGTAAATTAATAATCATCTTTATAAGAAATATTAAAGCTTCATATCAATTTAGAGATTAAATATTATTAAAAATCAGGAGGTAGATCTATTTTCTTTCCTGCCATTTTCTTAAGCCGTGCAAGTTTATATGCGTGCCTGTATTTTTTGGCTACAATCTCCCAGGATACAACTTCATTTAAATATTTTTTAAGATTCTTTGAAAGCCCATTCCTTAAATCCTCATCACAGGCCAATCTTATAACCTTTTCTTTTAACATCTGCTTATTGGTAAAAAGCAACCCGCCTTCACTTTCAAGAGTTTGTGCTGTAAGCCCTTCCAGTGGGGCAGTGGTTATATAAGGTTTATTCAAAGCAATAATTCTTGCCAGTGTTCCAGACTGCGTCTCATCTACTGTAGGTAGAACTATAAACTTACACACTGCCATTACCTTGTAGTAAATATCTCCTCTGGGAATAAATTCGTAATAATGTGCAATTCCCTTTTTTTCCAATATCTCAAGGCTTTTTTTGTAATGATTATAATCCTCCAGATGCGCTTTATCCCTTAGGGTGCCTGCAGCCAGAAGATCCCAGCTCTCACCGGTTCTTTTTTTTATTTCTCCCAGTATTTCTTCCCACATGGAAGTTAGTATATCCCATCTTTTGTTTGACTGAATCCAGCCCACCAATCCAACTATGTTATTACTCAAATATTTGAATTTATCTAAATTAAGTTCCTTTCTTAATTCCTGAATGCCTTTTTCACTCCAGCTTCTATCCACCCTCGCTCCATGGGGCACAATCATAATATTATTTGGCATCTTCCAGCCTTTCTGAGTAAAGGTCCAGTTTAGTCTCCATTTCTGGTAATCACTTTTGAATAAAACAACATCAGAATCTTCACATAACTGGTAAATAAAATTTTCTTCAAATTCTTTTAACCTTCCATGTACTGTATGTGGCTCCACTACAATAGGAAATTCATTTATGGAGCCCAGGAATTCAATAAAACCCTGATTTTTATCTCCAATACCTCTATTATCTATATGTTCATATAGCCCATATTCATGCTGTATATGCACCACGTAAGGTGAAAGTTTCTTGATTTTTTTTGCTACAGGTTTCCACCAGAATCGATTGGCGGTATCTATTATGGGGAAAACTCCCTCGCCTTCTCCATCTGTATGACTTATTACCAGAACTTCTCTTTCCGGATATTCTTTCTTAATAAATTCCCTGGCTTCTTCGCAGAACGTAGCTATCCCGCATAATCTTGGATAGTAAGTTGAAATCAGTACTATTGGCCTGCTTCCTGACATAAATCAACCATCCTCTAAAGTTCTTTATAATTATTATTTTTTAGCCGTCACTGCTTAATTAATTCATCTGTTGCACAATAATAGTTACAAAATTTATTATTGTCAATTATCGCCGGTTTAAGAATAACACCCGCAATACCTGTATAAATTAAATTTAATTCAGCTCTCTCCCGGGTTCAGTCTTTATAAAATATTTTCTATTTCAGGATTAATAATAAGTATTAGAAATATAAAGTAAGTTAAACAAAGATTAATAGAAGCAACGATATTATGTACCAACAGGATGGTTTCAATTGCCACTATAGTTGCCGCCATGCCTGCACCGGTAATAATTAAGCTTCCAGAATAATACCTGAAAGATAAACAGGCAGACTAAAAACTCATAAAGCTCCAGTCAGGATAGACATCTTAATTTACTGATTCAGGATATTTCTAAAAAACTGATTTTTCTCTGCTTCGTTATAACCGACTGCGCTGGATTTTCCGAACCACTGCGGCTTTGAATTAAAAGTAGTTATGGTAATATCTTCCCTGCCTATAGAACTGACAACAGGGATTATTTGCAGAGCCTGACTTAACGATATATTGGTCCACACATACTTACCCATTATATTCAAAAAATCAGCTATATTCCCTGAATTTACCATTGACCTTTTCTGCAGGAGCAGGTCCGCCATAAGCATTGCAGATTGCCTTTCTCTTGAGTAGGCTCCTCCGCCATAAAGATACCTGCCATGTCTTGCCCTGGACAGGGCCAGCGCCTGTGTTCCGTTTATGTGATGCGTTCCTGCGGTTAAATAACATCCTGAGAAAGAGTCTGCTATATTTTCCTCAACTGTGACATCTACTCCGCCAAAATAATCAATTAGAGGGGCAAAACCATCGAAATCAGTTATTACATAAAAATCAATATCTGCACCGGTAAATTCTTCGAATATACCCACAGCATAATCATTACCCCCTATGGCATGATAACCGTTAATCTTACGGCCTTTAAACCAGGTATCGCGCGGAATAGTTACCAGATAGGCTTTTCTGGTGTCAAGATTTAAATGTACAAATATATTAATATCTGTTCTTCCGCTAATCCTGCCCCCGGCTCTATCGTGGGCACTATCATCTCCCCAGATCATAAAGTTAACTTTCCTACCTGCCTTGAATCCTGTCGCACCGCTTGAACTATAACCTGAAGAAGTTGAAGTTACTGCAGCCGCAGCATTAGAAGGTGCGCCGGCATATGGCGTAATTCCATAATCACTACAGAGCTTGGAAAACTCTTTTGATTTTAAAAATCCATCCAGTACTGATTTCCTGGTCATCCCACCGGCCAATCTTTCCAGCCACGCATTATAACCATTTGTGTCGGGTTCCCGGTTAAAAAAAGCCCTGTAAAGAATAGTAACAAATTCTTCATCTGAATGTTCTCTGGCCAGAAATTCTTTACTAAAAACAAAACCTTCCGCAACATCCGCTCCTGTTTTAGACCCATTCATCAGACGCCCGACCCATTCATTTAAACCGCCGGTATCAGGCTGCCTTCCCAGGCACTGAACATAGAAACGTGTTACAAAACTCTGTACCTGCTCCGCTGAGCCCCCGTCAAGGCCACCAGGAAAAAGAGTTATAAAAAGAATCCCTATTAATGCCATGATAGTGAAGTATCTGATAGTATAAAGTATTCTCTTTGCCATTAGCGCTCCCTTATAATTATTTTTTTGTAATCAGTTCGCAGGTTAATATCCTGATATCAAGCTTAAAACTTCATATAATTATACAATTATTCCCTGCAGGATAAAAACATTAATTAAAAAATTTTTTTAAAAAGAATTTCCTCCATTTTATTCATACCCAGCCGGGTTAAAGCAAAGTCATATTTTACCGGGTCATCCCTGTCAAATTTTTTTAATGTGCCGGTTATCTCTACAGCGGTTTTAATATCTGCCTGTTTTCTATTTGTAAACCCGAGTTTTGCTGAAATCCTGTGCATATGGGTATCCAGGGGAACAATCAATCCGGATGCGGGAATACCGTACCAGCCCCCGGGGTCCACCCTATCTTTTCTCACCATCCAGCGAAGATAAAGATTCAGCCTCTTAAATGCACTGCTGCCCGAATGATAAGGTATAAGGCTGGTACATTTTTCTTCGGAAAAAAAGTTTAGTTTTTCTGCAAAATTTAAAATAGCAGGAACAACTGTTCCGCAGCCTGCCTCTTCTTTAAATACTTTTTCAACGGTTCCCGTAAATTCCCGGGAGCTCACTGCGGTTCTTTTTTTTATATTGCCCTCATGGTTTCCTTTATCAGTCACAGAGCCTTCAAGAAAGCAATTATTTAGCGAGCCGTATTCCTCAATAGCTTTCTTTATTCCTTCCAGCAGGCAGCATAGTTCATCTCCTGTGGTAAACCTGTGTTTAAAATTCTTAAAATTATTATAAAATGTCCGGGGAGAAGATTCCATTATAAAAAAATAAGGGGAAGAGCCCATACTGTCCAGAACCAGGGATACACTTTTGAGTATCTGGCTTACCCTGCCGTAAGATAATGTAGAGGAAATAAGGCCCGCAATTTCACGGTCCCTTATATCATCATAATTATATAAAAATTCCAGGGGGTCCGGGTGAACAAATTTCCTGTGATTAAAGGTTAAGTATAATTTATCAAGCTCCTCTTTTAATCCCATCTATCCTACCGGTTATACTGTTTAATATTTTAAATTATCTGGTGCGGTTTTTTGATTAATCTTACTCATTAATCATCTGCAGAAATTTCTTTATGCTTTTTATTTATCTTATCTGCCAGCCTATCAATCGCCTCAAAATCATCTTCTTCCGGGTACCCTTTAATAATTACAGGTTCTATTACTTCAGCTTTCAAAGTAGATAAAACATCAAAAAGCATATCGGCAGTTTTTCCGCCCCACCCATAAGAGCCCATAATTGAGATAAATTTTGCTTTCGGTTTGAGTACCCTTACTAAATATGCCGCGTACATAATATTAGGATGGGGACCCGCGAGCACTGTAGGGGTGGCAATTACAATTGTAGCTGCATCAACCAGTGCCATAGCAAGCTCCCCTATATCAGAGCCAGTAAGATGAAAGGCCCTGGCCGTTATATTTTTTTTGCTCAGTGATTCCTTGAGGTACTCGACCATTTTCCCGGTACTTCCGTGCATTGATACATAAGGTATGACAACTTCATTTTTTGCACTGTCAGAAATCCATTCTCTATATGCATTAACAATAAAATCAACATTCCTATAAATTGGACCATGGCTGGGAGCAATAATTTTAATATTTAAATCCTTAATCTTTTCCAGGTTCTTTTTTATATTGTTCCTGAAAGGCATCATAATCTCCGCATAATAACGTTTCGCAGCGTTATATATTTTATCTTCTTCTCCGGCAAAAAGTTCGCCGGTAGCATAATGAGAGCCGAAGAAGTCACAGCTAAAAAGAATTTTATCTTCAATGAGGTAGGTTGACATTGTTTCGGGCCAGTGAACCCAGGGAGTAAAAATAAACTTTAGCGTCTTATCACCAAGGGAAAGAGTGTCTCCATCATCAATAACTATAAATTTTTCTTCCGGTATTAAAAGCAAATCTTCAAGCATTGATTTGCCTTTCTGGTTTGTTACTATCATGGCTCCGGGATAATCTTTTATAAGCTCCGGCAGTGAGCCCGAATGGTCCTGCTCTGCGTGATGTGATATTATATAATCTATCTTCACCGGACCCAGCTCTCTTAAGTTGCCAAGCTGTACATCATACATCGGTGGGTCTACACCATCAAATAGAGCCGTTTTTTCTGAACCATTAATTAAATAAGAATTGTAAGAAGTTCCGTCTGGAAGAGGTATTAGCTCATCAAATAACTTTCTGTCATAGTCTACCGCTCCAACAGAATAGATATTTTCTTTGATTTTAAGCACACCCATTCAAACCAGTTCCTTCTCTTTTTAAAAATTCTTTGTTACCTTTATACAGTTTATAACTGATACAGTAAAGCAGGACTTTTATTTTAAGTTAATCCTTTTTAACTTTTCCATAAACCGTGAATATTACAGTATTCTCTGGCAGTGGCATTATCTGCCTTTACACAGAATTCAGCTTCAGGTGCATCCCCCGGATTTAAGAATTTTCTGTAACTTATTCCATCCACAATTAGCTCGACCCACTCTATATAATGCTCGCTTATCATGGGATGCGGTACACTTCCAACCTTAACCTTAAATCCAGTATCTGTTTTTTCAACCACTGGAACGTGCTTTTCAATAGCAGCATCAACTGTGTTTCCCTCATAAAGTTTCATAGGCTGGCCGCAACAGGAAAGCTCGCCTTTCCCGGCGTGAAGAACTTCAATAATATTACCACAGACCCCGCATTTATAAATTTGTAATCTTTCAGTCATTTTTGCTCCCTCCCCCAGGACAAATAATATTTTTATCCGGTATCATCTGTAAATAAAATTGTAAGTATCAGCTATCAAATAACTATATTTTTTTGTTATTTAAAAAGGGCTTTTCTGTTTTAATTATATTATCTTATTCAATCAGTGTAAATTTTAAAAAATATAAAATAATTTATGAGTCTAAAGTGATATTACTTTATTTTCAATTACTGAAGTTACTTTCCTGTAGTCCTTATATTCTGATTTTTTAAACTCTAATGGTTCCGATAAACTTACTTCCACAAGAGGACGCCGGGGTATATGCCCCCGGGGAAGAATTCCATTTCTTAAAATATTAAAAAGACCCTTAACTCTTACAGGGATTACGGGAACTTCCATATCAAGCGCTATAACACCAATGCCGGGTTCAAATTTTTTTATACTGCCATCAGTGGTAACTCTTCCCTCGGGGTAGATTAAAATATACCAGCCCTCATCAATCATTTTACCGATATTCTCCATCACTTTTTTAAACCCGTAAGTTCTGGATATAGGAGAAACATTAATAAATAAATTTATCAAAAGGTAAAATCCTGCTGCTTCAATTATTCTTATCAACCATGTCCCGGTATGATAGAAAAAATGTTTAAAATGATATTCTATGGACATCAGTACGACAACCTTCCTCCTTATATTGAAAGGTAAAGAATAAAGGATAACAAAACTATCCAGGATGCTCGTATGATTGGCAGCAAATACAGCCGGCTCTCTTAAACGGTTAAGTTTTTCTTTTCCCTTCACTCTGAGCCTGTAGACAGGGAATATAAAAGGATAGATAATAAACTGAAATATAGTCCTTATAACCTGAACGGGCAGCCAGAAAGGAAAGCTATAGAAAGGTATCTTGCGTGTGCTTCTCCGGGGAGGAGATTTAATTAAGTTTTCAAGCTCACTAATTTTAGTATTTCTACCGATATTAGAATCATCCACTTCTATACCATATTTATCTTCAATAATAGCCGAAAGCCGGGCCAGATCGAGGGAGTCCAGCCCCAGGTCTTTTTCAAGTTCCGCATCTTCATTAATACTTTCGGGTCTAACTTTTTTTAAACCATTTAATACTTCCGCCGCTCCGGCAAACAAAAAAGATTCTTTACCTGGAGCTACTTTCCCTTTTCCCCCTTCTGAGAGAGCCTTTGCCACCCCGTCTCTTTTTATTTTTTTCGTAGTTGTTCTTGGAAAATCATTTCCTTTCCATATACTGCAACTATTTATGTGCTGGTACACATTTAACTTTTTATTTGCTTCGTCTATTATTTTTCGTGGCTCGCCTTTAAAATCATCTTCTAGCAATAATACCGCATGAATTTTTAAACCCTTACCATCTTTTAACCCCAGAACTGTGCAATCCCTTACCGTGTCAGATGCCTTTAATACAGATTCAATATCTTCAGGGTAAATATTTATTCCATCCTCTCTTACAATAACCGAATCTTTCCTGCCTCTAAAAATCAGATTACCTTTTTCATCCACTGCGGCCAGGTCACCGGTTTTGAACCATCCTTTCGAGAAGGCTTTTTTTGTAAGTAAAGAATTTTTAAAATATCCTGGTGTTACATTCTTACCCCTCACGTAAATTTCACCATTTACCAGGCGTATATCCAGACCTTCCAGAGCTTTCCCGATAGAGCCCGCACCTGTAGATGCCGGGTCTGCAAGGGTTACCAGCGGAGCTGTTTCGGTCAATCCATAACCCTGGAATATAGTATAAGCAATGGTTCTCCAGAACTTATCAAGATTTCTATCAAAAGCCGCTCCCCCCACCACTATGGCTACCAGCCTCCAGCCAATTTTCAGGTGAATGTTTAAAAAAGCCAGAAACCGGATCGGCCATTTAATTCTCTTAAGTCTATTAAATTTCTTCTTAAACTCCTCATCTCTGAGATTAAATTTCCTGGTTATATGGTCCTTAAGCAATTCAAGAATTTTAGGAAGGGTTCCGAGAATCCAGATTTTTTCTTTTCTTATCGCTGTCAGGATTTCTGCAGGATTTATACTTTCCATAAAAACTACCGAGCTTCCTATCATCAAAGGGATAAATATTCCTATCAGCTGACCGTACATGTGGCTCAGAGGAACAACCGATAAGATCTTTAAATTCCACATAAAACGAAAGAATTTTTTCCACTTCTCCATCACAGGCTTAATAGACCCTAGGTTTGATTCAATATTACCGTGGGTAATCATTACCCCTTTTGGGCTGGTTGTAGTACCCGAGGTAAAAATAATCTGGGCCAGGTCACCGGAGGAAATATTCAATCCCGCATCTTCTGCAGGCTTTATATCTGAAAGAATATCTTCAATATCATTAATATTTATTAATTTAATCCGTAAAGGTTTTCTCATTCTGCTACTGCTGTCGCCGCATATCATTAACTTCGCCTTTGTTTTTGCCAGTACCTTTTCTTCAAATTCAGAACCCGAATTTAAATCAAGAGGCACAGCTACCGCTCCCTCCATAAGGCATCCAATAAAGGCGATTATCCATTCGGGCTTATTTTGCCCCTTTATTATTACTCTTTGCCCTTTCTTTATTCCAAACTTTCTGAGCATTGCAGCAAATTTTTTTGCGTGCTGGTATACTTTCTCAAAACTCCAGCGTACAGTGCGGTATTTCCCCCGATAATAAAAGTACCTGTTCCCGGCTATTATATATTTCTCCATATAGCCGGGTAAGCCTGAACTCATCATAAATTTACCACCTTCTCCAGTATGTTCTGGAAAATATATAAGCGCCTGTCTGTCTGGGTTAATTAAGCAAATCAGTTTTATTAAAACTTTATTACATATAAATAAACCCAGCTGTTATGCTTAAAAATATATAAATTTCTTTTACTTTTTAATTATAAGATAATTAACAAAATTTAATCAAACAGGTAAAAAAAATGAAAAAATCAGTGGGAATTCAGATTGGAAAAATAAATTAAAATAAAAGTAAGATTAAAGCTTAATTAACCCTAAGGCCCTTTGTTTTCCTGTAAAGCCTTAGTTCTATTAAAGTCCATACGGCTCCGAGCAGGTCCAGGGCTCCAAAAGCTATTATAACAGGCGGTGCTAAATTAAAAAATGCGAGAGCCGATAAAACTATGATGGCAGAAAACCTGGTATGCACGGTCCACCAGAAAAACCACAGCATCTTTTCTCCTGCAATTCCGGCCCTGATATAATAATATCCATAAAATACGAGCGTCATTCCCAGCAGTCGGACCACCACACTCCCGGATATATCCAGTCCAACAAAATTAAGAAGAACACCGGGAAATACCAGCAAAAATAAGCCTGCTGCTATAATATAAATTCCAAAAAAAAATATACTTTTTGACAACCTGTTGATAATAAAACTCCTTTTTTAAACTTAACTGTTTTTAAATTATAAAGTTAAAATGATTTAATGCGCATCCGGTATAACACTGCCTTTCACCCTGGCCCTGAAACTGCCTGCAGCATAATCCTTCTTCCTTAAATAAGGTGACTTATTAAGCAGCCAGTAACGAATAAAAGGCCTTAATATACGGGTAAGGTATCTTTTAAATCCCAGGTGTTTCTTAATATCATCCAGGAAATCATCCAATCCTTTGAACTGATAATTCAGAAGCTTCTGGCTTTCCTCAGTATCTATCCAGTCAAGGTAAAAAGGCTCCGATGTAAATGCTTCCTCCGGTAACATTCCAATGCCGACGACTTCCAGAACTTTTCCTACAAAATCTCTCTGGTACACCTGACAGGAAGGCCCACCTCCGACAAGAAGGGTTTTGCCCCGAATACTTTCGTCGGTAGCCGCATTTGCCAGTGCTATACCGGCGTCATGGGCATGGATTAATTCAATTCTGTTACCGGTAGGAACTTTGAAAAGAAGCGGGTCCATCTCGCATAATGATACACTCAATATCGCGCCCAGTCTTAAAATAACCCAGTCCAGACCGGATACCCTGACCAGCTGTTCACAGGCAACTTTATGATGGGAATAATTATCTGTAGGCATTACCGGGTCCAGCATAGTTCTGGGCGGTTTTAAATGACCGGTTTTCCCAAACACAGAAACCGAAGAGGTAAATACAATTTTAGGTTTCACCGGAAGCGCCCTCATTGCATTTAACAGATTGCGTGTTCCCTCTACATTAATCTCCCAGGTCCGGTTCGGTTGCTCCTCGCTCAGAGGAGGTATCACAAAAGCCAGGTGTATTACTGCATCCTGGCCTGCCACTGCTTCTTCCACATCTTTTTTACTCGTTATATCCCCCCAGATTATTTCTATATCTTTCTTAAATTTAGTGTAAATTTTTATATTGGCAGGGGTTTTTAATTCTATCACTCTTACCCTACAGCCTTTTTTTAGCAATTCCTGAAGGGTAAATCTTCCCACACTGCCAAAAGCACCCGTTAATAGTATATTCAATTTAAAATTCCTCCATTTTTTAATTTAGCCCAAAATTTCTACTTTTATTTTCTTATGATTCCCTCCAGCACAATCAGGGGAGCTTCCTGTGCAATCCTGTCCCAGTCGGTGCCGTGGGGGTCAAGCATCCCCTGCATCACAAATCCCACTGCAACAGCTATTATCATTCTGCTTACTGTATCCGGGCTGACTTTTTTTATTAATTTTTTTTCTATACCTTCTTCTATCAATTTTTCAAACAACTTTAAATATTTATAATAGGACCCTATAGTAATTTTACGGAGTTTCTTATCCCTTGAAGCTCTAATCCATAATTCAATAAAAATAGGTAATTTGCTGCCGGCATCCTGGAAAATTGATTTAGCGTTAGCTATATTCATAAACATTTCCATCATATTCGACGAATCTTTTCTGGCAGAATTGATATATTCATCAATTATTTTTAACCATTGATTTAACATTTCCAGAAAAAGTTCCTGTTTGCTTGAAAAATGGTGGTAAAATGCTCCTTTACTCATACCGGCAGTTTTACAAATTATATCAACTCCTGAAGCATCAAGGCCGTATTTTGTAAAACATATTTCCGCAGCTCTTAGAAGCTTCTCTCTGGACTTCCTGCCCTTTTCTTTTAAATTCATAGAGCCTGTACTCCTCTTAAAAAATACCAACTGGTCTGTTTGTATAATATACTAAATATTACCCCCTGTCAATACAATAATATTATTTCATTTTGATAGATAAAGCCGGGACAATAATTTAAAATCGCCGCACCTGCTGTAGCACTAAAATAAAAACCCTCCATCTACAGCATTTTCTCAGACAGAGCAAATCTTATCCATAGTTAAGGTTTATACAGCTATTTACTATTCAGCTCTGGTTAATCTTATGGTGATGAATAACAAACTTATCTACAAGCACCGGGCTAAATTGCGTTCCTGAACATCTGATAAGTTCCTCTTTTGCTTCTTCATCAGAAACCGGGGGCCTGTAATGCCTGCCAAAAGTCATGACATCATAGGCATCTACAATTGAAACAATACAGGCATTTACGGGTATCTGTTCCCCTTTTAATCCCTGGGGATAGCCTGAGCCATTCCACCATTCGTGATGGGATAGAATATCATCCGCAATAGATGCAATCTGGGGCGTTGATTCTGCAATTTTATAGCCTATCTCGGGATGTCTTTTAATAATCTTCCATTCCTTTGAATTTAATCTTCCTTTTTTCATTAAAATCCTGTCAGGTATTCCTACTTTTCCAATATCATGGAGAGCAGATAGTAATTCAAGCTCATCCAGCTTATTCTGCGGTAAATTAATGATGCGTCCAAGTTCTATAGATAGCTTCCTCAGGCGGTCTGCATGTTCCTTGGTCTCACGATTTTTTTCCCACAATATTCTTTCCAGCGATAGGATAATAGAATTATATACGCTTTTCCTTTTAAGCAATTTATTCTTATACATATTATTCTCTGCTTCTTTTATTACTTCCCCCAGATTTTGATTCTTATTTTCTCTTGCCGAAGTTCCTATTGAAATATTTAGAGGAATCTTCTGGTCCTTTGTCTTTAGACAAATCCTGTTTATTTTATCTAACACCTCTTCCACATCTTCTTCTGTAGATCTGGGAAGAAGTATAAAAAACTCATCTTCACCCCATCTGGCAATTATATCTTCTTCGCGGGCACAGTATTTTAATATCTTTGCTACCCTTTTTATCAACCTGTCCCCTTCACTATAGCCAAACGCATCATTTACCAGTTTAAGCCCATTAAGGTCGCAAATTATGAAGTTCAGGAGGAAATCCCTGTCTTTATATATATTTACCAGGACTTTTTCAAAATATGTTCTGTTGTAAAGCTCCGTCAACTTGTCGTGGAAACTCAGATACCTGATTCTATTTTCTGCTTTTTTCCTCTCATTGATATTATTAAAAATCTCCATTCTTACTTTTCTGCCATCATGCACAATATCTCTGCCTGTTACCTCCATAGATACCCTGCTCCCGGTACTTTTAATTCCCACTGCCTCATACGGAGCATTGTTATCTGAATTAATTTTATTTATAACTGTATCTCTATATTCAGATGTGATAAAATCCATTAAATTCCTACCAGTAGCGTAAGAATAACTGCAGCCAAACATCTCGCAGAAGGCATCGTTTACATCCATAATCTTCCCATTGTCATGGACGGCTATTCCTTCCATTGAAGATTTAAACAGATTATAAAATTTTTCTTTTATTTCTTTACGGTCACTCTCAAATTTTTTCTTCTCTGTAATGTCTTTTACAATTATCTTAAAACCAATAATACTATCATCCTTATTTTTTAAAGGCCCAAAATATACTTCCCCGAAAAGAACGCCACCATTTTTTTTGTGCTGGGAAATCTCAAACGGACCTACTTCTTCTCCATTTAAAATTGCCTTAAAAATTTTAAGATACCCGGGAATATTCGCGGTACTTATATTAACCCGTCTGGTAAAATATTTTCCTACCAGCTCTGACTTCAAGCATCCCGAAAATCTCAGTACATTATCATTACACTCTGTTATTACCCCTTTGCTGTCTACTATGATTATGCCTGCGGAATCGGTATCAAGGAGGCTCCTGTACTTTACCTCATTTTCCTCCAGCAGCTTTTTATAGTTTATAAATTGCTTTCTGTATTTCTCAAGATTTATAATCTTCTGATTCATCTCAACCAGCTTATTTATTAGCTGTTCTCTTGTAATCTTTTCTATGTCCATCTTTAAATGCAATTATTAAAATTTTTATAAGTTTATATTTTTTTACATTATTAAAAAAAATCAGAAGTGAAATTTCACCCCTGACCTTTTAAATCTTATTTTCCTGCCATAACCCGGAACTTATTTTTTTAAAAAAATAATAAATCCTCATTTAACAATTCTAATTTATCTATAATGAAGAACAAGCCAGGAACAAGTCATGAGTCATCATCCTCATTTTCCCCCAGCTTTATACTATCTTCCTTCTCCGACAATGGATTTTCTTTCCCCCTGCCATTATCTTCTGGAAATATTTTCTCTTTATCATCATAGCTACTTTTTTCATTATCTTTTACCCTGTCAATATCATAATCCATGCTCAGGTCATCATTAAAATCATTTCCCGGGCCCATATCGCTTTCCCGCAAATTTTCTTCATCTATTTTTTTTAGAAATAAATTAAACTCTTCTGAGATTATTTTTTTAATTCTGCTTTTAAATTCGTCATATTTGCACTGCAGATAATTAATATCTTCTTCAAGCTCCTGTTTCTTCCTCAGTAACTCCCTGTATAACTTTATTAATTGTGCAGTATTATCTTCATAATTCTCCTTTATCCCCTCCTGTTTTTCTTCTTCTCCGGCTTCAACTTCTGCAGTATTTTCATCTTCAACACTTTCTTCTCCCAGACTGTCCAGAAATTTTTCCATGTCTTCTTCTTTTATTTTTATAGATTGTTCTATTTTAACCACAGGCAGTTTTTTCAGGGTAATCATATTCATTATTTCCCGCTCACTCACTCCGAGCATTTCTGTTGCTTCCTCAATAGTATAGAATTTATCACTTCTGCTAATACTCATTTACGCTCCTCTGCCCGCACATTATAAATATTGTTACTAATTTTGAAAAACGTTTCCCATAATTATAACATAAACTTCTGTACCTGTAGACAAATTTCATGCAAACAAATACAATATAAAAAAATTATAACAGACAATCAACAGATGGATTATAAAACTATAATTAGGAATATCTATTAAAAAAATGGACCCCCAATTACTAAAACCTCTTTTGCTTACTTCCCTGGCAGGGCTTTCCACAACAATAGGAAGTGTAATAGGCCTTTTATTTAAAAGAGAAAACCCAAAGTTTATGAGTGCGGTACTTGGCTTTACGGCAGGAGTTATGGTGGGGATTTCCTTTTTTGAACTTCTTCCCAAAGGATTTGACGAACTGGGATTTCTCAGAGCAAGTATAGCCTTTTTTGTTGGTTTTATAGCCATCTTTTTAATAGATTTCCTTATTCCTCATGAATATATAGGCCAGAAGGAAAAAATAGATGATAAAACTAATTCCAGGCTACTGAGAACCGGCCTGTTTGTCGCTCTCGGAATAGGAATCCATAACTTCCCTGAAGGTATGGCTACGTTTTACAGTTCAATGGTAGATATAAAGATAGGAATTGCCATTGCCATTGCCATTGCCATTCACAATATACCTGAAGGTATTGCAGTATCCGCACCGGTTTATAAAGCAACAGGAAGTAAGAAAAAAGCTTTTTTGTGGTCATTTTTATCAGGAGTGGTGGAACCAATTGGAGCTCTGATTACAGCTCTTATACTTTATCCTTTTTTAAATTCCACGGTACTTGGATATCTTCTTTCCGGTATTGCAGGATTGATGGTTTTTATCTCCATTGATGAGCTGCTTCCGGTTTCCAAATCATACGGATACCTCCATCTGCCAATGGTCAGTTTTATAGGTGGAATGATGGTAATGATTTTAAGCCTGGTATTTCTAAAGTAAAAATTTTTTTATTATTTAATAGATTATATTACCTGTTAAATATTTTTCATAAAAAGATACGACCCGGCAGTTCGCACTTGACAGGGTAGATAGAATTGATAAGATTAATAAAAAGTCAGATATACACAACTAATCATATACTCAATATATAAAAATAAATGGAGAAGAAATGCCTGATAAAAATTCAAATAAGATTATTTATTTTGCAATTATTATAGGGATATGCCTGATAATTAGCGCTTCAATTGGCTCTTTTACTTTTTATGAAGTAAGAAAGCCCGAGGACATTATTTCAGTGACCGGTTCAGTAAGAGAAAAAGTTACATCGGATATTGTTATCTGGACTTCCGAGTTTTCCAGGACTGTACCTGCCGGAGATTTAAAAGAAGGCTACCAGATTATTCAAAATGACCGGAAACTGGTGCTTGAATTTTTTGAGGATAACGGATTTAGTGAAGATGACCTGAATATTACACCTGTATTCATGGAACAACTATACATGTATGACCCGAATGCCCCGAAGGAAAATTTGTTAAAACAAACAGTTACCATTCAATCAGGCGATGTTGATAAAATCACTAATATGGCAAAAAACATTGACGGGCTAATAAATTCCGGGGTTATATTCTCTATTCGCTCTCTTCAATATTATTACTCCGGGCTTCCCGAGCTCAGAATAAATTTAATACCGGACGCAATAAATGATGCTAAGATGAGGGCACAGAAAATTGCCGAGGGCAGCGGTAAAAAAATAGGAACAATAAAATCTTCCAATCTGGGTGTGGTACAGGTTCTCCCTGTTAATTCTACCGAAGTTTCCAACTGGGGTACCTATGATACCACTACTATTGAAAAAGAAGTGATGATTCCAGTAACTGTAACTTTCACTCTGGAATAAGAGCGCAGAATACAAAAAAATAAAAATATAAATCCATTTATATAATTAATTTTACTTTATTGCGGGGCAGACAGACACGCCCCATATCCCGGGCCCAGTGTGGGCACTCATTACCGTAGTAAGTTCAGTTAATACTAATTCATCTATCTCAATCTGACTATCGCTTGTTATTATGTTTTCTAATTCCAGGGCCACATCTTTATCCTCACCGTAAAAAATACCAATTTTTTTTCTTTTGACAGGATAAGAAATTTTTTTAACCTGCCAGTAAATCTCAATTAGCGAGTTTCTCCTGTTCTTTACAAACTTAATTAATCTAACCTTTCCATCGCTGCTGATAGTAATAATGGGCTTGAATCTTATTGACATGGATAAAAATTTTCCCAGAAAAGGGGCCCTGCCCCCGACAAACAAATATTCAAAGTTCTCAAATGCTGCAAAGAGCCTGTTGCCTTTAATAAGATACTCAATAATTCTTTCTATCTCCTTCCTGCTTTCTCCTCTCTTTACTGCCCTTGCCGCTTCCAGGGCAACAAATCCCATACCAATAGCAGCACTCTTTGAATCAATAATTTTAATATCTGCCTCCGGGAAAAATTTTCTTGCCTGGTTCGCAGAATTAATGGTGGTAGAAAGTCTGGAGCTGAGATGAATTGAATAAATTACACTTTTCTTCTTATTATTAATTAAATCATTATAGATTTCTACAAACTCACCTACCGAAGGTGTAGATGTATTCACCCTTATACCTTCCCTTAATTTGCTAAATACAATTTTACTGTTTATTTCTTTCCCATCTTTATATAACTTACCCTTAAAACCCACGTTAAGCGGTATTACGGTTATATCATTTTCACTGACCAATTCTTCGGGAATATCAGCAGTTGAATCTGTGACTATAGCAATATTATTCATAGTGGCACCTTTAAACTATTAAAAATTACATTTCATTTTACACTAAGGAACCAAAAAAATATAATAAAAATTACCGGATTCACACCGTGCACCTTATTTTATTCTTTAACATAATCAATCTTTAAAATTACTAAATTCTCTTAATTTAAACAACAGAATCATCAAACAATTAAAATTTTTTTACAATTTGCCCGAACTTTTAATAAAAACAGGTGGAAAAATATTATAAATCTGTTATAAAATTTATATACAAGTGTCAGGTTTTATTTATACGCTGCGGTAAGCCTGCCTCATATAATATAAATAGTATATGTTTTAAATGTATCTAGAATTAGATTTTTCATGGCAGAGACAGGACATTCTTATAATCATATAGCACAGACCGGGAGAATAATTGCCATTTCAAGCCAGAAAGGCGGGGTGGGTAAAAGTACAACTGCGGTAAATGTAGCTGCATACCTTGGCGAATTTGGATTTAGAACACTGCTCGTGGACATGGACCCCCAGAGTAACTCCACTACCGGACTGGGTATAAATTACAAAAAATTAAAAAATTCTGTCTATGATATCCTGGTTAACAATGAAAATCCCGAGGATATAATCATAGAAACCCCCTATACCAATCTGGCGCTACTTCCTTCCAGCCATAGCCTCCTTAATGCAGAAATTAAACTTGCTGTATCAAACTTAAGAGAGTTTAGATTAAGAAACGCTTTTAAAAAAATAAGACATCATTTTGATTATATCATTATAGACTGCTCACCTTCTCTGGGAATTCTTACCACCAACGCTCTTATTTCTGCAAACGAAGTTATAATTCCCATGCAATGTGAATTTTACGCTTTCGACGGAATCAGACACCTAATTGAAACCATAAACACTATCAAATCAAAGTTTAATGAATCCCTTGAAATAACAGGCATAGTATTTACTATGTACTTAAAAACAGTAATGTCAAAACAGGTAATAAAAAAAGTAAAAAAATACCTTCCTGATAAAGTATTTAAAACCATTATACCTAAAAATGTTAAATTGGTAGAAGCACCTGCTTCGGGGAAGCCGATTAAGGCCTATGACCCATCCTGCAGGGGAGCACAGGCCTACAAAAGTTTAACCCGGGAAATCATTTTAGCCAAAAATAAATCACTAAAAAAAAGTTACCCATCCCTATCAAAAAAAATTATCAGTTTCTGGAACACCGGAGCTCCTCCGAGACATGCCGCAAAAAAACTCTCCTGAGCAATCCTTTAGTTTCCTGCAGGGTTCATATTTAATTAAGTAAGTAAGTATCTAAAAAATACATGAACTAATTTCTAATTATATTAAATTTAAATTAAATAATGTATAATATAATTTATTAATAAATTTTTTACTAATTATATCGGGAGAATTACATGAAAAAAATATTCCAGAAGCCGGCCATATTTTTAGCTGCATTTTTTGTTCCGGTATTTATTATTAGCATTTCCCTGGTAAATACAGGCTGCGGCGGCAGCACAGCTGCAGGTGCAGGGCAATCAATTGAAGATCCTGCCTCCGACGAATCTTCTGAAACCGTGACAGAATCTGAAGAAAATACCACCGGTGGAAAAGAACCGGTTTTAGAAGAAGATAAAGAACCATATTATAAATTACTTTACCAGCTGACCGGAAACAGCGTTTCAAAAACTGTTATGGGGGGCACAGAATGCTTTTTACTTAATTTTAGTGAATTTATGGACGGAGGAATAATTAATCCCGACGGCACCGATAATAAAATACTGGAATTAAAAAAATATCCCACAAGTTTTATAACATCAAGAAAACTTAACAGCTACTATTATATACACTCTCCCAATAATCCCGTTACTCTTCTTGAGGGTTTTAAAATTTTTAACTGGGATATTGAAGGACAGGCACTCGTTACAGCTGACTTTAAAACTGATGAGGCTGCCGGACTAAAAACCACCCCTCCTGATAGATATCCGGGTGACGTGCTGAGTTCTCCTGAAAATAAATATCTGGCATACCCCATGACAATCCAGAAATCTTCAGATATTTCTTCCGGCAGCAACTTCATTATGGATAAATTCAATCCTTTTATATCCGATTCCAGCCTAGTAATTATGGATGTTGATAATAATCAGGAAACAACGGCACTGGAAAATAACTACAACAGGCAGCTTTTTTCCAGTTTCTCTCAATTTTCTGTAAGGGACAACTATTTTTACACTATAGCCCCGGATAACAATAGCTTTAAATTTATAAGAGTATCTCTTGATACAGGGGGAGTTAAAGATTTTTCAGAAGTATTTACATATCTTGATTGGGACAAAATAAACTGGGATGAGTTTTTCCCGCGGGCAAATGATTATTTGTATGCCGGTTTCTCAATATCTCCTGATGAAGAAAGGATGGTTATATATAAGAATAACTATGCTACTAATATGAAAAATCTCTGTGCATCAGAAGCCTACCATAAACTCTGGATATTGAACCTTGAAGATGGCAGCATTGATATTTTTGAAAAACAGGAAGGCAGCGTAACCGATGTTTCCTGGAACCCTTATGGAAGCCAGAAATTTGCCCTGTCAGTTAACAGCCACAGCGGGTGTTACCCTGACTATATTGAGGCAAGAATTGATTTAATTGATAAAAACGGCGGCTCAAGAGAAACACTTATAACCGAGCAAAAAATCAAAATAACGGGTCTGGGGTGGTCACCGGATGGCAAAAACATTGCATATGATGTTTACGGCATTGATTTTACAGGCCGCCTGAAATTAACTGATGCACAAAATGGTTCGGTAAAGGAATTAATCAATACCGGCTCCATTAAAGACACTATTAGCAAAGATGAGCCTGTGCTTATAATGTTTTTAGACTGGGTAAAAGAATAAAAAGGACACCGGGCATTACTAACAAACGGTTAAATTTTTAATATCTCTTATATAAAATTGACCGGTATTATTCATAATCCCATTTAATTTACTTTTTAACCAGGAGCACTGTATAATGTTATTAAGACAAGAGGTGTTTTATGAAAGCATTGATCGTGTATGACTCTGCTTACGGCAATACAGAAAAAATTGCCCGGACTATGGGTAGCGCTATCGGCAATGACACCAGGGTGCTGAAGGCAGGCAAAGTAAATGTTAATGAACTGGAATCAATTGACTTTCTCATTGTGGGCTCCCCTACCTATGCGGGCAGACCGGTACAATCGGTTAAAGATTTTCTTTCCAGAATTCCGGATTCATCCCTAAAAAATGTAAGTGTGGCTGCATTTGACACCCGGGTATCTTCTAAATTTGCCAGGATTTTTGGTTATGCAGCAAACAAGATTGCAAAAATTCTTAAATCCAGAGGCGGCACCCTCGTTATGCCCCCGGAAGGCTTCTTCGTAAAAGGAACAGAAGGTCCGCTTTATGAAGGCGAGGAATTAAGAGCAACAGGCTGGGCAAAAGAAATAGTTAAATAGTTTAATGAGGCACACTGTTTCTCTGTAAGCATTGGGAGATGTAAGTTCTAACACAATAAAATAATGCATAAATTTTTAAAACAGAATTTATAACCTTACCTTTAAACACTTAGCTCCAGGGGTGAATAAACAAAACTATTCCTCCGGCAAGCACAATGCTGGCAAAGACATAGCATATTATAGCCGCTGTATTATCGCTCATCTTTTTGCCGAACTTCAATTTGACCATTTTTATTATTCCGGGCGGCCTTTTTATAGCAACATAATACAAAAACGCTGCATAAAGTACGCATGCTATTGCTCCAATCACATAGCCCATTTAAATAACCTCCTTAGATTAAATTATATATTCACATATATTTAAAATTATTGTCGGAGTTTTCGTGCTATCCGGGGTACAAGCAAACCATAAACTATCCCGCATATGCCCAGTATAATACCGCTAAAAAGCAGCACCCGGGGCCATGTACCTGTGCCTGATAGTATCATGTCATTTGCCCTGTAAGCCCAGTAAAATGGAGACCAGTAGAAAAATATCTGCCAGTTTCCTTTAAGAAGTTCATACCCCGCTATAGACCCGGCTAAGGGCAGGAAAAAAAGCTTAACACTGCCTGCCGCTTCCATAACATCACTGCTGTTAAGCCCCTGTATAAAACCAATTATCAGACTCAATACAGTCAATGAAAATATCAACAAAGCCTCCTGCCCCAGATTCACATTATAGAAACCGGTAATTAAAAGACATGCAATAGATGAAAAAAGCGCAACAAACATACCGGTGAAACTTTTCCCCAGTATGAATGCGCTTCGTGAAGCTGGAGTCACATTTATCGCGCTTACGGTGTCATCTACTTTTTCTTCAAGTATATTCAAAGCAATGAGCATACCTGCCAGCATAGAAATTAAGAGCAGCAAAATGTTTACCAGCATCTTTTTCAGCGGCGGAACCGTCCTGTCAAATTCAATTATCTCCGAGCGCGCATCTCCAGGCTGTACTCCTGATTCATACAGTACATTCAAAAGTTTTGAATATTCTACAATTGATTCAGGCTCATTTCCCTGGGTCATAATGTAGTAGCCACCGTCTTCCGGCAGCACCCCGATTACATCATCCCTTGCCATGACCCGCTCTTCAACTTCCTTCTCATCAGCAAACAGCTCAACACGGGCAAAGTTATCAAAGTAATCCTCCTGCACAGTATTTTCATTTTCAACCAGGGCTAAATTTACACTGGTTTCATTAATACCGGGTGAGATAAAATTAATCCCCACAGCAAAAAGTAAGGGGACAATTATTATGTACAGCGTTATAAATTCACGCATGTTTACCTTTAAATCTCTTATAAAAATAGCCCATATTTTTTTAAACATAGCAACTCCCCTTATATGCTCAGCGTCTTTTTGAATTTAATATTTGTAAGAGCAAAAATTATAATGCCCCCCGCCAGAAATCCGGCACTTGCTATCAGCGGGTATATAGCATCCCCTCCTGGCAGAATAATCTCCTTAAAGCCCTCGAGTACTGGATAAGTGGGAATTATTTTTATCCAGTAAGGGTCCCATCCTGGTATAAAATACGCTATGGCGGGGACCATAAGCAGCATTAATAAAAAATAAATGACTCCGAAGGCTTTGGCCAGATTATCGTAAAAGCTGGCAATCAATATGCCCAGTGAAGATGCGAAAAATCCGGTTGTGAGGAGCAGTAGCAGCAGCAGTCCATAGTTTATTTTAAATCCCATAATGGGCATTACTATAATCAGCCCTGAAACAGACGAGGTTACCAGAACTACGAGAATCTTGCTCATTAAATACTGCCAGACAGGGGACGGTGTTACTGCGTAAGCCTTTATTACCCCCTCATTTTTGTCCAGGAATATATAAGATGCCATAATGAACATACCCAGGAGGCTGCTGCTGAAAGAAACTAATGGCGGAATAGCATTTTCTCTGTCATTCAGGGGCTGATAATCTGCAGTCAGCCGAACAACTTTCTGTTCTTCCATGCGCTTTTCCAGGACATCCATATTTTCAGTAAATAATATGGATAGTAAATTTTTTAACCTTGTGGATTCATAACCCTGCAGGTAGTACCTGCAAAAAAGCCGGCCATTATCGTCCAGTTCAATTACCGCGCCTATAGCCTGCCTGGAGTATGCCAGCGTTTCGACAGCCTCTTCACTCTCAACAATATAAAGCTCTTCTCCATCAGTCTCAATAAGACGGGCATCAAATACTTTGCCACTGGCTTCTATTTTAACTGTTTCTTGCTCAATACCGGATTCGCTGTCCAGTATACCATCTACATATTCTTCTTTTACTTCCCCGGGCAAATTTAAATAAATGTAACTGGTGGAAGTTGTGACAATTTCCTCCGGAATAGCAAACAATAAAATAGCCAGCACCACCAGTGAAAAAAATATTTCAATATAAAAATAAAAACTTCTTGTTGCAAGAATGAGCTCCTTTTTAAAGCTGCCAAGCAGTTTCATGTCAGATAAGCCCCCTTCCGGTGACCTTTATAAAGATTTCTTCCAGAGTTGCCTCCCTGGTATGCATGGTAAGTATCTCTTTGCTGGCAATGATTTTGTTTAATGCGTTCCTATCTTCTGGTTTGGTGGTAGAAAATGTTTCTTTTTTTATCTCACCGTTCAGGGCATATTCCACATCAACCAGCTTTTTCCCATACTGGAGCTTTAAATTTTTGGGAGAATCTATAAGCCTGATCTCTCCATCTACAATAAATCCTACCCGGTTGCACAATTCATCAGCTATAAACATATTATGAGTAGTTAAAAATACAGTTACCCCTTCGCTGTTCCGCTCTTTTATTATGTCTTTTATATTAGCTGCTATAGCAGGGTCAAGGCCGGTAGTGGGCTCATCAAGAAACCACATGCCGGGGTTATTTATCATTGACCTGGCAAAAGTCAGCCGGTGTTTCATGCCTTTGGAGAACTCCCCTGTTCTTATATTTTCCTTTCCGCTCAGCCCTACCATATCAATTAATTCCATGGGGTCACGGGTTTCAACATCAAATAATTTGCTGTAAAAATATAAGTTCTCTTTTGCCGTCATTTTGCTGTAGACATTTGACTGCTCAAATGACATGCCTATTTTATTAAACATCTTCCGGGAAATATTTTTAATGTCATAACCTGCAACATTTACATTGCCCCTCTGAAGCTGCAGAAGCCCCGTCAGGATACCCTGGGTGGTTGATTTACCTGCACCCGATGGCCCTAAAAATCCAAAAATCTCACCTTCACCCACATCAAAATTTACATCCCTGACCGCATACTTTTCATTTCTTAAATAGGAATGATACAACCCTTCCACTTTAATCATTGCCATTGCCCTTACCTCCCCTTTTTTGCATGCCTATGCCATTTTTTATAAAATCCAGCAGCAGGTCAACTACCCCGATTATGCCTTCATCAATCTTTTTTACATCAGTTTGTTTACCTTTTATTTTTTGAAAGTAGTATTCTACAACAGTTACATTCATTGAAGATATAATATAACTTACAAAGTCCGTATCAATATCATCCCTTATCTCATTTCTTGAAATTCCGTGTTCTAAAAGCTTAATATATATATTATGTGCACTCTGTAATCCTTTACTCATAACTTCTTCATATATGGGATGGTTCCTGCTCTTAAACAGCCAATTCCCCATAAGAGTTATATCAGGGTTATCAGCACCAAATTTAAGCCCTGCCACAAACAATTCCCTTATAAGGGAAAAAAAATCATATTGCCCGGGATTTTTAAGAACAGGAGACATATATTTTAATTTCTTTTCAGCAATCCTTTCTACCAGATACAGAAACAGGTCTTTCTTATCATCGAAATACTGGTAAAAACTTCCTTTAGCTATCCGGCATCTGTCAACAATTCTACTGATGCTTGCCTTATCATAGCCATAATTTGCAAATTCATTGATTGATACTTTCTCTATCAGCTCTTTTTTCTTTCCAGGCAGGTTTTTAAATGTCTCTCTGGGCATACTTATCCTCTTCTTATATAATTATGACTCTCTGGTCATGTGACTCTTGAGTCACAAGATATCACTCATTTAGCATTCTGTCAAGTTTTACTGAATTTTAAACATAGGTCTGCAAGAAGACATTACCATAAAAGAGAAACCCATAAACCTATCCCGGGGGACAATATATGATAGATTCCAGAGATACAATCTGTAACTATCGTTATTATAAACCCCGGAACATTTGCTTTTTTCTCTTTATTCCGTAGCTTCCTTCTTCCTTCTGCTCTTTATCAAAAGATACCCTAGTATACCAGCAAGGTAAATGGTAAATATTCCCAGCGCATAGAAATAGAATGAAGGCCTATCAGTCGTATAACCGATTACTGCAAAACTAAGTATTAACATAAGAGGGATACCAAGAGGAAGGGCAACTGCTGCCCCCATTACCAGATTCTCGGGTACACTGGATTCCGAATCGGGGTCTATCTCTCTCAAGAGAGCCATCCCGGTGGTAACAGTACCGGTAAACTGACCGTAAAGACCCACTATATGCTCGATAATATAATTGGTATATATTCTCCTGCACAGGAATACAGTATATATCAGAGTAAATATTCCGCCAATTGAAGTTATAAGAATAATGGGCAGCCAGTTCGCACGGAAAGTAGCTATTGATAATGCTGAAATAGCAGCCACTATCATAAAATCAAAAGAGCTTGATGATATTCTCTGAAGTATGTAATTGTCAGGATAGTTAATGCGAAGCCAGTTTTTTCTTTTCAGAGCATTTAAGACAACTCTCATTAGAATAGCATACATGGTAGCTATGACAAAATGAAAACCCCATAAAAGCTGGGCCACTGTATATCCGTAATCCCCCAGAGGCTCAAGTACCATTGATACTCCTCTCAAAGTAAAATAAGTAATAAGATATACTACCCCTACGAGGACCACCTGTACGGTAAGGCTGTCTATAAACAATTTTCCCGGTATATTCTCTGTATGCTTCTCTTCAAAGTCCATATTTTTTAGCTTAACCATCTTTTCTCTATCTTCCAGGCCCCATGCTTTTTTCCTTCGCACCAGTATATTTAACAGTGGTATACCAAAAATTATGGCCCATAGAAATCCTATGGTTGCAATGGCAATTCCTATATTACCCCCGTCTATTAACCCTAATTCTTCCCAGCTGGTACCTATGGAATAAGCCTGGCCCGGACCCTGAGCAAAACCAAGAGGAAGAAGCAACCCGAACGGTGGAAACAGCTCCGGAAGGAAAGTATAAACAAGAGAAAGGGAAACAGCAAAGCCAAGAATCCCCTGCGAAATATATGAGGTAACAATAGCCAGACCGGTGTTTATATTATCCCTCCTGTGATTAACCGGGATTCTGACCCTTTCCTTTAAGGCCACCGATATAAATCCCACTGCCATCAAATGATATGTTATATTACCCAGCTTTTCTGCATCAAGCCTTATCCAGTTAAGAACCTCTGAACCAAACATAAGACCGATAAAGCCTCCTATTATAGAGGCAGGTATAAGAAATCTCTGAAGGAATTTTATCTTTCTCTTGAGAACTATGGCTATTATTAGAAAAAGGGATAGGAATATATATTCCTGGACAGATGTCCAAATCTCATGCATTTTTATACCTTTCTATAAATAATATTATAAAAAAAAGCTTCAACACACAGGTTTATAAAACCGCAGCATCTGATAAATTAACAGGGGCCTTTTGGAAAAGGACGTCTCCTTTATTATTAATGTTTCAAAATAGTTTATTTTCTAAACACCGGCCTTATACTATGATATAATTTTCTCTTATTAATAGCACGAGAATATGAGGAAAATTTATGGTCAATACAATTTACTTTAAGATAGCATATATCACAGCCAGCTATTTACTAGGTTCAGTACTATTCTCTTATGTGATGGCAAAGATTTACGGGCGCAGGGGAGAGAAAAAAGACCTCAGCAAAATTGACCGGCCGGGCACCGCAGGTGCAGGCAGGCAATTCGGCATCAAGGCCGGCCTGCCCACTTTTATATTTGACTGCGGAAAGGGCGCAGCAGTAGTACTGGTAGGAAAAGCCATAGGACTGGAAGACCTGATAATTGCTATTGCCTGCGCGGCTGTGATAGCGGGGCATAACTGGCCTATATGGTTTAAATTTAAAGGAGGGGGCGGACTTGCCACCGGAATGGGCATAGCCGGAGCTCTTATGCCTGTACCTTTTTTTATATTACTGGGAATTTCGCTTATAGTGGGTTTTAGCTATAAATACACAGGAGGAAGAACCCATAAGGTTAACCCCAATGTAGTCGCCGGTGCCCTGGGAGCATTTTTGTTTCCCCTGTTTATTTACCTGTTTGCCTTTTTACTTGACTGCCGGTATTTTCCCGGGTCCGTTTGCGATGCACCTGTTATTTATTTAATAATGGCCGTAATAATATTTTCTATAATAGTAATAAAAGGAGTTATTCTTCATTTTATGTATCGTAAAATTACCACCGCAAATAAATTTAACTAAAAAATCAATCTCACCGTTACTTTTAGAAAATATAGTTTTAGATATTTATATTCCAAAAGACTGCTTTATTACAGGCTGGTTATTCATGAGAATATCTACATACTGTGACCTGTGGTAAATAAAGGGGTTGCTTATATTATTATTTGAAAGCCTGCCCCTGAAATCTGAAAGACTGCCATAACCCCTGGCATCCATCCAGTCATTCAGTTCTTTTAGCATGTATTTTATATATTTAATTCTATTTTTATACAGGGTGCTTACACACTGAGTAACAGTTGCACCTGCCAGAATCATCTTTACTATCTCCTTTCCGCTAAAAACCCCGGTGCTGGAACATATATCCGCATTAATATTCTTATATAAGAGACCTGTAAATCTCAATGGCAGCCTGTGGTCGCCGTGGCCACTCAAATTAAAGGTCTGTATGTGCTCCTCTTTTTCAATGTCAATATCAGGCTGAAACAACCGGTTAAATAATACAAATGCATCCACTCCTGTTTTATCCATATTGACTATTGCGTTTAGAGGATTTGTATAAAAAAAGCTTAGTTTTGCGCTTACGGGTATTTTAACAGCTTCCTTAACTCCGGATAATATTTCAATGTGCTCTCTTTCAATATTCTGTGCATCTTTATCAAATTCTGACGGAGTTGAATAAAGATTAATTTCCAGTCCGTCCACTCCTGTCTTTTCCACTTTCTTTGCATATTCTACCCATACAGGTTTATTGATACAATTAAGGCTCCCTATCAGAGGAATATTTATTTCCTTTCTTATTCTTTCCAGATTATGAAGAAATTCTTTCGGCCCGGCATGTTTTATATTCGGGAACACATTAACCATCATTGCATGCCTGTCATCATATTCATCCAGCATCTCCTGCAGCTGGAGATCCTCCAGTTCTATCTGTTCCTCGAAAAGAGACCTATAAACCAGTGCTCCCGCTCCCGCTTCTTCCATTTTTTTGAGGTTTCCTGGCTCTTTCATAAGATTATTTGCCCCGACTATCAGTGGATTTTTTAATTCTATGCCCATATATTCAGTCTTAAGATCTGCCATTTCATACCCCCTTATTAAATATTTCTTAATTTAAATATATCTTAGCACGACATGTTTTACAATATTGGTAAATTTTTAAGCAGGCATTTGCCGAAAAAAATAAACCTCTTTATTAAAATAACGTCTAAAAAGACAGAAATATTATTAAAATGAAAGAGGGTAAAATGGATATTAATAAAAATAAAATAGATGTTGCCACAATTGTAATCTTCTGGCTAACCTTTGCATCTGCTTTCCTGGCATTACTAAATATTTATGTTCTAAATTCCCTTGACATCTTTTACAGGCCTTTATTTTACTCAGCGGCAGCTGCCCTGCCGTTGCTGGGCATAGCACTGATTGTTCTTACCCTAAAAGCAAATTTTACCAGAATTTCAAAAGCCTTTTTTATCCTTACCGGAGCTTCGGCAACAGGGGTAGTTACAGGTGCAATTCTTCACAATCTTGTATATGCTCTTTTCATAAAACTGTTCGGGGAGAGTTTCTGGGGAGCCATGGGCGATGAGCCGGTATTTTTTATTTTTGCTGTAATCATATGCCCCATAGCCTTACTGGCTGGCACAATCGGCAGCATAATTCTAATAGCTAAAAAAAGAGTTTTACTGGCTATCAGAAAATAAAGCAGCAATACCATAAAAGCCACCCGTAACCTGCATAAATATCCTGGTTATGAGTGGCTTTACAATCCTTTTAAGAACCCGGGTAAACTATGGACTTCCAGGATTCCCCTGATTCTAAATTCACCGGTCCTGCATGCTTAACTCTATGGGTGAAATTAATCCCTGCGCAAACTTATCCACGTATGTTTTCCATTCATCATAGCCTGCAAACTGCCCGCTCTTATCCCAGCAGAAACCGCCCCAGTATGAAGCTGTATTATTTTCCAGTACCTTTGTCAGCATGAGAAGATTATACTGGTCCTCTGCCTGTTTAATAAATAGATCGGGGTCAACTATCAGCGCAAGGCCCTGCTCACCGGCATTCATTTCCATGGGTTCCCACTTAGCGAGCCAGCCATGCTCCTTACTAACTTCAAAACACTCCCCTTCTACCTTCTTAACCCCGGCACCATTTATAAGCTCTATTTGCTTTTCAGGCTTGAAGATACTCTTATAGTGGGTCAAATTATGACCTGCATCCAGGGATATCCGCTTGACCTCTGAAACCATTACCCCGTTAACCTCAAACGGCTCATAGGTCAGCTCAAAGAGCACACGAATCGGACCATTGGCCAGCGGATATGAAGTAACAAAGTTTTTAGATACCCGGAGTTTGTCTGCTGCCCAAAGTCCATTACCCCCACAACCACGGCTCAGCCCGGCTGAGTAGAAATCTCCGCCTTCTCCTGTGTCTCCATGATAATCATCCACCATGTACCAGTCATTGATAAGCAGGCGGGTAGTTCGTTTTGACCATATGTCCACTGTGCTGCTGGTCAACGGGTATAGAGGACAGGTTTCCAGTGGCTTTCCGTAAATTCGAAGGGCAATGCGGTCATTTTCCCAGCAGAAGTCGTCACATCGTTCCCGTACAAATCGGCCATAAGCCCTGAAATTGTCTTTGGTGTACACCCACTTGTCTCCGACTGTGGCTGTAAAAGTTCTGGTCTGTCGGGCATCAAAGTCAGCCTGGAATATAACCTGGTCTTTGGTGTAATCTCCATCGGTGTCCACTGCCTGGCAGAGCATTTCCCTTCCATTTTCGTCCCTGACATGGATTTTTGTCAGGTCCTTTTCACCCAGTTCTGACAGTTCTTCTGCTGAAAGCTCGATAGTCTCATCTGTCCGGCTGATATCAAGCTTATTGACGGCTGTTATTTTAACCGTCGCCTTACTACCGGATACATTTCTTTCATCTTCTGACATGATTTTATCCCCTTCCTAAAAAAATATTGATATTGCAACACTAATGTTCATTTAATTTAAAAAGTTTTATATAATGAAATTAAGTTTTACTATAAGAAATTTAAAATAACAGATTAAATTTTTTTTGTCAAATATTAAAAAGTTAGTGTCATTTAATAAGAAATAATTAGCTATTTATATAAATTAATATTATTATAGTACTGTAAAAATTTAATATCAGGCAAAGAAGCCTGTTTTTGCGCTGAAGCACAAAGTTTTATTGGCATAGAAGCCAATAAGGGTTATGTGCTTTTTTTATTGCTTTTTATTAATTTATACAGGGGAGAATTGATACGAGTTATCCAAAAATAAATTCTTCAACGGATGCAGTGTCCAAAAATCTACATAGGGATATTATTATTCCTTTTAGCTGTACCCGTGTTACCTGCAGCATGGTGTGCCCTGGCCTGTTTAAAATTGTTACAAGGAGTCCAGAGAGGTAAAAAAATACCCGGACATGATAATATGAAAAGAGGAAATAATGAAAAATAAAGGTTTATGCTCTACATGTGTAAATGATAAAGAATGTAAATTCAATCGAAAGTTCCCGGTTCTACAATGTGAAGAATTCAATGACCATGAACCCGAAGAACAAAATCAAAAGGACTGTAGATAAGAAGTATCCAGTTTAATAAATGATTACACTTTAGTTACAGGAATTGTTTTTATTATTAAACTTGAAGTAAAATACCATCTTACCTGTAAGAACTTACTCCTGGTTCGCAATTCTATAACCCCAAAAATGTGCTGTCTCACACCGGAATTTATTTTAAAAATATGACATTGACAATATATCTGTTTTTGATATAGAATATATCTGTTTTAGATATATAGGGTAAATTAATATGAGACAAAAACAATACAGAAAAACACTTACTCCATCCGTCTTTTATATACTTCTTTCCCTCCTTGATAAAGAAAGGCACGGTTACGAAATTATGAAGCAAGCAGAATATGATTCTGATGGAAAAATAGAAATGGGACCTGGAACACTGTATGGCAACATCAAGCGGATGCTTGCCGATGGGTTGATAGAAGAAGCTTATAAAAGGCCTGATATAGAATTTGATGATGAAAGACGAAAATATTACCGGTTAACAGAGCTCGGAAGAAAACAATTATCAATGGAGATTGAGCGATACAATAATGCCATAAAGCTGGCAAGGGAAAAAAATTTATTGTCAGACATGGAATTACCACAGCAATTATAATACGTATATGAATAAATTAAATGATAAATCAATCAGGGTATACAGACTGCTGTTAAACTTTTATCCAAAGTCTTATCTTAAGGAATATAGTAACCCCATGAAACAGACTTTTAAAGATATGCTAAAGGACAATAATATTCTTAAAGTATGGTTAAGAGTGGCAAAAGAACTTCCTTCCAGCCTGGTAAATGAGCATATGGAAAATATCAAAGGAGGCAGCATGCAGTTAAAAGATAAAAAAAGGTTAGTCATATCAATATTAATTTCAATTGTCTGTGGAATAGCCGGATTTTTCCTATCTTTTTTAATTGGCGAGGGCTTAATGGAAGTCCTCAGTGATGAAATTTCCATGCTTTTGATGTTTACAGGTATAGCTATTTATAATTTTTTAATATGCCTTGCTATAGGAAGATTTTATTCAAAAAGCATCTGGTTCGCAGGCTTTTTAATCAATATCATTGTGTGGGCTGCTCTTATCGGCAATCCAAAAGGGCAAGGAGGCTTTTTTGACCTGTGGTACGGATGGCTTACCCTTATTATCTTTGCATTTGCAGGGTCTTTTATCGGATCAATGATCCTAAGAAAAAAGCAAAAACAATCATTTGCAGTTCAAAAAGAATAAAAGAGAAAGGCAGTGAAAAATTTGAAAAAGCGATTACTTAATATATTATTACCAGTTATATTAATACAATTAATGATATCAATCGTATTGCTATTTTCAGGTTGTGAAAATTATACTCCATGTAAAGAGTTCAACTCGCTTTTTGTTAAAAATGATCTTGATATTGAATTTAAGATTTTGCAAAGTAGAGAGCATAAATATGAACTTACAACACTCACAGATAATCTTGATGATAAAGAATATTTATTAATTGATGTTGAGAACAATTTTTCTGTCTCCAGTAATAGAGTATCTGTAACACCCGGCAAAGTCTATAAATTATCTATAACAATAAAAAACGAAAGTGCCGATACCCTTGTGCTATATTCATTCTGGAAAGACTCAATAACAGAATCCCGTTATTTCACTCTCGCAGGAGAAAACGGAAATCCACCTATATCAGAAACTCAGAACATAAATAAAGACTGGGTATCATACGAAGAGACATTTCAGACCCAGGAAAATGAGAAATTTATTATGATTCGAATATACAGTAACCAGGGTGTATTCAACATAAAAGATATCTCCATTGAAGAAATATAAGATTGCTAAATACACCAATTTAATCATTTATAGATTTAAATATAGGTAGATATGATGTTCCTGTAAAACCTGTAAAGGATATTCTGGCTGGAATAGTAACGGTCCCATCAAATTTTGCACTTAATGCCGTGTTGATAATATTCATACTACACTTATTAAACTATTTGTGTAGGGCTGTTGGAGAAGTTGTGATAAATATTAGAATATTTTAAATTTTAAAAGGTCTATTGCTGGCTTTTTGTATTTTTTGGGTTGTAATGGCATTTATTTATCTCACAAAAATTGATACCTTTAATTTACAACACCCGGTTATAATGGTTTTAATGATATTTCCTTTGCTATTTTTGCATTTCTAATAAACAGGAAACCAGTTTTTATTTATATTATGCTAATATTATTCATTCTAATAAATACAATCCTTACTGTTACGGATTAATTGGGAATTATTGATTGGCTAACTTTTTTATTTAGTATTATCGTATTGGTTTTATCTATTTTAATAACAATTATGTTATTCAAAAAAAGATGATTTAAAATCTGTCCCCCTTAGTGAGCACTTCTAGAACTCCTGAGAAAGTTATTTCTATTAAATTACCATAAAAATTATTTTATATAATTGACTAAAAATGATGGATGATTTATTATTTTTCATTTGGTGCCTCAGAAAAAATTAATTATTTGTTCTTGTACTAAATAATACTATACACCTTTTATAATATGATGTTAAATTTATGGGGTGCTTTTATCTATTAGAACTATTCAATAAATTAATCGTAGCCCCAAGTTGCAAATTTCGAACCATTTTTTAAAGGAATTAATCGGGTTGAAAAACTATTTTTTAAACCCTGGTAGTTAGTTTTTAACCAGACTCTATTATGCTATAATATCAACAGCTAGAAATTTTAATAAATCATATTATAAATATTTGGTGATAACAATGCATACAAAAATTAAAATAGTTTACTGGAAAGGTAAAAAGTTCTGGTTAGGTAAAATTCTTGAACACCCTGAAATTATGAGCCAGGGTGAAACTGTTGAAGAACTTGAAGAAAACCTTAAAGATGCTTATAGGCTAATGTTAATGGATGATGTACCCTCGGATTTTCAGCTAAAAGAAATCTCAGTATGAAACGCAGCGAACTTTTAAAACAAATAAAAAAAGAAGGCTGCGTATTTTTAAGACCTGGTTCAAGACATGATATTTATATAAATCCCAAGACGGGGCAAAAACAGCCAGTACCCAGGCATTAAGAAATTGATAATGACTTGACTAAGCATATTAAGAAATATCTTGGTATTTTAAAATAGTCTTTGGCTCCCCGAGTAGGACTCGAACCTACAACCCTTCGGTTAACAGCCGAATGCTCTACCAATTGAGCTATCGGGGAACACCGGGATAGTGCACGATAAGCTATTATAGTATATAGAAAGTTTATTTCAATACCAAATTAGCTGAAAAAGGTGAGCCAATCCTTAAATTACAGTTATAAGTCACCCACCGCATGCAGCAATATTAAGCCTGCCGGCAATGCTAATGCTCCAGGAAATCCCTCAGCACACTGCTTCTGTTCGGATGTCTTAATTTACCCAGTGTTTTTGATTCTATCTGCCTGATTCTTTCCCTGGTTACTCCAAACTCCCTGCCCACTTCTTCCAGAGTCCTCGGATGTCCGTCCTGAAGTCCGAATCTTAGCTGGATAACTTTTCTTTCCCTGTCATTTAAGGTATTTAAAACTTCCTGAAGCTGTTCCTGAAGCATGGTAAAGGAAGCAGCATCGGAAGGCGCTTCAACCTCGGAATCTTCTATAAAATCTCCCAGATGGCTGTCCTCTTCCTCCCCTATAGGAGTCTCTAAAGACACTGGCTCCTGGGATATTTTCATGATTTCCCTTACCTTCTCAGCCGAAAATTTCATTTTCCTGGCAATTTCCTCCGGCGTGGGTTCTCTGCCCAGTTTCTGCAGTAATTGCCTCTGTACTCTTATTAGCTTGTTTATAGTCTCTACCATATGCACAGGAATCCTTATGGTTCTTGCCTGGTCGGCTATAGCCCTGGTAATTGCCTGCCTTATCCACCATGTGGCATAGGTTGAGAACTTATAACCTTTCTTGTAGTCAAATTTCTCAACCGCTCTTATCAGTCCGAGATTACCTTCCTGTATAAGGTCCAGAAAAAGCATTCCTCTTCCCACATATTTTTTTGCGATGCTTACCACAAGCCTGAGGTTTGCTTCAACAAGCATCCTCTTGGCTTCCTGGTCACCTGCCTCAATCCTCCTGGCAAGATTGACTTCTTCATAAGCAGTGAGAAGCCTTACCTTTCCGATCTCCTTAAGGTACATTCTTACCGGGTCATTGGTAGGAGACTTTACTGTTAAATCCAATCTTTTTGTCAAAATTTCCTCATCACCTTTTTTTTCTATTGTTTCATCATTAATATCTTCATCATTTTCACATACAATTTCTACCCCGAGATTCTGAATAACATCGTAAATGTTTTCTATTTGCTCTTTTGATAGTTCTATATCTGAAAGTGTATCGGCAATTTCCTCTGTGGTCAGAATACCTTCGGACTTACCCTTATTTATCAGCATCTTCACTTCCTCAAACTTAAACTCTGACCCTCTTTTCATATTAAATCACCTCAATCTTAAATTATCCTAAGGTTCATTTTTTCCTTTTCCAGCTCTATTAACTCCCGGTATAGCTGGTTATACGTATCATCGGTATCATCTCCATTCTTTAAAGAGCCTGAAATGTTCCTATTATTTTCATATTCTATCATCTTTTTCCTTATATCTTCAATTTTTTCTGAGATACGTATACCTTTAAGATTATTGATTATCTCACTGCTTGCCAGGTCTATATTCTGGTCCATGAAATGCGATTCACTAAATAAAATCAGGTTATACAATTTTCTTACTTCTTCATTTTCTATTGCACCAGACGTTATTTTTACAGGAAAGTTTACCTTTTTATTATCCTTTCTTTTATTTAAAATTTCATTTCTTACTATTGTATAAAGTTCTCTTGTGTCCTCAAATTTAAAATATTCGGGTCCCATTTCTAAAAGTTCATCAATTTTACCCCCGATCCCGTTTATTACTAACCTCAAGGCATCTATCTCTATCCTTTTTAACGGGACAATACTATCAGCTTTAGATTCCATCTTCTCACCTGTATAATTACTGTTCCAGTTAAGTGCTCTTTTACTTTTTTCATACTTCTTTTTCAACATCTCTTCTAAAAGGAGGCTTTCCTTTAGATTTAGCTTCCGGGATATTTTTTTTATACACTCTTCCTGGATAATTCCCGATGAAAGAGTGGATATAAATCTTATCAAATGATCACTTGCCTTAAGTTTACCTGCCAGACTGTTTATATTATATCTTTTTATAATTACGTCAATAGTAAAATCAATAATACCCGGCGCATCTTCAATCTTTTTTATAAAAGCTTCTTTGCCCTTCTTTAATATGAAATCGGCAGGGTCATAGTCCTCTTCAAGTACGGCCACCCTTATATTCAAATTATTCTCATAATATAAATCTAATCTTTCATTATATTCTCTCAGGCGCTCAACTCCTTTAAGCGATGCATTCATACCTGCTTTATCGCTATCAAAAACAAGCACAATATTTTTGGTAAATCTTCCCAGAATTTTTATCTGGTCAGAAGTTAGAGCGGTTCCCAGGCTCGCAACCACGTTTTTTATTCCTGATTGGAACAGAGCCATTACATCGGTGTACCCCTCTACTATAAGTACTTCATCTTTTTCAACAATATGATTCTTGGCCTGATATATCCTGTATATATTCTTACTTTTTGAATAAAGCCTTGTTTCAGGTGTATTTATATACTTTGCTTTCTGGCCTCCGGTTTTACTGGTTTCAGAAATAATCCTTCCACCGAAACCTATTGTTTTTCCCACTATATCCTCAATGGGAAACATTATTCTTCCCCTGAATCTGTCGTATACTCCCGTACCTCCACTTCTGCCTTCAATAGCCAGCCCGCACTGCAATAGCTCTTCTCTGGTATACCCCCTCTTTATGGCAAACTTTGATAAGCTGTCCCAGCTATCCAGGCTGAATCCCACCTCAAATTCTTTTAAAATATCTTCTGTGAAACCTCTTTTCTTTAAATAATTCAGGGGAGGTAACCCATTTTTACTGTTAAAAAGTATAAAATTAAAATACTTTTTTGCCTGCTCATTTAGCTCCACAAGCCTGTTTCTAATATTGGACGATTCCCTGGAACCACTGTAATTATACTTTAGATTGTAGCCAATCTTTTTTGCCAGAAATTCAACAGCTTCCACAAAATCCATATTTTCAATTTTTTCAATGAAATTTATTACATCTCCGCCTTCTCCACAGCCAAAACAGTGGTAAAGCTGCTTTGATGTATCCACAGTAAAAGATGGTGTTTTTTCATCATGGAAAGGGCAGAGGCCGGTATAATTTTTGCCCGTTTTTTTTAACTTTACGTAATTGGATATGACACTGTAAATATCTGCTTTAGATTTTAGTTCCTCTACCTCGCCCTCTTTTAGACTTCTGCCCATTATTTTCCCGGTATTTAAATATAATAGTTATAAAATATCCCTTTTAAAGCTGGCAGTAGAAATACATGATTTATCAATTTAAATTAATTAAAACTTAAGAAATCTAAAACTTATTTTACCACTAATATATTTTTTTATAAGAGGAATATTCCCAAATATTTCAATAAATTTTATGTTGTTTATGGTTTCTCTGCCGGCTAATCAGTTTCACCTATAGCTGCTCTGGCTGCGGCCAGCCTGGCAACCGGAACCCTGTAAGGTGAACAACTTACATAGTCCAGACCCAGCATGTGACAGAATTCTACTGAACTCGGGTCGCCGCCATGTTCACCACATATACCAATCTTTAAATCTGCTCTTGTTTTCCTTCCTTTTTCAACGCCCATCTTAACCAGCTGTCCGACTCCTTCTCTATCAAGGGTAGCAAATGGGTCCTTCTCCAGTATCCCTTTTTCTATATAATCAGGAAGGAATTTGCCGGCATCATCTCTGGAAAATCCAAATGTCATCTGGGTTAAGTCATTGGTCCCGAAACTGAAAAACTCTGCTTCTTTTGCTATATCATCTGCAATAACACATGCCCGTGGAACTTCTATCATGGTTCCCACTTTATAACTGAACTTCTTTTTCCCATTCTTTATTATTTCGCTGGCAATCCCTACAATCTGCTCTTTTAAAACCTTGATTTCATTTAAAGTTCCAACCAGTGGTACCATCACTTCCGGCTTTACTTTATACCCTTTTTTCGTAAGCTCAACAGCTGCCTCAAATATAGCCCTTACCTGCATATCAAGAATCTCCGGATAACTAATTGAAAGCCTGCAGCCCCTGTGCCCCAGCATTGGATTCATTTCATGAAGAGAGTTTACTGTTGCTTTTAGCTCATCAAATTCTACCCCCAGCTCCCCGGATATCTCTTTTATATCTTCCTCCTCGCTGGGTAAAAACTCATGAAGTGGTGGGTCAAGCAACCTTATAGTTACGGGCAGCCCGTTCATTACTTTAAATATATCCATAAAATCTTTTTTCTGCATGGGCAGAATCTGCTTTAAAGCTTTTTCTCTTTCTTCCCTGCTCTTTGCTACTATCATCTTCCTTACTGCCTTAATCCTGTCTGCTTCAAAAAACATATGCTCTGTCCTGCAGAGCCCGATGCCTTCTGCCCCAAAATCACGGGCAACTCTGGAATCATGCGGAGTGTCAGCATTTGCCCTTACTCCTATGGTTCTGAAATTATCAACCCAGCTCATTAATTTTTTGAAATCTTCTCCTACCACCGGGTCAACAACAGGAATTTTACCTTTAAATATTTCTCCTGTAGAGCCATCCAGAGTAATCCAGTCACCCCCGTTTATCCTGCTGCCGTTTACCTCAAAGTATTTTTTGTTCTCATATACCTTTATGTCTTCTGCTCCGGCAACACAACATTTGCCCATTCCTCTGGCCACTACTGCAGCATGTGAGGTCATTCCACCCCGGGCTGTTAAAATCCCCTGGGCCACTGCCATTCCCTGAATATCTTCCGGAGATGTTTCTGTTCTTACCAGAATTACATTATCATCCTTTGCCTCTTTTACTGCTTCATCAGCATCAAAAACAACCCTGCCCAGTGCTGCTCCGGGAGATGCAGGAAGCCCTTTTGAGAGCAGTTCTGCTTTCTCCTTTGCCTTATTGTCTAGCTGCTTGTGAAGTAACTGGTCAAGCATTTGTGGCTCAACTCTTGTTACAGCAGTCTTCTTATCAATATATTTCTTATTAACCATATCAACAGCAATTCTTAACGCCGCAGCTGCAGTCCTCTTACCGGTCCTTGTCTGAAGAATATATAATTTCCCCTCCTGGATGGTAAATTCTAAGTCCTGCATATCTCTGTAATGATCCTCAAGTTTTTTTCTTACATCCATTAGCTGTTCATATATGTCAGACATTTCTTCTTTTAATTTAGATATTGGCTGGGGAGTCCTTATACCTGCAACGACATCTTCTCCCTGTGCATTGAGCAGATACTCTCCATAAAACTTATCCTCCCCTGTCGCCGGATTTCTGGTAAAGGCCACGCCGGTCGCTGAATTATTTCCCATATTACCAAAAACCATAGCCTGTACATTTACAGCAGTACCGATATTATGCGGGATATCATGGAGATTCCTGTAGGATATAGCTCTCTTATTGTTCCATGAACCAAATACTGCATCAATGGACATTTTAAGCTGTTTTCTCGGGTCCTGGGGGAAACTTCTGCCTCTTGCTTCTTTTATGATTTTTTTGTAATCATCTATCAGCTCTTTTAGGTCATCCGCATCCAGCTCAGTGTCATATTTTACCTTTTTTTTATCCTTTCTGGCCTGCAGTGCCTCCTCAAACTTATCATGTTCAACACCCATTACCACATCACCAAACATCTGTATAAATCTTCTGTATGAGTCCCAGCTGAATCTTTCATTGTCTGTCTTTTTAATCAAACCTTTTATTGTTCTGTCATTTAAACCAAGGTTCAGTACCGTGTCCATCATGCCGGGCATAGAGATAGCTGCACCCGACCTCACAGAAACAAGAAGCGGATTATTTTCATCTCCAAAGCCCATGCCCATCTTTTCTTCCAGTTTTTTTAAATTTTTATCAATCTGCTCGTCCAGACCTTCCGGATATCTTTTGCCCAGTTCATAAAACAGATTGCAGACTTCTGTTGTTATGGTAAACCCATAGGGCACCGTCAGCCCGATGTTTGTCATCTCTGATAGGTTAGCCCCCTTTCCTCCGAGGAGCTTTTTCATTTCTTTCTTACCCTCGCCAAAAAAATATACATACTTTTTTGAAGCCATTTTTATCAAACCTTTCTTATCTTTAAATACTAATTTATTTCCAATACTGGAAAAGCCAAATTGAAATATGATAACAGAAAAACAAAAAAAAATTAAGAGGAATATTTATTATTAATTACTATTAATCACTAATTTTGAAAAATCTGCTACTGTAAGGTACAGGTCAACTGCTTTTTTTATTAAATTCATACGATTATACCTTACTTTCTCATTATTATCCATGACTAGAACTCTGTCAAAAAATATATCTACAACCTCCCCGAAATCATAAAGCTGTTTAAGAATTTTTTTATATTCCCTGTCTACGGCAAGTTTGTTTATTAAATCTGTCTTTTCAACTATAGATAAATAAAGTTTTTTTTCGTATTCTTCTGCAAACAAATCAACATCTATCTCGCCAGACCTGCCACTTTTTATTATATTTTTACACCTTACCATTGGAAAATATAATTTTTTAATATCATCCTCTTTAATAAATTCTTCAATCGCATTATATCTTAAATTTATATCCAGAATTGAACTACAGCCCGAACCCAGAATTGACTCCAGTATGTCCGGGCTTTTATTTTCTTTTTCCAGCATGAATCTGAATCTTGCTATTATAAAATCTTTTATCTCTTCAATTAACTTTAATCCATCCCGTCCCCCGGAACCTGCATATCCTGAATATAAGTCAAGATTATATTTTATTAAATCGCTCAGTTCAAAGTCATATTGGCCTCTGAGTACCGAAAGGACAATACCGGATGCTTTTCTCCTTAGGGCAAAGGGGTCCTGGGAACCAGTAGGTATTTCTCCCGCCATAAATATACCAGTTATGGTATCAATTTTATCAGCAATGGATAGTATCAGCCCCACATCCTGCGATGGCAACAGGTCACCGGCAAATCTCGGAAGGTAATGCTCAAATACAGCATCTGAAACTTCATCTTTTTCATTTCTTTCCACCGAATACTGCCGGCCCACAACGCCCTGGAGGGAGGGGAATTCCACTACCATATTTGTAACAAGGTCACACTTACAGAGCATACTTGCCCTTGCGAGGTCATCCAGTAAATTAGAATCTTTAACCCCGGCATCTTTTTTCAATAAACCTGTAATAAAGGCTGTTATTTTTTTTAGTCTTTCAGCCTTATCATACATGCTGCCGAGCCCCGAAAAGAAAATAACCCCTTTTAGTTTCTCGGTCCAGTAATTGAAATCATGCTTCCTATCTTCCTCGTAAAAAAATGCTGCATCGCTTAATCTTGCTTTAAGAACTCTCTCATTTCCTTTAGCTATGCCGCCTTCATCCCTTACCCCATTCTGGACGATTAAAAAACTGGTGCTGACATTCCCTTCATTATCCAGAACTGCAAAATACTTCTGGTGATATTGTATCGCTTCTATCAGCAGTTCCTTTGGAATGTACAGATACTCTTCCGGAAAGCTTCCCACAATGACATTGGGTATCTCAACTAGGTTCACAACATCATTCAGCAGATCCTCACTTATAACGACCTTAAATTTATTCTTCCATGCTTCTTCTTCCAGCCGCTTTATCTGGTTCAATATTAATTTTCTTCTCTCTTCTGAAACAGCTATTACCTTTCCTTTTTCACCCAGAAGCTTTAAATAATTTTTACTGTCCCTGATCACTATAGGTCCGGGGCTAATGGTGCGATGGCCAAAAGTAACATTTGATGAACTTAAATTCGCAATATTAAATTTTATTATTTCATTATCGTAAAGAGCAACTATCCATCTTATGGGCCTGACAAATCTTATATTGTAATCGGCCCAGGTCATCTGTTTGCTAAAATTTAATGAAAGTATTGTGTCCCTGAGTATGTCCGCAAGCAATACTCTGGTTTTTCTGCCCTCTTCTATAATTTTCTTCCCGAGATATATGCCTTTACCTTCTATTTTTATCTTTTCAAGTTCATCTACTTTAAGGTGCAGGCTCCGCGCAAAACCCTTTGCAGCTTCTGTGGGGACTCCACTGTCGTCAAAAGCAATTCCTACCGGAGGACCTGTGATTATCTTCTCCTCTGGATCCTGCATCTCACTTAAATTGTCCACTATAGATACCAGCCTCCTGGGAGAGCTGAAGGTATTAATACTTCCGAATTCTAATCTGTTCTTGGTAAATTTAGCCTCAAGAACCCTTTTTAGCCCGCTTACTCCTTCCCCCACACAGGACGGGGGCATCTCTTCTGTCCCAATTTCAAAAAGTAATTGTTTCCCCTTATCTTTAATATTCATAACTTTCTGCTCGTAATTACCTGTTATTTTAATTTTATTTCTTCTTTAGAAGTGGATAGCCAAGTTCTTTTCTCTGCTTGAGATAAGCAGAACATAATATTTTGGCAAGATTTCTCACCCTGCCGACATACGATGTCCTCTCAGCTACACTTATAGCTTCCCTCGCGTCAAGTAAGTTAAAAACATGGGAGCACTTAAGTACGTATTCACACCCCACGAAGATTAGCCCTTTTTTTAAAACCTTATGAAATTCCCTCTCATATTTTTCAAATAAATCAAGAAGCATATCAACGGATGCTACTTCAAAGTTGTAAACTGACCATTGTTTCTCAGATTCAAGGTGAATGTCCCCATAGCTTATATCATCGGACCATCCGAGCTCCCAGAAGCTATCTTTATCCTGCAGGTACATCGCAATACGCTCCAGGCCATAAGTTATTTCCGCAGATACGGGTTTAACTGCCAGGCCGCCCATCTGCTGAAAATATGTAAACTGAGTTATTTCCATCCCATCTGCCCATACTTCCCATCCCAGGCCTGCGGCTCCAATGGTTGGAGATTGCCAGTCATCTTCAACAAAACGTACGTCATGCAGCTTCAGGTCAATTCCCAGATTTTTAAGTGAACCAAGGTAAAGTTCTATTATATTGTCCGGAGAGGGTTTCATTAAAATCTGGAATTGATAATAAAACTGGGTCCTGAACGGATTCTCTCCGTATCTCCCGTCCGTAGGCCTCCTGCTTGGCTCGACATAGGCCACATTCCAGGGCTCGGGGCCAAGGCACCTGAGGAAAGTATCGGGATTAAAAGTTCCCGCGCCTTTTTCAATATCCAGAGGCTGTTTTATAACACAGTTATTATCTGCCCAGTACTTCTGAAGGTTAAAAATAATATCCTGAAAATTCATAGTTTTCTTATTTTAATAACATTAATTTTAATAGTCAATTAAACCGGGAGGTTAAATTAATGGATATTATAGCAAAAAATAAATTATTAAAATGCTTATATTCCTATTTTTTTAAGATATTTAAAGCTGTCCACATTACATTCGGTATGATAAATTATATAATCCTCAATCAACTTATATACTTTTTTTAAAGTAAATGGGTTTACTTCCATATCCCTGAAATCTTCTACTTTGAGGTTAAATAAATCATATAAAAACCTGTAATCAGAAGCACCCAGTGTTTCCGCGTCCGGCAGAGAAGACGCACATTTACTGCAGAGAATCCCCCCGTATCTTACTGAAAAATAAATTTTATCCCCGGTAAAAGAATATAGATTTTTTAGTGGCCTGTTACATTTACTGCAGCTTTCAAGCAAAGGTGTGTACCCAGCCACTCTCAAAAATTTAATACCGAAAAAGCACATAATCTTTTTTAATGATGCAATATCCTCCGGTTCGGCATTATTTATTTCATTAAAACAAACATAAATTAATTTAAATATAACCGGAGATGCCTCACCGCCCGAAGCCTGGGTTTTTAAAATAATATTACTCAATATTTCGCAAAAAACGAATTTATAAAAATCAGATGAAATGTTTTTGAAACTTTTTACTATTTCTACCTGGTTTATAATATCAAGGTTCCTTCCTCTGGCAAGTTCAAGTTCTACCACATTAAAAAGCTCCAGCCTGCCCCCAAACCTGCTGCGTACTTTTCTGGAGCCCTTCGCCACCGCACTTATTATGCCACTATCCAGGGAGTACATTTTTAATATCTTATCCGACTCACCCAGTTTGTATGTTCTTAAAATAATAGCTTTTGCTTTGTAGGATGGCATTTTATTATTTATCAAAAATAGCACTGTACTCTTTTAATATACTGACCCCGCTGCTCGTCCCCAGTCTCGTAGCACCGGCATCTATAAGAGCCTGCGCATCCCCAAAAGTCCTTATTCCACCAGATGCTTTCACGCCTATATTTCTGGTCACTACTTCCCGAATCAGTCTTATATCATCAAGCTCAACACCTTTCACGCCAAAGCCAGTGGAAGTCTTTATAAAATCCGCACCGGACCTTTCAATAATAGAGCAGACTTTCTTTATTTCATCCCTGGTCAGGATAGCAGTTTCTATTATAACTTTAATATTAATATGTTTGTTGTACTCTGCTATCTGTTCACGCCTTATTACATTTACCACTATTTTTATTTCTCTTTCAACATACTCATAATTACCGCCTTTGACTGCCCCCAGATTAATAACCATGTCCAGCTCATCCGCGCCTTTTCTTACATTATCTCTTGCTTCAAACACCTTTGTCTCTGTGGTATTTGCCCCCAGCGGATAACCTACCACGGAACAGATTTTTACATCACTCCCGCCCAGTATCCTTTTTGCCTGGGCCACAAAGGTTGGATTGATGCACACTGCAGCAAAATGATACTTCTTCGCATTTAAGCACAACTGCTCTACTTCTTTTGAGGTCACAACCGGGTTAAGCAATGTCTGGTCAATAGTCTTTGCCAGTTGTTCTTTGGTTAACGTTTTTACCACCAGCCTTTCATCGCATAAACTTTTTTATATATTTATTTTAAATTTTATTATCCTGCTATTATTTTAATCATTTTCTTATTAAAATAACACTTCTGACACCCTGTATAATCAGTAACCGAACCTGTTAAGAATAAGTTCATTTTTTGTCCAGTTCTTTTCAACTTTAACCCATAATTTCAAAAAGACCCTGCTTTTTAGAAAGGTTTCAAGTTCCAGTCTTGCTTTTCTTCCTGCTTTCTTAAGCATATTGCCTGACTTTCCAATTATTATAGCTTTTTGTGACAATCTTTCAGCATATATGCTACATTCTATGATAGTTAGATTCTCCCCCTTTTTATTTTTAGTTTCCTCAAGTCTATCAACATTTACATCTATGCTATGGGGAATCTCCTGTGATAAATTTTCAAACAACTTTTCCCTGACTATCTCGGATATTATTTTCTCCAGAGGCTGGTTAGTGTTAATATTTTTATCAAAATATCTGGGACCCTCAGGCAGCTTCATGGTTAAAAATGATAAAAACTTATCAACATTCTCCCCGGTTCTGGCAGAAATTTCACCTGTATAGTCAAAAAAATCAAAATTCTTTATTTTTTCTTTCTCCTTTTTTATCTTATCTACTGAAACCATATCTATCTTATTTAGAAGAAGAAACTTTGGTTTTGGCCTGTTTTTTATATGGTCAATAACAAAAAAATCACCGCTGCCTATACCCCCTGCTACATCTACCACTACCACAATTATGTCTGAATCATCAATTACACCCATAACACTATTATACATTCTCTTCCCCAGCATATTCCCGGGTTTAAAAAAACCCGGGCAGTCGACAAATATTATCTGAGAATTTCTGGTATTTAGAATACAATTAATTTTATTCCGGGTTGTCTGCGGCCTGGTCGAAGTTATAACTATTTTTTTGTCAATTATCTTATTAACCAGTGTAGATTTTCCTACATTTGTCCTCCCTATGAGACCAACAAACCCTGATTTGAAATTACTTTTATCCATTAGAGCTCTAATCTCATTAAATTCCGGTCCACTCCCCTGCCATATTCATTTTTCCTAAAGCCAATTTTCTTAAAACCAAATTTTTTATATAAACATCTGGCTGCCTCATTGCCCGGGCTAACAGTTAATTCCACCGACTTAAAACCCTCATCTTTTAATATATCAATTACCTTTTGCAGAAGCTCTTTACCTATACTTTTATTTCTGTATTTTTTATCTATATAGAAGGAGTGTATAAAAGCAGTGTTATTTTCTTCCCAGGTTTTAATAATTTCGCAAACCCCGATAATATCAGAATCATTATTACTTAACCTGGCTGCGATAAATTTTCCATATCTTATTATTACCGGTATGCCCCACTGGTTTATTGAGGCATCTCTTCCAAGATTTCTTTCTTCCAGCCTTGCTATTCTATCAACCAATCTCCAGTCAAAATCTTTTATTTCCTGGAAAATAATATTTTCCATACTACAAGCTAATATTTAATCGAACAATTTAAAAAAACATGTCTATCTCAATTTTAACACTACCTGTCAATAGCAAATTAATAACATGCAGGGATAATTTTAAAACAGCAGAGCTATTCTTTTACTTTATTTTATACAGATGTCTTTTATAATTAGATGCCTTTTAAAATGAAGGGCCCTTTTCAATCGCATCCAGCCATTGCTCTTCAAAAGTGGCCGGTTCCAATTTTGTTGCAGCCTCAAGGGAAGTAGTAAGGTCCCTGGAGCTGTCATATTCGCCAAGAAATAGATGCAGAACATCAAAGCCAAAATTCAAAGATATAAAATTAACAAATGATATATACTCATCAAATATATTGTTATCATCTGGCTCGTGTTTACGCTCCTGCCTGCTCTCAAGCTCTGAAAGAGTTATAAAATCCCCGCGCAGAATAAGTTCTTTTAACCCATCATTGCTTATTGAATGAGGGTCAATATTCTAACCCGTTATTGATTTATCTGCAAGCACCTCGTTTAGCCAGTCATTTTTTATAAATGCATTCGGATACACCACGAAATAGTAGGCATGGCTTATCTCATGCAGGAGACCTATTTTATAATTAATAACCTCATCTACGCCTGTTGGTCCTGGTTTAAATTCCTCTGCTCTGTACATATAAACAACTCCATCCACCACCTGACCGGCTGGCTGGCTCCCATCAAAACCGGGAGGAGCTATGCCATAACTTTTAAAGGTGTATTTAATTAACCTATAGACAGAAATTATAGGCTAAAATTTGTTCTTATATCAGAAATCAAACTATCCTGGATTTTTTCCATATCCATCCTGTCTCTTTCTTCGGCATGGTCATAATTATATACGTGCAGCATGCCGTGTATTATAAGCAGTATTATTTCCAGATTAAGATTCCAGTTACTTTTCTTAAATAACAAAACATTGGAACTGGCGACTTCAGGACATATATATATTTCCCCTATGGTTACAGTGAATTCACCGACTCCGGGAGTTATGTTTTCTTTATCGTTAATATATGAAAAAGATAAAACATCGGTTTCTCTATCTACTTTTCTGTATTTTTTATTTAATTCCCTTATTTTTTTGATATCAGAAAAAATAATATTTAACTGGCTTTTGGGGTCTTTATCGAATTTATTTGTAATGTATCCGGAGACCTTTTTCATTAAATCCATTTCTATCTTTATTTTATCCTGGTCATTAATTACTTCTACTTTCAATTTGCCTCCGCTTTTGATTCCAGCTCCTTTTTCTCCCTGGATCCATCCTCATCATATGAAATTCTAGAGTGATATATTGATATCAGCCCATCTATCATGGTATTTTTCACTATATTGGTCTCTTTTAGGGTCATATTGGTCTCATTCAGCTGACCATCTTTTAGCTTATCGCCAAAAATATCATTTACCATCTGTTCAATTTTTTTAGGGGTTACCTTCTCAATTGACCTCACTGCTGCTTCGGTTGAATCAGCGAGCATAAGAATAGCCGCTTCTTTGCTCTGCGGCTTCTTTGCCGGATAGCGGAAATGTTCTTTTAGCCCATTTGATACACCATTGGCAGCTATTTCCCTATCTTTCTGCTTTTCATAAAAATAAGTTATTATTGAATTCCCGTGATGCTGGGAAATAATATTCAAAACCTTCTTTGGAATTTTATTTTTTGCTGCCAGCTCAAGGCCATCCTTTATATGATTTGATATTATATGCCTGCTCATTGAAGGGTTCAGACGGTCATGGATATTTTCAATATTGGATTGATTCTCATAAAAATATTCAGGCCTTTTCATCTTTCCTACATCATGGTAAAGTGCCGCTACTTTTACCAACAGCGAATCTGCTCCAATAGATTTTGCCGCATTTTCGGCAAGGTGCGCTACCAGTATACTGTGATTATAGGTGCCCGGCGCCGACATAAGAAGCTGCTTTAGTAAGGGCTGGTCGGTGTTTGAAAGCTCCAGTAACCCCATCGCAGTTACAATATTAAAGGTGGATTCAATAAAAGGAAGCAGCCCTATGGCTATAACTGCACAGATTATTCCATTAAGCAGTCCCATCGCAGTATACAGTATTATTGTTTCCAGCTCACCACCAATAAGATTAATGACTAAAAATAAGAAAGCCAGAACCAGAGAGCTTAAAAACCCTGCCCGCATTAACGCTGAACGCTGGGATACTTTTGATACCATATACGTAGATAAAATGCCCCCCAGTATGTAAGCAATTGCCAGACTGAAATCAAAATCAGTTACAATACCTGCAAATATTCCCAGGCAGACGGCCAGCATCATTCCCATACGGGTGTTAAACAAAATCGTTGAGATAAGAGACGCTGCAATTACAGGAAATAAATAATTCCAGAAATTTAGATGTATGGATGAAAGAATAGTGAGTGCTCTCATTGATGCGGTAAAGATTACTACCAGGAATGCATTAATTATCAGTTTCTTTGTATTATTGAAAATACTTAAATTAAATTTAAATATATAAAACCCGAACAGCAGCAATGCTGTTGAAGAAATAAAAAATATATATAGAAATGTTTTCCAGTTAAAGCCCGTCTGGAGCAAACCCAGCTCTGTCAATATAATGATATCGTTATCTTCAACAATCTCACCCTCAAAAACGATGGTCTGACCCTCAAGAACGGAAACCATATGTGGCGGAGTATTTAACCTGGCCTCCTGCCTTGCTTTTTCAGTTGCTTCCGGATCAAAAACAGCCGTAGGCTCAATATTATTCTCCAACACACTGGTTATTATGGGAACGTACTCTGATTTTATCTCATCATCCACCCTGGCAAGCTCCATAGCTCTGTTTTTGGCAATATCTACCTCGGTGGGCTTTATTTCCTCCTTCATTATCTCTCTTGCTATATCCTGGGTCTTATTCATAAGCAAATTAAGTTCATCCGCTGAAAGATTAAGGGTAAGAGAAATAACAGAACCTGTGTATTGACTTCCAAGAAGATTATTCATATAGTCAACCTTCTCTTCAAAGGTTTTATCTTCTTTATTCTGGACTATTCCTGTCAAGAGGTAAAAATATTTTATACGGTAAAGGGCTCCATCCTCACCATTCAGAATATTTATATCATAAACATAAATATCTTCCACTTCTGCTTCATTCTTATTTTTATCTTCTTCTGTCTTTATTTCATCCTCAAATTCCATGCTTTTGTTTGCTTTAATAGTCCTGGGGCTGGGCTGTCCCAGCTCTACCCCTATATCAGGAGAATAGCTATAGGAAAGAATAGCTACTACCAGCGCAAGAGTTAAAATAAATATATATATTCTCTGAGCAACTTTACTTCTAAATGAAAAATATCTAACAGCAAAACTGCTTATTTTCTCCAGCCTGCTTTGTTTACCTTTTTGAAATTCTTTTTTCTTATTATTTCTTTCTATCATCTTAATCACATATAAATTACAGATGCAAAAATGCTTTTCCCATTAATTATTTTACTTTTTCCTTTTATCACCGAATTCTTTGTATGCATCAACAATCCTCTGCACCAATTCATGCCTTACAACATCTTTTGAGCTGAGATATACAAATTCAATTCCCTTTATTCCTCTCAAAATCTTTTCCACTATAATCAGCCCCGATTCCCTATCATAGGGCAGGTCAATCTGAGTAATATCCCCGGTCACAACTATCTTTGAGCCAAAACCCAGCCTGGTAAGAAACATTTTCATCTGCTCCGGAGAAGTATTCTGGGCCTCGTCAAGGATAATAAAAGAATCATTAAGAGTCCTGCCCCTCATATAAGCAAGAGGCACCACCTCAATAATCCCCATATCCCTGTATTGTTGAAATTTTTCTACATCCAGCATTTCATACAACGCATCATAAAGGGGTCTGAGGTAGGGATTTACTTTATCATACATATCTCCCGGCAGGAATCCCAGCTTTTCCCCTGCTTCAACCACCGGCTTTATTAAAATAATACGCCCTACTTTATTTTCCTTCAACGCCTCTACAGCCAGTGCCAGAGCAAGATAGGTCTTCCCTGTTCCAGCCGGCCCTATCCCAAAAACAATTATATTTTCCTTTATCGATTCTATATACTTTTTTTGTCCGATTGTACGGGGCTTGATTTTTTTCCCGCTATTTACCACTATGCTGCTCTTAAAAACCTCGTGGGGCTCTATATTTGATTTACCTTCCATAATTTTTATTGAATCACTCACTTTCTGCGAATTTAACTTTTGTCCCAGATTTATCTGCAGTGCCAGCTCTTCTATCAATCTTGACACTTCTTTTACATTCTTACTTTTACCCGATATTTCTATATCATTACCAAGAACAAAAATCTCCACATTGTATTTTCTCTCAATCAAAAGCAGCAGCTCGTCCCTGCTTCCAATTAACTCTGCCATTGAATGCGTACCTTTAAAATCAATGTTTAATTTTTGTTTTACCGGAGACAAAACAACCTCCTTTTGAAGATTTCTTTTGTAATATTTTAAGTATACAAGAAGTTACATAACAGGCAACTGATATAGAAAGAAATATAAAAACATAAAATTCTAGCCCGGAGGCCAACCAAATTTTCTTTTTCCCAGTATGTGAAAATGCAGGTGATTAACAAACTGCCCCGCATTGCTACCAGTATTAGTCACTATCCTGAATCCGTCTTTATCAATGCCCGTATCTTTTACTACCTTGCTTATCGCTTCCATTAATTCCTTTAATTCATCATTATCAAGTTTACCAATCTCCATAATAGAACTAATGTGCTTTTTCGGTATAGCAATTAGATGCACCGGTGCCTGCGGCGATATATCTTCAAATATTAAAACATTTTCACCTTCAAATACTATGTTACTTTTAATTTCCCTGTTTATAATTTTACAAAAAAGACAATCTTCCATTTTCCTTATTAACTTTTACAGTTATAAAATACCCTTATTACAAAATCAGTCAATATTTTTATATATTTAAATATAGCAATAATTATAAAATATTTTTACACTTTTTATAACCAATCCAATCCTAAGTGCGTGATTATACTATTTTTTTAAATTTTTACAACTTTTACAAATTTAAGCCGCCACTGTTCATTTAGGTGTAATTCTTGCCTGATTAAGGGAAATTTTATCCGACGGCGCAGGGGAAATTATATCATATGACAGATAGGGTTGTAATAAAACCAAATTTTTCCCATAAGTTATCTAAATAGTGATTCCTTTTTTCTTATAGTAATAACTTTTTTATTCAGGACTGCAATAATTTCCCCATCAGTCCGTTTTTATAAACTGAATTTATTCTAACTTCTGCTATCTTCCCCGCAAGATTTAAAAATTTAGCCTCATCCATTTTTAAATAGACCTTAATATAATTTCCCGAGGTCCCGCTTACAATATTACCATCATTTATTTTTTCACAGATAACCTTTAATTTTTTACCGATACTGGTTGTAATGTATCTTTCTCTCAATTCATTTCCTGAGTCTCTTAAGATTTTACTTCTCAGGGATTTGACTGTTTCATCTACCTGACCTGCCATCCTGAAGGCGGGCGTATGTTCTCTTTTGGAAAATTTGAATACATGGATTTTGCTAAAGCCAACTTTTTTTACAAAATCCACGGTGCATTTAAAATCATCATCTTCCTCACCCGGAAAGCCAACCATAACATCTGTGGTCAGTGCTATTTCAGGAAAAAAATCCATGATAAGTTTTATCTTCTTTAAATAATACCCGGCACCATATGGTCTTGCCATAAGCCTCAGGACCTTACCGCTTCCACTCTGAAGAGGAATGTGGAGATGGGGAGCAAAACGCTCCCGATTTCTTTTTAAAATATCCAGAAGCCCGGTAGTAATATCATTTACCTCGATAGAACTTATCCTTATTCTTTTTACCTCGGTACCTTTAAAAACCTTATCCATTAAATCTGTAAAATTAGAAGTTCCATCACCGTAACCCGGAACATTTTTATTAAAATCAATCCCATATTTCCCGATATTAATTCCAGTAAGGACAATTTCTTCAAAGCCATTTTCCTGCAGCTCCGATATTTTTCGAAGGACTTCTCCGGGGGGAGCACTTTTATACCGCCCTCTTACTTTCGGGATTATACAGTAATTGCAGTTCTGCTCACACCCGTCCTGTATTTTCACCAGAGCCCTGGAGTGAAGCATTCTACTTACCGGTAAACCACCCGGTTTAAAATTATTCCTGTCTTTCTCTTTCAGCGCCTCTTCCAAAATTAAATCCGGTATTTTTCCCTTACCTTTGTTACTTACTATGAAGTTAACGCCGGAGTCCCTTAAAAACTTTTTATTGAATACCACAAAACAGCCTGTAACTATTATTTTGCTGCCTTTATTTTCTGATTTTAACCTCCTTACCAGCTGCCTTACTTTCCTGTCACTCCTGGAAGTTACCGTGCAGGTATTAACCAGGCAATAATCAGGGTTTTTGTCATGGGGAACCAGCAGCATCCCCTTTTTTTGCAACTCCCCGGCAATATAATCAGATTCACTCTGATTCACCTTGCAACCGAGAGTATTGATAGAAAACCTTATTTTACCCATCTCTTGTTTCCAATCAGATAGTCCAGAACCGATAAAAAGTAAATGGCCGCTGTCTCGGAGCGGTAAATATTTTTACCGAGTCTTATTTCTGCAGCTCCATTTTTTTTAAGAAAATTGAGCTCGCCTTCCTCAAAACCCCCTTCCGGCCCTATTATAAATCCAATAGCCGAAACACCGGATAGAGCATCTGATTTATTAAAAATGCCTTTATTGCAATTTGTGCTCTTTTCGTAAGGTATAAAAAAATGACCGTACTCCGGAACCCTGATGCGGTAAATATCCCTGGGCGGTTCTATCATGCATTTGAAATCCCTCCTGCACTGCATGGACGCCCCGTCAGAAATCTTCTGCCATCTCTCTATCCTGGAAGAAACTTTTCTGGTATCCATAATAGTCCTGCTGCTTGTAACCGGAATTATCCTGTCCACACCTATCTCAGTTGATTTCTGTATCACAAACTCCATTGAATTTTTTTTAAGCACGCACTGAAACAATACAAGCTCAGGAAATTTCCTTTGAATTTCCTTTTTATCTTTTATGGACAGCACAACCTCTTTTTTACCAATATTTATAATTTCAGTTTTATATTTATACCGGTCATTATCCGATATATACACGACATCCCCGGCAGCGCACCTCAACACGTTTTTAAGGTGGTTTAAGTCATATCCTATTATTTTTATTTCATTTCCTTTAATATAATCGGAATTTATAAAAAAATATGGGTGGCTCATTTTATTTATTTAATAATCATAAAAAGATATACTAAAAGAATAATTATAATTAGATAAACAAAATATAGATTAACACAATATATAAGGTAATTAAAAAACAATATTTTGCCGCTTTTTAGCTATAACTACTTTCTAAAGGCATCCTTAATGTTAGAAAAAGCACTCTTATTTCCCTCTCCCGCTTCTTCATTCCTGCCTCTCGCATACTCTTTTAGAAGTTCCAGCTCTTCCTTCGAAAGCCTGGTGGGAATTTTAACTTTTATATTTATTATATGGTCGCCCCTCCGGTATCCGTTAAGCTCGACCATACCCCTTGATTTAAGTATGATCTTCTCCCCGGGCTGCGTTCCGGGCTTTATGTATATTTCCTCTTCTCCATCAATAGTTTCTACCTTCATCCTGCACCCGAGAGCTGCCTGGGCAAAAGAAATATTAATATCTGAAATAATATTATTTCCGGACCTGGTAAAGCCGGGTCTGGTATTAACCTCTACCACTACGTACAGGTCTCCGTTTACAGAATCCCTGCCCAGCGAATTTCCTTTTCCACTTAACCTCAGGCTATCCCCGTCATGTATCCCGGCAGGAATATCTACCTTTATTTTTTTCTTTTTGCGGTAATAACCCCTCCCCTTACATTTCGGGCAGGGTTCCTTTATTATCCTGCCAGTCCCTCCGCACCTGCTGCAGGTTGAGGTGGTTATTATACTACCCAGAAAAGATTGCCTTGCAGTTCTGACCCTGCCTGTACCCCTGCATTCCGGGCAGGTCTCTATTCCACTATCCTTCGCGCTGCCTTTTCCGTTACATTTATCGCAAATATCATCTACCGCGTATTCTATTTCTTTTTTCACACCATAAGCAGCTTCTTTTAATTCTATTTTTACCCCGGCTCTGACGTCAGAACCTCTTTTCCTCTGCCCTGCTTCCCTCCTGCCTGAGAAAGGGCTCCCAAATCCGGTTCCAAATATGTTATCAAAGAAATCACCAAACCCGAACTCTGAAAATACACTTCCAAAATCAAAGTCTTCAAATAGATTTCTGCTGAAACCAAACCGGTCATACTGTTTCCTTTTCTCATCATTGCTCAGAACCGCATACGCTTCAGAAATTTCCTTGAACTTTTCCTCTGACTCTGGATTGCCGTTATTTACATCAGGGTGATACCTGCGGGCAAGCTTTCTGTATTCTCTTTTTATATCCTCTCTGGTACAGCCCCGGGATAATCCGAGGATTTCATAATAATCTCTTTTATTCGCCACCTAAAAACCACCTCAAAAAATATTTTATTTTTTATGATTATAAAATAATTAGCGCAGATATAATAACTCTTTCAGGCACTTTTTTCCAGTTTCTGCCAGATGCATTTATAAAATTCTTATTATTTCCGGGTGCTAGGCCCTTGAATTAAATATCTCTGTGAGACTCTTCCTGAAAATATTAAGACTTCTTATAACCTGGCAGTAATCCATTCTCTTCGGTCCCAGAACTCCTATTGCTCCTGTGGAGTTTCCATAAATTTTATACCTTGATGCTATCAGGCTAAGATCTTCGGTGCCTTCCTCAAATAATTCCGAACCAATTTTTATAATAAAATCACTGTCCTCTGAAAAATCCAGCAACAGTTTCATAAGTAAATATTCATTTTCTATAACACGCAGGATATTATGAATTTTTTTCAGGTCAATAAACTCTGGCTGTTTTAATATAACCGATGCTCCGTGAATAAAAATTTTATTATACTGGAAATTTTTTTTAATACACTCTTTTATCAGGTCAATAACCCTGTTAATTAAAAGCACCAGGTTTGAATCGCCTTTCTGCAATTTAATATCTCCCATGCTTATATCCACGAAATTTTTATCTCTTAGCTGCATATTCATAATATTTGATGCTGACTGCAAATCAAGGTCCGTATACCCCCCCGCCATAGCGGAGCTCTTTTTATAAACTCTCCCTGTATCGGTAATCAACACCATTAAAATATTTTTACCCTGGAATTTCAAAAGCTCTATATGTTTGAACCTGCTCTGCTGAATTGTGGGAGCAATAATCATTGATAGATAATTGGTAAACCTTGCCAGCATTTCAGTGCACTTCTGCAGGATTGCCTCTATTTCCATGTCCTTATTAATAGCTATATTTATTGTATTGCTGCTCTTATTATCATAATCTGCACCTGCATTAAGCTCTTCTTTTATTAAATTATCCACATAAAATCTATAGCCTCTATCGGTAGGCATTCTACCCGCCGATGTGTGGGGATGTGTGAGATAGCCCATGGATTCCAGCTCCGCCATTTCCTTTCTTATGGTCGCAGAGCTGAGGTCTAAATCCAGATTATGGACTATTTCTTTAGAAGAAACAGGGTCAGCATTTTCAATAAACCTGTTCACTACTTCTTTTAAGATTCCAATTTTCCTCTCTGTAAATTTCATAATAAATCACTACCTGTATATAAAAGTATCTTTACATTCTAAGTTTATATTATTATACCATTGTTAATACGACTTTTTTATGGTAACATCACTTAGTTTACAGGTAAAACCATTATTTTTTCTTTTATATTATAAAGAAAATTCTTTGAAAATTAAATATTTATAATACTTGGGGGAGCTTAGGCTGAGAGGATAGCAATTTAAAGCTATCGACCCCTTAAACCTGACCTGGATAATGCTAGCGTAGGGAAAGTAGGAACTAAAGAACTACTAACCAGTGCATGGGTCAGTAGTTTTTTTATTTTAGAAATATAAAAATTTAACATTTTAGTCAGAAGGAATTTCATGAATATCATAAAAAACTTACAAAAGATAAGGGACCGGAAACCGCTGGTTCACCACATTACAAATTGGGTAACTATCTATGATTGCGCAAACATAGTAAGAGCTATGGGCGGGCTCCCGGTCATGGCCCATGCCCGGGAAGAGGTTGAACAAATGACTTCTATATCCAGCGCTCTTGTTTTAAATATAGGAACACTTACCACGGACCTGGTAAAATCAATGATTCTGGCAGGGAGAAGAGCCAATGAAAAAAATATACCGGTAATTCTTGATATTGTTGGAGCCGGGGCCACCAATTTTCGGACAGCTAAAGCAGAAGAAATTCTAAACAAAGTTATTATTTCAATATTGAAAGGAAATTCATCAGAAATAGGTACACTGGCAGGTGTTGAAGCAGAGACCAGGGGGGTAGAAGCAATATCATTAAATGGTGACCCCCTGACAATAGCCAGGCAATTAGCCGCTGAAAAAAAACTCACCGTGGTAATAACCGGAAAAGAGGATATAGTATCCAATGGAAAGGATGTCTTTATCTGTAAAAATGGCCATAAAATGATGGGCTATTTCGTAGGCTCGGGCTGTATGGCTGCCTCGGCAATAGGCGTCTTCGCCGCTGTGGACAATGATTACCTGCGGGCTTCCCTTGGTGCCCTTTCCATTTTTGGAATAGCAGGAGAACTGGCTGCAAAAGGAGCCCGGGGGGTCGGGTCATATAAGTCTATGCTGATGGATGAAATTTTTAACATTGACGGAGATAAAATAAAAAAATTTAGTAAGATAGAAAAGATTTAATAAAATGAAAGAAAAATTAAATGACATAGACCTTTATTTTATAACTGACTCCAGGTTAACCAGAAAAACTGTTCTGGAAGACGTAAGGGCTGCATTAAAGGCAGGAGTAAAAATAATTCAATACAGAGAAAAAAACAAAAACACATCAGAGATGATAAAAGAAGCAGATAAGATAAAAAAGCTCTGTTTAAAAAATAATACTTTACTGATTATTAATGACAGAGTTGATATTTCTCTTGCGGTAGATGCCGACGGGGTACATCTTGGAGATGAGGATATTTCTTACAGTACCGCAAGGAAAATACTGGGAAATAAAAAAATAATAGGCTTAACTGTACATAACCTGAGAGAAGCAGCAGAAGCTCAAAAAGCAGGAGCTGATTATATCGGAGTAAGCCCTATTTTTGAAACCCGTACCAAGCCGGATGCAGGAGCACCATCTGGAATAAAATTTATACAAAAGGTAAAAAAAACAATAAAAATACCATTTGTAGCAATCGGAGGTATAAATGAAAGTAATGTGGCCGACGTACTTAAATCCGGTGCAAAATCGGTAGCAATAATATCGGCTATAATTGCCAGCCCTGATGTAGAGAAAGAATGCAGGAAGCTTAGAGATATTATTCTTGACTATACCGGAGTGTAAGCACTATATTAACGGTTGACTTATTAAATATACCGGTATGGAAATACTGGAGTGAGCATAAAAATAATGCTTGAGATATTATAAAAAGGACAAAAAATTTTTTTATATAAATTTTTTCAGTAAAAGGAACTCTAACAAATAGTTATATAATTAAAATAAATAACTAAAAGGAGGCTTAAATTATAAATGAATCAATTAACACAGGCATTGAATGGAAAAACAACCAGACAGATGGAAATAGTGGCAAAACAGGAAGGCTTAAGCGTAGAATACATAAGGGAGAAAATAGCCAGCGGGAGCATGGTAATTCCTTACAATAAAAGACACAAATCCCTGGAATCAATCTGTGCCATAGGAGAAGGAGCCAGCATCAAAGTTAATGCCAATATCGGAACTTCTTCCGATAATGATAATCTTGATGAGGAACTAAAAAAGCTAACTGTTGCAATTGAAACAAAAACTGACACTATAATGGATCTGAGTACAGGTTCTAATATTGATAAAACGAGAAGGACCATTATCAAAAATTCCACGGTACCAGTGGGAACGGTTCCCATTTACCAGGCAGCGATTGAGTCAGCGGAGGTAAAGGGTATTGTAAATATGACCGGGGACCATCTTTTTGAAGTAATTGAAAAACAGGCCGAAGATGGAGTTGACTTTATGACCGTTCACTGCGGAGTAACAATAGAATCCATTAATAAATTAAAATCGCAAAAAAGACTTTTAGATGTTGTAAGCAGGGGTGGAGCTTTTTTAATTACATGGATACTGTCAAATAAAAAAGAAAATCCTCTTTACGAGAACTTTGACAGATTGCTAAAAATAGCAAAAAAATATGATATAACACTGAGCCTTGGAGATGGATTAAGGCCCGGCTGCCTTTCCGATTCAACAGACAGGGGGCAGGTCCAGGAAACATTAATTCTTGGCGAACTTGCAAAAAAAGCCAGACAGGAGGGCGTTCAGATAATAATAGAGGGACCCGGACATATGTCCATTGACCAGATAGAAGCAAATATAATCATGGAAAAAAAGCTCTGCAACAACGCACCTTTTTACGTTCTGGGTCCTCTGGTCACTGATATAGCATCAGGTTATGACCATATAGCAGGCGCTATTGGAGGCGCACTTGCAGGCTACTATGGCGCTGATTTTCTCTGTTATCTTACTCCTTCCGAGCATTTAAGGCTGCCCGAAGTTGAAGACGTAAGAGAAGGAGTTATTGCCACCAGAATAGCGGCACATGCAGCAGACATCGCCAGGGGGAGAAAACATTCAATGGACCCGGATATAGAAATGGCAAAAGCAAGAAAAGAGTTAAACTGGAAAAAACAATTAAGCCTATCCATTGACCCTGCAAAAGCAAGAAAATACAGAAAAGAAAGCAAGATATTAAATCAGAGATGTACCATGTGCGGCGAATATTGCGCGATTGACCTGGTAAATAAATTTCTCCATGGAGAAAAATAAAAAACTTTCAGGTATCCATATCTCATAGATAAAGTTATTATAATAATAGATAAAAAAACAGGAAATGAGTTTATAAATGGATATTTCTAAAATAGGTGGAGAGTTTGCCCTAATAGAAAGGCTCGCAAAAGAGCCGGCCAGTAAAAATATAATCAAAGGAATAGGCGATGATGCCGCCGTTATAGAAGTGGGCAGAAGTTATATTGTCCTCACTTCAGATACTATGGTAGAAGGTGACCATTTCTCGCTTGAATACTTTACCCCGCAGCAGATCGGCAAAAAAGCTGTGGAAGTCAATGTTTCCGATATAGGAGCAATGGGGGCAAAGCCGGGTTATTTTCTCGTTTCACTGGTGCTGCCGGAAAAAATTCAGGTTGAAACTATTGAAAATATATATAATGGGATGAGACAGGCAGGTAAAAAATACCGGATTGAGATTATAGGAGGAAATATAACACACGGCAAACAGCTTATAATAGATATATGCATGATTGGAGAGGCAAGAAAAGAAAACCTTAAGTTCCGCTCATCTGCAAAACCGGGAGACTATATTATGGTTAGCGGCGACCTGGGTTCAAGTTCGGCCGGTTTGAATCTATTCTTAAAAAATATAAACGGATTTAAGCAGGTAAAAAAGAAACACCTGGAACCTGAAGCAAAATTTTATAAAGTCAAACCTTTCTTAAAATATATCAATGCAATGATTGATGTCTCCGACGGTCTTGCGTCCGAAGTAAAAAGAATCTGCGAGCAGAGCGGTACCGGGGCCGTCCTTTATGCTGACTCAGTACCCATAAAACCAGAAACAGAAAAAGCGGCAACAATATGCGGGAAAAATGCGCTGGAATATGCCCTCTACGGCGGTGAGGATTTTGAGCTTGTTTATACGGTTTCAAAAAAAAATTCTGGCATGGTAAAAGGATTTAAAGTGGGAGAAATTACACATAAAAGGGGTATCAGAATTATAAAAAACGGTAAAGAGGAGCTTATTGAAAAACACGGATATGACCATTTTTTAACGTGATTAAACCTCTATCCTGATACAAACAGTGACATGTTTTAATTAGAAGTGCTCATTGTGTAACACTATGAACCTATCTTAAAAAAGTGAGTCTGGAGTGGCTACGCTTTTGCTGTATTCCTTTGCAAATGCCTCCACCTTTTCAATATCATTTCCATCCAGCTCTATATCACCTGCAAGCGCATTTTCTTCGGCCTGTTCTTTATCCCTTGCACCACATAGTGCGATTACTTTTGGATTTTTAGTGAGCCAGGCGACTGCGATATGCCCGTAAGAAGCATATTACGCTGTACTTATCCTGGTCCGAATTTATAATTCCATGCTCTGCATATCCCCTACACTGCCGGCCGCTGCCTATCCATTTTATCATTTCATCTTTCGTTGCAAAATACCTGTCGGCATTCTCATGCCATACCTCCACATCTTTAAAATCGGTACCTGTTACAAGAGACTTATATTCTTCTACTGCAGGCATAAACCATGGCCATTCAAATGACAAAAAATATTTCTTATAATTTTTATTGCGCATCACTTCTTTTATTACTTCATAAAAATTAGAGCAATTTCCATCCACTGCGAAATTAAAACGAATAATGCCATTTTCTTTAAGTGCCCTGTGGCAATTGGCAAGTAATTTTTTATGGTCCTTAACCCAGTGCAATGTTGCATTGGAAAATATCAGGTCAAACTAATTAATAAAACTGATACTGTCAATATCCATATTTATAAAAGATAGTCTACCTGTCTCAAGTTCCTTTGCAGTTTTAATCATCCCCTCTGAAGCATCAATACCGACAATTCTCCCACCGGGCACTAGCACGGATAACTGTCCGGTCAGGACACCGTTGCCACAGCCCAGGTCAAGAATAGACTCGTCCCTCCCCCTAAATTTGAATTCAGAGATTATTATTTTTAATCCCCACTCTTTCTGGTGTTTTGAAGCTTTCCTGTATTTCCTGCCATCAAATTCGTGTGTGCACATTTCTACTACCCCTGTAATAGTATTTACCAATAAAATCCTAGAATGGATCATATATATTACTTATAATTTGCTCCATGTGAACGAACATAATTTACCAGATATTAATGTTTTCTTTTCTCGTAAAATCCACCGGTTTTGAAAATGCAGCCAGCATGCCCGCTTCATCCGGCGATTTATTTTTTTTAAAGTATAATTTCCACTTAAGAAGAGTCATAATTATTTTGTTCAATATATCCAGTTTGTCAAAATTAAATCCTCCGCGCAAATAATACAGCTTGATTTTATTTTGCTCTTCAGCAGAAAAGTTTTTTTCAATCAGCTCTTTTACAATTGCATCGTTTGCCGGCGAAGCTCCCACCGCAAAAATAATAATGTTTTTATCCTTTAATTTACCCATTTTTTTTTTAATGATATCTACGCCGGATATTCCAGTGACATGCAGACTTCCGCCAAAAATTATTGTGCCATATCTGGTTAATGTATCCTTTTTTAAGAATTTAATATCTAATAATTCCGCCCTTAGTTCTTCGGCAATCCACCCGGCATATTTTTTTGTAAAGCCAGATAATGATTTGTATATAACAAGTGTCTTCATAATTATATATAATAACTAAACTAAAATGATATTTATAGACTCTTCTGTTTTGAAATATCACCGGCTGTGGCATATGGGTGGGGATAACGGCCCTTTTCTGCCGTATAAGATTTCATCCAGATTTTTGAATAAATCTGGACCGCTTCAGCGGGGCAGTAATTCAGGCATGAGTAGCATAAATAGCATTTTATATCACGCTGCCAGACAGGCCTTCCACTGATCATTTTAACTTTTCCTGAAAGACATACCTTCTCACATATACCGCAGCCGGTGCATTTTGAATCAGCGTAAAAATACTTCCTGATTTTCGGTGATATAAAGTGCGTTGCAAATGGGACGAGCCATTCCAGTATATTATTTAGAATCCTGTTACCTGAGAAAGTAACACCGCTGTTATCATCCCCGCGGTAATCACTTCTGCTTATAATTATTTTATGTATATCGTTTATTTTCCGAAAAGCATTTTTTTCCAGCGCGTCCAGCTCTTCTTTTGTTGGAACAGTATAGTAATCCAGTTTAGGATCACTGGTTGCCATATCAACGGTAAAAGCTGAATTTAAATACTTCCCATGTTTCCTGAGGTACCTGTCAATTACTTTAAACCCTTTAAAAACCGTCCCTCCACGGGTGGCTACGGCAAAAAAGTAATCGGAGGATTCGGTATTTATCCTCTTTAAAAAATCCCTTACAGGAATAGGAATAGTCAGGCCATGACAGGGAAAGATAAAACCGGCGTTTTCCCCTTTTATGCTATAATTATTCTCTTTTATACGCCTGACAATTGGCACTAACTCCGCACCAGGCATGAGCTCCTGTAATTTTTTTGCCACAAACAGTGAATTGCCCGTCCCTGAAAAGTAATAAATCTCTGTTCTCATTACAATACTTCTTTTCTATTCCGAAAATGCCTGATAATTCCGGCTAAAAGATTCATACCCGGAACCTTTTGCATGTACTGCCTGTACTCATTGCCAAACAAATCAATGTTTAGCTGCTCTTCTTCTTTCGAAATCAGGTATAGACCGACTATTCCAGGAATTCCAATAGCTACAAATAACCAGTGCTGATAAAGAAAAATTGTTGCAATAAATAATCCTAAAATCCAGCCAAGGTACATGGGATGCCGGACAACAGAGTAAATTCCAACATTGATCAGTGCTTTTACTCTGCGGATGTATATATGATAGAAAGATAAAAAAAGTAAAATTATGCCTGAGACCCAGAATACCCACCCTATATATGACAATGCCCTGATATCATTAGGCTCAACAACTCTAAAAATAACAAGTGGGTTATAGGGAAAAGCCAGGATTGATAAAATACTAACAATAAAGAATAACAATCTCATCCTGGTTTTTTGTTTCATTCCTGGTAACCCCCTTTTTATTTTATGTAAAAAAATTAAAAATCTCTAACCAAATATTTATTCCTGGCATATCTTGCACATTGTATATAGGGCCTGTATTTAAACTATAACGAGAAATATTTTACCTGCTCGAATGCTTCAAAGTACTTATAATGCGTGGCGATAAAGCTAGCCCCACAGTAATCCATGCTTGCGATATGAATTGCGTTCCCCGGTAATATATTCTTAAAGCTATTTTTCCAGTATTTTTCTAACACTTCTTATTATATTAAAAAAGCCTTCCAACAGACACATTTTTTCTTCCTTCTTTTTCCCTTAACTTTCCGTACACATCTTCCTCAAATAACATTGCTGTTTTTTTAAAGGCATTACAAATTACTCTCTATACGGCAAATAAACTTGATATTTGTTATTATATATATGGCTCCGTATACATAATATAGCTTCTCTTAACAACAGGCCAATTACAGTATAAATAAATCCCCTCCCGTTATAAACTACATTTTGTAAGTTTTACTGGCCTCCATTCAAATCTATACTACATAAAAAATAATTTTTTGGCTGTCAAATCTTATTTTTAGCAAAATAACAATTAGCTTAAAAGTGTTTTTACGTTATAATTGTTATGTTTTATCATATTTTTTAATATATTTTTTGTTAAATGTAAAAAATATTAAAAGATTAAAAAATCTATATAAAAATGCGGTAATATCTGAAAAAAAAGGAGACATACACAATGGACCCAAGAATAAAAAAACTGGCAGAAAACCTTGTAAATTACTCATGCAGGGTTAAAAAAGATGAAAAAATTCTCGTAGAGTGTGTGGGCATTTCGGGAATCCCTCTGGTAAAAGCCCTGGTGAAAGAAACCTATAAGAAAGGCGGCGTACCTTTTATTGACTTAAAAGAATCCGCTGTTACCAGAGAACTTCTAAAAGGTTGCACCATTCAGCAATTGAAATTCATGGCAGTTCATGAACTGGCAAGAATGAAAGAAATTGACGCTTTTATTGGCATAAGAGCAAGCGACAATATCAGTGAACTGAGCGACATCACATCCGAAAAAATGAATGATTATATGAAATACTATGCGGAAGTTGTCAGCGCAGAAAGAGTGGGCAATACAAAATGGGTGGTATTAAGATATCCCAATCCTTCAATGGCCCAGCTGGCAAATACCAGTGTGGAAGCATTTGAAGACTTTTATTTTAAGGTCTGCAACCTTGATTATTCCAGAATGTCAAAAGCAATGGACAATCTTGTAGAACTCATGAATAAAACCGATAAAGTTCACATAACAGGTAAAGAAACTGACCTCTCATTCTCAATAAAGGATATACCTGCTATAAAGTGCGCCGGAGAATATAATATACCGGATGGAGAAGTTTTTACCGCACCGGTAAAAACATCTGTCAATGGCAGGGTAACCTATAATACTCCTTCTATTTACCAGGGTGTTACCTATGAAAATGTCAGCCTGACCTTCAAAAATGGTAAAATTGTCAGAGCTTCGGCCAATGACACTGCAAGAATTAATAAAGTTCTTGATACAGATGAGGGAGCGAGGTATGTCGGAGAATTTGCTCTGGGAGTAAACCCCTATATTAAAAAACCCATGAAGGACATACTTTTTGATGAGAAGATAATGGGAAGTTTTCACTTTACACCGGGAAAATGTTATAAAGAAGCCTCTAATGGAAATGACTCTGCTGTGCACTGGGACCTGGTATGTATACAGACACCGGAATACAGCGGGGGCGAAATTTATTTTGATGATAAACTTATAAGAAAAGACGGTAGATTTGTTATACCCGGGCTTGAATGTTTGAACCCTGAAAATCTAAAATAGTGCCGCCCTGAATAAAAACAGAATAAAGTTTTTAAAAACTTAAAACATCAGAAAAAAATATTCTACTGCTCTATCTTTTTTATGGGAGCAAAACTTAAAAGAAGGTGCCTTAATCCGGCCCGGTCAAACATAACATCAAGTTCACAGTCATCTGAAAGCTTTTTGACCTTCACTATTTTTCCATGGCCCCAGTATTTATGCTCTACAATATCCCCTTCCTTATAGCTATATTTTTTACCGTACCCCTCTTTAACCTCTCCGGGACTTCCCTCTTTTCTTTCTTTCTCTATTTTATTTTCATCTATAACCAGCTCGGGGGTAATTTCATTTATAAATCTGGAAACAGTTCTAAAACTTGTATCGCCATAAATACTGTGCGAGCGTGAAGACGACAGGAAAACTTTCTCTTCGGCCCGGGTAATGCCCACATAGCAGAGCCTCCTTTCTTCCTCCAGCTCCTCCATGCTATTCATACTCCTTGAATGCGGAAAAATTCCCTCTTCCATCCCTATTATAAATACAACAGGAAATTCCAGCCCCTTGGCATTGTGAAGGGTCATAAGAACCAGACTGTCTGCGCTTTCATCATAATTATCAATATCGGTCAGAAGGGAAACTTCCTCAAGGAATCTGTCCAGATTATATAAACCTTCTGCTACAGAAGATTTTTCTTCTACGACGGTTTCACTTTCTGCCTGCCCGCTGCCGGTTAAAACAGGCTCCGGGACATCCGCTCCCACGTTATTAAATTCAAGTCTTTCTTCATATTCTTTAGTGACAGTCAGAAGTTCCCTCAGGTTATCTATCCTGTTTAAAGCGTCTATCGTATTTTCACGTTCAAGCTCCTTTAAATAACCCGTCTTCTCCCATATTTGTTTCAGCACCTCACTTGCCCCGTTCTTTATGGAATAATCTCTCAGTTCCGACATAAGAGAGAGAAAACTATTTATTCTTTCTTTTGTAGTTCTGCTCAGTAAATTAATTTCATCAGCCCTGTAAAAAGCTTCACAGAAGGTCATATTATTTTTTCTGGAATACTTCTCTATAACTGAAATTGTGGTCCTGCCAATTCTGCGGCTCGGGACATTTACAATCCTGGTCAGGCTTATCACATCTTTAGGATTGACAATCAGCTTCATATAAGCAAGCATATCCTTTATTTCCTTCCGGTCATAAAACCTCAGGCCTCCATAAATTTTATAGGGTATATTCTGTCTTACCAGGCATTCCTCTACAGCTCTTGACTGCGCATTTGTCCGGTAAAAAATGGCAAAATCCCTATATTTCTTTTTATCCTGCCCCATAAACTCTTTTATTTTTCTTACTATAAAATCAACTTCATTTTTTTCATCCAGAGCTATATACTTTGATACTTTCTCCCCCTCCGGGTTCTCGGTCCATAATTTCTTATTTTTCCTGTTCTCATTATTTTTTATTATATAGTTTGCAGCATTTAAAATATTTTGAGTTGAGCGATAATTCTGCTCCAATCTTATAACAACAGTATTCTTAAATTTCCTGTCAAATTCAGTTATATTTCTTATTTCGGCTCCCCTCCAGCTATATATACTCTGGTCATCATCTCCAACCACACATAACCTCCTGTGCTCTTCTGATAAAAGCAGGACAATTTCATTCTGGGCAATATTTGTATCCTGGAATTCATCAACCAGAATATATTTAAATTTCTCCTGGTACTTTTTCTTCACCTCCGGATAAAGATTTAAGATATCAACTGTGTACATCAGCAGGTCATCAAAATCAAGTGCATTGGCTTTGACTAACTTTTCCTGATATCCCGAGTAGACCCTGGATACTAATTTTTCAAAGTAGTCAGTCGCTTCTCTGGAAAAAGTTTCATGGTCAATTAATTTGTTCTTTGCATCACTTATAGCTGAAAGCACCGCTCTGGGGGGAAATCTCCTGACATCCAGGTCCAGCTCTTTCTCAATACTGGAAACCAGACTCACAGAATCGTCGGCATCGTAAATTACGTAATTCCTGGACATGCCCAGGCGGCTGATTTCGTACCTGAGAAGCCTTGCGCAGAATGAATGGAAAGTGCTGACCCACATATATTCACCTATCCTGCCCACCAGTTCTATTACTCTTCTTTTCATTTCCTTTGCTGCCTTGTTGGTAAAGGTTATGGCCAGAATATGAAAGGGGTCTACTCCTTTATTCTTAATAAGGTGCGCAATCCTGTATGTAAGTACCCTTGTTTTCCCACTGCCCGCTCCTGCAATAACTAAAAGTGGTTTTTCGGTACTTTTTACAGCCTTAATTTGCTGGGGATTTAAATATTTTTCCAGTTCCAAATTTCATCAACTATCTTATTTTCTTTCCAATAACAGCAGACATGTTTCTTAACTGTCTTATCAGCTCTACCAATTCTTTTGTAGTCAATTGCTGTTGCCCGTCACTCAAAGCTTTGCCCGGGTTGATATGTGATTCTACCAGAAGACCATCCGCACCCACGGCCATTGCGGCCCTGCTCATAGGAATGACCAGGTCGCTCTGCCCTACAGCATGAGAAGGGTCTATAAGTATTGGAAGTTTGCTTAATTTCTTAATAACAGGTACTGCCGATAAATCCAGTGTAAATCTTGTGCTGGTTTCAAATGTCCTTATTCCTCTTTCGCACAGCACCACCTCAACATCTGCTTTATAAGTTAAATATTCAACAGCAAGCAGCCATTCTTTTATTGTGGATGCCCATCCTCTTTTCAGGATGACCTTTCTATTTTTCTTAGCCGCTACTTCACCGATCTTTTCAAGCAGAGCAAAATTTGACATATTCCTGGTGCCAATTTGAAGTACATCCGCGCTATCCGCCACTATATCAACATTCTTGGTATCAGTAACTTCGGTCACTGTCTTAAGTCCATACTTCGTATTAATATCTCTTAAATACCTTAAGCCTTCTTCCTTTAAACCCTGAAAGCTATACGGAGAAGTTCTCGGTTTATAGGCCCCTCCTCTTATATATAAAAGACCCAGGTCTTTTATAACTTTCGCACTGGCCTCCAGCTGCTCCCAGCTTTCTATGGCACAGGGACCCGCAATCACGGTAAAATATCCTTCCTTTACCAGTCTGTCGTTTTCCTCATTTTCAGTTTTTTTTGATTTTTCTTTATTACTTCCCATCTGAATATATTTCTTTCTACTTATTTTATTTACAATATATTTTAAAATAAAAATTTATCAACCTAAAATTGACCACCTTACAGACAACCACCCTGCCATATTATAAATTATAAATAAATAAAACTTAAATATTGTTAAAGATTCTCATCTTTTTCCAGTATCTGGACATTCCTTAATATGCTCTCGAAAATTTGAATAATATTGTCATTATAAAGAGGCCCCTTATTATACTTAACAATATTATCAAACAGCTCTTCCTCCCTTTTAGCATCATAGAGGGGGACGTTTTTATCTTCCTTTAATTTTTTTATTTTCATCACTACAACTGCTCTTCTATTTAAAAAATCCACGATCTTTTTGTCTATCTGATTAATTTCCTCTCTATATTTATTCAACTTCTCCTTAAATTCGTCTTTCATAAACACTCCTCATGTAATAATATAAATAATATTTTACCTGCCAAATTTTAACTCATTCCCACTCTATGGTACTTGGAGGCTTTGAACTTATATCATATACTACTCTGTTTACCCCTTCAACCTCGTTTACAATTC
>Ga0307429_1000016_pt1 | contig 127726 bp, 118 predicted proteins | sample SalMarWE160230MG_FD_202151 | JGI IMG/M metagenome (GOLD analysis project Ga0307429, IMG submission 202151) | Salt marsh sediment microbial communities from the Plum Island Ecosystem LTER, Massachusetts, United States - WE1603-230 | ecosystem: Environmental > Aquatic > Marine > Intertidal zone... | reverse complement strand
CAAGGTGCCATTGAACCGTTCGTTGTAGGCGTTCTCCCATTCAGATCTATCCGGGCTCGCCATGGGAGAACGTCTACAACGAACGGTTCAATGGCACCTTGCGCCGGGAGATCCTGAATGCCGAATGGTTCGCTACCACCAGGCAGGCTCAGACCGTCATCAATCAATGGCTGCGCCAGTACAACCATGTCTGGCCGCACCACGCCCTCGGCATGCGACCGCCAGTCCCTGAAACAATCTTAGTGAACCACCAAATCACTGGTACTGAAAAAGGGGGCTAGACAGGTGAGGTCGGATCCCGATCGCTTGAATTCGGCGGAAAACAGCAGCTTTGCATCCGGAACAATCAAATACGTAGTATCCGCACCCTCGTTAAAAATTGAGGGCGCTGCTTCGCTCGGTACGGGGCTTATACCGGATGCGGTACTCATCGTTGAGCAGCAATCCGGATAGATGTTCGATTATCGCTATACCATTTGATTCTTGGCTGAGCGGCCAAACGACTGACCTTGCCGACAGGCTTGTCGCTGCCTTCGGCTCTATAACGTTTGCGGGACTTCACGGTGACTAGCCCCTCCCCGACGCGCAGCCACGCGCAATCGTAACAGCAAAGCTTACGGCCAGGGCAAGTGTTTAAGCCCGACTTATCCTACGGTTAAGCCGCCCGCCGGCTGACCCTGACGATTCATGCCTCGGCCTGTGGCCACACAGCCGTGGGCAACGGCAGCTCACCGAGACGAAAAATCCGTCCGGCAATCCCATTAATCGTTTGCGTACAAACGATTGAGGTTTGTCAATGTCATTTTGCTGCAACGCGGTATGCATTCTAAGTACTTGAAAGTAAAAGCCATGTTTCAGCCAAACTGGGCCCACCTGCGTGAGTTACCCCTATTTTGCGAGTTGGATGAAACAACCATCAACGCATTGCTATGCACGGCGCGCATGCGTCGTTTCCCGAAGCAAACGAGCCTAATTCGCGAAGGTGAAACCCCGAATTTCCTTCATATCGTCGTTGACGGCTTGGTGGCGCTGTTCAGCGCCCACAATGGCGAGGAAACCACCATTCAAATCGCGGGGCGTGGGTCGACGCTATTTTTGGCGGCAGCCGTCCGCAACGCTGTGCATCTTAACTCGGCTCGCACGCTTACGGCCTCGCAGATCCTGACGATCCCGGCGCAGACCGTGCGCGATCTTTGCGAACGCGATGTCGCGGTCGCCCGCGCCATTATCGCCGAATTGGCGGAACATTGTCACTATTCCGTCCGCACGCTTAAGGATATAAAACTGCGCCCCAGCGCCGAGCGATTGGCAAACTGGATTTTGCGCACCGGCACCATCCAGGGCAAAAACGGTCACATTGAAATGCCGTTTGAAAAGCGCACCCTGGCATCTTGCTTAGGAATGAGCCCGGAGAACTTATCACGGAACTTGGCACTGCTGACAAAGCACGGCGTGCGTATTGCCGGGCAAGATATCGTAATCGAAAATCCATCGGCATTGACGAAATTTGCCAAGCCGAATCCGCTCATTGACGACTGAACGCCTGTCTGGCCGCCTATGCGCCATCTGCTTGCTGTCTTTATATCGGCGATCCGGCTGGCATCGGCCGCCGCAATATCCTCCGCCGACGCGATGTAACGATTACCAATAGCTATAGAACAAGGTTGCGAGTACTGCCACCCCGATTACCCCTATCACCAACAATACCAGCAATCCCGCCAGGTCGTTCAATTTATCGCGTTGATAACCACTTTTCGTGTTCATTGGGCATCTCCTCGGATTTTTTTCCTGTGGAGACCAGCCCGGCAACCTAAGGATCAGCTCGCCCCTAATGCTCGGGTCCCAGCGTCCGCAGATTTGTTTATTTACTCATTATCCGAAGGGAATATTTGCGCATTGAGCTATGTCAATTCGCACTCTATTGGCCGCCGTGATGTTGCAGTGCCGCGAGCGCTCGAAATGGGGCAAAGGCGGAATTGACGCCGCATAAGTGTTCTGTCTGCCATTGCCCCAAAAGCAGACCGATCCAAACGCAGGATCAGCATTCAAATAATAATATACCTAAATGCATCAGATGCCCCATTGCTCATCGCTACCGCCTCAACTCATTGAATGGCGACGAAAAATAGTCTCGCACCTTGATATAGGTCAAAAAGGCTTCAGCATCGTCCTCGATGATTACACGGCTCTTGGTGCTGCCAGAGGATAGCTGCGGCAATGCCCAAGCACGTTCGGCGCCTTATTTTTTTGCTTGTTGGATTTGCCGTCGTTGCGGTCGCGGCACGAAATTATCTTGCCGACAAGTCCTTCTATGAATACGGGCACTATCGCGGCAACGCGGTGGCAGAAATCGCCCGCGACAAACCCAAATTCCAGGGCACCAAATTTTGCAAGTCCTGCCACGCCGCGCAATATGCCCAATGGTCCAAGGGCGTCCACGACAGCGCCAATATCGGCAAGTTCGTGAAATGCGAAGTCTGCCACGGCCCCGGCGGCAGTCGAGACCCCGAAAAAAACTATATCAATGCCGCGACCGGCCCGGTTCACCCGAAAAACCTGAAGCTAGTCATCCCCAATGACACCAGGGCGCTCTGCACACTTTGCCACGAAAAGATGCCGAGCCGGCCGAAGCAACAGGCGCAGATCGTGGTCGATGATCACGCCGGTACTCAACAGTGCACGCTCTGCCACGATCCGCATTCACCGCGGACCTTCGTGGGCGCCCTCGTTGCTCCGGTGCATCCAGGCGACGCCGCTGCAGGCAAGAGCAAGGTCGGAGCCTGCGTCAGTTGTCACGGCAATGCGGGCGTCAGCCTTGGACTTCCCGGCCCCACCCTCGCCGGACAGAGCGAAGCTTATCTCGTTGAGGCTCTTGCGGCGTACAAGACCGGCAAGCGCAACAATGCGCTGATGAAAGCCATGGTCGCCAATTTGAGCGATAGCGATATCGCGAATGTTGCCGCCTATTATGCCGACCTCAAATGCGACGTTGCCCCGAAAGCTGCCGACCAGGCCGCAGCCGCGCGCGCAGCCGGCGCGTTAGTGTGCACGAACTGTCACGGGGCAAATGGCATAAGCGCTGATCACGCCGCGCCGAATCTTGCCGGGCTATCGAAGGCTTATCTCGCCAGTGCCATAAGATCTTACGCCAGCGGGGAGCGATCGCATGTGGTCATGTACGTGCTCGCCGATGCGGCGAGCGACGCCGAGGTGGAGAAGATAGCGACCTATTACGCCCGTGCCACGTGCAAGTGAACCAACGCGGAACCCGCGGGTTCCGCCAGGAGGGCAGTTGATATGGATGAAAAGGAGCAGTTCGGGGAACGTCAAGCTGCGCGCCGTTCATTTCTTGAATGTCTTGGCGCCACGGTTGCCGCCGGCGCCGCCGCGGTCGCGACCGGCGCCGTACTACCAAAGGAAACGCAGGCGGCGGCGAGCGCGGCGCCGGCTCCGGCGATCCCGGGCTACGACTGGGACAAGCACCAATGGGCTTTCGGTGTCGATGCCACGAAATGCATCGGCTGCCTGCGCTGCGTCGAAGCCTGCAAGGTGGAAAACGATGTCGCCCCCGACGCGCACCACTTCCGAACCTGGGTAGAACGCTATGTCCAATTGGAGGGCGAGGAGAAGGCCCAAATCGACAGCCAAGCCGACCCAGTCAACATCGAGGCTTCCGGGTCCGAAGGAAAATACCGATTCGCCAACCGCTACAAGGACGAGAAGGTCGACAAGGCCTTCTTTGTTCCTAAGCTGTGCAACCACTGCACCCATCCGGCCTGCGTACAGGTTTGTCCCACCGGCGCGACCTTCAAAACCGAGGACGGCGTGGTCGTCATCGACCACACCTATTGCATCGGTTGCCAGTACTGCGTGCAGGCTTGCCCGTACGGTGCGCGATTCTTCAACGAAAAACTCAAGGTCACCGACAAGTGCACGTGGTGCTATCACCGCATCACAAAGGGATTGCTGCCCGCCTGCGTCGAAGTATGTCCGGTCGGTGCCCGCGTCTTCGGCGACCGCAACGACAGGCAGAGCGCGATCAGCCAGTTCATCAAGAACAATCGGGTCGAGGTACTTCGACCCGAAACCGGCAACGCCCCGAACGTCTTTTATGTCGGCATCGATAAAGAGGTAAGCTGATGGAACCGCTTTTCGCCGCCGCGCCGTACACCGGCTACGTCTATCCCAACGAGACGGTTTTCCCGTGGGGGGTGTTGATCGTCGTCTATCCCTATCTCACCGGATTGGTGGCCGGCGCTTTCACGGTTTCGAGCCTATATCAGGTGTTCGGTCTGAAGCAGCTTCGTCCGGTCGCCCACCTCGCCTTGGTGACGTCGCTGTGCTGCATGATCTTTGTGCCGTCGCCGCTGCTGCTGCACCTCGGTCATCCTGAACGAGCGTTCAACGCCGTGTTCACACCGCATTGGAGCTCGGCGATGGCCATGTTCGGCTATTTCGCCGGCTTCTACATCATCCTGCTAGTGATAGAAACCTGGTTCGTGTTCCGACCCTACATGGTGCAGCAGGCGCAAGCTCGCAAAGACCTGTTGGGCCGCCTGTACCACGTGGCCTGCCTCGGCTCGCATGACTTGTCCGAGAAGGCGATGCGTTTCGACCAGAAATGCATCTTTGCCTTGGCCATCATCGGCATCCCCGGCGCGCACGGCCTACACGGTTATGTTGGATTCATATTCGGCTCGCTCAAGTCGCGGGAATGGTGGTCGTCGGACCTCATGCCAGTCATCTTCCTGTTTTCGGCGATCATCTCCGGCGTTGCGCTTTTGATTGTGCTCTATGTTCTGTCATGCGCGTTGCGCCGGGTTGCCGTCGACATCCCTTGCCTAAAAGGGATGGGTTACACGCTGTGGGGTTTCGTCATGGTCACTCTGCTGCTGGAGGGCGTGGAATTCGGCGCCATGATGTACAAGGGCCGCGAAGGCATCGACATGATCGTCTTGTTCGTGACGAGCCGTCTGGTCATTCCGTTCTTCGTGCTACAGTTCACCATAGGAGCGGTGATGCCGATCCTCATCCTTTCTTACATGTTCTGGCGCGGCACGACGGGACGCGCGCTGGTCCTTGGAATCCTGATTAGCGCTCTGTTGGTGATGTTCAACGTGATCATGATGCGCTTCAACGTGGTCATCGGCGGACAAGAGATCTCCAAGACCGGGAAGGGTTTGTTGACGTTCCCGTGGGAGATCTTCGGCAGAGAAGGCGTGTTGGCCGCGACTGGAGTGCTCATCGCACCGTTCATCCTATTATTGGTGGTGATCCGGCTGCTTCCGCCTTGGGAAGACACAATTCATCACGAGGAAAAAGCGCTGGCGTGAAGCCGGCGGGGTAAAGCGAGGTTTGGAAGGAAACGACATCAAATGGCGGGTTAACCGCCTCGATCATTGAGCTTTCAGCGGCAGTGATGCTGCTAGGGGGTGTCTGATGTCAATGGATGGCGACTATCAAACGAAAGACGCAGCCTACGACGCGATAAACAAGAAACTGATCCTCGGTATAGTTGTGCTTGGGATCGTGGTCATCGGGGTTTGGAGCTTTTTTGCGGGATTAGCATCATAAGTACCAAACCGGATCCGGCGCGCCGCAATTTTTTGGTGAGGCAACCTTACTTGGTAGGAGCCTCTCGGTAACGCTGTTTAAAAGTTGGTCTAGTCCTCGAAAGTTCTTCTAACGGGCAATCATTCTAAGTAGCGCGCTGGAATACCCAACGCGGCATTTTTCCGCCACAGTGGGAACAGCGGAATCTTTACAAGACAACATGGTCGCCGGCATTCGCCAAATACAGTCGCCGACAACCGTTGACGAGCGGAAAGGCGTGCGATTCCGCGTGGGTCATGCAAGACCCACGCGCGGATCGCGGTCTTAAGTCATTCGGCAAGAATCGGCGCGGAAGGCGACCCAGCTAGCTCAAATCGCAATCATTTTTTGAACTTGTGGCCGTTTGCTTGGTATTGCTTGCCCTTGGCATTGCGCGGGCCGCCGCCGGCCGGATTGACGTGGCAATAGCCGCACGGCTTGCCTTCCTTGGCGGCATATGCCGGTGTCGCCTGCGCACTTTGAGAAGCGGCAACGAGTACCGCTGCGCCGATCATGCCCGCAACCAATGCACCAGCCCCCGAGGCAATTATTACCCGCACCGCGGTTACCTTGCTTGAACAGTATGTCTTCCTCATCACCCGCTCCCCCGTTTTAACGCCGCAATAACGGCTTTCACTAAAGCATATCTAATCAATATCCGGAATGTGCCCCCTTGACGTAAGTCAATCTACGGCGCGTCCAAATTCGTCGTGCGAACGTTGCCTTTCGGCATTAGTGGATGTCTGCAATGGTTAAACATTGCCGCTTTCGCGACCGCCGCGTCAGGTCCGGGCGACCGCCTGCATAAGATATTATTTCGCGCGGTCGGCAGGGCCATTGCGTGTCGACGGCACGACCAACTCAATATTTTGTATTAATCCGGCGGCTTACGCGAAATGTGATAAGACATAATGCCGGCGAGAAAATCACGACTTTCGATGCCGACGAAACCGACCCCCTCTAGCAGCGCGGCCAATTCGCGTGGCCTATAGAAGTGGCGAATTGCATCCGCGAAATAGCCGACACATTTCATACTCTCGGCGGAACTGCCGAAAAGCTTTGCCGTGAACCATACCGAGAAGCGCAAATAGATTAGATATGGGACTTCGATTATTCTCGATGCCGGGCGAAGCATATCGTTATGACAGAAAACGCCCCCCGGTTTAAGCACGCGATGAATTTCCTTAAATACCTTGATGATCTCGAGATGGCGTGACGCGAATTGCAGCGTCACGGCGTCGAATAAATTATCGCGAAAAGGCAAAACATGGGCATCGCAAACGCGTGCGTGGATCGTCAAATTGCGCTCGCCAGCACGGCGCTGGCCTTCGGCCGTCATATGCTCACTGCCATCAACCGTATGGATTTCGAGCCCCCGATCGATCGCGAAAAGCCTCAGGGGGATGTCATGCATGCCAGAACAAACGTCGAGTACTTTTGCTCCGCGCGGCAAGTATCTACTAATTGCAATAGCGAATGTATTGCTCCATCGTGAACAGTTCCCAAGCGATGCCACTGCATTGCCTCTATCGTAATAGCTCGGCACGTCCCGAAACACTTCCGGGATCGAGGTTCGCCACGTCTCCTCAAAAAGATGGGAGCGGAGATTTTCTCTTTTCAATAAATCCGCTGAGATGTTCATGTGATCCCACCGCTCTAAAGCCAATGAACGCTCTGCCAAGGCCTAAAATAGCTGAATAAGTAGGCCGCGGCAACGTATTGATCTTCATCAACATCCGATCTGACCGCGATGCAAGGTCTCCCGGTCGACCGCCCTTTGACGTAAGCAAATGCGATCTGGTTCACCCGTGATTTCAATTTCTGATAGAGGGTATCTCATGAACCAGCAACCCGAGCCGCATCCGGATTATGAAAGCCTGCAAGAAGATTTCGATTCCATCGCGCAGTGCATCGCAAGATACCGTTACGCGCGCGCCATTCATAAAGAGTTCATGAATTGCAGTGCCGAGGAAGTCGCTGGAATCGCGTGAGCTCAAGATAAGTTTGAGCGAGCTCGCGGCTCTTACAAAGTAAGGGCCGCCAGCCACCGATTTATTGCAGAAACTGCTTATCACGCTTGGCGTCGATCCGCACGGGCTTGCGCCTGACGATCCAGTGGTCATATGCGACCTTCAGCAGCTGTGCATCACCTGCGGCTACAAGCGGCAGTATGAGTTTGATCTGGCAGAGGGAAGTCCCCCGACACGTTCCCCTAATATTGCCCGAATGCATTTACGCTTGACGCGCTGCTCAAGGGTAAGTGGCAACGCGCCCGCCGAAACAATTCCGATATTTTGTGCGTCTGGGATGCAATTTGTTACAACGCTTCGTTTTTTATCGCTTGTAAGAAGAAACTCTAAGAGCGAACATTGGCGGCACGGACAGCGAACGTTTGTTTTATCTTGACCTGAATCAATGCCGATTGCGCCAACCGGCGCTGCACTACACTCCGCGCATCGGGCGAATTCTGCACCGCCTGCAAATCGGCCGCGAGGCGTATCCATGATCTCATTGTTGCGGGCGCTTAGCGTCGCGTTGATTGGCCTTGGTGGCGTTCACGCCGCCAGTGCCCAAGCTACCAATCTCGACAACGCGACCTGCCTTAGCTGCCACGCTACACCGGGATTCGCGGCAACCGGCGCCGACGGACAGGCGCACGCGCTGTTCGTGCCGGCCGGCCAGTTCGCCGGCAGCGTGCATGGCTCGCTGCCGTGCACTGCATGCCATGCGGCGATTACCGAGATCCCGCACAAGAGCGCCCCTCCGACGCCAGCCGCGTGGCGGAGACAAACTCCCGCCCTGTGCGGAAGCTGTCACACCCAGGCGCTCGCTGACTACCAGAAGTCTGTTCACGGCAAGCAAGTCATGAACGGCAGCAACATCCATGTCGCGGTTTGCACGGACTGCCACACGACGCACGCCGTCGCGCACCCGCAATCGGCCGCGGCGCGCCGCGCCATCACGAAAACGTGCGGCAATTGCCACGCCGGCGCCATGGCGAGCTACACGGACACCTATCACGGCGAGATTCTCGCTCTCGGCTATGCCAATGTCGCGACCTGTACGGACTGCCACAAGGGACACGCGATCCTGCCGCCAAACGACCCGACTTCGAGCGTGTCGTCGGCCAACCGGCTCGGCACCTGCCGGACCTGCCACAAAGACGCGAGTGCCGGCTTCGCCACCTTCCAAGCGCACGCCACCACCAAAGATTTCGCGCGCTATCCCTATACCTGGATCGCTTCGAAGTTTGTATGGATGCTGATCATCGTCACGTTCGCGATCTTCTGGACGCATTCGCTGCTCTGGTTCTACCGCGAACTGCGTGACCGGCAGCAGCGCCGTTTGCGGCCACATGTGCAGGCGCAGGCCTTGCCGCCGCAAGACGGCCGCTATGTCAAGCGCTGGAGCGCCGCCTGGCGGTGGGCGCATCTGGCCTTTGCCGGCTCCGTCATTGTGCTGATCATGACCGGCATCCCGCTGCTTTATCCGGAAAGCGCCTGGGCACCGGTGCTCATCCGGATCCTGGGCGGACCGGAAATCGCCGGCCTTGCACATCGGATCGCCGCGCTCGTAATGGTCGCAATTTTTGCTGCACATCTCGTCTATGTCGCCATCCATCTTTGGCGCAACTGGAAGAGCGTCCGCTTGTTCGGGCCCTACTCGCTGCTGCCAACCTGGCAGGACGGCAAAGACGTGGTCGCCATGCTCAAATGGTTCATCGGCGTCGCGCCGCGGCCGGTGTTTGACCATTGGAATTACCAGCAGAAATTCGACTACTGGGCGCCATTCTGGGGCGTCACCATGCTGGTCGCGACCGGCGCCATGATGTGGTTCAAAGGCCTGACCGGTGCCGTCCTGCCAGGCTGGAGCTTCAACGTCGCGACCGTTATCCATGGCGATGAAGCCGTGCTAGCCGCGGTCTATCTGTTCACCATCCACTTCTTTGCCAATCACTGGCGGCCGGACAAGTTCCCGCTCGATGTCGTCATGTTCACCGGCTCGATGCCGCTGGAGGAATTCAAACGCGAATACGACATCGAATATGCCCGCCTAAAGGAAAACGGCGAGCTTGAGAGCTATCTTGTCGATGCGCCGTCGCGGCCGATGACGCTTGGCTCTAAAGTTCTGGGTTTCAGCCTAGTATTCATCGGACTAGCGTTGCTGGTCATGATGGTGATCGGGTTTGCCGGAATCCTGTGACGGGCAGGCGCGCGCGCCGGCAGACTATGCGTGCATGCTCGAACTCGCCACCCATTTGAACTGCATTTGTTCCGACTTGATTTTGATCAAGGCTAAATTCGCTGGGTCCCACTGGAATTTTTGGCTGCAATGGCTTAGTGACTAGGGTTGCTTTACGCTTAAAACCCCCTCGTCATCGGCGGAGAATATGGAAATGAAGACCCACGCAAAGTTGATCTTGGTCGCAACCGCTGCAGCGCTGCTGATTGCCGGTTCGGCAATGGTCCTCACCGTACAGACGGCCAAGGCTACGCCGCAATATGCACAGCAGACCGGCAAAGCCTGCGGCTACTGCCATGCGAATCCGGCGGGCGGTGGCAAGCTCAAGGCAGCCGGCGTGAAGTTCCAGAAGAACGGCCATAAGCTCTAAACAACGACGCCGCTTCTTGGCGGCGATAACAATTTTTATTTGACTCCAGGTGGCGGGCGCACTGGCAGAGTTGGCTGTGCGCTTGCCATTTGGGGTGATTTGGTGCTGGGAATTTCGAAAGCGTGCGCGACGATGCGATTGCGGTCTATTACGCGACGCGCGATGGACAGGCGCGGCGAATCGCTGAACATATTTGGCGGCGATTGGGTGACGGGCGGACGCTTCCTGCACCGCGGGATTTGCTGCCGGTCCCGCCGCACCCCGCCGAGCTCGCGCAGGCGCCGCTGATCGTGTTGGTGGCGGCGGTGCGCTATGGCAGGCACCTGCCGGAAGTGGAACCTTTTCTGAACGCCTACAGTGCCCTGCCCGCGCCGCCCCCGCTCGCGCTGGCATCGGTCAATCTCAGCGCGCGCAAACCCGGCAAGACGACCAGCAGCGGCAATCCCTATCTGCGCAAGACAATTGCGCGGCATCGCCTAGCGCCGGTCGCAGCCATCGCCTTCGCCGGCCGGCTCGACTATTGCCGCTATAGCTGGAGCGATCGGCAGATCATCCGCTTCATCATGCTGTTGACCGGCGGGCCGACCGATCTCGACACGAGCGTCGAATACACGTCATGGAGTGCGGTCGACAAATTCGCGGACCAGATTGCGGCGCTGCGGCAGAGTGACTAACGCATTTCGCCGCCGTTCAAGACTTTGCGCGCTCAACGCGCCACCGGTTCACCTCACCGGCAGATCTCCTTGCTCGCGCAGCTTGACGGCGGAGGGCGCCTTGGACAACCACATCTGATAGAGCGTCACCAGCACCATGACGGCAAAGCACGCCGCCATCAGGGCGCCAGCCGTGATTTCTACATAGACGAAAGGATGGAATATTTTGATGACATACCAAGAGCTTACGTCAACCGCGATGGCGGCAAAGGGCAGCGCGACGATCGCGCATTTGAGCCAGACTGGACGAACATAGGCGTGGCTGAACATCAGCCCAACCAGGAAGAAGATGAAGGTCAAGCCGAACAAATGGATGTGCGAGACACGCACGAGGGTCGGAATGGTCGCTCCCCGATCCTGTTCGGTCACCTTCTTCAGATTGTCGTAGCCGTTGAGGTTCGGCAGATGCGGGTTGCTGCCGTCGTGACAGGCCATGCAGCGCTTATCGAGAATCGGCCGAATAGTTTTATCGTACGCGGTTCGCTTGACGCCGGCTTGCACCCAGTTGACGACGACAGTCACTTCATCGTGCGGCAACATGGTCGACATCGGCCCATGCAGCGCCGATTCCAGACGTGATGCATTTCCACTGCCACTATACGCGACGATGAGATCCTGCGGCGTCAGCAGCAGTGGGTTGCCGCCGGCTTTGCCCGCATAAGTGAAATACATATTGAGTAAGGCAAACAGATAACCCATGCTAAGGATCAGCAGCGCCGCTGTGTAAAGCACGCGCTGGCTGTACGGCAATTCCGAAAAATGCAGATAGTGCCGGTGCAAAGGTAGGTCACTCATGGTCGGTTCCATTCTATTAGGCGCTTTACTTTACTCTTACGCGGAACGATCGCATTCCGCGCTATTGGTAGGCGACGTTGCGGGCACGGCAAGGAGATATTTCCAGATCGTTCCACGTCACTTACTCGGTTGAGCTGCCGGCACGACGATGTACAAGGCCGGACGCGCCTTCTGGCGCGAATAGTGGGCGGCAAGATTTTCAATGTCGGTCTCGCTGAGCGCGTCCGACATCGCAGCCATCTCGTTGTTGCGCCGTGTGCGGGTGCGATATTCTTTCAGGGCCTTGACGAGATACTCCGGCCGCTGGCTGGCGAGTGCAGGGACGTGCGGATCGACGCTGTTGCCATTGATGCCGTGGCAGCGATCGCAGCGCTGCGACCATTCGGCTGCGGTCAGCGGCTTGCGCACGTTTGGCGCCGCCGGCTGTTGATTGGCGTAGAAAGCAGCGAGATTTTTTTTTGTAGTATCGTCGAGCGCGGAAACCATGCCTTTCATCGTGTCGTCGCTGCGCGTGTCGTCCTTGTAGGCCAGCAGCGCCGCGACCAGATATTGCGAGTCCTGTCCTGCGAGACTCGGATTGGCGGGCGATGAGCTGACGCCGGTGTCGCCGTGGCAGCCGGCACAAGCGGCCGAAGCCGCCTTGCCCGCGGCCTGATCGCCGGGAGACGGCGTCGCTGCGCGCGCCGGTTTTTGCAAGGCATAGAACAGTGCGATGTTCTGGAAACTATCGTCGGGCACTTGGGCGAGCATCGCCGTCATTACATTGTTCTTGCGCCGCCCCGACTTGTAGGCCTGCATTGCGGTGACCAGATATTTCGGGTCCAATCCGACGAGGCTTGGTATGCCGGCGATCTTGCTGACCCCCTTTTGACCGTGGCAGCCGCCGCAGGCCTTCGCCGCCGCCTCGCCGGCCTGCACCGGATCGGGCTTGAGGGAGGCTGCACTGGTATTCGGTTGCGGTGGATCAAGAGTGGCATAGTAGGCGGCGACGTTGACCAGGGCGTTATCGTTCAGGTACTTGACGACATTGCCCATGATCGACTGGCGGCGCTCGCCCGATTGATAGGCTTTCATCTTGGTATAAAGATAGACCGAGCGCTGGCCGGCAATGTGCGGCACGCCTTCGGTCGTGCTGATGCCGTTTTCGCCGTGGCAGCCGGCACAGGTCGTATTGGCCAATCGCTTGCCGTCAGCCAGATCTTCTTGCTTGACGTACAGTGGCTTGAAATCCTTAGCGCCGTCCCCGGGCGTGATGGGCGTCGTTTGCGCCGCGGCAATCATGGCCGTGCCAACACCGATCGCCAGCGCTGTCATGGCAGCCGCGGGCTTCAACACCATTCGGCCGTTAAACGATTTCAACAAACGAGTTCTCCTCATTCATGCCTCCTGGCATGCATTCAACTAGCAAAATCTTGCACCTTCAGCTTCTATTTTGACGGCGATGCCCCTTTGGTCGCATAGAATGACGCCAGACTTTCTATGATGGCATCACCGTAAGGCACGCTCATATTGTGCATGACCGAGCTATGCCGGCGGCCATCGCGATAGGCCCGCAGCGCCATGATGAGATAATCCTTGTCCTGCGCGTTGATCCTGGGGAATGCCAAGTTAGCGCCGGGTGTTGCCGAGCCATGGCAACGGTCGCATTTCTCGGTTGTCTCGCGCACCAGCGCCGGCCCGTCCTCGGCGGCCCGCGATTTCTGGACCGTGTAATAGGCCGCAATATTTTCGATATCCTTGTCGCTCAACGCTGCGACCGCTCGCTGCATCGCCTCGTTTCGCCGCTTGGCGCGATAAGCCTTGATCGCATTGACCAGATAAGTGGGATCCTGGCTCGCCAGCGATGGGGTACCCGAATCCATGCTCACGCCGTGCAAGCCGTGGCAGCCGGCGCATAGGATGGTCTTCGTCTCGCCGCTGGCCGGATCGCCGAATGACGGCGGCGGGCGGACGGCCGGTGTCTGCGAAGCAAAAAATAACGCCAGACTGTCGACATCGACTTTGTTGAGGCCGCGAATCAGCACATGCATCGGCGAGGTCTCGCGCATGGCGTTGAGATATTCCTGGACCGCGGTCGAGAAATAATGTGGCTGCTGGCCCGCAAGGTTGGGGGTGCCAGCGGTCTTGCTGACGCCATTCTCGCCGTGGCACTTGGTGCAGGCCGGTGCGAGCGACTTGCCGTGCTCGAAGGGCGAGAAGACAGTACCCTGCTCTGGCGCGGCTGTCGGCAGGCTGGAGAAATAGGCGGCGACATTGCGGGTATCGCTCTCTGTCAGGTGCGCGGCGATGTCGCGCAGGGCGCCATGCAGGCGTGTGCCGTCCTTGTAATCCTTGAGCGAGGCGATCAGGTAATGGTCGACTTGCCCGCCCAGATTCGGGATACCGGGCGCCTTGCCCTTGCCGTCGAGACCGTGACAGGGTGCGCAAGCCTTCTCGGCAATGGCTTTGCCGGCGGCAAGATCGACGGCGAAGGGTTTATTGGCGGCGTCTTTGTCGCCCGACTTGTTGTCCGAGCAACCGACCAGCATCGCTGCCAGAAAGATGCCGATCAGAACCTCTATCTTCGTAATACGATGGTGAACGAGATACATTGCGGGCCCTCTGGCAGTTCGACGAGTTCATATCGCCAGTCGCCCGATGAAACCTGAGATCACCATATACAACAAGATCAGGCCACAGGCCATCAGGGTAAATCCAAGGATTTTTGACCCCACGGTCATCGGATGCGTCGGCGCATCGACCAGATAATTATCCAGCTGATTGGTGTCGACCAAACGCTGATATTCAATCGCGTGCTCGCGTTTGAACTCCTCCAGCGGCATGCGGCCGGTAAACATCAAAATGTCGAGCGGGAACTTGTCAGGCCGCCAATGATTATTAAAAAAGTGGACGGTGAACAAGAAGCCGGCGGCCAATACAGCCTCTTCACCGTGGAAGATAAAGGCAACGTTGAATACCCAACCTGGCAGGTAGGTGGCAGTGATATCCTTGAACCAAATCATGGCGCCGCTGCCGCCGATAATGGCGACGCCCCAGAACGGCGCCCAGTAATCGAATTTCTCCCAATAGCTCCAGCGGTCGAAATTCGGCTTCGGCGCAATTCCGAAGAACCATTTGAACATGGCGAATATGTCATAGATATCTTGTAGGTTCGGAACCAGCGAGTTCGGCCCAAACAGCTTGAAAGTCCGCCATTTTGGCCCTAGGCGAATCGCAAGATAGCCTAAGTGCCAGACGAAGATGCCAATGAACGCCACCGCAGCTGTACGGTGGATGATGCCGGTTACCCGCGGCCCGCCCAGTGCACCGCTCACGACCGGCGCCCACGACGAGTTGGAATAGAACAGCGTCATGCCGGTCAGCACCAGCACAATCACGGAGATTGCAAACAGCAGGTGAGCAGTACGCCAGACCAGAGGCCACCGGTTGTAATAGACCTGCTTTTCCGGCGGCGGCAGCTCGGAAATATTGACGTGCGGCCGGTGCTTTTTCTGCTGGTGATCCCTGAACTCCCGATAATACCACAACGCTGAATGCGTCCAGAAGAACGAGAACACGCCGCCGAGCAGCAGAAGCATAAATTTCGAGGCGAGCCACGTGTACGGATAGCGGGCGAAATCATAGGTATTGGCGTGCGGCTCGAACGACAGGAAGCCGGGCTTCGCGTCGAGATGGCAGTTTTGGCAGGTCTTTAATCGATTGGCTGGGAAAACGCTCGATTCCGGATTCCTCACGGCCTTGACGTTGTGACTGCCGTGGCAATTGAAGCACTTGGCGGTGAAGGTAAAGCCTAGCTTATTGACCTGGCCGTGATAGGTGTCGAGATAAGATTTCCATTCCTCTTGGTGGCATTTGCCGCAGTTCTTGGTGATGGCGAGCTGGGTCGCGGGCTTGAACGGATCTTGGATGTTCATTCCGGTATGGCAATCCGAGCAGACCGCCGCATTTGCATTGCCAATCTGCAGTACTTGCTTGCCGTGCACTGAATTACGATAGACCTTGAGCTCCTCGGTGTGGCACTTGCCGCATGTGTAGGGCAGGTTGAGCCGCCACCAGTTGTAATTGGCGGTTCCCTCCGGATAAACGTAATGCGCATCGTGGCAAGCGTAGCACGTGGCGTTGGTGCGCGACTGATCCTTCATGCTGGGCCGCGCATGAATCGACTTTAGGTACTCCTCGACCTGGGTGACCACTTTCTCCAGTTCGACAAATTGCTTGGTGTTGGTCTTGCCTTCGTCTTTGGCGCTTTCATACAGACTTTGATGGCATTCGACGCAGCCGACCTGGACGGTGGTCTTGGCGTGTGGAATCTGCGTGATATTCTGGTGGCAATCGACGCATTTCAGATTGCCATGCACGCTGCCCGCAAAGCGGTCCGTCATGAGCCCCGGCACGCCACCCCGCTGGGCCCGGGCGGTCGGCAGCAAGCCTTCCACGCCGTGGCAGCCCAGGCAGGTATCGTTGGTCAACGCCGGCATTTTGGCTGGCTCGGTCGGTGTTGCCAGAGTTGAGGCCGGAGCGGCCGCAGATGGTGCGCTGGGGGGCTGGGTCTGCGCGCAGGCGTCCGAAATATAGAGGCCCGTCACGGCGAGAGCCAAGAAGCCGGCCAAAGCCCAAGCCGCGAAACTACGACGTTGCGGAATCTTCGACCGCGCCGATCGAAGGCGCGATGGCTGCCCTGCGGCGGATTCGTTCACCTCATACGCCGTCTTTTCTACCAATGACATTCCGGGGCCCCGCCGCCACGAATTACAGTCCATTAGTGCGATTTGCATCGTGGCAGTCTCCGAATGCATTGTCCCTTGAACGTGCCCGGAAGCGGGATGCCACATCCCGGTCGACGGGAAATCGAGGCGGGTCAGCAAGTGTTGGGCATTGTCGCGAAACCGGTGGGCTCCGGCAAGACTGCTATATGATTAGCTGGTCCGAAGTATTGATTGAAATCAACAACCTAATCGCTTTGCGCCGGGCGGGAGCGGCCCGGCCCCCCGCTTGGCGTCCGCCACCGGGGGGACCAGCGTAAGATATTCGTGCGTACTCATAAGCGGATGCACAATTGGTTGCATATCAAGCGCGTTTGACCCAAATCAAACAAGCCCGCCGTAGGACGATAGGCGTCTGCGGACGTGCCGCCCGCACGGGACAGCTTGATGGCCGGCCCACATTTCGGGCGCGGGCGGCCCGGGCGAAGCTGGCGCGCCGGGATTTTAATTGGGTGACACGCACGCTTGTGCGCGGCGCTCACCGACTGGTCCTGATCGCTTTGAACAGAGCCTGCCGAGTCTCGTCAGAGCCGGTAAACAAAGTTGGAGAAAGCCAGCGGAAATTCCGTATTTCCTCAGAAAGCGGGATGTATTTATAAAAGTCGTACTCAAATCCGGCCAGATATTGGAGCCTTAGGTTTTTGTCGGTGTTGATTTGGGCATCAGCCAGCCAGGGCGCTACATCGGCGTATTGCGCCAGATAGGTTCCAAACAGGTCGATGGCGGAAGAAAAACTGACTTCGCGTAACGACGCGAGGACGCGCGCATATTCGGGCCGGCGCAAACGTTCGTTTAACCTGTCAAGGTCGATTTTTGTCGGGTCCCGATAGCCGGATACGACCAGGTCATAGGTTCTCCCGCGCCGATTATTGGCCCACGCGACTCCTCCAGAAACGACTCTAAAGAAGGTGGCGAGTTCAGACTTTATGGTCGCACGCGCGCTTTCGTACAACGGAATCCATTGTGTGATGACGCCTCCCGGGTTGAGGCGTTCTTTGGCCAGCTCGAAATACTCCCGCGTGTAAAGGTTGCCTGCGCCCTTGACCCAGGGATGAATTGGGTCGGACGTGATGATGTCGAATTTTTCCTTGGTCGTAAGTATGTAATGGCGGGCATCGTCGTAAACGATCTCAACCCGCGGATCATTCAATACATCATAATTTGCTCGTTTGAAGTATGGTCCCACATTTTTCGGCACCAACGGTTCAATTTCGCAGATGACGATTCGTTGAATGCTCGGGTACAGAAGGAAAGAACCCGCCGTGATGCCGGCGCCGAACCCAACGACCAGCACGGAGCGCGGATGGGGATGCAGCAATGCCGAAAGGTGGCCCAGCATTCGCTCCACACGCAAATCGGCTGGAAGTGTCGAGGCTACCACTTTACCGCCAATATGGAACTGGCGGGCCTTCGTACCAATTTCAGTGACGGCGATCGAGCTGGTGACGCCCTCGCCCAAAAAAAAGACTTTCGAAATGTTAGCGAACTTCAAAAAATCGCGCCCATAAGCTATTAATTGCGCCGGCGTACGTGGGACGCCATAGATCAAAAGCGAAGCGACGACGAGCGCACTGGCGGCCACGACCACCTTGCTCGTTGTCGAATTTGTTTCTGCCGGGAAGACCTGCGGCAGTGAGCGAACGAGGGGCGCAAACATCAATAGCCCGCCGCAAAAGGAAAGGGCGATCAACAGGCGCTCGACTTGCTGCGTTCCGAGCCATGCAATCAAGACCATGCTGACGCTTAGCGCGCCCACGATTGCTCCGACCGTATTGCTGGCGTAGACCGCGCCGACGATCCAGCCGGCGTCCTCTTGACCCGACGAGGCGGCTGCGAGGGCGAAGGGAAAACTTGCGCCCCATAGAATAGCGGCCGGTAGCACGGCCCAGGCGCAACGCAGAACGTCGAGTTGGTAGTTGACCCATGGACTTGGCGCTAGGGCGCGATCAATCGGCCAAAGTGGAAGCACCGCCGCGATCATGAAAGCAGACCACGCAATCGCAACAACAAGGAGGAACTGACAGGCGCCGAGCGCCGCGGTCGCGTCCTTGATGCGCCGCGCGCGCCGGGAGGCGGCGGCGCTGCCGAGGCCCAACCCTAAAAGAAATACGGCCAGAATAATTGAAAATGTATAGACCGACGGACCGAACAGCAGGGATAGCAGCCGCGTCCACACCACTTCGGCGCCGAGCGCCGTCATTCCGGAGAGGGCGATCGTCAGGTACACCGGCCATAGATACGAATTCTGTGTTTTGACAATTCGGTCGCCGTTCTCGGTGCGATCGCCGCCGGCGGCGACGTATCGCGTTGCGAAAGCCAGCGTCGCACTGACCAATGCGACGATACCGTTCACCGACGCGGCAAAATAAGTTGCCGTCGGCATGTCGTATAGTCTCAGCAGATAAAAGCCCGCCAACACGCAGCCAAATATCGCTCCGACGATGTTGCTGGCGTACAAGCGGCTCAGTCGCGCCATGCCGACAGGCGTAGAGCGGACCAGCCTCGCAAGGCAGGGCAGCGCGGCGCCCATGAGTATCGTTGGTGGCAGCAGCAACACGGCACAATAGCCGCCGCGCTGCAAGATGCCGGTGAGCCCCCGCACGGCACTTGCGGCATAGAGGCTGCCGATCTCGGACATGCCGAGCATCAATGCAATGCCGATGCCGCCAATCGCAATTTCGATAGCCGCATAGACCCGCAACGGGTGCCAACGAGTCGTAACGACGTAGGGCAAAAGCAGGCTGCCGAGACACATGCCGCCCATAAAAGTGCCCAACAAGATGCCTAGCGACACGGAGGACGAACCGAGCACCAGCTCGAGCATCTGAAACCAGACGATTTCGTAACTTAAAGCCGCGCAGCCGCTGCCGGCCGATAGGAAAATCACCGCAAAATACAGCGCCTTCGAATCCTGGGAAAGCTTGATACGGCTCATGCACCTTTTCCGATAGTCAAGAACATCGGCACATTTTAGGCGCAACGAGAAGCGCGTGTTACCCAAAAATCAGAGGAGCGACCCGAGGGCCGCTCCTGATCACCTATTGCCGAACATGGACGATGTGGCGTTACGGCGCCTTACCATTTTACGCCGGCGGACACCTGGCCCACGACGATGTCGTAGTTTGCAGGGCCGATGCCGAAGATGGTCCAATGCTGCGTCGTGGGGTCTCCGGCGAGGAGTAACCCGGACTGCACTCGCGGGGCCTGCCAGTCGTAAGAGTCGAGCCTCTCCCACAGCACGCGGGCTTTTATAAAAGGTCGGAACGTCGTACCGGTGTTGGGGAAAGACGTGCCATCGAACAGATATTTTGCCTGAGCGTCGAGACGATTCAGGGTGCTGGCATTAACCGGGAACACCGGTTGCGGGGTGTTTAAGCAACTGTAGGCTGTGCAGTTTGAAGTCCACGCCGATGTGGACCTGGAATAGGTATAGTTTACGTTCACAAACAGCTTGTCGGGAATCACCGTGAACTTGCTGCCGACTATGACGGTGTCAGTCTTGTCGTGCGTTTCCATGTTCAGGGTCGGCGTGGCGCCGTTTTCGTAGATTTGCAGATACCCGTCTTCGTGGGTGTAGGACACGTAGAATGCGACGCTATGATTCATGTTCCACGCAATGTCGGCGCCGGCGTTCCACGAATGGTCCTGTTTTAGACCGATTTCGCCAGCACCGGGACCCAGCGTACTAAAGGGGATAATCCCGTAGTCGTCGTACCGGATGCCACCGTTTGGTGTAACCTCGATATTGTTGGTCACTTGGATTGCCCAGGCAGCCATGCCCTTGAAGCGATTCCGGTCTGAATATTCCTTCACCCGGAACGCGGAGTTATTGTTCGCCGTGTGGCTCGAATCGGTCACTGAATTCCAATAGTAAGTTCCGTCATACCGCCGCTCACCATACTGCAAACTTGTCCGCAAAGTTGACCAGTCCCAATTGGCAGTGGCGAAGGCCTTCACGGTATTCTCGTTGGTGACGTTGACATCCGAGTAGTCGGCGCCGCGATCCCAACGCTCCCAGGCATAACCGGAACCCACGGTCAGCCATGGCAACGCCTGCCAAGCCAGATCGGCGCCGGCGTTCTGCTTGGTAAAGTTGAGAGGTATCGCAGTGAGCGGCGCCTCAGCACTCGCGCTCGTATCGGGATTCGCAAACAGCCCTGTAATAGTAATGGGCATCTGATTGCTATGGTAGTCGTAGTAACGGTAGCGCAGCGTCGATTTCAGAGTCGGCGTGATGTCCGTATGCAGCACGTTATTGGACAGTGTCGTGCGCGCGTCACCGTCGAGGCTGCCCCGCGTGAGCGTCGCGAGTGGCACGGCCGGGTTAATCGTTGACGGTAGGAACGAATCGTCCTGGGTCATGATCGAGTATTGGACCGTGCCCATATAGCGGCTGTTGAACGGCAGGCCGACGCCACCGGACAGATTCAGGGTTTGCGCCTGATTGTCCGGCCACAACGCATAACGATTCCAGAGCGGAAGCGTTGCGGTGTTAGCCGTAACCCACGGGCTCTGGAATGTCAGAGAATCGAAGCTGTCCTGGTACACGGAGAAGCCATAACCGAGCGAGACGTTGAACGGCTTGCCCCAGGGCGTAGTGCCGGCATATTCACCTTTGATATTGCCGTTCTGGGTCACGTCGTCGACCGGCTTGGGAAGCTCGGTAGGGGATCGCGTGTTTGCTCCGCCCCGACCGGGAGGGAGAGACCACGCCAGTGCACTTAAGCCCTGGGTGCCGTCGCGGTGCATATGCGAGTAGTCGATGTTGAAATCCCAATTATCGTTCGGAGTCCAGCGCGCCGCCGCGCTCGCCGTGTCGCGACGGTACTTAAGGTCAAACAGGGTGCTGTTGGCGCTAACGAAGGGTGCCGTTGCCGCCGTTGGGACCCCGGCCGCGGTCGGATAGGTCGGCGTAGACAGGACATTGCCACCACCAATCGGTGAATACGTCGTCTTGGCGTTTTTCGCAAAGACGTGCGGGGTTTCGTCCCAGCCGAAGGTCAGGTAGTACGCGCCCGGTTGCGCAAGATCGAGGCCAAAAGCCTGATCATCCCAGCCGACATTCTTGCCCCAAGCCACGAAATCGAAGGGATAGACACCGGTCCTATGCGCACCAAACAAGAAATTGCCGAACACGCCGGGCCGCAGATCACGATACTCGTAGAACTTTCCGAGCGTCGTCTTATCCGGGTGGTTCAGGTCAAAGCGACCGCCGATTTCGGCGAAGCCGTCGTACGTCCATATTGGTTCGGCTGCCGCCATCGGCGACGGCTTTTCGCCAGCGAACGCCGGTGACGCAAGTCCAGCGCCGATGACCAAGGCAGCGCACGTTGCGAATAATCCAGCACGCCCATTCATTGTCTGCCCCTACCCTATTATTCTTTCAGTACGCCATCTCGGCTCCCCAGCACCCGCCCTTAGCGCAGGAAGAACATTCCGTTCGGATGATTCGAGCCGTGGATGTTGCTGTGACAGTTGCCGCAGGCTCGCCCCGTTGTATACGGGACGTTCGGAACACCGAATCCGCCGGTGAGACCCGTACTATGAGCCATCGAGTGGCATTCGTGACACAACCGCGGCCGCGCCACCTGCAGCAGGTACTCATAATTCGAACCGTGAGGCTTATGGCAATTCACGCAACTCTCACGCACAGGGGCGTGCTCCCACAGGAACGGTCCGCGCTTCTCGGCGTGACACGTGTAGCAATTCTCGTTGACCGAGGCTTGGCGGAGCAGGCTTTCAGTCGCGGTGCCGTGGGGGTTATGGCAGTTCGTGCAAGTGATCTTGTTTTCCCTAATCGGCATGTGGGACGAGTACTGCATCTGCGCCCGCCTGAGCTTGTGGCACTGATAACAAACCTCGGCCTCGATCTTTTTCTTCAGTTGATGTTTGCGCGACACCGCCCTCATGATCGTGTGGCAATTGGTGCAGGCGAGCCCGCGCGATTGGTGAGTGCTACCGGCCCAGTACGTCCGCTCGCCGCGCTGGTGACAGTTGAGGCAGACGGCGTTTCTTTCGTCGACCGATCGCGGATCGTCTTTGCCGAAACCCATTATGCCGCCGACGCCGCGCCCGCCGCCGAGCCGCACGTGCTCCGAGCCCGGCCCGTGGCAGTTTTCACATTCGAACTTGCCTTGGCCCTTTGCGGTCATGCCGATCTTGCCCATCAGAGTTTTTTTAAACTCTGCGACGAGCGGCGCATGGCAGGTCATGCAAACCTTCTGGCCGACATAACGGGCTGCTACGGCCGGTCCACGAGCCCTCGCCGCCGGCGTGCTTGCAGGCGGCGCGGCGTTCGGCTGATTGCCGTTTTGAAGCCCGCGCAGGAAGTCGACAAGATTATCGGCCGCGGCCAATTTCTGCGTGCCTTCAATCGACGGCGGTTGATCGGCGCCAATCCGGCGCACGAACGAGCGCAGCGCAGCATAGGCACCGTCGCCGGACTCGCGCCGAGCGGTTTTGTTGAGGTCGTGATCGGATTTTTGGGCGTCGGTACGATTAGGCGCCGCGGCAACCGCCTGAACGTACTCGCTCAAAGCGGAAACTGAGTCTTTGCCGTTGTTCGCTTCAACGGCGTTTGCCGTCATCGCGAACAGGGCCATTGCCATGGAAAAGACAACGCCGGTCGCAACCAGTGTCGCCAATTGCCGGCGCCGTTCGGCGCAACGACTGCGTCCGCTTACGAAGGGCAACCAACGTGCATACGAAAAAGTACGCTCCGCACCTACCGACTGATGCATCCAGACCCCCGCCCCGTACGCTCGAGCACCCGACGCTATTTTCGTTGGATTATTTTGGGGCGCAAGGGAAAAAAATGCGTATTCCGCAATTTTGAGATGAGTGAGCTATAAAAGTCACATTTGATGTAGATCAAGCCAGTCAAAAAATAGTTTTGGTCGGCCGCTTTTTTTCGTCTTTTAGCTAGTGCGCTTGTTTGTCGAGGTAAATTTGCCATGTTTGACTGCGGAACATATACTAATCTAATATCGGCAAGTTCAATCTTTTACTTACCACTACTTGCGAGGCGATGCCGCAGCGGTAGCCTTTCGACGCGTTCGGCAAGGAGAGCCTCCCTGGTTCACACAGGAATTCGCGGCACGCCCAAAAAAATCCGCAGCGATGTTGTTCGAGTGACTGTCGGCACCGCGGCTGCAGTATTGGCCAGCGCAACTGTCGGGCTAATCACCCCAACTCCGGGGCAAGCGAAGGTAGAATTTGCGGCTCAGACTAGCCTGCCTTGCGGGCAATGCGACGTGAACCCGGCGGGTGACGGTAAGCTCAAATCCGTCGGTCAGAAGTTCAAGGCTGGTGGATTCAAGCTCATGAAATAGACCCGTTTATTCCGTAACATCCCGACCGGGAGGCCGATCCCGCGTAGTTCGGATTGTCAGCGCGGACGACACCAGAGGTGTCTCGGTGTCGGGCGGCCGGTAGACGCGCACGGCGCGGAGCGATAAGTCCAGTAACAAATGACCTTATGGCTGATCATTGGGCTGATGACCGCGGCGGCGATCTTCGTCGTTATCTGGCCGCTTGCCCGCCGCGATACCGCTGCAAGTTCGGGCAGTGATATTGCGGTCTATCGCGATCAGCTTGACGAGATCGAACGTGACCTGGCGGCAGGCCTCATTGGCAACACCGAGGCTGAAGCAGCGCGCGTAGAAATCTCCAGGCGCCTGCTTGCTGCCGACGCCACCGCCCAGGCGACGCCGGCGGCTTCGAACCCGGCGGCAGCCACCTGGCGCCGGAGGGCGGTTGCTCTTGTCGCACTAATCTTGCTGCCGACCGGAGCCGCCAGCCTGTATCTTCGACTTGGCGCTCCGGAATTTGCCTCAGCGACAGTTGCGGCCGACCGTAGGGGTTCGCCCAGTCAGGAGGCTTCGGTCGCAGCCATGGTGGCCAAGGTCGAGGCGCACCTCCAAAGCAACCCCAAGGATGGCCGCGGCTGGGAGGTTTTGGCACCAGTCTACATGCGGCTCGGCCGCTACACTGAATCGGTGAACGCCTGGCGCAACGTCTTGCAGCTTCTAGGCGAGAACGCTGATCGCCAAGCCAATCTCGGCGAAGCGCTGATGGCGCAAGCAAACGGCATCGTGACCTTCGACGCCAAGGCCGCGTTCGTGCGCGCGGTAACACTCGACAACACCACCGTCAGCGCCCGCTACTATCTCGGCATCGCCGCCGAACAGGACGGGCAGCGCGACAAGGCTGCGACAATCTGGCGCGATCTTATTGCCGAAGCGCCAGCCGGAGCGCATTGGGTGAGCGATGTGCGCGCCGCGCTTGCGCGAGTGGAAGGCAAGGCTGCGGCAACGCCGCCCGGCCCGTCGCCTGCGCAGATGGCGACTGCCGCAAAACAGCCGCCCGAACAACAGCCCGGAATGATCCGCGGCATGGTCGACGGTCTCGCAGCGCGCCTGAAAAAAGATGGCTCCGATCCCGACGCTTGGGCGCGGCTGGTGCGCTCTTATAAAGTGCTTGGCGAACCCGACAAAGCGGCCGCAGCCGCAGCCGACGCCCGCAAGGCGCTGGCCGGTGACCCTGCCAGGCTGCAACAGCTAGAAGCGGCGCTCAAAGCCCTCGCCGCGGACAAAACCGCGGCGTCGACGCCGGCACGCGGCCCCAACGCCGCGCAAATGGCCGTGGCCGGCAACCAAGCGCCCGCACAACAAGCCACCATGATTAACAGCATGGTTGATCGGCTGGCGGCGCGGCTCAAGACCGACGGTTCCGATTCCGACGGCTGGGCGCGGCTGGTGCGCTCCTACAAGGTGCTCGGCGAACCCGACAAAGCAGCCGCAGCAGCAGCCGACGCCCGCAAGGCCCTCGCCGGCGATGCCGGCAAACTGCAACAGTTCGAAGCTGCGCTCAAAGAAATCGACGCTGGCAAAACTGCGCCGGCTGCGCCTGCGGCCAGCTCTGCCCCTGCGAAAAAGGCGGAGGGCGATGCGCCACCGGATCATCAGCAGGGTACTGCGATCCAAAACATGGTCGGACGTCTCGCCGAGCGTCTCAAGAAGTCGGGATCCGACCCCGAAGGCTGGCTGATGCTCACGCGGTCTTATTTGACTCTCGGCGAAAAGGATAAAGCGATGGCGGCTATCAGTGACGGACGTCGCGCGCTAGCCGGTGAACCGGATAAGCTGGCCCAGTTCAACGAGGCACTTGAGCGCTTCAAGCTCGGTGAATAGCCGAAGGCACAACTCAACGCGACCAGAAAAGCCGTTGCGGGCGTACAAATCACTCTCAGGAAGCGCGCGGCTGAGACGGTCAATTGTCTTTTGCGCCCTCGAAAATCCACTCCCAAATATTGGTGCGAAGGCAATCCGGCAGCGGCTTATGCCCGAATGGCATGCGTATCTGCGGGGACGTTCGTCCATATATGAGCGCGATCAGCGAACTGCTGTCAGGTTCTTTTGGAATCACGACGGCGCCGAATTTCGTGCCCTTCATCAGTCCGGCGTAACTCGTCAGATCGACCCCGCTGGCCTTAAAGCCCTGCCCGTCCGGCGGCGTGTGGCAGGAGATGCACCATCCTGTGAAAATCGGAACAATATCTTCCCGATAACTCATCTGGCCGCGCTGCGCGCAAGCTTGCCGAACAGGCGTCAGCGTCGTCGCTCCGGCAATTAAAAGCCCGCCGACTATGATGCACACCAAGGTCAGGCCGCGTTTTCTCATGAACCACATCGCTACCGCTTCCTTTTGAAAGCCCCCGCCATATCCTCACGAGCATCGCATAATACTGACGCTATAATTGGCAATCCACAAGGCGGCCCCGAAAACTCGATTTGGAGTAGAGGGGACAAGCCGTAACCGTGGTTGTTGCAACCCGAAGCGCTCACAGGAGGTGAGCGCCCCGGAAGGCAAGCACTTGGCGGTTCGACCGGAATGGCTTTTTACATGGTACGGGCGTCACGAATAATTCCGGAAATAGCGTAGCCACCAAAGGTAGCGATCGCAACGACAAAAAGGACTTGCGCGGCGGCACGCAACCATTCTGTTAAATGCGAAGTGCCATCCGCCGCCCAGACCACGCACCCCCTCTATCATCAAACCTATTTGGTTCAAGCGAATTCATTGACCGCGGCGAGCGCGTCGCAGATCACCATCGCGATCAGGACTACTGCGGCCGACGCAAACCGACGCATACGCAACCTTTTACCCCGGACACCCAGCCGGCATCCGGTATTCTGCACCAGGCTTGGTGCGCCGCCATGCCTCGTGAGTTTATTGGGTTATGTGATATCGGATAGGGCTACTCGGCGCGCGCGGCCGCCGCATCGATTAGCTTGCGGCACTCGCTCAACTCGTGCAACGCCGCATGCAACTTACGCACATCCTCGCGCGCCAACGCTCCGCGCGGGTCTGGCCGTGCCGGGTGCGCGACCGCCGCGACGGGTTGCGACTGCGCCGGCCGGAGCATCGGCTCGCTGTTGTCGTGGATGGCGCGATCGGTCGGCTCGATGCGCGGCACCGGTGCGCTCTTGAGCGGGGGCTCTTGGCGCGATTGCGCAACATCGGGCTGGTCGCCCAGATCGCGTCCGATCAGCGAACTGAACCGGCCGCGCAAGCTGCTCTCCTCCTCGAGCAATTCGGCAGCGGAAGCCACCTCTTCGGCAAACTCCTCGACCTCGCGCGCACCATGAGGTGGTTGCGGCGCGCCTTCCTGCCAGACCACCGTCACGAATTTAGGACCCTGCTCGCGCAGGATCCGCTGCACGCCGCGGATGGTGTAGCCTTCGCCGTAGAGTAGATGGCGGATGCCGCGTAACAGATCGACGTCGTCGGGGCGGTAGTACCGCCGGCCGCCGCCGCGCTTCATCGGCTTGATGTCGCGGAAACGGGTCTCCCAAAAGCGCAGCACGTGCTGCGGCAGATCGAGATCATCCGCGACTTCACTGATGGTGCGAAATGCATCCGGCGCCTTGCTATCCAAAGCGGCCATACTCCCTATCTCGATGAACGCAGGTTACCGACGCCAACGTGTTACTAAACGCAACACTTCAAGTCGACTGGCTGAGGCCTTCGCCGCCGTTGATGCGCTGCTTGAGGATCGCCGACGGCTTGAACACCATCACTCGGCGCGGCGAAATCGGGACTTCCTTGCCAGTCTTGGGATTGCGCCCAATGCGCTGGCCTTTTTTGCGCACGACGAACGAACCGAACGAGGAAAGCTTCACGGTCTCGCCCCGTTCGAGGCAGTCCGTGATCTCCTTGAGCACCAGTTCCACAAGCGCAGCGGATTCCGTGCGTGAGAGGCCCACTTTTTGGTAGACGGCCTCACACAAGTCGGCCCGCGTCACTGTTTTTCCGGTCATCGCCTGCCCTGCCCCCGGCGAAGATATCCCGCTGAATTATCGACGATATTAGCATCGCTGGGACGGGTCAACGGGGCGTTTAAAATTTGAAGGGGTGCCAGCGGTCGTCTCGGTCTTCTCTCCGACGGCCCCGCCAGCCAAACGCCCGGCCGGGAGTACTGGCCCAGCTCACCAGCGCAACAGCGCCGAGGCCCAGGTGAAGCCCCCGCCCATGGCTTCCAGCAGGATGAGATGACCGCGCTTGATGCGCCGGTCGGCGACCGCATCGGCAAGCGCCATCGGTATCGAAGCCGCCGAGGTGTTGCCATGACGGTCGACCGTGATCACCACCTTGTCCGGGGCAATGCCAAGCTTATGGGCCGAGCCGTCGATGATCCGCTTGTTGGCTTGGTGCGGGACGAACCAGTCGATGTCGGCCGCGCTATAGCCGGTCGCCTTGAAAGCGTCCTCGATCACGTCGGTGATCATGGCCACCGCGTGCTTGAACACCTCGCGGCCTTCCATACGCAGATGGCCGACGGTCTGGGTCGAGGACGGGCCGCCGTCCACGTAGAGTTTGGCCCTGTGGCGGCCGTCCGAACGCAGATGGGTGGTCAGGATCCCGCGATCCTCAAGCTTGCCGGGCTGCTGCTGCGCCTCAAGCACCAGGGCGCCGGCGCCGTCACCGAACAAAACGCAGGTGGTGCGGTCGTTCCAGTCGAGGATGCGCGAGAAAGTCTCCGCCCCGATCACCAAGGCCCGCTTGAAGCTGCCGGCCCTCAACAGCCCGTCAGTGACGGACAAGGCATAGGTAAAGCCCGAGCACACCGCCTGCAGGTCAAAAGCCGCGCCATGCGTGATGCCGAGGCCGGCTTGCACCGTGACCGCCGTCGCTGGAAAGGTCTGGTCGGGCGTCGAGGTTGCCAGCACGATTAGGTCGATCGAGTTCGGCTCAACATGGGCACTGGCAAGCGCGGCGCGGGCGGCATTGAGCGCGAGATCGGAGGTAAATTCGCCGGCGGCGGCGATATGGCGTTCGCGGATGCCGGTACGTTGTACGATCCACTCGTCGGTGGTCTCCACCGAACGCGCAAGCTCATCATTGCTTAGGATCCGCCCCGGGAGATAACTGCCGCAGCCCAGCACCACCGAACGCGTGATGGTCACGAGCCTGCTCCGCTCGCGAGCCGCGCCGTCGCGGTCGCCCGTAGGTCGCGCGCCATCGTCTCGCCGATCTTGGCGAGCAGTTCGTAGCGCACCATGTCGTAACCGATGTCGATCGCGGAGGCGAAGCCTTCAGCGTCGGCGCTGCCATGGCTCTTGATCACGATGCCGTTGAGGCCAAGGAAGACACCGCCGTTCGACTTGCGCGGATCCATCTTGTCGCGCAGCGTGCGGAATGCCTGCCGCGCCAACAGATAACCGAGGCGGGCAGCCCACGTCCGGTTCATTGCCGCCCGCAGATATTGCCCGAGCTGGCGGGCGGTGCCCTCGGCGGTCTTGAGCGCGATATTGCCGGCAAACCCTTCGGTGACAACGACGTCGACCGTACCCTTACCAATGTCGTCGCCCTCCACGAAACCGTTATAGTCAAAATGCGGGAAATTGCCTTCACGCAGAATGCGCCCGGCTTCGCGCACTTGCTCGAGCCCTTTGACTTCCTCGACGCCGATATTAAGCAGGCCCACGGTCGGCCGCTCGACATCGAACAGTACCCGCGCCATGGCGCTGCCCATGGCAGCGAGATTGATCAGGTGCACTTCGTCGGCACCGATCGAAGCTCCGACGTCGAGCACAATCGATTCGCCTCTCACCGTCGGCCACAGCGCCGCAATCGCCGGCCGCTCGATGCCCTCGATCATCTTGAGATTGAAGCGCGCCATGGCCATGAGCGCGCCGGTATTGCCGGCCGAGACCACGGCGTCGGCTTCGCCTTTCTTGACCGCATCGATGGCCAGCCACATCGAAGACTTCCAGCGGCCGTAGCGCAGCGCCTGGCTGGGCTTGTCGTCCATGCGGATCGCCACATCGGTATGAACCACCCGTGACTTGGCCTTGAGACGCGGCAGACCCTCGATCAGGGGCTTTAGTAAAACGCGGTCGCCGAACAGCAGATATTCGATGTCGGGATGGCGGGTGAGCGATAGATCGGCGCCCGGCAAAACCACCGATGGCCCATGGTCTCCGCCCATGGCGTCAAGCGCGATACGGACGTTATCGGGCATAGATCGGCTTTGGCGGCGTGAATGGGAGCGCCGGCAACGCGGTCATCCGGCTTCGATGCTTGGCGGCGACCATAACCGCTCGGCCAAGGCAAACAAGCCGGTTTTGGCGGCGTTCCACCGCTTGGCCGCGGGTCACGACTGGCCGCCGCCGAGGCGCTTTTTCAGTGTTTCAAGGGCGGCGAAGGGGTGCTCGCCGCTATCCGCGATTTTTGGCGGCGCAAATTCGGCGCCCGGCCTGCGCGGATAAGGATCGATGCCAAGCAAGACGAATTCGGTCGCGAGCGCGCCTAGATCAACTTTGCCGCCGACCATTGGTTCCAGAGGCTCCCCCTCGCTGGCTGTCGCCCGGCGGCCACTAGGTTTGGTGGCACCGAGTCCCTCGCCGGGCGCCGCAGGCGCAAAAACAACGTCGATTGCCTCCTCAAGCCTGCTCTCGATTGGCTCCAGGGTAACCACGCAGGTCTGGCCGACTCGAGCGTGCACTTGGCCGGAAACGTGAACGCCGGCCTCTTGGCGGACGAGATCGAACACTGCTGACAGCTGCGGTAATTCCCGTACCCCCGCGAGCTTGGCCAGCGCGGCGCGAACGGCGGCCGGCGCCTCGACCTCCATATGCCGGCCGGTGTCCGGTATATCCTCCACCGCCACCGGCACATTCCAGGGGCTGTCGATTTTTTCCATTTAATTCAGGTTCTTAGTCAACGTCTGCGTGGACTACCGCCGGGTCCGGAAAGCGCAAGCGGCCGGCTGCAATGCAGGCGGACTCCTGCGCCTTAAGATCACGTACCGCCTCCCGCATATAGGCCGCAAGGCGGACCGCAGCCGGAGATGCCGCTGCTCCATAGATATTCCGCGTCAGAGCCTCCACCAGGGCCCGGTCGTCGGCCGCCGCCAGCGCCGCCCCATAGGCTTGCGCGCGACCATAAAAGGCCTCGCCGACGCGGCGCATTTCTTTCGGCACCGCCAGGTCGCCAACGCCGATTTCGCGGAGGTTGCTATCCATATCTTGACAAAAATGATCGAAAACGCCCTGCCCCAAGCCGCGCAGGTAAGGATCTTGCCCGAACCGGTCCAGTAGCACGGCCAAATGCAGCACGATCAGCTCGAAACGGCCGTTGAGCATCTCCAGCACGGCGTAATCGCGGTAAAAGCCGGGCATTCGCGCCTGCGCCACGATCGTGCCATACAGGCCGGAAATGGTGCCGCTCCGCCTGGAGCGGCCAAAAAGGGGAAAATTCATCGCGTTGGTTCAGCGCTGACCGGGGCTCGCCGCCGGTTAAGTCAAGCCTAGCGCCGGTGCAAGATCGAAATAATGAGCGCGCCGCATTTGCACACCAAGACCGCGCATCTTCTTGCCAGGCGGTTCCGGCTGACACCGGCGCTTGTGCTTGCCTGCAGCTTGGCGCTCCCCGGCTGCGGCGCCTTCACCGAGACCTTCCAACGCGGCTACGTGCTGCAGGAAGGCGCACTCGAACAAATTCCGATCGGCGCTTCCCAGGAGCAAGTGCTGATCGTGCTCGGCACGCCCTCAACCGTGGCCACCGTGAACGGCGAGGTGTTCTATTACATCTCGCAACAAGCTCAGCGTTCGGCAGCGTTCATGCCGCAAGAGGTCGTTGATCAGCGCGTTGTTGCAGTCTATTTCGACAAGGACCGCCGGGTTCGGCGGCTGGCAAATTACGGCCTCAAGGACGGCAAGGTTTTTGACTTTGTATCGAACACGACGCCGACCGGCGGTCATGAACTGCAATATTTGCATGGCGTTTTCAAGGCCCTGAATCCATTCGCCGGTTAAGCGGCACCGGTCGCGCAACGGCCAGCGCTCGAAAGACAAAAGAAAAAGGGGCTCGCGCGCGGCGAGCTCTTTTCGCTTGATTGATCTGCGCTTGCTAGTGCGCCAGCACCGCCAGCAGCAAGAGCGCCACGATGTTGGTGATCTTGATCATCGGGTTCACGGCGGGACCGGCGGTGTCCTTGTAAGGGTCGCCGACCGTGTCGCCGGTCACCGCGGCTTTGTGGGCTTCCGAGCCCTTGCCGCCGTAGTGGCCGTCCTCGATGTATTTCTTAGCGTTGTCCCAGGCACCACCGCCGGAGGTCATCGAGATGGCAACAAAAAGGCCAGTGACGATGACACCGAGCAGCATGGCGCCGACCGCCGAAAACGCCGCCGACTTTCCGGCCGGACCGCCGCCCGCGATCAGGTAGATCACGAAGTAGACCACGATCGGCGAGAGCACCGGCAACAGCGAGGGCACGATCATCTCCTTGATCGCGGCCTTGGTGAGCATATCGACTGCGCGGCCGTAGTCGGGCTTGTCCTTGTGCTTCATGATGCCGGGCTTCTCGCGGAACTGGCGGCGCACTTCCTCGACGATAGCGCCGGCCGCACGGCCGACCGCGGTCATGCCCATGGCACCGAACAGATAGGGCAACAACCCACCGAACAAGAGACCAACCACGACGTAAGGGTTGGTCAAAGCGAAGTCGAGATGAATACCCTGGAAGTAGGGATGCGTGGCCGCACTCTTGGTGAAGAACTGCAGATCCTGGTTATAGGCCGCAAACAGCACCAGCGCGCCGAGACCGGCGGAGCCGATGGCATAGCCCTTGGTGATCGCCTTAGTGGTGTTGCCCACAGCGTCGAGCGCATCGGTGAACTTGCGTACGTTTTTCGGCAGCCCGGCCATCTCGGCAATGCCGCCGGCATTATCGGTGACGGGGCCGAACGCATCGAGCGCCACCACCATACCGGCGAGCGCCAGCATCGCGGAAACCGCGATGGCGATGCCGAACAGTCCGGCTTGCCCATATGACACCAGAATACCGGCAATGATCGTAAGCGCCGGCAAAGCAGTTGATTCCAGCGAGATCGCCAACCCCTGGATTACGTTGGTGCCGTGGCCGGTAACCGACGCTGCGGCGATCGACTTCACCGGGCGGAAATTCGTGCCGGTGTAGTATTCGGTGATCCAGATGATGAGCCCAGTTACTGCTAGGCCTACAATGGCGCAAATGAACAGGTTCATGCCGGAATAGCCGACGGTCGTGATCGGCCCGAAACCGATAAGCGTGTAGGTAACGGCGCCGATGCCGACCAGCGAGAGCAGCGCGGTAGCGATGAATCCGCGATAGAGCGCACCCATAATCGATTGGTTAGCGGGAAGCCGCACAAAAAAGGTGCCGATGATCGAGGTAATGACGCAGGCGCCACCGATGGCGAGCGGGTAGATCATCATGGTGAGCAGCATGGGTGTCGAGGCGAAGAAGATCGAGGCCAGCACCATGGTGGCGACGATGGTTACCGCATAGGTCTCGAACAGGTCGGCGGCCATGCCGGCGCAATCGCCGACATTATCGCCGACATTGTCAGCGATGGTGGCCGGGTTACGCGGATCGTCTTCCGGAATACCGGCTTCCACTTTGCCGACCAGATCGCCGCCGACGTCGGCGCCCTTGGTGAAGATGCCGCCGCCGAGACGGGCGAATATCGAAATCAGCGAAGCGCCGAAGCCGAGCGCGACGATAGCGTCGATCACCGTACGGTCGTTCGGCGCCATATGCAGCGTGCCGGTGAGGAAGCCGAAATAGAGCGTGACGCCGAGCAACGCGAGGCCGGCGACCAAGAGGCCAGTGATGGCGCCGGACTTGAAGGCGAGTTCGAGTCCGCCGGCGAGCGACTTGGTGGCGGCTTGCGCTACACGCACATTGGCGCGCACCGAGACGTTCATGCCGATGAAGCCCGTGGTTCCGGAGAGCACCGCGCCGACCGCGAAACCAACCGCGACCAGCCAGCCGAGGGTAAGGCCGATGATGATGAAGATGACGGCGCCGACGATGCCGATGGTCGTATATTGGCGCTTTAGATAGGCCTGCGCGCCTTCGCGCACGGCAGCGGAAATTTCCTGCATTTTGGGGCTGCCAGGATCGGCGCGCAGCACCGAGCCGGTCGCCCAGATGCCATAGAGGATCGCGAGCACGCCACAGCCGACGATCATCCACAATGTAGTCATGGTGGCCTCAACCTCATTTTTGGAACGGAGCTTGGCGGGAGATAACGCCCCCTGCCCGGCGCCAGGGACGTCGAGGATGGCCGCTGTTTGGGCGCTTCACCCCGACTGGAAAGCGCGCGGACATTGCCAAAAACGGCAAGCCGACGCAACGCCGGAAAAAGCCTGGTTTTCGAGGGTTTCCGACTTGCCCGGCCGGTCAGACCGGATTCACCCGGTTGCGCCCGGCAAGCCACGCAAGCAGTGCGCCCGCAACCAAGATGGTCGGGAAGATCACCTCGTTGATCGTCTGCCAGCCGAAATAGGCGAGCAGCTGGCCGGACGAGAACGAACTCACCGCCATGCCGCCGAAAATCAAGAAATCGTTGAAGGCCTGCACCTTGGTGCGTTCCTCCGGGCGATGGCATTGCGTGACCATGGTGGTTGCGCCGATGAAGGCGAAATTCCAGCCGACGCCGAGCAGCACCAACGCTATCCAGAAATGCGCGACACTCAAGCCGGTGATGGCGACCACCGCACAAAGCGCGATCATGGCGAGACCGATGCCGGTGATGCGCTCAATGCAGAAACGCGCGATCAACGTGCCGGTTACGAAACTCGGCGCATACATGCCGAGCACATGCCACTGGATCCCGAGCGTGGCGTCGGTGACGGAATGGCCGCAGCCGACCATGGCGAGCGGCGCCGCCGTCATCACCAGGGTCATCATCGAATAGCTTGCCACCCCACATGCAACGGCAACGACGAAACGCGGCGCGCCAACGATCTCGCGCAGCGGGCGGCCGCTGGCGGTTCGTGTGCTGGCGAGTGGTGGCGTCTTCACGAAAATCAGCGCCGCAATGGCGGCCAAAGCCAGCCCTGCCTGGCCGAGGTAGCTGGCGGCGAAGAGATAAGGGGGCAGCAGATTCTCAGTGAAGATGGCGAGCTGCGGCCCGAGCAGCGCGGCAAATACGCCGCCGGCCAGCACCCAGGACACCGCCTTCGGCCGAAAGGCGTCGCTCGCGGTGTCGGTGGCTGTGAAGCGGTAGGCTTGCTGCGAGGAACCATAAAGCCCGCCGCAGAAGCAGCCAAACATTAGCAGCGGGAAATGACCGCTCATCACAGCGCCGTAGGAAATCAACCCGGACGCCACGCCGAACATCGCTCCGACTTGCAGCGCAAACCGACGGCCGAAACGGCGCGCAAACACCCCAATAGGAAGCGTGCCGAGCCATATGCCGAGCACAAAGCAGGTGATCGGCAGGGTCGCTAGGCTCTTGTCGGGCGCGATTGTCGCGCCGACGATGCTGGCGGTCGAGAAGATGATGACATTGCTGGCGCCGCCGAACGCCTGGCCGACCGCCAACACCGTGGCGTTGCGGCGCGCCAAGCGATCGTCGATCAAGACGTGCTCAAAAGGTTCGGCGACGGCCGACATGAGTTCTCTTTCCTGGAAGGCTCGCCCTTTTAACGGCGCCGGCCTCGAATCGCTACACCGCCAGCGCAGGGCAGCATTGAGCGGGGCAAACCCCCGCCGCTTCAGCGTTTGGAACTCTTGGCGGCGGGCCGTTTAGCGGATGGGGGCGTTGCCGCGGCGTCGAAATCGATGGCCCCCGGATGGCGGATGGTCGCCTTACGTGCCTCGGCCGGCGAACGGGCGCCGATTTGACCGAGGGAAGCGCGCAGTTCGTCTATATAGAGGTCGATGAGTTGCGCCGGCCCCTCATCGCCGAGAGCGGCCACGGCCCAAAGGAACGATTTTCCGGCGAGAGCGGCATCGGCGCCGAGCGCCAGCGCCCGCATCACGTCCTGACCGCTGCGCACGCCGCTGTCGAGCAGGACGGTGGCCTTCTTGCCGACCGCCGAGACGATTGCCGGCAGGCAATCGATCGATGGCGACAGCGCCTCGATCTGCCGCCCGCCGTGGTTCGACACCCAGATGCCATCGATGCCGAGCGCAACCGCCTTCTCGGCGTCGCCCGGGTGCAGCACCCCCTTCACCGCCATTTTGCCCTTCCACTTGTCGCGGTAGCGCTTGACCTCTTCCCAGGTAAAGGCGCCGCCCATATTAGCGCGTGCGAAGCGGATGACTTCGTTGGTGCCGGCACGCGCGCCGGCGTATTCGCTGACAGTCGCGAAGCGCGGATAGCCGTGGCGCAGAAGCGCCCACAGCCATTTTGGCCGCACCATCATCTCATAGATCATGCGCGCGTTCGGATGGAACTCGCCGGCGAGCCCGGCGTAAGTCTCGCGCGAGCGCGTGGTGCGCACCGGCACATCAAGCGTGAGCGCCAGCACCTTGGCGTCGACGGCAGCAGCGCGCCGCACCAGGTCGAAACCGATTTTGTGATCGTCGCGCCAGAACCTGTAGAGCTGAAGCCAGAACACGTCGGGGGCGGCAGCGGCGGCCTGCTCGATGGTGGCGCCGCCGGCAACGCTCAAGGTATAGGGAACGCGCGCGCGCTGTGCTGCCTTCGCCATCAGCAAATCGGCGCCCGGCCATACCAGCGAGGGCCCGCCCATGGGGGCAATGCCGATCGGCGCGTTGTAGCGGCTGCCTAACAGTTCGACCTCGACCGGCGGCGGCGAAATCACACGGCCATAGCGCGGCGCGACCTCGATGGCGTCGAAGGCCGCCCAGTTGTGCGCAATGCCGACGTCGTTGCCGGCGCCGGTATCACCATATTCGAACGCGAAGCGCGGCACGTTACGCGGCGCCTTGCGGCGCAGCCAGGCGCTGGTCGGATAAAGCTTGTGCCATTTCGCGAAATTCGGATGCGGCTCATAGGCCGTCAGCGCCGCTTTCTTGGCCGTCATGTCGTGCATTGTGGCGTCCTGCTCCGGCTCTCTCTCTTACACCTGTCTTAGGCGTTTCAGAAGTGGCTGAAGGCGGCGCGCTTGAAAGTCAGCGCCTCGCCATCGGCTGTCAAAAAGCGGGCGCCCTCGCCTGCCACGACCTCGCCGATCTCGCTGACCGGCACCTTGGCGGCAAGCACTGCGGCGCGGAAGCTGCCCGCCTTGGCCGGCGGAACCGTGCAGACGATCTCGTAATCGTCGCCGCCCGTCAGCGCGATCTCGCGCATTTCCGGATCGGCGGCGAGCACCACCTTGGCGGCGTCCGAGAGCGGGATGCGCTCAACCGCAATATTGGCGCCGACCTGCGAGGTGCGACAGAGCTTGGCGAAATCGCCGGCCAGGCCATCGGACACGTCCATCGAGGCGGATGCATGCTTGCGCACCGCGTCAGACAAAGCGTTGCGCGGCTGCGGCAACAGATAGCGCGCGATGAGATGCTGGCGCTGCGCCTCGCTTAGTTTCCAATCCTTGCCCTTGCGCACGGCAAGCCCGAGTGCGGCGTCGCCAATGGTGCCACTGACGAATACACGGTCGCCCGGCTTGGCGCCCGTACGGCGCACCATGGTGCCTTGCGGAACGCTGCCGAACATGGCGATGGAAACCGTGATTGGGCCGGGTGTGCGGTCGGTGTCGCCACCAAACAGCGGGCAGCCGTAAAGCACGGCGTCGCTACGCAGGCCTTCCGCAAAATTCGTCAGCCAGCGATCGTCAAGACCGGTCGGCAGCGCGAGCGACAGCAAGAAACCGAGCGGGAGTGCACCCTTGGCGGCAAGATCCGACAGGTTCACGCGCAGCGCCTTGCACGCGACCGTATGGGCGGCGTCCTCGGCGAAGAAATGCACCCCGCCGATAATGGCGTCGGTCTTGAGCACCAGGTCGCATCCCGGCGGCGGGGTGATGAACGCGGCATCGTCCGTGAGGCCGAGCGCGCCAGGATGGATCGCGATCGGCTGGAAGAAGCGCGCGATCAGTTTGTCTTCGACCGAGATGTCGTCGTGCTTGGCCATGGCGTCACCCGGCAAATTCGGCGGCGCGCAGCTTACGCGCCAACTGGTCGAGCACGGCATTGACCATGCCGGTCTCGTCGCGCTCGACGAAGGCGGCGGCGATGTCGGCATATTCCGACACCACCACGCGCGCCGGTACGTCGCGGCGGTGGTCAAGCTCGTAGGCGCCGGCGCGCAGTACCGCGCGCAAGACCGCCTCGATGCGCTTGAGCGGCCAGCGCTCGGCCAGCGAATCATCGATCAACGGATCGAGCTCACGTTGTTCGCGCACCACGCCGGTGACGATGTCGCGGAAGAAGGCGGCCTCAGCCGGCAGATATTGCGCGCCTTCGACTTCGCGGCCGATCCAATGGCTTTCGAACTCGGCCAGAATTTCGTTGAGGCCGGTGCCGGCGAGATCCATCTGGTAGAGCGCCTGCACCGCGGCAAGCCGCGCAGCGCCGCGCTTGTTGGCCTTGCGCGCGTCCTTGTCGCTGACTTGCGCGTTGCGGGCCATCAACGTCCCTTCAGGTCGCGTTGAAGCCGCGCCATGGCAAGCGCCGCACGCGCGGCATCGGCGCCTTTGTTGCTTTTATTCGCGCCGGTACGGGCGCGGGCCTGGGCTTCGTTCTCGACCGTGAGAATTCCATTGCCGATGGCGAGCTTTTTGCCGACGGCGAGTGCCATCAATCCGCGCGCGGATTCGTTCGACACGATTTCGAAGTGGTGAGTCTCGCCGCGGATGACGCAGCCGAGCGCAACCACGCCGTCGTAATGCCGCCGCCGGCTGCGCGCGGCCTCGACGGCAAAAGCGATTGCCGGCGGGATCTCGAGCGAGCCCGGCACCGAGACGCTGTCGTATTCTACGCCGGCCTCGTCGAGCACGCCGCGCGCGCCGCGCAAGAGCCCGTCGGAAATGTCATCGTAGAATCTCGCTTCCACGATCAGCATGCGCAAGACGTCGCGCTTGGCGTTGTCACGCCCGGCCTTTGCGCGTTTCTTGGCCATAGCCGAAGTCCTTCGGTTCAGCGGCGTGGTAGCAAGCGGGTGGCACACTCACAAGGCCTTCAGATTTAGGCCTCAATCTTGCCGCACCGCGATCAACCGCGCGGCATAGCGGGCCATGGTGTCGACCTCGAGGTTGACGTCATCGTCCTTGCCCAAAGCGCCGAGCGTGGTGACCTGCAAGGTATGTGGAATGATCAGCACCGAGAAAGTGTCGCCTTCGACCGCGTTGACGGTGAGCGCGACGCCATCAAGTGCGATCGAGCCCTTCGCCGCGATGAAGCGCGAAAGCTGCTCCGGGGCGCGCAGCACCAGGCGGGCCATATCGGTCATGTCTTCACGCGCCGCCACGGTCGCGAGACCATCGATGTGCCCAGCCACCAGATGGCCCCCCAGTTCATCGCCATGCTTCAATGGCCGCTCGAGGTTGACGCGCGTGCCGTGCCGCCAGCGGCCAACGGTGGTCAGTGCCAAGGTCTCCGCCGCCGCATCGACCGCAAACCAGCTGCGGCCATCGTCCTCGCCCGCGCCGACGATCGTCATGCAGACGCCGGAGCAGGCGATGGAGGCGCCCTCGCTCAACTCGGCGCGTGGATAGCCGCAATAGATGACGATGCGGTGCAGATTGTCGGCGCGCGGCTTTACCGAACGCACTTCGCCCATGTCGGTGACGATGCCGGTGAACATGTCAGGCCCGCTCGAAAATTTCGAGGGTGTCGGCGCCAATCTGCTCGCTGTTGCGAACGTGCAAGCGGCTGGTGAGTAGGTCGAGCGGCATGCCTTCGAGCGGTGCAATGCCGTCGTCGCCAATCAGCTTCTCGGAATAGAACAACGCGGCCTCGTCCACCAGGTCGGCGGCGACGAAGCTGGCGGCCAGCGTCGGGCCGCCCTCCACCATCAGGCGGGTGATGCCCTCGCCGGCGAGCGTCTTGAACACGGCGGCAAGATCAAGCCGTCCGTTCTTGTCGGTCACGCGGAATACCTTGCAGCCCTTCTGTTGCAGGATTTCCCCGGCGACCTTTGACGCCTTGCGCGCGCCGATGACCCAGGTCGGCGTCTCGCGCGCCGCCGCCACCACTGCAGTTGCCAGCGGCACGCGCAATTGCGCATCGAGCACCACGCGCACCGGCGAGCGTGCTTCCATGCCAGGCAGGCGGCAGGTGAGCTGCGGATTGTCAGACAGCACGGTGCCGATGCCGACCATGATGGCATCGCTCATCGCCCGCACCCGGAACGCGCGCTGACGCGCGGCCTCCCCGGTGATCGCCGCCGGCTTGCGGCCGGCGAGCCCCACCTTGCCATCGGCGGAGAGCGCCAGCTTGAGCAGCACGTACGGGCGGTTTTGCGTGACGCGCGCGATGTGGCCGGCGTGGACGCGGCGCGCCTCCTCGGCGCCAAGACCGATATCGACCGCAATGCCTTTGGCTCGCAGCTGCTCGTGCCCCTGCCCGGCCACTTCCGGATTGGGATCCTCCAGCGCCGAGACCACCCGCGCGATGCCGGCCTTGATAATGGCGTCGGCGCAAGGCGGCGATTTGCCCTGATGCGAGCACGGCTCCAGCGTCACATACATCGTCGCACCTTGTGCTGCCTTCTTGGCGCGGCGCAGCGCTTCGACCTCGGCATGCGGGCGGCCGCCGCTTTGCGTCCAACCGCGGGCGAGGATGATGCCATCCTTCACGATCACTGCGCCCACCGCCGGATTCGGCCAAACATTGCCGAGCCCGCGCCGACTGAGCGCCAGCGCGAGCGCCATGAAGCGCGCGTCATCCACAGCCGTCGCGGGGACCGCTTGCGCGTCTTGCAGGCTCATTTGCGCGAAGGCGCCGCGGGCTGCCTCTCCTCGCCCGACAATTCGTCGAGCGCAGCGCGGAAATCTTTAGCCTCACGGAAATTACGGTAGACCGAGGCGAAGCGCACATAGGCGACATCATCGAGCTCGCGCAGATACTCCATTACCAGCTCACCGATAGTCTCCGAAGTGACCTCGTTTTCGCCTTGGCTTTCCAATTCGCGCACGATCTTGGAGACCATCTGTTCGATACGCTCGGGATCGACCGAGCGCTTGCGCAGCGCGATTTGCACCGAACGCATCAGCTTGTCGCGATCGAACGGCACGCGGCGGCCGTTGCGCTTGATGACGGTCAGCTCGCGCAATTGCACGCGTTCGAAGGTGGTGAAACGGAAATTGCAAGTCAGGCACACGCGCCGGCGGCGGATCACGGCTGAATCCTCGGTCGGCCGCGAATCCTTCACCTGGGTGTCGAGGCTTCCGCAACTCGGGCAACGCATTGGACCCCCCTCGCCGCTTTAGTTTTGATAAATAGGAAAGCGTGAAATCAATGTTTTGACCTTCTCGCGCACCGCGCCTTCGGTGAGCGAGTCCTCATCGGTGTGTTTCTGGGACAGCACGTCGAGCACTTCCACGATCATCTCGCCGACTTGCCGGAACTCGGCAATGCCGAAGCCGCGCGTAGTGCAGGCCGGCGTACCGAGTCGAATGCCGGAGGTGATGGTGGGCTTTTCCGGGTCGAACGGGATGCCGTTCTTGTTGCAGGTGATATAGGCGCGACCCAAGGCTGTTTCTGTCACCTTGCCGGTCAGCTTTTTCGGCCGCAGGTCGACCAGCATCAGATGCGTGTCGGTGCCGCCGGAGACGATATCGAGCCCGTGCGACTTCAGGTGCTCGGCCAGTGCCTTGGCGTTCTCCACCACGTTGCACGCATAGGCGCGGAAGCTCGGCCGCAGCGCCTCGCCGAAGGCCACCGCCTTGGCGGCAATCACGTGCATCAGCGGGCCGCCCTGCATGCCGGGAAACACCGCCGAGTTGAGCTTCTTGGCGATCGCTTCGTCGTCGGACAGGATCACGCCACCACGCGGACCGCGCAGTGTCTTGTGCGTGGTGGTCGTCACGACGTGCGCGTGCGGGAATGGCGACGGATGCGCACCGCCCGCAACCAGCCCCGCGAAATGCGCCATATCCACCATCAACAGTGCGCCGACCTCGTCGCAGATTTCGCGGAAGGCGCGGAAGTCGATGATGCGCGGATAGGCAGAGCCGCCGGCGATGATCAGTTTCGGCTTATGCTCGCGCGCCAGCCGCGCGACCTGCTCCATGTCGATGCGCTGATTGTCGCGGCGCACGTCGTAGGGCACCGGCTTAAACCACTTGCCGGAAATATTGACCGGCGAGCCGTGCGAGAGATGCCCGCCGGCGGCGAGATTGAGGCCCATGAAGGTGTCGCCCGGCTGCATCAGCGCGAAGAACACTTCGGCGTTGGCGGAGGCGCCGGAATGCGGCTGCACATTAGCGAACTTGCAGCCGAACAATCTGGTGACGCGCTCGATCGCCAGGGTCTCGGCCACGTCGACGAACTGGCAGCCACCGTAATAACGTTTGCCGGGCAAGCCTTCGGCATATTTGTTGGTGAGAACTGAGCCTTGCGCTTCCAAGACCGCGCGCGAGACGATGTTCTCCGACGCGATCAGTTCTATCTCGTCGCGCTGGCGGCCGAGCTCAAGCCGGATCGCCTCGGCGATCTCGGGATCGGTCTCGGCGAGCGGCGCAGTAAACAGGGATTCCGCATCGCTTAAAGGTTTGGGGCTCGACGTAGCCATTACGATCTCCTGGGCGCCGGAAATCGAGGGCGGCGCCGACCAAAAAGCAAGGTCCGGGATTGCCACCGCAAATAGCATATCGGGCGGAAACCGCCAAGCATTGGCATGTGGACGGTATCGCAGGCGCAATATCTAGGGCTCGATTGCAGGCGCCGAAATGCCTGTCCAAAAACAAAACCCCGGCCGCGAGCGGCCGGGGCAAGTTACTTCCCACCAGTATGCGCGTTATAGGCGGTAAAGAATCTGATCGGTCCAGAATCGCTCGAGCCGGTGCAGCGACTTGTTGAGCGTGGAGAACTCGTCGGCGTTTATTCCGCCGACCTGTTCGACCGTGCGCACGTGCTTTTGGTAGAGCGCCTCGACGATATCACGCACCTCGCGGCCCTTCTCGGTCAGCTTGATGCGCACCGAACGGCGGTCGACGCGCGAGCGCTGATGGTCGAGGAAGCTCATCTCTACCAGCTTCTTCAAGTTGTACGAGACGTTGGAGCCGAGATAGTAGCCGCGCGTGCGCAACTCGCCGGCGGTGAGTTCCTTGTCCCCGATATTGTAGAGCAGCAGCGCCTGCACCGAATTTATATCCGCCCGTCCGCGGCGATCGAATTCGTCCTTGATCACGTCGAGCAGCCGACGATGCAGCCGTTCGACCAGGGTCAAGGCCTCCAGATAGAGTGGCCGGATGTGATCAAAGCGTGCCTCGCGTTCGGCAGGCTCGACCGTTTTCGCAACGGCTTTCATGTTCAACGCCCCTTGCGTTTTTATACGTCTTCACCGGCAACGAGGCCCTGTCTTCCCCGCCCCGGATGACGCAACCTATAAGGGGCACTCTAAAATCGGCTTAAATAACACTCTCAATATTAGGTTTATTTGCAACAGTGAACGCTTCACTGCGTGCGCAATTGTAGCGACCGGCGTTACCGATCGTTCACCACGCTTTGCCGGAAATCCTTGGCGCGTCCCGGAATGACGCAGCGGAGCCGCGTCTTCATCCGCGAATGAAACGGATGATGCCGGAAAAATCGCGGCCTGCCTCGCCGCTCTCGACATAGCGTGAATAAATCCTGGCGGCGGCGGCGCCGAGCTCGGTCTTGGCGCCACTGGCCTTGGCCGCCGCCTGCGACAGGTTCAAATCTTTAAGCATCATGGCGGCGGTGAAGCCTGCCTGGTAATCGCGGTTGGCGGGCGAGGCCGGCACCGGCCCCGGCACAGGGCAATAGCTGGTCAGCGACCAGCACTGGCCCGACGACTTCGAGGAAATGTCGAATAGCTTCTGGTGGTCGAGGCCAAGCTGCTCGGCGAGCACAAAAGCTTCCGAAACCGCGATCATCGAAACGCCGAGGATCATGTTGTTGCAGATCTTGGCAGCCTGGCCGTTGCCGGGCCCGCCGGCGTGCACGATGGTCTTGCCCATCTTCTGCAAAATCGATTCCGCGCGCGTAAAGGCTTGCGCTGAGCCACCGACCATGAAGGTCAACGTCGCCACCGTGGCGCCGGTGACGCCGCCGGAGACTGGCGCATCGAGCATCATGAGGCCCTTCTTCTCAGCTTCGGCGGCGACCGCGCGCGCGCTTTCCACGTCAATGGTCGAGCAATCGATCAGTAGTGTACCGACATTGGCGTCCTCGATGATGCCGCCGGCGCCGAGATAGACCTCCCGCACCTCCTTGCCCGAGGGGAGCATGGTGATGACGACATCGGCACGGGAAGCCGCAACCTTGGTGGTCTCGACGCTTGTACCGCCCGCGGCTTTGAGCCTGGCGACCGCGGCCGGATTGACGTCGACGCCCTCGACCTGATAGCCGGCCTTGATCAGGTTCTGCGCCATCGGCAAACCCATATTTCCGAGTCCGATGAAACCTATGCGGGCCATCCCGTCCTCCCCTTCTTTTGTTTGCGCATGATCTTGTCCGAAAACCGGTACCCACTTTTCGGGATCATCCGCGTATTCTCTTCATCCCTGCGGATGTTCCCGCGCCGACTTCAAGGCCAGCAACAGATAAATTACGAGAAGTGCGCCTTCCACCACGCCGGTCAAAAGTCCGACGCCGAACACTTGCGGGAAGAAAATTTCCACCGCCAGCATGGAGGCAATCGACATCAGCCACATCACCGCGCCCCAGGCGGCCGCCAACCATAAACCCACCGCGGCGACCAGGTCGATCACCGCGAAGAACACCGTGGCGACCTGCCAGGCGACGGGCTGATATGCGAACAGCTCGCCTTTGCCGACGCCGATGCCGCACACCTCCGACCAATGATAGAGTCCCTTGAGCATCGACACGCCGGCCATGATGCGCAGGAAAACCACCAGCCGCCAGGTCCAGCGCCCGATCTCCGGCTCCGCCGCCTGCTCGTGCACTGGCTCGAGATTGTGAACGTCATCGTTGTAGATCGGCTCGCTCATGGCAATGCCAGCTCACCCGCACCCAGCGGGGCGAAATGGCGTTCGACCTCCGCGTCGCTCACCTCGCGAAGCGTCGCCGGCTGCCAGCGCGGATTGTTGTCCTTGTCGACGATCACGGCGCGTACACCCTCGAAAAAATCGTGGTCATGGATGAGGCGCGACACTATGCGGAATTCGCCGCGCATGCATGTCTCGAAATCCCAATTCTTGCCGCGGCGCACCTGCGCCAGCGCGATCTTCAGGCTGAGCGGCGATTTCGTCCGCATGGTGGCTGCGGCTTTTGCCGCCCATTCGGCATTGGCGCCGCCGGTCGCGGCTTCGCGGTCGAGCGCGGCAAGAATATCTTCGACGCGGGAACCGGCAAACAGCCGGTCGATGGTCGCACGGCGCGCCAGGACTGGCCCCTCGCCCGCGGGCTCGGCAAAGGCTGCCAGCACCGCGTCGACGGATACCGTGCCGGAAAGTCCGTCAAGCAATGCGCCAAAGCGCGCGGAGGGAATATGGTGTGTAGCAAGCCCGGCGCCACAGCCGTCAGCCGCATTAAAGCGTTCGCCTGTCAAAGCGCAATAAGTACCGAGCTCGCCCGGAAGGCGTGGTAGGAACCAGGTAGCGCCCACATCAGGGAAAAATCCAATGCCCACTTCCGGCATGGCGAATTGGAAGCGGTCGCCGGCCACGCGATGCGAGCCGTGTACCGAGACGCCGACACCGCCGCCCATCACCATGCCGTTGATCAGCGCCACATATGGCTTGCGGTAGTTTTTGATCGCCGCGTTGAGCGGATATTCGTCGCGCCAGAATTGCAGGGCCTCGTCGTGCTGTCCCGCCTGTCCGAGATCGTAGAGCGCGCGGATGTCGCCGCCGACGGAAAAGGCACGCTCGCCGGCGGCGGCGATGACAACCCGGGTGATGGCGGGAACGTCGGCCCAAACCTCGAGCTGCGCGCGCAAGGCTCGCACCATGGCATGGGTGACGGCGTTGAGCGCCTGCGGCCGGTTAAGGGTGATCAAGCCCGCCGCCCCGCGTCGCTCGAACAGGATTTCGGCTTGCACGTCCATCAATTACCCAGCATGGCGCGGCCAACGATCACGCGCATGATCTCGTTGGTGCCTTCCAAGATCTGATGCACGCGCACGTCGCGCAACACGCGCTCGATCGGATGATCGCGCAGATAGCCATAGCCGCCGTGCAACTGAAGACAGCCATTGACCACGTCGAAGCCGGTATCGGTAGCGCGCAGCTTGGCTTGCGCCGCAAGCCGTGTGGCAGCTGGCTCGCCCTCGCCTACTGCCACCGCCGCGCGGTGCAACAGAAGGCGCGCGGCTTCCAACTCGGTGGCATAGTCGGCCACGCGAAATTGCAGAGCCTGGAAATCGGCGAGCCTTGAGCCGAACTGCTTGCGCTCCTTCATATACTCGACGGTGCGGTCGAGGCAAAACTGGGCACCGCCGATCGAACAGGCGCCGATGTTGAGCCTGCCGCCATCGAGCCCGGCCATGGCGATCTTGAAGCCCTGCCCTTCGCTGCCAATGAGATTCGCCGCCGGCACGCGGCAGTTCTCGAACATGACCATGGCAGTCGGCTGCGTCTTCCAGCCGAGTTTTTTTTCGTGCGCCCCATAGGAAAGCCCACGTGTGCCCTTCTCCACCACGATGCAGGAAATGCCGCGCGGGCCGGCATCACCGGTGCGCGCCATCACGACGTAAATATCGGAAATGCCGCCGCCGGAAATGAAGGCCTTGGCGCCGTCGAGTACGTAGGCGTCGCCGTCGCGGCGCGCGCGGGTCGTAAGGCTGGCGGCGTCCGAGCCCGATCCGGGCTCAGTCAGGCAATAGCTGGCGAAGTGCGCCATGGTGCAGAGCTTGGGCAAAAATTTCTTGCGCTGCTCGTTGCCGCCGAAGGCGTCGATCATCCAGGCCGCCATGTTGTGGATCGAGATATAGGCGGCGGTCGAGGTGCAACCTTGCGCCAGCTCCTCGAAGATCAGCGCGGCGTCAAGTCGGCTAAGTGCCGAGCCGCCAACGTCATCCTTCACGTAGATACCACCGAAGCCGAGCGCCGCAGCCTTGCGCAGAGCCTCGACCGGGAACACCTCACTCTCGTCCCAGTCGCGTGCGTGCGGCATCATCTCTTCGCGCGCGAACGCCCGCGCGGTTGCCTGAAATGCGCGTTGCTCTTCGGTAAGGGTAAAGTCCATGCTTTGAAGCCCGGCCGCTGCGCCTGAAACCTTCCCGGGATGGTCTAGCGGGTCAAGCCCACCTGTCGGGTGGGTGGCACGCGCGCCGCGGACCGGCTAAAAAGAGGCCCCTGGAGGCCCCCATGGCAATCAAATTCGGCCGCCCGATCGAAGCCCAGCTGGCGCCGGTCGAGAACGAGGCGGCGGGCGAAGACCGGCTCGACCTGATCGTGCGCATGCGCCGCAACCGGCGTTCCGACTGGGTTCGGCGCATGGTGCGCGAGCACGTGTTCACTACCGACGACCTGATCTGGCCGCTGTTTATCATGGACGGACAGAACGCGCGGCAACCTGTGCCCTCCATGCCAGGCGTCGAACGTTTGTCGGTCGATCAGGTGGTGCGCGAAGCGGCTCGCGCAGCCTCGCTCACTATTCCCTGCCTCGCGCTGTTCCCTTACACCGATCCGGCTTTGCGCGACGAACAAGGGAGCGAGGCGCTCAACCCGGAAAATCTGGTCTGCCGCGCCATCCGCGCCATCAAGAAAGAAGTGCCCGAACTCGGCGTGCTGTGCGATGTAGCGCTCGATCCTTTCACCAGCCACGGCCATGACGGGCTCTTGCGCGACGGCGTCATCCTCAACGACGAAACGGTGGCGGTACTCACCAAACAAGCGATCGTGCAAGCACAGGCGGGCTGCGACATCATCGCGCCCTCCGACATGATGGACGGCCGCGTCGGTGCAATCCGCAAGGCACTCGATGCGGAGAATTTCACCGACGTGTCGATCATGTCCTATGCGGCTAAATACGCCTCCGCCTTCTATGGGCCCTTCCGTGACGCGGTCGGCTCATCGAAGACGCTCACCGGCGACAAGCGCAGTTATCAGATGGACTATGCAAATACCGACGAGACGCTGCGCGAGGTTGCGCTTGATATCGAGGAAGGCGCCGACATGATCATGGTCAAGCCTGGGCTGCCTTACCTCGACATTTGCCGTCGCGTGAAGGAGACGTTCGGCATGCCGACCTTCGCCTACCAGGTGTCGGGTGAATACGCGATGATTATGGCCGCGGCCGGCAATAGCTGGCTCGACGGCGAGCGGGCAATGTGGGAGAGCCTCACCGCTTTCAAGCGCGCCGGCTGCGACGGCGTGCTCACTTATTTCGCGCCGCGCGTGGCGGAAAAACTCACGGCCAAGTAAACTCTCTTCGTCCCTCCTGCGGTCAGCATAGACATCGAAAATAGAAGGCGAGCATTGCGATGGGTGAATTCGCAATCGGTCAAGGCGTGGCGCGCTTCGAGGATCCGCGGCTGCTGCAGGGCGGCGGGCGCTACACCGACGACATCAAGCTGCCTGGCATGGCTCATGGCGTGGTGCTGCGCTCGCCACACGCACACGCCCGGATCAAATCGATCGATACCAATGCGGCCAAAACTGCGCCCGGCGTGCTGGCGGTGCTCACGTCGGGCGACGTGAAAGCCGCGGGCCTGAGCGACCTGCCCGTGCATTCAGGCCTCAAACGCCGCGACGGCTCGCCCATGTACCGGCCGCGCTATCCGATCCTGGCCGAGGAGCGCGTGCGCTGGGTCGGCGACTGCGTCGCTTTCGTCGTCGCCGAAACGGTGGCGCAAGCGATGGATGCGTCCGAACTGATCGCGGTCGATTACGAGCCGCTGCCCACCGTTACCTCCACCGCCGAAGCCGCGCAGCCGGGCGCGCCACGGGTCTGGGACGACTGCCCCGACAATATTGGCTTTACCGAGCTGATCGGCGACAAAGCCGCAGTTGATGCCGGCTTCGCCCGCGCGGCGCATGTGGTCAAGCATCGCTTCGTCATCAACCGCGTCACCGCCGCCGCCATGGAGCCGCGCGGCGCGGTCGGCGACTACCACGCGGCCGCCGGCCGCTACACGCTCTACACGCCGTTGCAGCGTCCGCACCCGGTACGCGCGCAATTGGCCGCGCTGATGAAGATTGTGGAAAGCCGCCTGCGCATCGTCACCGGCGACACCGGCGGCTCCTTCGGCATGAAGTCGCCGATCTTCAACGAGACGCCGCTGGTGCTGCTAGCTTCGAAATTGATCGGACGGCCGGTGAAATGGACCTCGACGCGCACCGAGGCTTTTCTGTCCGACGCGTCGGGACGCGACAATGTCACCGAGGCCGAGCTCGCGCTCGATAAGGACGGCACTTTCCTCGCCATGCGGGTGAAGATCATCGCCGCCATCGGCGCTTATATGCAGCACGCCATGCCCGCCTTCATGATGAATGCCGGCACCATGGCGGGCGTCTACCGCACGCCGGCGATCCACGCCGACATCAGCGGCGTTTTCACCAACACCAATCCGGTGCGGCCCTATCGCGGCAATGGCCGCCCCGAAGCCGCCTATGTGATCGAGCGCATGGTCGATCTCGCCGCCGCCGAACTGAAGCTCGACCCGGCCGAGCTGCGCCGGCGCAATTACATCCCACCCAGCGCCCTGCCGTTTAAAACCGGCCTCACCTTCACCTATGACTGCGGCGCCTTCGAGCAGAACATGGATCTGGCGCTCGAACTCGCCGACCACAAGAACCTCGCCAAGCGCAAGGCCGAGGCGCGCAAGCGCGGCAAGCTGCTGGGCTTCGGCATGTCCAATACCATCGAGCGCGCCGCTCCGCCCGGCGTGGAAGGCGCCGAGGTTCGCTTTGACCGCTCGGGCACAGTGACGCTGTTCTCCGGCTCCAACACGCAGGGGCAAGGGCACGAGACCGTATTCAAGCAGCTGGTCTGTGATCGGCTCGGGCTCGATCCGAAAGACGCCTTCTACGTGCAGGGTGACACCGACGAGGTATTCTTCGGCGAAGGTACCGGCGGCTCGCGCTCGGCCACCATGGCCGGCTCCGCCTTCCATAACGCCACCGAAAAGATCGTCGCTAAGGCGCGCGCCATTGCCGGCCATATGCTCCAGGTCGACGAGAGTGATCTGAAATTCGAGGACGGCGTGTTCTCCACGCCGAAAACCAATCGTACGCTCAACATCAAGGAGATCGCGCGCGACTCCCTCGATCCCGCCAAGTTGCCGAAAGGCATGGAACCGGGCCTGTCGGCCAGCGCGATCTACAGCGCACCGGTCAACAATTACCCGAACGGCTGCCATATCTGCGAAGTCGAGATCGACCGCGAGACCGGCAAGACCGACATCGTAGGCTACAGCGTGGTGGACGACGTCGGCACCGTGCTCAATCCTATGCTGCTGCACGGCCAGATCCACGGCGGCGTCGCGCAAGGCGCCGGCCAGGCGCTGATGGAGCATATCCATTTCGACAGCTCGGGCCAGCTCGTCACGGCGTCTTTCCAGGATTACGCCATGCCGCACGCGCACGACTTCTGCGAAATGAAAGTCGAGAGCAACCCGGTGCCGACCAAGACCAACCCGCTCGGCGTCAAGGGCGCCGGCGAAGCCGGCTGCGTCGGCGCGCTGCCAGCGGTGGCCAATGCCGTGGTCGATGCATTGAGCGAATTCGGCGTGCGCCACATCGAGATGCCGGCCACCTCCGGGCGCATCTGGCGGGCGATGCAAGGTAAGCAATAGGCCTTATACTGGCCGGTGATTCGATCCTTCCCGCGTCGTTTTGTGTCCCGCCCAAGGAGATCGCTTATGCGCAATGTCGGACGCAAACTGGCCTTCGTGCTCGCCGCCACAAATCACGGCGCCATGATCGTCAACCGGCTCGACTACCATATGAGCGAGCCCGGCACCGGCATGGGTGTCGGCTTCAAGCTCCTGGAATCGGGCGCCCACGATCCGGTCGGGGTTGAGCTGGCGCTGCAACTGATCGAGGCGCGGCGCGGCTTTCACGGCGACGGCGTGGTGGCGATCGACTGCGGCGCCAATATCGGCGTGCACGCAATCGAATGGGCGACCGCCATGACCGGCTGGGGCTCGGTGATCGCGATCGAAGCGCAGGAGCGCATCTATTATGCGCTGGCCGGAAATATCGCCATCAACAACTGCTTCAACGCCATCGCCATGCACGCCGCCGTCGCGTCCGAGCCCGGCATCATCCGAATTCCCAATCCCGATTACCTGATCGCGTCGAGCTTCGGCAGCCTTGAGCTTAAGCCACGCGCCGACACCGAATTCATCGGCCAAGCCATCGACTACTCGGACGACAAGACAGTGGCAGTCCAGCAAATTTCGCTGGACGCCTTGGCTCTGCCGCGCGTCGATCTGATCAAGCTCGATATCGAGGGCATGGAACTGGAGGCGCTCGAAGGCGCGCGGCAATTGATCGAAGCCAGGCGCCCAATCGTGCTGGTCGAGTCCGTCAAGACCGGCCCGGAACTACTGCGCACATGGCTGGAGGCGCGCGGCTATCGCGTGGTCGATGCCGGCATCAATCTGCTGGCGATCCACGCAAGCGACCCGACGCTGAGCCTGTTGCAAATCCCGGAGACGCCGGCGCAGTCGTCGGCGGCCTGAGTGCCTTATTCTATCGCGGCACCGGCCTCGATGCGCACCGGCTGATAACCCTCATCGGTGAGTACCGCCAGGATCTCCTCGGCATGGGCGGCGTCGCGGGTCTCCACCGTGACGTCGAGCTTGGCGCCCTTGGCCGGCACGTCGAGGAACAAGCGGCGATGATCGACCTCCAGGATATTGGCGCCGAGTTCCCCGAGCCGTGTCGAAATCTGCCCAAGCACACCCGGCCGGTCGGGAATGGTGAGGCGAAAGGAAACAATGCGCGATTCACGTTCTAGCTCGCGCACCATGATCGAGGCGAGAATGCGCGGGTCGATATTGCCGCCGCACAGGATCAAGCCCACCTTTTTGCCACGGAAACGTTCGGCGCTCGCGAGCATGGCGGCGAGGCCGGCGGCGCCGGCGCCTTCCGCCATGGTCTTCTGCAGCGTGAGATAGGCGTTGACTGCGCGCTCCAGATGCGCCTCATCGACCAGCACGATCTCAGCGACCAGCTCGCGGATCACCGGCAACGTCAGTTTGCCGACATTCTTGACCGCGATGCCTTCCGCGAGCGTGGCGCCGCCGATCGGACGGCTCTCGCTGCGGAGCGTATTCCACACCGAAGGATAAAGCGCGGCTTCGGCGCCGACGATCTCAATTTCAGGCTTGACCGCGCGCGCGGCGATGGCGTTGCCGGCAATCAGCCCGCCGCCGCCGATTGGGATTACCAGCACTTCGAGATCGGCGATCTCCTCCAGCATTTCCAACGCGATGGTGCCCTGTCCGCTAATGATGCGGGCGTCGTCATAAGGATGCACCAGCGTGAGCGCGCGCTGCGCCTTGATCTGGTCGCAACGCTCCTCGGCCTCCGCCACCGTTTCGCCTTCTAGCACTACCTCGGCGCCGTGCGATCGGGTGGCCGCCACTTTCACGAACGGCGTGGTCACCGGCATGACGATGGTCGCCGGGATACCAAGTCGCTCGGCATGATACGCAACAGCCTGGGCGTGGTTGCCGGCCGACATGGCTATCACGCCGCGTTGGCGCTCGGCCTCACTTAGTGAGGATAGCTTCACCAGTGCGCCGCGGTCCTTGAACGAGTTTGTGACCTGGAGATTTTCGTATTTGACGTATACGTCCGCGCCGGTCAGCGCTGACAGGCGGGGCGCTGGCAGCATGGGGGTGCGCAACACCGCGCCCTGGACCACGCGGCGGGCGGCTTCGATGTCGGCGATGGTGATGCTCAAAGCCCTCCTCCCCAGAAGCCTGCGCACCATGCCGCAACGGCGGCCAAGCTTCCAGCCACTGCGGGGGCGCGACCGCCCGGCCCCTTGCGCCAAACCGATTCTTTCTCCATGTCGATGGAGATAAGGGCGGCAGCAATGCCCGCAGCCGCTATCTGAGGGGCCCGGCATGTCGATCGACATCAAACCCCATGCCTATGACCCGGTGACGCAACCGGAACTATTCGAGGGCGTGCTGGCGCGCCGGGTCGTCGCCTTCATCATTGATTTTATTATCATCGCCATCCCGGTGGTGCTGGCAGCGATGTTCATATTCGCTTTCGGCATCGTCACCCTGGGGCTGGGCTGGGCGCTATACTGGCTGCTGCCGCCGGGCACGGTAGTCTGGGCCATCGCCTACTTTGGATTGACCCTCGGCAGTCCGGCCTCGGCTACCATCGGCATGCGGTTCATGGACCTGGAAATGCGCACCTGGTACGGGGCGTCGGCCTATTTCGTGCTGGGTGCCGTGCATGCCATCGCATTCTGGATCTCGGTGTCGGCGCTGACGCCGTTCCTCCTGTTGGTGTGTTTTTTCAACGAGCGCCGCCGGCTGTTGCACGATATCGTGCTCGGCACCGTGGTCATCAATAATGCCCGCCGCGCCGCCATGCTACGCGCTGGCATGCCGGCGACGCAGGGTTAAATGGCCCAAGGGGCCCTTTGACGGAAGCCGCGCGGCGCGCGATGCTATAGGGGCGACGAACAGAAATTGAAATGACGGCTTGACTTAAGTGACCCAGCATTCTCGCGACACGCCGCAATTTTACCTCACGGCGCCCTCGCCATGCCCCTACCTGGAGGGCCAGGAAGAGCGCAAGGTATTCACGCACCTGGTCGGCGCGCGCGCCGGCGAGCTCAACGATCTGCTGACCCATGGCGGCTTCCGCCGTAGCCAGTCGATCGCCTACCGGCCGGCCTGCGAGACCTGCCGCGCCTGCGTGTCGGTGCGGGTGGTAGCGGCCGACTTCCAGCCCTCGCGCAACATGCGCCGCATCGCCGAGCGCAACGACGATCTGGTTGGCGACATGCGCACGCCCAACCCGACCTCCGAGCAGTATTCGGTGTTCCGCGCCTATCTCGACGCCCGCCACCGCAACGGCGGCATGGCCGATATGACCGTGCTCGACTACGCCATGATGATCGAGGACAGCCACGTCGACACGCGGCTGATCGAGTACCGCGGGCGCGGGCCGGACAGCCGCATCAACGGCCGTGGCTCAGGCGATCTGCTGGCGGTGGCGCTCACCGACGTGCTGAGCGACGGGCTGTCGATGGTCTATTCGTTCTTCGACCCGGACGCGGGCGACCGCTCGCTCGGCACGCTGATGATCCTCGACCACATCGACCGCGCGCGGCGCATGGGCCTGCCCTACGTTTATCTCGGCTATTGGGTGCCGGGTTCGCGCAAGATGGACTACAAAGGCCGCTTCTTGCCGCAGGAGCGGCTGATGCCGTCCGGCTGGACAAGAGTGGAGCGTTAGAGTCCGGGGATCGGCACCCCGAACGTGTCGAGGATCAGAAACATATTGAGCGCCAGCACGATCGCCGTGCCAACCACGGCGGTGACGTTTGTGGCACGGCTGTTTGCAAAGGCACCCATGATGTCGGGCCGGCGGGTGAACATGATTAGCGCGATCATCGGCAGCGGCAGCGCGATACTCAGGATCACCTGACTGACCACCAGCGCCGTGGTGGCGTTTACGCCATAGCCGACCACCACGAAGGCCGGCGCCATGGTGATCACGCGTCGCAGCCAGATCGGGATGCGAAAGCCGACGAAGCCCTGCATGATCATCTGCCCGGCCATGGTGCCGACGACCGACGAGGAGACGCCGGAGGCGATCAGCGACAGTAGGAACACGCCGGCGGCGCCGATGCCCAGCAGCGGCGTTAGCGTGTGATAGGCGGTCTCGATCTCGGCGACGTCGCTGTGGCCGGCATGAAAGGCGCTCGAGGCCATCATTACCATCGCCATGTTGACAAGGCCGGCCGCGGCCAACGCCACCAACACTTCAATATTGGAAATTCGCACTACCGCCCGCTTCTCGTTGTCATCGTGCGCCGGGATGCGCCCCTGCGTGAGGCCGGAATGCAGATAGACCGCATGCGGCATGACGGTCGCGCCAATAATGCCGACCGACAGCAATAGTGCGCCGGCATCGGCGATCCGCGGCGTCACCGTGCCGAGCGCGGCCGCGGCCCAATCAACATGGGCGATGAAGATCTCGATCAGGTAGCAGAGCGCGATGATCGCCACGAAACTGCCGATGATCAGCTCGACCGGGCGGAAACCGCGGCTTTCCACCATTAGAATGCCGTAAGTGACGATGGCCGTGACGATCATGCCAGCCAGCAGCGGCATGTTGAACAGCAGTGCCAGCCCGATGGCGCCGCCAAGAAACTCCGCAAGATCCGTCGCCATGGCGGCGATTTCGCTCACCACCCACATGGCAAAGACCACCGGCCGCGGAAAGCGGTCGCGGCACATTTCGGCCAGGTTGCGACCGGTGACGATGCCGAGCTTGGCCGACAGCGCCTGGAACAGCATTGCGATCAGATTGGCGAGCAGCACCACCCAGAGCAGGCTGTAGCCGTATTTGGCCCCAGCCTGGATGTTGGTGGCGAAATTGCCGGGGTCCATGTAGGCGATGGACGCGATGACCGCCGGTCCGCCGAAGGCCAGGTAGCCGGCAATGCCGGGGTGCTCGCCGCGAATGTGCGCCTGCGCGCGTGCCACTGTGCGCTCAGTGAGGGACTCAGGGGTCGGGGGTTCCGCATTCATCCGGGTAAGCTTTTCAAATCCCTAGGTTTTTGTTGCGGACCGCCGCGCAAGCGCACCATAGCCTTGTTGCGAATAATTTGCAATTGCATTTAATGAGCCGGGCACCGCGCGCACTTGAGCGCTGCGGTCGATACCGCCACCTTGCCTCAAGCGATTCACCCGTGCAGCCGTTGCAGGCCGCACCATCCCGCCGCTGAGGACCTCCGAACGCCATGCCTGAGCACGGCCCCTCCGAGCTCTTATTTGTCGCGCAGATCGCGGTGCTGATGCTGGTCGGCCGCCTGCTCGGCGAAGTGATGCTGCGGTTCAAGCAGCCGGCGGTGATGGGCCAGCTGGTCGCCGGCCTGGTGCTCGGCCCTTCGCTACTGGGCGCGCTGTGGCCCGAATTCCAGCACGCCCTGTTCCCCGCCGCCAAGGAACAGAAGGCGATGCTGGATGCCATCGCCCAGTTCGGCATTCTGCTGCTGTTGCTGCTCACCGGCATGGAAACCGATCTCAAGCTGGTGAAGCAGAGCGGGCGCGCCTCGGCCTATGCCTCGCTGGCTGGCATCATTTTGCCATTTGCCTGCGGCGTCGCGCTCGGCCAGATGCTGCCCGATTCCATGCTGCCCGATCCGGACAAGCGGCTGATCACGTCGCTGTTCCTCGGCACCGCGCTGTCAATCGCCTCGGTCAAGATCGTGGCGACGGTGATTCGCGAAATGAATTTCATGCGACGCACGGTCGGCCAGGTAATCCTGGCCTCCGCCATCATTGACGACACCATCGGCTGGGTCATCACCGCGATCATTTTTAGCCTGGCGCTGCAAGGTCATGTCGACGCCTGGAGCGTGAGCAAGAGCATCATCGGCACGCTGGTCTTCATGGGACTCAGTTTCACCATCGGCCGGCGCATCGTGTTCACCATCATCCGGTGGGTCAACGACACTTTCGTCAGCGATTTTCCCGTCATCACCGCGATCCTGGGGATCATGTGCCTGATGGCGATTACCACCGATCTGATCGGCGTGCACCCCGTGCTCGGCGCCTTCGTCGCCGGAATCTTGGTGGGTGAATCCCCTATCCTCACCCGCCACATCGACGAGCAATTGCGCGGGCTGATCATCGCCTTCTTCATGCCGGTATTCTTCGGCACCGCCGGTCTTTCTGCCGACCTCACCCATCTCAAAGACCCGTCGCTGCTGCTGCTTACCGTCGGACTGGTCGTCATCGCCAGCGTCGGCAAATTCGGCGGCGCCTTTGCCGGCGGCAAGCTCGGCGGTCTTACCCTGCGGGAATCCTTGGCGCTCGGCACCGGCATGAACGCGCGCGGCTCCACCGAAGTGATCATTGCCACCATCGGCCTGTCGATGGGCGCGCTGAGCGAGAACCTGTTCACCATGATCGTGGCCATGGCCATCATCACAACCATGGCGATGCCGCCGACACTGCGCCGGGCGCTGGCGCGGCTGCCGATGCGCCGGCAAGAAAAGCAACGGCTCGAGCGCGAGGAAATGGAGGGCAAGGGCTTCGTGCCCAAGCTGGAGCGCCTGCTGCTGGCGGTCGACGAAAGCACAAACGGCAAGTTCGCCGCCCGCATCGCCGGCCTGATCGCGGGCGGCAGCGGCATGCCGACGACGGTGATGCATATCGATACGGCCAAGAAAACCGGCAAGGCGGCAGCCGAAGTCGCCAAAGTGCGGGCCGCGGAAGCCGGCGAAACCGTCAGGGAATTTGCCGGCCAGGCCGCCAAAGCCGAAAAGCAGCAAAAGCCGGACGAAGAATCCGAGAGCAAGCTCGACGTTACCACCATGGTGGAAAAAGGACCCAAACCCGAGGCCGTCGCCGAGCAGGCCAAGAAGGGCTACGACCTCTTGATCATCGGCCTCGACAAGATGGTCGCGCGCAAAAACCAGTTTCACGATGACATCACCAAGCTCGCCGCCGGGTTCGAAGGCCCGCTGGCGGTGGTTGATGCGCGCGATGAACACCGCCACGAACCGCTCGCCAGCAAGCTCAGTATTCTGGTCCCGGTCAACGGCACGGACGTCTCCCGCCGCGCCGCCGAGGTCGCCATCGTGCTGGCGCGCGCCAGCAAGGCGGCGCTGACCGTGCTCTACGTCACCCCCGGCGGCAAGAAGAAGGGCTCCGGGCAATACGAGGAAGCGATCCTCAAGGACATCGTCGAGCTGGCCGAAACTTACGAGTTGACCGTGCGCACCGCTGTGCGTGCCGACGTTACACCCGACGAAGCGATCACGAAGGAGACGACGCGCCGCAAGCACAATCTCGTCGTCATGGGCGTCGGCCGTCGGCCGGGCGAGAAGCTGTTCTTCGGCGATATCGCGGCTGCGCTGCTGGAGAAGTCGGAGCAGTCGCTGCTGTTCGTGGCGAGCTGAATGCAACCAATTCTTTTCTCTTATTGCAAATGAAGCTGCATTGATTGTTCGCATGACCGCGCGTTAGTTTTGAATCGTTATAGTTATAATGTTTGCGCAGCTCATTGCGTTTTACCAAACTTACAACATAGTGCTCCAGAGAAGACGCTGGCATCAGCAGCGCATGGTCTGCATCGATGCCCGGCGCTTGGGAGGACTCCTGCAATGAATCGTTTCGTCGGTGTTGCCGCAGCGACAGCAGCATTGAGCGCCATCGTTATCGTCGGCTTCAGCGAGCGCGCATGGCCGGCCGGAAAGACGCGCAGTTACTACATTGCCGCCGAAGAGACGACCTGGGACTACGCACCGGGCGGGCGCGATCTTACGATGGGAATGGATTTCGGCGAGCAAGCCAAAGTCTTCGTCGCACGCGGCCCCGATCGCATCGGTGCAAAATATAAAAAGGTACGTTACGTCGAATATTCCGATGCAAGCTTCACGCAACGAAAAGTGCGGCCGCCGCAACGGCGTTATCTCGGTATTCTCGGCCCGATCATTCACGTCGAAGTCGGCGACAAGATCCGCATCGTTTTTCGCAACAAGGCATCACGGCCCGATTCGATCCACCCGCACGGGGTGTTCTACACCAAGGCCAATGAAGGGGCACCCACCAACAATGAAACGCCGGCTGTGGATCGCGTCGACGACGCAGTCGCGCCGTGCGCCACCCATACCTACCAATGGGACGTTCCGCCCCGCGCGGGACCCGGCCCGAATGATCCGAGCTCGGTAGTCTGGCCCTATCACAGCCACACTGATTCCGTGCGCGACAGCAATTCCGGCCTGATCGGCGCCATCATCGTGACGCGCGCCGGCGCCGCCAAGTCTGACGGCACGCCCGCCGATGTGGACCGCGAATTCGTGACGCTGTTCGAGATTTTCGATGAAAATATGTCGTGGTATCTCGACGACAACATCGCCGCGCTGCCAGGCAAGCCGGCAAAGTTCGAGCGCGACAATGCCGACTTTGTCGAATCCAACAAGATGCACTCGATCAACGGCTACGTTTTCGGCAGCATGCCTATACCGAAGATGAAGGTCGGCGCGCATGTGCGCTGGTATCTGTTCGCGCTCGGCAACGAAGTCGACCTGCACACCCCGCATTGGCACGGCAACACCGTGGTCGTCGGCGGCCATCGGCGCGACACGGTCAGTTTATTGCCGGCCACAACCATTGTCGCCGATATGGTGCCCGACGACCCCGGTATCTGGATGTTTCATTGCCACGTCAATGATCACATCAGCGCCGGCATGACCGCCCGCTACGAGGTAACGGGCAAGTAGCCGACGACCGCGACGCAGCCTTCGGCTAGTCCGCTTCGTCGCCGCCGTTCGATTTGCCGCCGCTCGGCACCACCGAGAACTTGTCGTTGGTCAGGAAGCGTTCGGGCCTAATCTTGCCGGCGTCGCTGCGGTTGCCGCGCCAGCTGGCGATCTCCTTAAGCGTCAGCGTGAAGCTGCGGCCGGCGGTGTCGATCCAGGTGAGGCCGTCGCTGCCCTTGAAGGTCGCAACGTCCGAGAGCCCCTTCTCCCGGTAACGCTGCAACCGCACGCCGCGCCCGCGGTTCATCTCCGGCACCTGGTTGAGAGGAAAGACGATCATCTTGCGGTTACCGCCGATGGCCGCCACCAGCTCGCCGTCAACGGTGGTGAGCGCGGCCGCCCTGTCGGGCGCCTTAAGGTTGAGCACCTGTTTGCCTTTCCGCGTCGTGCCGAGAACCTCGTCCTCCGGCACCACAAAACCGTTGCCGGAGTAGCTTGCCACCAGAAATTTGCGGCCGCCCTGATAGGCAAGCGCCGCCACCACGTCGGCGTTCTGTTCCAGATCAATGAACAGGCGCAGCGGCTCGCCGTGGCCGCGGCCGCCGGGCAGTTTGGCGGCATCGAGCGTGTAGAAGCGCCCGTTGCTTCCGAAGATCAGGACTTTGGCGGTCGTCTCGGTCGGGAAAGCGAATTTCAGCTTGTCGCCGGACTTGAAGGTGACGCCCTTGAGATCGCTGACATGGCCGCGCAGCGCGCGGATCCAGCCCTTGTCCGAGACTACGACGGTGATCGGCTCGCGCACCGCCATCGCCTCCTCGATCGCGGCCTCGTCGTGCTCAGGCGCCAGCGCGAAGCTGGTGCGGCGTTTGCCGAGATCGGTCTTCGGCCCGAACGTCTCCTTCAACCCTTTGATTTGTCCGGCGACGCTCTTCCATTGCTGCGCCGGCGAACCGATCAGCGACTTGAGCTTGGTGCGCTCGCCGCGCAACTCCTTGTCCTCGGCGCGGATCTCCATCTCTTCCAGCCTGCGCAAGTTGCGCAGGCGCATGTTGAGGATGGCGTCGGCCTGCACCTCGTTGAGCTTGAAGGTCTTCATCAGGACGGGCTTGGGCTCGTCCTTGCTGCGGATGATCTTGATCACCTTGTCGAGGTTGAGATAGGCGACCAGATAGCCGCCAAGCACGACCAGCCTGTGCTCGATCTGCGCCAGGCGATGCTTGGAGCGGCGCAGCAAAACTTCGCGCCGGTGGTCCAGCCACTCGCGCAACACCTCGGCCAGGCCCATCACCATCGGGATGCGGCCCTTCGACAGCACGTTCATGTTGAGGGGCACGCGGTTTTCCAGCTCGGTGAGCTTGAACAGCGACTCCATCAGCAATTCTGCGTCGACCGTGCGCGAACGCGGCTCGATCACCAGCCGGATGTCTTCCGCCGATTCATCGCGCACGTCGGCGACTAGCGGCAGCTTCTTGTCATTGAGCAATTCGGCCAGTCTCTCCACCAGCCGCGACTTCTGCACCAGCCAGGGAATTTCGGTGACGACGATGACGTAGATGCCGCGGCCGACTTCTTCCTTGTGCCAGCGCGCCCGCACGCGGAAAGAACCGCGCCCGGTATTGTAGGCGTCTGCGATAGCGGCCGGCGGATCGACGATGATGCCGCCGACCGGAAGGTCGGGACCCTTGACCCATTTGAGCAGCGTGCGGCTGCGCGCCTTCGGATTGTCGATCAAATAGAGTGCGGCGTCGCACAGCTCGGCCACGTTGTGCGGCGGAATGGCGGTCGCCATGCCGACGGCGATGCCTTGCGCCCCGTTGGCAAGCAGATTGGGAAAGCCCGCCGGCAGCACCACCGGTTCCTCGCCGGCGCCGTCATAGGTCGGGCGGAAATCGACCGCGTCCTCGTCGATGCCGTCGAGCAAGAGACGCGCGACTTCGGTGAGCCGCGCCTCAGTGTAGCGCATGGCGGCGGCGTTATCGCCGTCGATGTTGCCGAAATTGCCCTGCCCGTCCACCAGCGGATAGCGCTGGGCGAAATCCTGCGCGAGGCGCACCAGCGCATCGTAGATCGCCTGGTCGCCGTGCGGGTGGAAATTGCCCATCACGTCGCCGACCACCTTGGCTGATTTCTTGAAGGCGGCATTGGGATCGAGCCGCAACACGCGCATGCCGTACAGGATGCGCCGGTGCACTGGTTTGAGCCCGTCGCGGGCGTCGGGCAGCGCCCGATTCATAATGGTGGACAGCGCGTAGGCCAGATAGCGCTCTTCCAGCGCCTCGCGCAGCGCGACCTCTTCGACCTCGCCCTTGTCAGGGGGAATCAGTCTCCTGCCCATGCCCGATAGCTAATGCCTTGCGCCGCCATGAACAAGCGAAAGGGCGGGATTTGCTGCATATTCTACCGGCTTCGCCCCATCCTCCCTTCATTCCCGCGCAAGCGGGAATCCAGAGACGCGAACGTAAAGTCGTGCCTTGTCGCCCTGGGTCCCCACTTTCGCGGGGACGAACGGTTGATGATTGTGAACCCCTCAGGCCACGCTTGGCAGCGCGCGCTCGAGCGCCGCGATAAAATGCGCGCGCTCGTCGGCGAGCGCCAAGCCGCGCGGCGCCAACACATGGCGGGTGAGGAAGAAGCCGGTGAGCGCAAAGCCGTCGGCGAGATCGCGGCCCGCAGGGCTGGCGTCGGCCTCGCGCAGGAAGGTCGGCAGCCGCAGCATCTTGTCGGCCCGCGGCTCGCCAGCTGCGCGCGATACCGCCCGCCCCGATTTCGGCGAAACATAGATCAGGTCGCCGGTCGACCCGCTCGCCGCGCATTGCGTCAGATCGAGACCGAAACCGAGTTCCGCCAACAGCTGCAATTCGAAACGCGCGACCATGGGCGCGGCGACGCTCGCCTCGTCGAGCCGCTCGAGGAGTGTGTCGAGCGCGTTATAGATCGCGCCATGCGGGTCGCGCTCGGGCAACAGCCGCATCAGCGCGGCGAGATGGCTGACGCCATAGACGGCATGCGGCGCGGCAAAGAAATTCGACGCGCGCAGGCGCAACGCCTCGACCGTATAGTTGCCGAGATGCTCGTCGAGCCGCGCCCGCCAGGTGGCACTTACGGAATTGCCGCGCTGCAGAACCGGCTTCAGCCGCGAGCCGAAGCCACCGCGCACCAATCCGAGATGGCGACCGTGTTCGCGCGTCATCAGTTCGAGAATGGCGCTCGATTCGCCATGGCGCTTGACGCCGAGCACGATGCCGTCATCGGTCCATTGCATGACTGCAAGCCATACTCCCAGAATCGGGAAAAATCACGTTTGCCGTGCTCACTCCTCCTTGGGAAACTCCAGCCCCATCGCCCGGTAGCGCTCCGGGTCCTCGCCCCAGCCCTCGCGCACCTTGACGAACAGGAACAGGTTCACCTCGCCCTCGACCAGCCCGGCGATCTCCTTGCGCGCCGCCTCGCCGATTGCCTTGATAGTCTGCCCGCCCTTGCCGAGCACGATCTTGCGCTGGCTTTCGCGCTCCACATAGATGGTCTGCTCAATGCGGACGGCGCCATTGCGAAGCTCCTTCCACGTCTCGGTCTCGACCGTGGAATGGTAGGGCAATTCCTGGTGCAGCCGCTCGAACAGCTTCTCGCGGGTGATCTCGGCCGCCAATTGCCGCAATGGCGCGTCCGACATCTGGTCGGGCGGATAGAGAAACGGCCCCGGCGGCACGCGCGCGGCCAGCCAGGCCTTGAGATCGGCGACGCCGTCGCCGGTCAGTGCCGAGATCATGAAGGTCTGCTCGAACGCGGCCTTGTCGTTGCAGGCTTGCGCCAGCGCCAGCAGTTTTTCCTTCGGGACCACGTCGATCTTGTTCAGGATCAGCAATTTCGGCTGCCTGACCTCGGCGAGCCGCTCAAGGATCGCCTCAGCTTCCTCGTCCAGCCCTTTGCGCGCATCAATCAGCACGCCGACGAGATCGGCGTCGTGCGCGCCGCTCCAGGCGCTCGTCACCATGGCGCGGTCGAGCCGCCGGCGCGGCGCGAAGATGCCCGGCGTGTCGACAAAGACGAGTTGCGCCCTGTCTTGAATCGCGATGCCGCGGATCAAGGCACGCGTCGTCTGCACCTTGCGCGAAACAATAGCGACTTTCGAGCCGACCAGCGCGTTGAGCAAAGTCGATTTGCCGGCATTGGGCGCACCGATCAGTGCGACAAAGCCGCAGCTCGTATCGCCGCCGGGCGTTGCGTCGTCAGTCATCGACCTTATCCACCACCACACCGACCTTGGTCAGCATGGCGGCGGCGGCGGCCTGCTCGGCGGCGCGCTTGGAGGTGCCCATGCCCTCGGCCGGCGGCCGGCCGGGCAGCACGACGGCGACGCTGAATTTCGGCTTGTGATGCGGGCCGGTGCGTGCCAGTTCCTGGTAGTCCGGCGTCGGCAGCGCGCGCGCCTGCGCCCATTCCTGCAACATGGTCTTGGGATCGCGCAATGGCCGCAGCGGTTTGAGCATGCGCTCCTTCCAGAACCGCGCCACCAGCGTGTCTGCGGCCTTGTAGCCGCCGTCGATGAATACCGCGCCGACCAGCGCCTCGCAGGCGTCGCCCAGAATGGTGGTGCGCAGGCGTCCGCCGGCTTTGGATTCCGATGAGCCGAGCTTGAGCGCAGGCCCAAGCTCCATGGTCTTCGCCACTTCCGCGCAGGTCTCCTTGCGCACAAGGTCGGCCAGCCGGCGCGACAGCTCGCCCTCGTTCGCCTTCGGGAACGCACGATAGAGCATGTCGGAAATGACGAGACCCAACACGTGGTCGCCGAGGAATTCCAAGCGCTGATAGCTGTTGGCGCGGTTGCCGCCGGACAGCGCGGAGATGTGCGTGAGCGCCCGTTCGAGCAGCGCTTTCTCGGCGAATTTGTAACCGATCTTATCCTCGAGCGCCGCTCTGTCCTTGGCCTTGCACCTCATCGCACGATCGTGAACAGCCTGCTCCAGCGCACCGACACCGGCCAACGCCAGAATTCCCACGCGCGCTCGCCCTGATAGACCGAGAAAAAGATGATCTGCGCCTTGCCGATGATATTCTCGAACGGAACCATGCCGACTTGGCTGAAGCGGCTGTCGGTCGAATTGTCGCGATTGTCGCCCATCATGAAATAATGTCCCGGCGGCACGGTGTAGACCTGAGTGTTGTCGGCAAAGCCGTTATCGACCAGATCGAGCGTGAAGAAGCTCACGCCATTGGGCAGCGTTTCCTTCCAGCGCATGACCGGCACGGCGTGCGTGCCCTCCTCGGTCTCGATGAACTCCGGCGCCTGTTCGCGCTTGACCGGCGTGCCGTTGATGTTGACGTCGCCGTCGATCACCTGAATTTTGTCGCCGGGCAGGCCGATGACGCGCTTGATGTAGTCGGTGGAGGTGTCCTTCGGCAGTCGGAACACCACGACGTCGCCGCGCTGCGGTAGCCAATCGCTTGGCAGACGACCCGAGAACAGAGGCGGCGACAGCGGCAGCGAGAAGTGGCTGTAGCCGTAAGAATATTTCGACACAAATAGGTAATCGCCGACCAGCAACGTCGCCTTCATCGAGCCGGAGGGAATATTGAACGGCTGAAACAGGAAGGTGCGGATCACCAGCGCGATGATCAGCGCGTGAAAAATCACGCGCCCGGTTTCGGCAATGCCGCCCTCTTTCCGTTTCGTTCCGGATGTCACGCTCATCGGCCTCTCGTCCGCCACTGTAGGCGTGCGCTCCCCGGGCGGTCTTGTAGCGGCTGGCATCCCGGCGTGCAATCAAGAACATCTGAGGCTTCGTCTAAACGGTTGGCCGAGCAAGGCTTCCCGGCTTCAGGTGGGCCGCTCGGGTGGCGCGGACGGCACCGCGGAAATAATGACAATCGCCTGCGCGGTTGGGCCTTCGTCGGTGAGCGAGACGTCGATTGTTACTTCGCAGCCAGCCGGCGTGATCGCCTGCAGCCTTTGAAGCGCGCCGCCCGTGAGCTTCATGGTGGGTTTGCCACCCGGCAGATTGACCACACCGAGGTCGCGCCAGAACACGCCGCGCCGGAAGCCGGTGCCGAGCGCCTTGGCGCAGGCCTCCTTTGCGGCGAAGCGCTTGGCATAGGTTTCGATGCGGGTTGCGCGGCGCTCGGCCTTGGCGCGTTCGGCGGGTGTAAAGATGCGGCCGAGAAAACGTTCACCGTATTTATCGACCACGCGCGCAATGCGGCGCACGTCGACGATGTCGGAGCCGAGCCCGATGATCATGACGCATTTTCCCTGCGCATGATCTTATCCGAAAACCGGAATCCACATTTCGGGATCATGCGCCCGCCTTTTTGCGCCCACGCTCCATAGCCGCGCGCATGAATCGCACCGTCTCGGCCAGACCCTCGAACACCGCTTCGCCCACCAGAAAGTGCCCGATATTAAGCTCTACCACCTCCGGCAGCGCCGCGATCATTTCGGCGGTACCATAGTCGAGACCGTGGCCGGCATGCACCTCCAGCCCGAAGCTCTTGGCCAGCACCGCGCCGGCGCGGATGAGCTGCCATTCGGAATCGGCCTCCGCGCGGCGCCTCTCGCTGAGCACGTCGCACCAAGTGCCGGTGTGAATCTCGATCACCGGCGCACCCAGCGCCACCGCCGCCTCGATCTGGGCGGGCGCCGCGCCGATGAACAGCGAAACGCGGATGCCGGCGTGCTTGAGCTCATGCACCACCGGCTTAAGCTGCGCGCTCTGCTTGACCGCGTCGAGCCCGCCTTCGGTAGTGCGCTCGGTGCGCTTCTCGGGCACCAGGCAGGCCGCGTGCGGCTTGGTCTTGAGCGCGATGGCGAGCATCTCATCGGTCGCCGCCATCTCGAAATTGAGCGGTTTGTCGATCTCGGCCTTCAGCCGCGCGATGTCATCGTCACGGATATGCCGGCGGTCCTCGCGTAAGTGCGCGGTGATGCCGTCGCAGCCGGCCGCGATCGCGAGCTTGGCCGCGCGCACCGGGTCGGGATGACGCCCGCCGCGCGCGTTGCGGATGGTGGCGACGTGATCGACATTGACGCCGAGACGAAGGGGCGGCGTAGGCATCTAGCTAACCATTCACCCGTTCCGCCTTGGCCACCATCGGCTTGGCGCGCAATTGCGCAAGGATGGCGGTGAGGTGCTGGAGGTCGTAGACCTCGAGATCGATCAGCACGTCGGTGAAATCGGGCGCGCGCCGCGTCATGCGGATGTTGTCGATATTGCCGTCGTGCTCGGCGATTACCTGCGCGATTTGCGCCAGCGAGCCCGGTTCGTTCGCCGTCTGCACCGCAACCCGCGCCGGAAAGCGCCGCGGCGCGCTCTCTTCTGCGTCCCAGCGCACGTCCAGCCAGCGCTCCGGCTTGTCCTCGAATTCGCTGAGCGACGGCGATTGGATGGGATAGATGGTGATCCCTTCCCCCGGCGTGAGGATGCCGACAATGCGATCTCCCGGTACAGCGCCGCCTTCGGGCGCAAAGCGCACCGGCAAGTTGCTGTTGATGCCGCGGATCGGGATGGCCGGCCCTTGTGTATCCGGCACGCGGAATTTGACCGAAGTGAGTTTTTTCAAGCCGAACCAGCCGCTTTCCGATTTCGGCTTCACCGCCATGGCGGCGGCGCGCTCTTCTTTGTAATCCGGATACATAGCGCGCGCGACGTCGGAGGCCTTCAATTCGCTGCGACCCACCGCCGACATGACGTCTTCGATCGAGCCGCGCGCCAGCCGCGGCAGCGCGCCGGTCAACTTCTCGTCCGAATAGGCGATCTTGGCGCGCTGGAACAGACGCTCAACGATGCGGCGGCCGAGCCCCGAATACTGTGTGCGCACCGCCACCCGGGTCGCACGCCGGATCGCCGCGCGTGCCTTGCCGGTGACCACGATCGATTCCCAGGCTGCCGGCGGCGCGGTTTGCGCCGGCGAGGTGATGATTTCCACCTCGTCGCCGTTGACCAGCTCCGAGGTGAGCGGCGCGATCTTGCCGTTGATCTTGCAGCCGACCGCGGTGTTGCCGACGTCGGTATGCACCGCATAGGCCAAATCGATCGGCGTCGCGTCACGCGGCAGCGCGATCAGCTTGCCCTTGGGCGAGAAGCAGAACACCTGGTCGTGGAACAATTCGAGTTTGGTGTGCTCAAGGAATTCCTCCGGGTTCGATCCTTCCGCCAAGAGCTCTATCGTTCGGCGCAGCCAGGCGTAGGCACCGGATTCGCGCGACAGCAATTCGGTCGGCGAGCCGGCGTGATCCTTGTAGAGCGCGTGCGCCGCAATGCCGTACTCAGCGAGATCGTGCATTTCGGTAGTGCGGATTTGCAGCTCGACGCGCTGGGTGCCCGGGCCGATCAGGGTGGTGTGGATCGAGCGGTAGTCGTTGGCCTTGGGAGTCGAGATGTAGTCCTTGAAGCGTCCCGGCACCACCGGCCAGGTCGTGTGCACGATGCCGAGCGCCTGGTAGCAATCGGCCAGCGTCTTCACGATCACGCGGAAACCGAAAATGTCGGACATTTGCTCGAAGCCGACCGACTTGCGTTCCATCTTGCGCCAGACCGAATAGGCACGCTTGCGCCGGCCCTGCACGCGCGCGACGATGCCGCGGTCGGCGAGCTTCTTGGTAAGCTGCTGCTCGATCTCGGTGATCAGCTGACTGTCACGCTCGGCGAGCGCATTGAGCCGCGTACTCACCACCTCATAGGCTTCCGGATAAAGCTCGCGGAACGCCAGGTCCTCGAGTTCCTCGCGCATCTCATGCATGCCCATGCGCCCGGCGAGCGGGGCATAGATTTCCAGAGTCTCCTCGGCGGCGCGATGGCGCACCTCGACGGGCATGTAGTCGAGGGTGCGCATGTTGTGCAGCCGGTCGGCAAGCTTAACCAGCAGCACGCGCACGTCATCGGCGATGGCGAGCAGGAGCTTGCGCAGGTTCTCGGCCTGCTTGGCTTCCTTGGTGACCAGATCGAGTTTTTTCAGTTTGGTGAGGCCTTCGACCAACGCGCCGATATCGGGACCAAACAGGCTGTCGATCTCGGCGCGAGTGGCCGCGGTGTCCTCGATGGTGTCGTGCAGCAGCGCGGCGGCGATGGTGGCGTCGTCGAGCTTGAGGTCGGTGAGGATCGCTGCGACCTCGATCGGGTGGGAAAAATAAGGATCGCCCGAGGCGCGCCGCTGCTCGCCATGGGCCTTCATGGCGTAGACATAGGCCCGGTTGAGCAGAGCTTCGTTAGTATCGGGATTGTAGCGGCGCACCCGCTCGATCAGATCGTATTGCCGCATGATCGGCGGCTTTTTGGGTTGCGCGCGCTTTTCACGTACTTGCGGGGCGGCCCCCATGCCGCGCTTGAGCGGCGCCCGGGTCGGCGACTGCTTTTGCATCCGCGGAAGATCTGTGCGCGCCTGCGCCATCAAAAATGCCTCGCGGCCGCCGAATCGGGGGCAAACTGCGTGCCGGCGGCCTTTGTAACCCTAGATATCACTTTGTTTGGTAGCAGCCGCAAGGGCCAGCATTTTTGATTGCCTGAATGGCAACTTTTGTTGTCAAAAAGCCGACGGCCCGGCGCTGGGGCCGAGCCGTTACTGGCAAATTCACGCTAAAAGCCGGTGAAACCTACTCCATGTCCTCTTCCGGCACCTCTTCCGGCGGCGCTAGGCCTTCCAGGCCCTTGAGCAGCTCTTCCTCGGTCATCCGGTCGGCGGTGACCTCGGTATCGTCCGAATCGACACCCGCCCCCGCGCCGGCACTGATCAGCGGCACCTCGGGCTCGGGCTCGTCAACTTCGACGTATTTCTGCAAGGAATGGATCAGGTCTTCCTTGAGGTCGCCCGGCGACACCGTCGTCTCGGCGATCTCGCGCAGCGATACGACCGGGTTTTTGTCGTTGTCGCGCTCGACGGTAATCTGCGACCCCGACGAGATCATACGGGCCCGATGGCTCGCCAGAAGGACGAGGTCAAAGCGGTTCTCAACCTTGTCGATGCAGTCTTCTACGGTGACACGGGCCATCGGCTCGTCACTCCTTCAAAGGGAACATTGTCCTGAATTTACCGCTAGGTATCCCTTGCATGTGAAAAATTCAAGCATTTTTGTCTTGGTTTGGCCGCACCCGTCTGTTACCGGATTGGGTCGCAAGCAGGCCGACCCGACCGGATTTTATCGGTATCGGCGTGATTGCACGGGTACCAGCTGAATTGATCGAAGGTGCCGTCAACCGCAAGCGCTGATCCCATGGCTCGCGCGGCCCGCGCTTCTCGCGCGTGGGGCGCGTTTTAGGTCTCAAATATCGGATTTTCATTGCGAGGAACGTGAGAGAAAACCATGACCGTAGCCGGCGAAAAAATCGCTTTGTTCATTGATGGAGCCAATCTTTACGCCACCGCCAAGTCCCTCGGTTTTGACATCGACTACAAGCGCCTGCTCAAGGAATTCCAAACGCGCGGTTACCTTTTGCGCGCGTTCTATTACACGGCGGTGATCGAAGATCAGGAATATTCCTCGATCCGCCCGCTGATCGACTGGCTCGACTACAACGGCTATTCGGTCGTGACCAAAGCGACCAAGGAATTCGTCGACCAGACCGGGCGGCGCAAGATCAAGGGCAACATGGACATCGAGCTCGCGGTCGATGCCATGGAGATCGCCGGCACCATCGATCACATGGTGTTGTTCTCCGGCGACGGCGATTTCCGCTCGCTGGTGGAGGCCGTGCAGAAGCGCGGCGTGCGCGTTACCGTAATTTCGACCATTTCGACCCAGCCGCCAATGATCGCCGATGAATTGCGCCGCCAGGCCGACATCTTCATCGACATCGTTACGCTGCAAGGCAAGATCGGGCGCGATCCGGCCGAGCGCGCGGCACGCGAGGCACGTGGTCCGCGCGAGAACCATCGCGATGAAGGTCATACGCCGCAATTCCTGCAGCGCCCGGCAGTGCCGCAGCGCGCAGGTGCCGGCGCGCCGGCCGATGACGAAGACGAATTCGAGGACTGATCGCGAGGTGCGGCCATGCCGGACGCGGCCGCCAAACCCGGGCGCGACTGCCCGCGTTGCCCGCGGCTGGTTGATTTTCGGAAAAACTGGCGCAGCAAGGAACCGACCTGGTTCAACGCGCCAGTCCCCTCCTTCGGATCGAGCGATGCGCGCCTGCTGATCGTGGGCCTCGCGCCCGGCCTGCAAGGCGCCAACCGTACCGGCCGACCGTTCACCGGCGATTATGCCGGCGTGCTGCTGTACGAGACGCTACTCCGCTTCAAATTTGCGCGCGGCACCTACGGCGCGCATCCTGACGACGGGCTGACGCTTACCGATTGCCGCATCACCAACGCGGTGCGCTGCGTGCCGCCGGAGAACAAGCCAACGCCGGCCGAGATCGCCAGCTGCCGCGATTTCCTGAAAATGACCATGGCCGAGATGAAGAACTTGCGCGCCGTCCTCGCGCTCGGGCGCATCGCCCATGACAGCGTGCTGGCCGCATTGACGGTGAAGAAATCGACGGCGCCCTTCAAGCACGGCGGCAAGCACAAACTCGACGGCGTTACGCTGTTTTCCAGCTATCACTGCTCCCGCTACAACACCAATACCTGGGTGCTGACGCCGCAGATGTTCCGCAAGGTGTTCGCCAACGTGCGGGCTTACTTGGACGCTTGAAGCCAGGCGATCACCTGTGCCGCGCTCTGGTCCGGCGGAAATACCGGATAGAACGTTTTGGTAATCACGCCGTCGTCGACCACCAGCGCCAAGCGCTTTAAGAGCATCATGCCGGCGGCACTGAAGGTCGGCAGCCGGAGCGCCTTGGCCAGACCAAGCTTTTCATCGGACAGGATCGCAAACGGCAGATGCAGGCGGCTGACCGCTTCCTGCTGATAAGCGGTGTCCTGCGTCGACAGCCCGAACACGTGCGCCACGCCTAACGCTTTGAGTTCGCCGAAATGGTCGCGGAACGAGCAGGACTGCGGCGTGCAGCCGCGCGCGCCCGGGATCAGGTCCCAGCCTTCGGGCGGATCGACGCCCGGCACGCCGGTGCGCGGATAGATATAAATGACGGTGCGGCCGGAAAGCTTCGATAGATTGACGGCCGTGCCTTCGGTCGCCGGCAGCGCCAGATCGGGCAGCCGCATGCCTTTGAGATGATCGGCGGCGCCGTCGTCTTGCGGCACCGGAATATCGGCCGGCAGGTTAGCCGGATTATGCGTGCCGGGTGCTTCCGCCATCATTGATCTCCATATGACATGAATTCCATCAGCGAGCCGTCGGGATCGCGGAAATACACAGAAGTCCCGGGCCCCTTGGCGCCGAAACGTTGCAACGGCCCGCGCTCCACCGCAATCCCGTGCGCTTTGAGGTGCGCGATCGCATCCGCGATCGGGCCTTCCCATTCGAAGCACAGATCGGAATTGCCCGGCTGCACCGGCTTGAGCGCCACTTCCGCAGGACTGACGCCAGGCCCGTGCACGTTGAGCTGCTTGTCGCCGAAACGATAGGCGTAGCCGACTGGCCGCGGCACCAAGGCCGCGCCCATGACCTCGACGTAGAACTTGTTGGAGCGCTCCCAGTCGGAGAGGTGGATGACGCAGTGATCGAGCTTGGTCGGCACCGGCATCGTTACACTCCCAACTTCTTTCCGACGCGCGCAACCAGCGCTTTGCGCGCCTCGTACAATTGCGCCCCGCGCGCTTTCAGCCTGTCGACGATCTCGCGCGCGGCTGTCTTGGGCGAGCCGGAATTGAACGGCGGCGCCGGGTCATATTCAATTTGCAGCTGGATTTCGCGCGCCACCTGCTCGCTTTCCAGAATGGCGGCGAGTCTGAGTGCGAAATCGATGCCGGAGGCGACACCCGCTCCGGTGACCACATTGCCGTCAATCACGACCTTTTCGCTGACCGGAATGGCGCCCAGCAGCTTCAAATGATCGATCGCCGCCCAATGGCATGTGGCGCGTTTGCCCTTGAGCAGGCCGGCGGCGCCCAGTACCAGCGAGCCGGTGCAGACGGACGTGACATATTTCGCCCCCGCCGCCTGCCGGCGCAGGAACGAAAGCGCCTCCTCGTCCTCCATCAGGTCCTGCTGGCCCGGCCCGCCCGGCACCATCACCACGTCGAGCGGCGGGCAATCGGCATAGGTCGTGGTCGGCACGATCTGCATGCCGCGGTCGCTGGTCACCGGCGCAAGCGTGCGCGCCACCAGCTCCACTTTGGTGTCCGGCAGCCGCGCCAGCACCTCGTAGGGGCCGGTCATGTCGAGCTGCGTGAGCCGGGGAAAGATCAGCATTCCAATCCGGCGCGCCATAGCTACCCTTTCTGCCTCATCAGCCGACCGCGCTCGCGCTCCCAGGATCGCTTCTTCAGCGTCTCGCGCTTGTCGTGCAGCTTCTTGCCCTTGGCCAGTGCGATCTCCACCTTGGCGCGGCCGCGCTCGTTGAAATAGAGCCTGAGCGGCACCACGGTCATGCCCTCGCGGTCGACCGCCCCGGCCAGCTTGTTGATCTCACGCTCATGCAACAGCAGCTTGCGCGGCCGTTTGGGCGCGTGGTTGAAGCGGCCGGCCTGCTGGTATTCGGGGATATTGGTGTTGACCAGCCAGATCTCGCCGCCGCGTGCGTCGGCATAGGATTCCGCGATGGTCGCCCTGCCGGCGCGAAGCGATTTCACCTCGCTGCCGGTCAGCACGATGCCGGCCTCGAAGCGTTCGCCGATCTCATAGTTGAAACGCGCCTTGCGGTTATCGGCGACCACCTTAAAGCGGCGCTCGGGTTTGGCAGCCATGACGGTTCATTTTTCCATGCGCATGATCTTGTCCGAAAACCGGTTCCCACTTTTCGGGATCATGCGCTAGACGATCAGCGTGACTTCAGCAGATCGCGGATTTCGGTGAGCAACTCTTCCGTCTTCGACGGCGCGAGCGGCTTCTCGGCCTCTTTGGTCATCAGCCTGTTCATGGCGCGGATCACCAAGAACAGCACAAAGGCGATGATGATGAAGTTAATGGTGAGAGTGATAAAACTCCCCCAAGCCAATACCGCGCCTTGCTTTTTTGCCTCGGCGAAGGTGGCGGCGGTGACCTTTGACGAGAGCGGCATAAAGTAATTTGAGAAGTCGACGCCGCCGGTGATGGCGCCCACCACCGGCATGATGATGTCGCCGACCAGCGAGTTCACGATGGCGCCGAAGGCCGCGCCGATGATTACACCGATCGCGAGATCGACCACGTTGCCGCGCAGGGCGAACTTCTTGAAGTCATCGAGGATTTGCATCGGCTGAGGCCGCCCGCCTAGTTGAGCAGGCCGGCATGCACCATGGCGTCGCGCAGCGTCGCCTTGGTCTTGTCCGACACCGGCACCATCGGCAGCCGCACCGTGTCGGCGCATTTGCCGAGCACCGAGAGTGCGTATTTGGCCGGCGCCGGATTGGTCTCGATAAACAGCGCGTGATGCAGCGGCATCAGCTTGTCCTGCAGCTTGAGCGCCGTGGCGAAATCGCCATTCAGGCACGCGCTCTGGAACTCGGCGCAGAGCCGCGGCGCGACGTTCGAGGTCACCGAGATGCAGCCATGGCCGCCATGCGCCATGAAGCCGAGACATGTGGCGTCCTCGCCCGACATCTGGTTGAAGTCCGGCCCCATCGCCGCGCGCTGATCCGACACTCGCACGACGTTGGCGGTGGCGTCCTTCACGCCGGCGATGTTTTTGCACGCGAACAGCCGCGCCATCGTGGCGACTGACATATCAATCACTGAGCGGCCGGGGATGTTGTAGATGATGATCGGGATGCCGATGGCGTCGTTGATGGCCTTGTAGTGCTGGTAGAGCCCTTCCTGGGTCGGCTTGTTGTAATAGGGCGTCACGATCAGCACCGCGTCGGCGCCCGCTTGCTCGGCGTGCTGCGACAATTCGATGGCTTCGGTGGTCGAATTGGAACCGGCGCCCGCGATCACCGGCACCCGGCCCTTGGCCTGATCGACGCACCACTCGACCATCTGCTTGTGTTCGTCGTGGGACAGCGTCGGGCTCTCGCCGGTGGTGCCGACCGGCACCAGGCCGTTGGTGCCCTCGCCAATCTGCCATTCGACCAAGTCGCGGAATGCCTTTTCGTCCAGCGCGCCGTTTTTGAACGGCGTGACGAGCGCGGTGAAGGAACCTCGGAAGCTCGTCTTGGCGGTCATGGCACGGCTTCTCCACAGGGCACACGGGGGTCCCCATTGATATCGGGTCGCAAGCGGCGATGAAAGCCCTCCGGGGTGCCATAAAAGGGCCCCGCTGACCTATTAACCGAGTCCCGCGCCTATCGTCGCAGGGCGGCAATTTCGGGGTATCTCTTCGCCACCAATCTTGGCCTAATGGGGCGCCAAAAGTGGCTTTGCGCGGCTTGAGTCGCGCCGCCGGGACCCAAAGGCAAGGGGTTGAATGGGCGTTATTAATCGGATTTCGCTGGGCCTTTGCGTAGCGCTGTCGGCCGTCCTCGCCCTGAGCGTGGGGGCGGCGCTGGCAGCACCAAAAAAGGTTCTTATTCCGACCCGCCCGCCGAACCACGCCGGCGCGCGGGTGGCGTTGCCGCTCGTCCGCAACGTGCCCCTGCCGCCCAAGCGGCCGCTGCGCCCGCAGGCCGCCATGTCCGCCTACGCCCAGGCCAATGTGGGCTTGCGCGGCGCCTTATTCGCCAGCCGCGCTGCAATCAAGCCCCTGGCGCGGCCGGTCTCCGGACCGTTCGCCATCGCGCCGACCATCACCACCTCCGACGCCGACGTCGCGGCGCTCAAGCGGGTGGTCGAGGCCGCGCGCAAAGGTCGCGACGCCGACGCCGATGCCGCCGAGAGAACCATCGCCGATCCCGTCGCCCGCAAGCTGGCCGAGTGGGTGATCCTGCGCTCGAACAACACCAGCCCGGGCTTCCAACGTTACGCCGCCTTCGTGAGAGACAATCCTGACTGGCCGCACGTGCCCTTGTTCCGCCGCCGCGCCGAGAACGCGCTGTGGAACGACCGAATCGACAACACCAGGGTGCTCGCCTTCTTCGCCCACCATAAGCCGACCACCGCAAAGGGCCGCTATATGCTCGCGCGCGCGCTTCTCGCCGACGGCGATGTTGACGGCGCCACCGCGCTGGTGCGCTACGCTTGGCGCCGCCAGGATTTCAGCGCCGACGTCGAGAAGCAGGTGCTCGACATGTTTGGCAAGTTGCTCACGCGCGAAGACCACAGGGTCCGCATGCAGCAGCGCCTCTACGAAGATGACACCACGGCCGCAATGCGCGAGGCCCATCGCCTCGGCGGCAACGAGCTCGCGATCGCCCGCGCGCGCGTGGCCGTGATCAAGCAATTGAAACACGCCGAGGCGCTGCTCGACGCGGTGCCGGCCGCCGCGCGTCGCGATCCCGGCTACATCTTCGCGCGCGTGCAGTGGCTACGCCAACGCAACAAGCCGGAAGAAGCCGCCAAGCTGATCTTGAGCGCGCCGCACGACGCAGGCTCGGTCATTGATCCGAACCAGTGGTGGCTGGTGCGGCGCAAGCTGGTGCGCGAACTGCTCGATGATCATAAGTGGCAACTCGCCTATCGCGTGGCGCGCGATTCAGCCGCGCCGAGGCAAGACAATTGGCGCGTCGACAAGCATTTCACCGCCGGTTGGATCGCGTTGCGGTACTTGCACGATCCGAAAACCGCCGCCGCCCATTTCAGTCACATTGCAGGTAACACCAAAAATCCGCACGCGCTCGGGCGCGCAGGCTACTGGCAAGGGCGCGCGGCCGAGGCCATGGGCAAGCGTGCGCGGGCCAAGGCTTTCTATGAAAAGGCGGCCAAATACACCATTACCTATTATGGCCAGCTCGCGCGCGCGCGGCTTGGGCTTAAGGATCTCGGCCTCATTGGCCCGCCCAAGTTCACGCCGCAGGAGCGTGCTCTTTTAGACAATCTCGAAATCGTGCGCGCGTCCGAGCTTCTCTATTCGCTCAACGAACGCAACATGCTGGCATCGATCTTTGCCGAAATCGGCAAAAGCGGCACCGACGTCACCGGCATGGCGATGCTGGCCGAGGTCGCCGGCAAGTACGGCGACGGCCGCACCATGCTGCTGCTCGGTAAATTCGCGCACGGGCGCGGCCTGCCGTTGGACTATTACGCCTACCCGACCGTCGGCCTGCCGGACTACAAGCCGATCGCGCCGCCAGTTGGACGAGCGATGGTCTATTCGATCGCCCGCCAGGAAAGCTACTTCAACCAGCAGGTCGTCTCGTCCGCCCACGCCATGGGCTTGATGCAGGTGACGCCGGAGGCGGGCCGGGATACCGCCCGCAGATTTCACGTCACCTATAGCCGCACCCGCCTGCTCAAGGATCCGGTCTACAACATACAGATGGGCGCGGCCGAGCTATCATGGCTGTACCATTATTACCGTTCCTATCTGCTCACATTCGCCGCCTACAATGCCGGCTTTGGACGTGCGCGACAGTGGATCGCCGCCCATGGCGATCCGCGCGACCCCAACGTCGATCCGATCGACTGGGCTGAGCGCATTCCGCTCGCGGAAACGCGCAACTACGTGCAGCGGATCATGGAGAACATGCAGGTCTATCGCGCGCGTTTCGGCGGCAGCAGCAAGCTGCTGATCGAGGCCGACCTTAAGCTCGGCGCGAAGAACTAGCGGCGGCCCCTATAGCTGCGTCCAGAGCCATCGTATAGTCCTTATGATCTAAAGTCCCGCCGCCGCGGGGTGACCGTTGCACGTGAGCCCCCATGCACGCTTCCGATCCCGCATCTATCTTTCTCTCCGCTCCCGACGGCTTACGGCTGCACGTTCGCAGCTATGGCCGGGCGAGCCAGCCGGCCCTGCCGGTGGTTTGCCTGCCGGGGCTTGCGCGCACCGCCGCCGATTTCGAATTGCTCGCCGCGGCGCTGGCGCACGACGGGGCTAGACCGCGCCGCGTCATCGCGCTCGACTACCGCGGGCGCGGCCAATCGGAATATGACAAGGATCCGGCCAATTACACTTTCCACACCGAGCTTGCCGATGTCCTTGCCGTAATCGCGGCGCTTGATTGCACGCCGGCAATTTTCGTCGGCACTTCGCGCGGCGGCATCCTGGCCATGATATTGGCCGCGTTACGGCCCACGGCCATTGCCGGCGTCGTGCTCAACGATATCGGCCCGGTGATCGAGCCGAAGGGGCTAATGCGGATCAAGGCCTATGTCGGCCGGCTGCCGCAACCGCGCAGCTTCGAGGAAGCCGCCGAAATCCTGCGCCGGCTTTTCGACGCGCAATTTCCCAAGCTGGGGCCCGAGGACTGGCTCAAAGCCGCGCACCGCACATTCAAGCAAGACGAGGACGGCCGGCTGGTGCCGACCTATGACGTCCGCCTTGCCAAGACGATGGAGGGCGTCGCGTTCGACAAACCGCTGCCGGCACTCTGGAAGGAGTTCGATGTGCTCGCCAATTTGCCGTTGATGGTGATCCGCGGTGAAAATTCCGACGTCCTGACGGCCGCCACGGTCGAGACCATGCGCGCGCGCCATGCCAAGATGGTAACCGTCGACGTACCCGACCAGGGCCACGCCCCGCTCCTGGCGGAAGCCGACGTGATCGCGCGCATCGCAAGCTTCGCCGGCGGCTGCGACGCGGCGGGCGGTCCCTAGGCGTTTCGGAAGAGACGGTAACCCTTCCAGGTCTCCACCGGCTGGTCGGGGCAGCAGGATTTGAACCTGCGACCTTCTGCTCCCAAAGCAGACGCGCTACCAGACTGCGCTATGCCCCGCCGGAAACCGCTGCCGGACGCAACCGCTCGGGTTCGTACACGCTCCGCTGCGACCCAGCAAGCAAGCCTCGGCGCACATGATCCTGAATAAGCGTGCTCCCGACTTGATCGGGGACAGGAACCGGTTCTCGGAAAAGATCTTGCACCCGCAAAATGTTAGGGCCCCGTACGGTTTAATAGGCGGGTTGGTCCTTACCGTTCTCTGAAGATCGGAAAGGCGACCCGGTCGCCCGGCGCGATGCCGAATTTGCGGGCAGTGCCCCCGATCACCTCCAGCACCGCGCGCACCGGCCCGCCCGAAGGGATGATCCGGGTCGACAGCGGCTCGGTGTTCTCGGCGATCCGCAGGATCCGGCCGTCGCCGCGAATAAAGATCATATCGAGCGGAATATAGGTGTTCTCCATCCAGAAGCTGACGTCCTGCTCGCGGTGGAAGTCGAACAGCAGCCCCTCGCCCTCGGGCAATTCCTTCCGGTACATCAAGCCCTTCGCGCGTTGGGCCTCGGTGTCGGCGATTTCCACCGCGAACACATGGACCCCGGTCTTGCTGGCAATCTCGAGCGTTGCTAGCCCCGCCGGGCGTGCCGGACCGGCGACCAGCAGCAGTCCAAGTAGAACGAACGCAGTCCACCGCAAGGCGCGCATACGCCGGGCTTTACGCGGACGAATGGCGCAGGGCAACGGGAAATTCGGCAGTAATGGCGCGGATCAGTGGGATGCGAGACCGAGTTGGCCGCCGTCGGGGCGCACCTCGGCCGCCATCAGGCCCTTAGGCCCCGGCCCGAAGCGGACCAGCACGGTCTGGCCCGGCCGCAGCTCGGCAATACCGTAGCGGCGCAGGGTCTCCATGTGCACGAAGATATCGGGCGTGCCTTCACCTCGGGTGAGGAAACCGAAGCCGCGCAAGCGGTTAAACCATTTCACCTGTGCCCGTTCGAGTCCGCTGGTCGGCGTCACGCTGACATGGGTCCGTGGCGGCGGCATCTGCGCCGGGTGCACCGCTGTCGACTCATCCATTGAGAGAATGCGGAAGGCCTGCAGGCCCTTAGCGCGCTGCAATACCTCACAAACCACCCGGGAGCCTTCATAAGCCGTCTGGTAACCGTCGCGCCGCAGGCAGGTCACGTGCAATAGCACGTCGGGCATACCGTTATCGGGGATGATGAAGCCGAATCCCTTGGAAACGTCGAACCACTTGATGACGCCCGCCAATTCAATGAGATCGGTGACGGTTTCGTCGGCAAGCTCTCGGGCCGTTCCGGGCCGGAGATTGGTCCCTGGCATTTTTGATTCGATCCGGTCCGACGCCATAACGCCGTACGCCGCCGCTTTGCTGGCGCCTCTTGCCGGGCGCTTCGACGAATCTTTCTGCTGAATTGAAGATAACACCGGCCTTCAAACGGCAAAGAGCAAAATGTGCTTGCGCACAGGTCTATACACAGCGCAGCTATTGCGAATCAGTGGGCTATGAAGGGCGCGAGCGCGTCGCCGATATCGTCGTGCAGCACCAGATCGGCGATGTCATCGAACTCGGTCACCTCGCGATTGATGATGACAAGGGCAGCGCCGTTGCGTTTAGCCATCAAGGGAAAGCCCGCGGCCGGCCACACCACCAGTGACGAGCCGATGACGAGAAACAAATCGCAGCGCCTAGTCAGTTGCTCGGCCCGTTCCATCGCTTCGGCCGGCATCGCTTGGCCGAAAGATACCGTCGCGGTCTTGATGTAACCGCCGCAAGTGCAGTTCGGCGCGTGCTGGCCGGCAGCGTCGAATTTTTCCCGCACCCAGGCCAGATCGAAACGCTGGGCGCAGTCGAGGCACACCGCATAGGTGGTGTTGCCGTGCAGCTCGACGACGTCGCCGGCCGCGATGCCGGAAGCCTGGTGCAGGTTGTCGATGTTCTGGGTAACCAGTCCGGGTACCTTGCCGGCGCGGTAGAGGCTGGCGAGCGCGCGGTGGCCACGTCCGGGCTGAGCGCCGCCGAACTGGTCCTGCATAGCAAAGCGCAGCCGCCAGGACTCGTCGCGCATCTCGCGGCTCGCCATGAAGGCGTCGAACGGGATCGGCTGGTTCTTGGTCCACACACCGCCGGGCGAGCGGAAGTCCGGGATACCACATTCGGTAGATATTCCGGCGCCGGTGAAAGGCACGATCCGTCGCGCGCCTTCGATCACGTTACGCAAGCGGGAAATCGAGGTCTCTGGGCTAGGAGCAATCATGGCGGGTTATTGCTATATAACATTCGCTGGCCCGGATAGCCGACCGTCGATCAAGAGGTTCCTCATGCGATATCTGCACACCATGCTGCGCGTACGCAATCTCGATGCCGCGCTCGATTTCTACTGCAACAAGCTTGGCCTCAAGGAAACCCGCCGCCGGGTCGACGAGAAGAACCGCTATACTCTGGTATTCCTCGCGGGCTCCGAAGATGAGGCCCTGGTCGAGGCCAGCAAAAAGTCCGGACGTCCCGGCCCCGAGGTGGAGCTCACCTACAATTGGGACAGCGAAGACTACGGCGAGGCGCGCTATTTCGGCCACCTCGCCTATGAGGTGGACGACATCTACGCCACCTGCGACGCGCTAATGAAGGCCGGCGTGACCATCAACCGGCCGCCGCGCGACGGCGTCATGGCGTTCGTGCGCTCGCCCGACAAGCACTCGATCGAGCTATTGCAGAAGGGTACCGCCAAGCCGCCGCAAGAACCGTGGAAATCGATGCCCAATACCGGGCACTGGTAAACTTGCCGCTTGAGCCGAAGCTCTTTATACCTCGCCGCGCTGCTTGGGCCCTGGTGCCCACGAAATCGGCAGCCCGGCATGCGCCCTTCGTCTAGAGGCCCAGGACACCGCCCTTTCACGGCGGCAACAGGGGTTCGAATCCCCTAGGGCGCGCCATTGTGACGCGCGTCATAGCTGCCATGCGAACATACGTCGCATTCCACGGTCGGTATTAATGTAGAAATTATTGGTCGGATGATTCCGGACAGCTATATTGTGCTGTCGGGCGACAATGCTCCTTGAGAGCGGTCAGGCCATGATGAATACCAAGAACGTAGTGGCGGCGCTTCGGCGCGACATGTCCTTCATTTGGAACGCCGTAATCGCGGTCGTGTTCATCGGCTTTGTCAGCCTCGCGTTGGCTGCGGCGTTGCTTGACCTGCTGTCCCTGCGGCACTAGCGCCATCCCGCGGCGGATAATGATGCCGCCGACCATTGAAATCCTCGACCTCGATGTGCTCGCCGCCGTTCCTGCCCACGCGCTCGATGTAGCTAGGGCCGATTGGCGATTTGCCGTGGCCGCCCGGAATGTCGAGCACGTAAGTGGGCTGGCATAATCCCGACAGACGCCCGCGCAACGCGCGCATCAACTGCTGCCCGCCGGCGATGTCGGTGCGCAGATGCGCGGTGCCCGGCGCCAGATCGCCGTGGTGCAGGTAGTAGGGCTTGACGCGGCATTCGACCAAGGCGCGCATCAGGTCGCCCAGCGCCTGCGGTGTATCGTTGACGCCCTTGAGCAGCACCGATTGCCCGAGCAGGACGAGGCCGCCATCGGCCATGCGCGCGATCGCCTGGCGCGCGGCGGGCGTCAACTCGCGCGCATGATTGACGTGGATGGCGACGTAACTCGCTTTCCCCTTCGCCTTTATTGCCCGCACCATTTCGCGCGTGATGCGCGCAGGCGCCGCGACCGGCACCCGGGTGTGGATACGCACGACCTTGACGTGGGGAACAGCGCTTAACGCTCTCATCACCGCGCGCAGCCGCCGCGGCGACAGCATCAGCGGATCGCCGCCGGTGAGGATCACTTCCCAGATTTCCGCATGGGCGCGGATATATTCCAGCGCCCGTTCAAGCGCTGTGCCTGAAAGTGCCTTGGCCTTGCCGGGTCCGACCTGTTCGCGGCGAAAACAAAAGCGGCAATAGACCGCGCACACGTGCGTGAGCTTGAGCAGAACGCGGTCGGGATAACGATGCACGATGGCCTCGACCGGACTGTGGACGTCGTCGCCGATCGGATCGGCCAATTCTTTGGACCGCTGATCGAGCTCCGCTGCATCGGGCACGAATTGGCGCGCGATCGGATCGATTGAGTCATGCCGATCGATCAGCTCGGCGAGTGCCCGCGGCAGCGCCACCGCGTAGCGCGCAGCCACCGTTTCAAGTTCGGCGCGCCGTTCGCGCGAGATCAGGCCGGCGTCACACAATTGCGTGGGCGTGCGGAGCGTTGCCATCGCATGGTCCTTTCATACTTCTTTCGTTCACGGCTCGGCCACCGGCGCCCAGATCACTTGCTCGATGCGGGTTGCCCCGGTTGCCAGCATGACCAATCTATCGAAGCCGAGGGCGACGCCGCTGGCCGCCGGCATCTGCGAAAGGGCGGCGAGAAAATCCTCCTCCACCGGATAGCGCTCGCCGTGGATGCGCTGTTTCTCGGCCATGGCGGCCGCAAAGCGCTTGCGCTGTTCGTCGGCGTCGGTCAATTCGCCGAACCCGTTGGCGATCTCGACCCCGCAAGCATAGAGTTCGAACCGTTCCGCCACGTGTTCGCTGCCAGGCTTGGCGCGTGCTAGCGCCGCCAGCGGCAGCGGGTACTCATAGAGTATGCTCGCGCATCCCTGCCCAAGATGCGGCTCGACGCGCTCGGCCAGAACACGGCTGAAGATATCGCCCCACGTATCATTTGCGCCGATCGCGACCCCGGCCTGCGCCGCCGCCGCGGCAAGCTGCGCCTGATCGCCTTTGCCCGCACGCACCGTCGCCAGAAGATCGATGCCGGCATAGCGCGCGAAGGCGTCGGCCACGGTCAGGCGCTCCGGCGCGGCAAATGGATCAACCGTCTTGCCGCGGAAGCTGAACTCGCTCACGCCGACCGCCCGCGCCGTCTTCGTCATCAGCGCGGCGCAATCGTCCATCAGCGATTCATATGGTTCATTCGCGCGATACCATTCCAACAGCGTGAATTCCGGATGGTGCAACGCGCCGCGCTCGCGGTTGCGGAACGCGCGGGCGAAATCGAAGATGCGCGTCTCGCCCGCCGCCAATAGTTTCTTGCACGCGAATTCCGGCGATGTGCGCAGGTAAAACTGCCGCCGCTCGCCGCCGGGCCCAATCAACTCGGTTGCGAAGGCATGCAGATGGGTCTCGTTGCCAGGCGAGATCTGCAATGCAGCGGTCTCCACCTCGACAAAATCATGGGCGGCGAACCAGCCCCGCAATGTCGCCGCAATGCGGCCGCGCTTGAGCAGGAACGGACGGCGGGCTGCGTGGACCCCGGGCAGCCAGAACGGCGGATTTCCTCGCACATTCACCTCGGCCGATTACGCGCCGGGATGGACTGGCATCCCGCGCCAGGATGGGTATGGTGCAGCCCGAAACCGCGGCCGCGCGCCGCACTGCACTCAAGGACTGTTAACGTGAAGGTCATCGCCAGCCAACTCCGCAAGGGCAATATCGTCGACATCGACGGCAAACTCTATGTCGTCCTCACCGCGGAAAATTTCCATCCCGGCAAGGGTACCCCGACCACCCAGGTCGATATGCGCCGGATTTCCGACGGCGTGAAGACCTCGCAGCGCTACAAGACCACCGATCAGGTCGAGCGCGCCTATGTCGAGGACCACGCGTTCTCATACCTCTACCAGGACGGCGACGGCTTCCACTTCATGAACCAGGACACCTACGACCAAGTCGCCCTGCCCGCCGACCTGGTCGGCGACCAGGCGGTCTACCTGCAGGAAGGTACGGTGGTGAATTTGAGCATCCATGAAGGCGTCCCGGTCTCGATCGAGATGCCGCAAAAGGCGACGCTGGAGATCACCGACACCGAGCCGGCGATGAAAGGCCAGACCGCCTCGGGCTCGTTCAAGCCGGCGACGTTGTCAAACGGCGTACGTACCATGGTGCCGACCCATATTACGGTCGGAACCCGCGTGGTGGTGAACACCGCCGACGGCTCCTATGTCGAGCGCGCCAAGGACTGATCGCGTATTCCGCGCATCCGCGGCTCTTTGTCGCCCGCGCGCCTTGGCGGCGCTTTTCGCGATGCCGCTGCCCTTGTCCGCCCCATGCCTGTGCCGCTAGTCTTGAAGAAAGCCAAGTCTGGTCGCCGCCAAAGCACAAGGGTCAGTCGAGGGGCGTGCATTTGAGACTTCCGGTTCTGGTCGGTGTCGCGGCGATGCTTATCGCCTCCGCTGCCGCCGCCGATGAAATCGAAGCGCCCCGCGTCACCATCACCCAGGTCAACTGGGTGGAGGCCGCGCTGTCGCTTCCCCGCGACATCACCGGCCCGCCGGCGGCCGAATTCGCACAAATCAACGCGCTGACGGAAAAGCGCTTTCCCGGCATCGCCAAGAGCAGTGTGCCGGTGCTGCTGCCAATCGACATCGACGAGTTCCGCAAGGAGGTAACCGCGGGAAGCGCGGACGCCGCCGCCTCCAACAAATATTTCGGCCCTTTCCAGCCGTCCAAATTCTTCCTGCCGGGGCCAGCCGGCTACATGGCCACCTTTTGGCTGCATGACGGCGACGGCGGCATCCACTTCCGCTACCGCAAGCCGATCGAGATCAGCATCACCGGCGCCGGCTTCACCTACGACCTCGACGGCCCCGATCATCAGGAGGTGTTTCCGGTCAAGGACAAGGAGCTGGCGGAGCTGTTTCCGGGCATCCAGCGGATCTTGCGCGAAGCGCATGTGCGCTACGTGTTCGAACGCTTCGGCGTGCCTTACGTGGTCGCGATCCAATGCTATGACCAACCGATCGCCAAGCGATATCTTTCCTGCAAAGAGGCCGATCCAGTCGCGGTGAAATTCCTCAAGCTACTGCGCACCGTCGGCGGCACGCCGCAGGAGATCGCTCAGCCCCATCTCGATCTGACACAGCCGACCGCCAAATCCGATTTCACGTATTTCAGCCCGGGTTTTCTTGTTCCCAACAGCGGCTGGCGCAAGATGCCGGGGCGCGCCGACTATCACGTCTATGCGCGCATGCGCTCGCCCATCGCCGACGCGCCATCTTATGTAAAGTCGCAATCCTTCATGCCTTGGGGCGACTGCTACCGCACCGGCCACAGGGGGCGTCTCGGCCGCAAGGGGACTGAGTATTCCTGCAAGGTGAACGGCATTCCGCTGGTGTTCGACGAATCGGCCGCGGTGAATTTCACCTATCCGTGGCGCGACAATTTCTGCGAACAGCGAGATTTCTTGGTCGGCCAATGCCCCGGCGGCTACGGCCATCAAGGCGAGGACATCCGCCCGGGCAGTTGCACAATCTTCAACGAAGGCGGCGACCGCTGCCTGCCCTACCAGCACACGGTCGCCGCCGTGCGCGACGGCCTGATCTGGCGCACGCCCGGCAACCTTGCCGCCTATATCGTCATCAACACAAAGAACAGCTTCGTGCGCTTCCGCTACCTGCACATGAATCCGAATTACATGGACGCGGACAATCTCGTCAGCGGCCGCGAGGTGAGCGAAGGCGAGATCATCGGCAAAGTCGCCACCTGGGGCGACCGCGAGAACGGCACCTCCTACCACATTCATTTCAACATCCAGGTTTTCACCAAGGTCGGCTGGGTCTGGGTCAATCCCTACATGACTCTGGTGCTCGCCTATGAGCGGCAAATCGGCGGACGCGGCACCGAGATCAAGCCCGGCGATCCGGTGCCGCCGGTGCCGGACAAAACGCCGCTAATCGCGCATCCCGAGCCGATTCCTGTGCCGCCGCCAGCGCCGGGCGCGGAGACGACCGCCGCGCAAGAGAGCCCGCCGCCGGCCGCCGACAAGAAGTCCGACCTTAAAACGCCAGACGAAAAGAAAGCAGAGGAAATGAAGGTCGAGGACAAGAAAGCCGACGAAGTTAAGCCGGAACAGCGGCGGCACGTGCGCAAGAAACGTCGGCGCAAGCACACGGCCAGCGACTAACACTTTTGCCGCGGCCGAGTGTCGCGGCAGCTGTTTGGCGTCAACCACCACGAAAAAGTCTCATTGCCCCCGATTATCTGCGCAACTTTGTCTCATACAATGCGGTCATGCGAATCTCGGCCGACAACACAACGACCGCGAATTCAATCAATCGACGTTCCCTGATTTTGGGCTCGCTGGGCTTCGCGGCTGATCTCACCGTCGGTGCAGCGGCCTTTGCGCAGCCCTCGAACGCCGCCTTCGCCCACTGGATCGCCGCGTTCCGCGCCCGCGCCATCAAGCGCGGCATTTCGCCGGCGACTTATGCACGGGTCATGAATTCGATCACGCCGGATATGGACGTGCTGGCGCAGGTCCGCAAGCAACCTGAATTCACCGAGAAGCTCTGGCAGTACATCAACCGGCGCTGTTCGGAATGGCGCGTCATCACTGGCAAAGAACGCGCCAAACAATATGCGGATCTTTTGGCGCGCATCGAGAAGGATTACGGCGTCGACCGCTACATCATGCTCGCTTTGTGGGGAATGGAGTCCTCCTTCGGCGACGTGGTGACCAATCCGAAATACATGCGGCCGGTAATCCCGGCGCTGGCCGCGCTGGCCTGGCGCGAGCGACGCCGGCGCCGCTATTGGGAAGCCGAATTGCTCAACGCGCTCGTCATCGTCGACCGCGGCTGGGCCAAGCCCTCCGACATGATCGGCTCCTGGGCCGGCGCCATGGGCCACACCCAGTGGATGCCGGAGGTGTGGCTGCACATGGGCGTCGATTACGACCGCGACGGACGCGCCAATCCCTTCGGTAATCCGGCTGATGCCATGGCCGGCACCGCACGCTATCTGGTCGAGCGCGGCCATTACCGCCGCGGCGAGGCCTGGGGCTGCGAGGTGATAACGCGCGGGCGCACGTCTGGCGGCTGGCGCACCTACGCGCAATGGCACGCGCTCGGCGTCAAGCGCGCCGACGGCAAGGCCTTCGCGCGCCCGCACGACAAGGTGAAGCTGTGGATTCCCGAGCCTGGCGGCCCCGCCTTCCTGATCGGGCGGAATTTCCGTGCAGTCTATTCCTACAACCCGTCGACCGCCTACAGCCTCGCCCTTTGTCATCTCGCCGATCTGATCGGCGTTGGCGCGCACTTCCACAAATTGTTCCCCGGCGGCGAGCGCATCCCGACCATGGCCGAGGTCAAGGAGATCCAGCGCCGGCTCAACGAGCGCGGCTTCAAAACCGGCGGCGTCGACGGCCGCAGCGGCAGCGACACCATCAAGGCCATCCTCGCCTTCGAGAAAAAGGTCGGCATGAAACCGGCCGACGGCTATGCCGGCCTGAAGGTTTTGGCCCGATTGCGCCAGGGCCCGTAATCCGGTTGGATACGGCTCGCCGCTGAGGAACGGCGCATGTGGGGTTTTTGACGCCGTGACAGATTCCAAGCGACAGCGGGCGCCGGCGCAACGCCCACGCGACGCCGCATTGGCAGCGGTCGACCGGCCGGTTCCCGCCGGCGTCAACGCGGCCCAGTTCGGCAGCGACGTGGCGGCCGATGCGCTGCGCGCCACCGGGGTCGACTATATCGCGCTCAATCCGGGCGCCAGCTACCGTGGCTTTCACGACAGTCTGGTCAACTACCTCGGCAACGAGCGGCCGCAGATACTGCTCTGTCTGCACGAGGAAAGCGCCATCGCCATCGCGCACGGCTATGCCAAGGTCACCGGGCGCGCCATGGCCGCGATGGTGCATTCCAATGTCGGCCTTATGCATGGCACCATGGCGATCTTCAATGCGTGGTGCGACCGCATGCCGATCGTCATTCTCGGCGCCACCGGGCCGGTCGACGCAGTCAAGCGCCGGCCCTGGATCGACTGGATCCACACCGCGCGCGATCAGGGCGCGCTGGTGCGCGGCTACACCAAATGGGACGATCAGCCGGTCTCGCCGGTGGCCGCGCGCGAGGCCGTGCTGCGCGCCGCCTGGATCGCCAACACCGCGCCCTGCGGGCCGACCTATATCAATCTCGACGCCGGTATGCAGGAGGAAAAGCTCACCGAGCTTGTTGCAACCGTCGATACGCAGCGCTTCATGCCGCCGATAGCGAGCGCACCGGATGCGCGCGCCGTTGCGCATGCGGTCGTGCTATTGCGCGACGCCAAGCACCCGTTGATCCTGGCTGGCCGCGTGTCGCGCGATCTCGAGGCATGGAACGCGCGCGTAACGCTGGCTGAGCGGTTCAATGCGCTCGTCGTCACCGATATCAAGGTCGGCGCTGCCTTCCCCACCGATCATCCGCTGCATATCGGCGCCCCCGCATTCATCGCGCCGACGCCTGACGCGCTGGAGGCGATTCGCGCGGCCGACGTCATCCTCAGCCTCGACTAGGTTGACGTTTCCGGCACGCTTAAACAAGCGGGAACCACCAACGCGAAGATCGTGCAGATTTCGATCGACCATCATCTGCACAATGGCTGGAGCATGGACTATCAGGGCCTGCCGCCGGTGGATGCGTTCATCGCTAGCACGCCCGAGGCCGCGGTGCCGGCGCTGCTCGAAGCGCTCGGGCCCGGCAAGCCGCGCGCGGTCGCCGCCCGCACAGTCAAACCGTTCAAGCCGGAAGGCGATAAGCTGACAGTCGATCATCTTGCGGATGCCTTGCGCCGCGCCGTCGGTGCCCGCCTCTGCTCGCTCACCCATGTCTCGCTGTCATGGAACAGCGCGAGCTGGCCGCTGCGCCATCCACTCGACTATCTCGGCTCCGACGGCGGCGGCGGCGTTGGTGGCGGGCCCGGCATTTCGGTCGGAGCCGCACTGGCCTTGCAAGGCAGCGGACGCTTGCCCCTGGCGGTCTGTGGCGACGGCGATTTCCTCATGGGCGTCACCGCGCTGTGGACAGCCGCGCATTACAAAATCCCGCTGCTGATGGTGATCGCCAACAACTGCTCCTTCTTCAACGACGAACTGCACCAGGAGCGCGTCGCGCGCATTCGCGGCCGCCCGGTCGAGAACCGCTGGGTCGGCCAACGCATTACCGAGCCCGATATCGACATCGCCGCCATGGCGCGCGCGCAGGGCGCGCAAGGCTTCGGTCCGGTGACTGCGATCGGCGACCTGGCAACGACTTTCGAAAAGGCCATCGCCGCGGTGGAAGCGGGCGCGATCGCCGTCGTCGATGTCCGCGTGGAACCGAGCTACACGGCTGCGATGACCGCGGTCATGACCCGCAAGAGCGACTGACGATGGCAGCGACCGCACCCAACGCCGACGACGCCATCCTGGTGGTGGACGACATCGTCGTGCGCTACGAGACGCCGGAAGGCCCGATCACCGCGGTCGATGACGTCTCATTCCAGGTCAAGCCGGGCGAATTTCTTTCAGTCATTGGCCCCTCCGGCTGCGGCAAATCGAGTTTGTTCAACGTCATCGGCGGACTGCTCAGCCATCATCAAGGCGTCGTCACGGTCGCCGGCGAGACGATTTCCAGCCCGCACAAGGCAATCGGCATGGTGTTTCAGGAGGAGTCGACCTTTCCGTGGCGCACCGTCACCGACAATGTCGCCTTCCCGCTCGAGCTCGTCGGCATGCCGCGCGATAAGCGCATCGAGCGGGCGCGTCATTTCATCGCGCTGGTCGGGCTCGAGGGCTTCGAGAACAGCTACCCGGGCGAGCTCTCCGGCGGCATGCGACAGCGCGTGTCGCTTGCCCGCACGCTCGCGGCCGCACCGAAGATCCTGCTGATGGACGAGCCTTTCGCCGCGCTCGACGAGCAGACCCGGCTGCTGCTCGGCGACAAGGTGCTGCAAATCCAGCAGCAGTTGAAGCAAACCACGCTGCTGATCACCCACAACATCACCGAAGCGGTGCAGATGTCTGACCGCATCCTGGTGATGACCTATCGCCCCGGTAAAGTTAAGCGTATCGTCGATATCGACCTGCCGCGCCCGCGTAATTCGGAGATTGTCGGTAGCGAGGCATTCGGACGCTACGTGGCGCAGATCTGGAACGACCTGCGCGAGGAGGCGAGCCGCGGTATGCGCGACGAGGAATCCCACATGCTGCACCACCACGATCATCAGGGCACGGGATCATGACCCACGACGCCGCAATCCGCCGCCCGCCGCGCGCGCAGGTCGCGCCCGCCGCCGTCGGTTTCGCGTCAATCGTCACCGCCCTTCTGCTTACCGAGCTGCTCATTCGCATCGGCGTCATCAATCGTTTCATCGTGCCGCCGCCGTCCGAGATCGCCGACAGCTTCTACCGGCTGTTCGCCGAAGAGCACATCGTGCGCCGCTTTCTGCTTACCGCCGGCGAATGCCTGATCACGGGCGTCATGATCAGCGCGTTCGGCATCGCCGGCGGCGTGCTCATGCACCGCGTCACGCTTTTGCGGCAGGCCTGCGAAACCTGGGTCGCCGCCTTCGCCGCCGCGCCGGTCGTGTTGGCTTACCCCCTGTTCATGGTGATCTTCGGCCGCAACGCCTGGACCATTATCATGCTCGCCTTTGTCGCCGCGCTGCCGCCGGTCATCCTGAAAACAATCGAGGGCATGGCCGCTACCCGCAAGGTGCTGGTCGACGTCGGCCGCAGCTTCAACCTCACGCCGACACAACAGTTCAGGAAAATCCTTTTTCCGGCCGCACTACCGGCCATTTTCCTCGGTGTACGGCTGGGCTTGGTGTTCGCGCTCATCAACGTCGTCGGCGTCGAGTTCCTGATCAACTACGGCGGCCTCGGCCAGCTCATCGAGGACCTGGCCGAACGCTACGATCTGGCGGGCACTTATGCGGCGATCTGCTTCGTCATCCTGGTGAGCGTGCTTTTCTTTATCGCGCTGGAGAAGATCGAGCGATGGCTGAGGCTGGTCGACTGAGCGGGGCGGCGCCGGCCACGCCGGGCTTAAGCCCGGTGACCCTGCTGCGCATCGCCATCATCCTCGGCGTGCTGGCGGCGTGGGAACTGCTCGCCCAATCCGGCTGCCTTTACCGCGACGTGGTGCCGTCGCTGCTGGCGATCGGGAGCGCGTTGATCGAGCTCTTGTCGCACGCGGACTATTATTTCAATCTCGGCGTCACCGCCGGCGAGATCGGCATCGCCTTGCTGGTCGGCGGGTTTTCCGGGCTTTTCGTCGGTGTCGTGCTGGGCGCCAACCGTTATTTGTCGAAGGCCTTCGAGCCCTATCTCTATTACCTCGGGCCGACGCCGAAGATCATTTTCTTTCCGGTCATGATCATGTGGTTCGGCATCGACACCGAATCCAAGATCGCGCTCGGCACGCTGTCCTGCTTCTTCCCGATCGCCTTGAACGTCGCCGCCGGCATGCGGCAGATTGATCGCGTGCTGATCCGCGTCGGCCAGAGCTTTCGCGCCAATGCGCTGCAAATGGTGTGGAAGATCTACCTGCCGGCCATGCGTCATCCGATTATCAACGGCGGGCGGCTCGGCTTCGGCATGGCGCTGATCGGCACCCTGCTGGCGGAAACGAAATTGTCCAACAAGGGCATCGGTTTCTTGATCATCCAGACCTACAGCGTATTCGACATGCCGCGCATGTATGCCATGCTGATCGTGCTTTTCGTGCTGGCGATCGGCGCCAACGCGTTGATCGGCCGCCTCGGCGGGCTCGACAGCATCCGCCGCGCCTAGCCCGGGGGATCGAAACCGCAGGCGATCCAGACCTTGCGACTCTCCGGCTCAATCAGGAAGCGGATGAACTCCGTTGCCGGTCTAGCGACCGCGCTCGCGCTCGTGACGCCGGCGCCATAGACGATAGTCAGTTGCAGCGCCGCCGGTAGCGGACCTGCCAAGGCGACGCCTGCGGCATTGACGATCTCGCTTTTCGGGAAAATGCCGATCTCGGCCTCCCCGCCGGCGATCATTGCAACGCCGCCGGCGAGCCCCGCCCTATGGACGACGCGAGACCCCAGGGCATCGGCGAGCCCAAACTCCCTGATGATCTTGTCGCTCTGTGCACCGCTCGGCGTGGCCCCGGGCGGGGCATGCACCACCGCGCGCGCTGCCAGCAATGCCGCACGAAGCGCCTCGGGCGTCGAGACGTCGGGAACAGGACCGTCTGCCTTGACGCCGACGGCAAGCTCGATATTGGCGAGCGCCGCGCGCCCGGCTGCCAGCACCGTGCCGTCCTTAACGTAAGCCTCGATCAACGGCACCGGCATCACCAGCACATCGAGCGCTTCATGCGCCGCGACGCGGGCCGCAATCCCGCTCATGGTATCGTAGAGCGCGTTGAGCTTATGACGGCTGCGCCGCTCGAACACGGGCGCGAGCTTGTCGAACACCGGCTTGGGCGCGCCGCCGGCGATGCTGGTGATCGTCGCCATATGGTTAGAGTTTAAATGCTTCCAGCGTGCCGGGGTGGAACAGCTCTTCCACCTTGACCAGCCGCGACGACAGGCCTTGCGAATGGTGATGGCGCAGGAAGGTCTCCAGTGCCTTGCGGTTGGGCGCCACGCCGTAGGACCAGAAGTCCTCGCCCATCAGCGCACGCGCTTCCATCAACCGCTCTTCCACGAAGGGCAGCGTCACCTTGGTCGACGAGGTGTCGGCGAGCTTCTCCAGCGCGATCGCCTTGGAACGCTCGAATGCCTTGTAGACGGCACCGGGCAGCCAGGGATGCGCCTCCGCCAACTCGTGCTTGACGCCGACCAGATGCATGATCGGGAAAATACCGGTGCGCTTGTAATAGTCCTTGGCGGCCGCCACCGGATCGGGAAACAGCCAGGCGACATGCGGCGCCCCGCGCGCAAAACACGACGGCACCCGAGGTCCGATGAATGCGTCGATCTCGCCCGCCTCCAGCATAGCCGACAGTGTGCGTCCCGCTGGCGCGTCGTCGAGCTGCACATCCTTGGGCAGCGTGATGGCGATCTTTTCCGGCCGTCCCGCCTCCTCCAGCCCGCCCCGGATCCAGTGAATGTCGGAGGGCTTCACGCCATGGTCGTCTTCGAGGATCGCGCGCGCCCACACATTGGCGGTCAATTGATATTCCGGCACGCCGACCTTTCTGCCCTTGAGGTCGCCCGGCTGCTTGATGCGGTCGGTGCGCACATAGATCGAGGTGTGGCGGAAAGCGCGCGACACGAAGGCCGGCACGCCGACATAGGGGCATGTGCCTTGCGCGGTCTTGACCGTGAAGCTCGACAGCGACAATTCGCAGATGTCGAATTCAGCGCGGCGAAACGCGCGGAAGAAGATCTCCTCCGGATCGAGCGCCATGTAGATCGGATCGACCCCGTCGATCTGCACCAACCCGTCGGAGAGCGGTCGGGTGCGGTCATAGTCGCGTACGGCAACGGAAAGATTGAGCTTGGCCATGATGCGCCCGGCTAAAATTTGGTCCGGGCGCAGTCATAAGCGAAACGGCGCGCCAAGGCAAAGTGCGCCGAACTCAGTTCGGCCGGCAATATTCGTCCGCTCTTCAGGGTCTTGATGCCGTCGTCAATTTGTAAACCACGCCGCCAAGCTGGCCTCGCCCGATTCCCTGCCCGCGCTTATATTTGCAAATAGCTAAATCACGTCGGCAACCCGGTGAATATTGATGCTGATCCGCCTGGCACGCGCTGCATGCCCCCTCCTTGTGCTGGCGACCGGCACCGTCGCCAAGGCTGACGATTTGGCGGATTTCAATGCCGCGGTCGAAGCCGCCGCCTCCCATAGCCGCGCCGCGATCGGCTATTTGCACGCCGGCAACGCCGATCTCGCCGCGCTCGAAAACGACCGGATGCGTGCAGCCTGGAGCAAGCTGGTCGCGCGATTCTCCGGCAAGCGACCGACCGCCTTCAACGGCAGCGTGCTCTACGGCAAAACGCTGGTCGGCATCAGCGCCCGCCTGGTCGGCGCCGATCTGATGCTGAAATCCGGCCGGCTCGATTCTGCGCGCCAGTCACTCGACGCCATTCGCGGCGACCTCTACGCCTTGCGCAAATCAGCTCACGTCGTGGTGCTGGCCGACTGCATCCGCGATTCCAACGCCGCCATGGACAGGTTGATGATCTACAATAAGCGCGATCTCGACTGGGCGAACCCACAAACGCGCATCGATGTTGCCAATAGAGCTGCAACCTATGGTCATGTTCTCGACCGCTGCGATGCGACGGCGGGCGCGGCGCGGCGCAAGCAACCCGAATATCGCCGCTTGATCGACGGCGCCAAGCGGAGCCTCGCACTGATCCCGAAAGCGATCGAGACGCGCGACACCAACCTGCTGCATCGCGTCCTCATCCAATTGCGCTCGTTCGATAATCTGCTGACGCACCGGTTTGGGTAAAATTTTTCCTTGGACGTGAGGCTATACGAAAATCGGTTCACACTTTTGGGGATAACGAACTTGTCCCGTGCTACATCGACACATTCCCTTTGTGTGATATAATGACGCGCTCAGAAGCTGGGCAAGGCCGGATCGGCTGGAGAACGCGCGCAACGACGCGAAAAACATTGCGCGTGCATTGTTGATCTCCTGTATTCTGGCGTTGCCCGCCGCGACCAAGGTGCATCAATGGAATTGCAGCGCATCGTTACCCGGTCCCGTTCGAACGACATCGACCGCATGATGGACAATGCCAAGCGCGCCAGCGGCTTCCTCAAGGCGCTGGCGCACGAAAGCCGGCTGATGATCCTTTGCATTCTCGCCGAGGGCGAAAAGTCGGTGAGCGAATTGGAGCAAGACCTCGGTTTACGGCAGCCGACGGTGTCGCAGCAGCTCGCGCGCCTGCGCGCCGACGGTTTGGTCGCCACCCGGCGCGATGGCAAAATCATCTATTACAGCGTGGCCAGCGACGAAGCTCGCACCATCATCGACGCGATCTACGACGTGTTCTGCCGCAAGGGGCGCAAGCGCTAGCGCGCAGCCGTTCGGCGCACCGTCAATGCTGGTGAACATAGGTTCCCGGCGCCCGGCACAGCGGTATCAAGCCCCGCGACGGTGAACCGACTGGCGGCGGCTCAATCCGTTGAGCATCGCTTCGATCCGCAAGCCATGATGACCATTGCGGCCACCACGAACCGTCCGCCTGCACTGCGTGGGCGAGCCACGTCGCGGAATCGACGTAGCGGTCGCCCGATTGCCGGGTTGCGAAATGGTAGTGCCGGCCGCGATGGCCCGGTTCGGATACGATTCCGGCATTGTGGCCGCCATTGGTCAGCACGAACGTCAATTCGTTATTAGTGAAAAGGTGTAGCTTATAGACTGAGCGCCACGGGGCGATGTGGTCGGTCTCGGTGCCGACTGCGAACATCGGCACGCGGATATCCTTGAGCGCGATCACTTTGCCTTCCACGGCATAGCGGCCGGCGGTCAGGCGGTTTTCCAGGAACAGCCCGCGTAAATATTGTAATTGCATGCTAAAGGGCAGCCGCGTCTGGTCAGCATTCCAGGCGGTGAGATCGGTGGTCTGGTCACGCTCGCCCAAAAGGTATTCGCGCGTCATCTTGGACCAGACCAGGTCGTTCGAGCGAAGCGCCCTGAAGGCGGCGGCCATCTGCCGCGTATCAAGCACGCCTTGGTCCCACATCATGTCTTCAAGGAACGCGACTTGGCTTTCGTCCACGAACAGCATGAGCTCGCCGGCCCCGCTGAAATCAGTCTGCGCCGCCAAGAAGGTCGCCGTCGCCAGCCGATCGTCGCCGTCGCGCGCCATGGTGGCGGCGGCGATGGCGAGCAACGTGCCGCCCAGGCAATAGCCGCAGGCATGCACCTTGCGGCCGGGAACGACCGCGTTGACGGCGTCAAGCGCCGCCATCAGCCCGTCGGTGTGGTAGTCGTCGAATGTGATGTCGCGGTCTGCCGCGGTCGGATTGCGCCATGAAATCATGAAGACGGTGTGGCCGCGCCCGACCAGATAGCGCACCAGCGAATGTTCCGGCATCAAATCGAGCACATAGTACTTCATGATCCAGGCCGGCACGATCAGCACCGGTTCCGCAATCACGTCGGCGGTGGCCGGCCGGTATTGGATGAGCTCGATCAGGTGGTTGCGATAGATGACCTCGCCCGGGGTGATGGCGATGTCCTCGCCGACGCGAAAGCCCTCCCCCGACCCGTCCGGGTTCATCGTCAGCAAGCGATAAAAATCTTCGACAAAATTGTTGGCGCCGCGGACCAGATTACCGCCCGATTCCTTCGCGGTCCGCTCGATAATCGCCGGATTGAGCCAGGGCACGTTCGACGGCGACACCACGTCAAGCAACTGGTGAGCCATGAAAGCAACGCGGTCGGCGTCCTTGGCGCTCTGACCGCGAACCTGACGGGTTGCACTGCGCCACCATTCCTCCTGCGCGAGAAAGGCCTGTTGCCAGAAAAGGTAAGGCAATTTCTGCCAGGCCGGGTCGGTAAAGCGATGATCGGAATCCTCGGGCGGGAAAGGTATTTCCGCGGCACGTCCGTTCGCCAGGCCAAATAGGCGCGCGCCGAAAACCAATGCCTGCAACGAAAGCTCCAGCTGTCGTCCAGGCGCGCCTGACAGATGCGACAGCCAATCGTGCCAGGCGGCGAACAAGGCATGCGGCGAAATGCCCTGCGTGATCCGAGCGACCAAGGCCCGCGTCACGTGGTTGAGCGTTTCAAAGGACGGCAGGTCCACACCGCGCACGCTTGTCGGCGACGGCGGTACTTTGGCCGCGGGCGGCGCTTTGACCACCGGTTGCACGACATTCATGGCGAAGGACTCATTCTGGCAAGCGGCGGGTTCGGTGCGAAGCGATAAGAGCGCTTAATTGCGGCAATTTCCTTGATTAGGGTCAATGTCACAAAACGCGAATGAGGCGCGTTTGCGGCCGTCACACCGGCATCAAAAGGTCACAATCAGGCACGGTCGTCGTCGAAAATCATTGCACACCCGCCGTTCTTCCAGGCGCTTGATCCGCATTAAGAATTGGCAAATTAGCGTTCTAGACTTAATCTTTATTAATCGCCGAATACCGCCACAATCTCCTTGGAAGATTCAACCGGTATGCCCGCCCTGCCGATCAGCATCGCCGCAAAGGCGTTGAAAATCTTGCGCATCTGCGGCGGCTTGTAGGGAAAGATATCGGGCGGATCCATGTTATGAACGATGCTGGTATTGTCAGCCTCGAAGATCAGGAGTTCGCCTTGCTTGGTTTCCGCACAATCGATCGTGAAATAATCAAGGTCGATGCGCGCAGCTAATTCGCTAAGCGCGCAGCGGTGGCGCGCGGCGAAGCTATCGTCGAATGTCCGCATGAATTCGGCTTCTTCGGCGCGCTTGGCAGCGCTCGTCTTCATCTCGGCGTTTAGGTACCAAATCTTCCATTGCTCCGATATCGCCATGTGGACCGCGAGCGGCCGCCCATCGACGTAGGTAATTCGATATTTACGGAACAGGCCGTCGTCGCTCGCATAGTCGATATATTGCGAAACGAAAAAATCAGGCTCGGGCTGCTCCAGGAGATAGCGCTCGATTTCGCGAGCATCGCAAAGCTTTGCCAGTCCGAATCCTGCATGCGATCCGATCGGCCGCGCGGTAATCGGAAACGCCAGACCGTCGGCAATATCAGCAAGCCCCGCGCTGGAACGCGCGATCTCCGAAAGCTGCGCGCGCGCTACCCGCGCCGTCGCAGGGATCGCCAGGCCGGACACGTCGCGCAGCAGGCGATGCAGCTTGTCGCGATCCAGATTGCAGATGCGGCCCGGCGCATTCAGCAGCGGGCGCGGCCAAGACATCGACAGCCGGGCGATGTCGAGAAGCGCCTCGCGGCAGTCATCCGAATCCGATGCAATGACGATGGCGATATCGTGATCCGGCAGGGGGTCGGGCAACGCGATGCCTGGCACGATGTACAAGGTCATCAGCTCGATATCGGAACCCTCCAGCAGAAACTCGATCGGCGTATTGCCGCCCATGTCCATGGCGGCCGCCAGCGCGAGTACGCGCAATCGCGGGGCCGCGCTCGCACAAGGCGACCGGAATAGCTGCTGCTGGGCCAGCACTTGGGATTGAATTTCGAGGCCGAGATCCTTGTCGCCGAGCAGTTGAGTGATAACCGACAAGTCTAGCCCCTCGCCAGCGGTTGCTTTGCCGGCTCCAACCTTGGCCACGAGTTCATGCCAGAGCGGGCGAAGGTCGCCACCGTCAAAGGCCATTTTCGACAGCTTCGCCAGACCGATGCGCGTCGCATAGCGACACAGCTTCGCGTCGCTGCTCGGCGCTTTTGACGTTGACGACCGCATGTCATCAGCCCTTGTGCGCACCGCCCCGATAAACGAAACCGGGCGCGGCTTTTGCCAGCGCCCGCTTGGTGGCCTGCGCCCAAGCTCACCCCGTATGGTTAATAAAAGGTAACGAATTGCCGCGCGCGTGCGCCGACTAATGCGCGACTCAGCGGTCGATCATCCGCGCCAGCGCGCGGCCGATGCAGAGATAGCCGTCGCCCGAATTGTGCAGGCCATCCCAAGACACCAGACCGCCGACCCCGTTCTCGAGCGCGCGCCGCATGAGCCGGTAGCGCGGAAAAAGCCCCACCGCCTCCTCCTGCGCGACGTCGGCAATGATCTTTTCCATCGCGCCGCGCGCGGGCCTGGCGCGCACGACCGGTGCGTCTTGCAGGTCCATCAAGATCACCTCGGCATTTGCTTTTTTCAGCCGCACGATGGCTTTGCGCAGCGACTGCTTCGCATTGCTGGCGATGCCGTGCCAAACGACCGAGTTGGTACCGAGCTGCCACACCACAAGGTCCGGCTTGTATTTCAATACATCCGTGTCGATCCGCGCGATCATGCCGCCGAGCGTGTCGAGCATGCGGCCGCGGTTGATCACCTTGAGGTGCAGGGACGGATGCAGCCGTGAAAGCTCCGCCTTCATGACTTCCGGATATCCCGGCCCGAAGGTGCCGAAACCACTCGTCGACGATGAGCCGAGCGCGACGATGGTCACCGGCTGGCCGGCGCGCAATTTGGCGCGGGTGCGCAGCAGCGGCGCGCGGAGGTTCAGGTCTACGGCGATGGCGAGACAGCGTTCGACATTCGTCGTGGCGCCGGCGACAGCGGCGCTGTCATAAACGCAGCCGAGCAAGGCGAGGCAGCGCACGGCAATTCGTAACCACGGCAGGATCGCATTTGCCATTCGTCGTTCTAGCTAAGGTACTGCAATATCGGCAAGCCGTAACTGCACCCGCTCCTCGCCCTGCCAGCGGTCGACTGCGACGTAACCGGCCGCGTGCACGGCGCGGCCGCGGTAGTCGATAAGCGCCTTGCCGAGTGGTTGGCCGGCGGCGCGGAAGGCGATGGCGTTGACCATTTTGCCGTCGCCGGATTTCAGCCGCACGCGGATGTGGCTCTCGCCCACCGGATCGGCATAGGCGATGGTGTGCGACGGCAGCGCCAAGAGCGGTTCCGGATTACCGGCGCCATAGGGACCGGCGCGCGAAAGCAAATCGACGAGCGCCAGGTTGACGGCGCCGGCGCTGACCGCGCCGTCGATCAGCAGCGCGTGCTCGCGCCGCGCCGCTTCCACCGATGACGCCAAAGTATCCTCAAGAAAGGCGCGGAACGCCGCCAGTGCGTCCTTCCTGAGCGTGATACCGGCTGCCATGGCATGACCGCCGCCCTTGATGAGCAGGCGATCGCGCACCGCCTGGCGCACCGCGCGGCCGAGATCGACGCCGGCGATCGAGCGGCCCGAGCCGGTGCCGATGCCGCCGCGCTCCAATGCAATGGCAAAGGCCGGCCGGCCGTAGCGCTCCTTCAGCCGCGCCGCCACCAGCCCGACCACGCCGGCATGCCAGCCTTCCTGCGCGGTAACGACCACCGCGCCCTTCTCCTCCAGCCCGAGCGCCGCCATGGCCTCGGCTTCCGCCTGTGCCAGCGTCGTTTGCTCGATGGCGCGGCGCTCGTGATTGAGCCGGTCGAGCTCGGCGGCGATGCGGGCGGCTTCGGTCGGGCCCTCCTCCAGCAGCAGGCGCACACCGAGATCGGCGCGCCCGATGCGGCCGCCGGCATTGATGCGCGGCCCCAGCAGAAAACCGAGATGCCAGGGCTCCGGCGGGCCGGTGAGCCGCGCCACATCCATCAGCGCGGTTAAGCCCACCTGATCGCGGCGCCGCAATGCGATGAGCCCCTTGGCGACGAAGGCGCGGTTGAGCCCCGTGAGCGGCACCACGTCGGCGACGGTTCCAAGCGCGACCAGATGCAAGAGCGCCAACAAATCGGGTTCCGCGCGCGTTCCGCTCCAGAAATTGCGCTGGCGCAGTTCGCGCGTGACCGCGACCAAGGTGAGGAAAACCAGGCCGACCGCGGCCAGATGGCCGAGCCCGGAGAGATCGTCTGCCCGGTTGGGATTGACGATGGCCCGCGCCGGCGGAAGCTCCTCGTCGGCCTGATGATGGTCGATGACGACGGTGTCGAGACCCAGGCGCTTGGCTTGCGCCAGCGGCTCGGCGCTGGTGGTGCCGCAATCGACGGTGATCAAAAGCTTGACGCCTTTCTCGCCGAACGAGCCGATGGCGTCCACGTTCGGGCCGTAGCCTTCGAAGATGCGGTCCGGGATATGCACGATCGGATCGAGGCCGCAGTGCCGCAGGTAACGGCACAGCAGCGCCGAAGAGGTCGCACCATCGACGTCGTAATCGCCGAAGATGGCGACGCTCTCGTCTTTCACGACCGCGTCGGCAATGCGCGCCGCCGCTGCCTCCATGCCGGTGAGCGTGTGCGGATCGGGCATCAGCCGCTTGATGCTGGGGTCGAGAAAGGCTTCGACCGCGTCCACCTCGACACCGCGGCCGGAAAGCACCCGCGCCAGCAATTCCGGAACGCCATGGCGTTGCGCGATTGCGAGCGCGCGCGCTGCCCCACGCTCGTCCAGCCGGTCGCTCCAGGCGCGCGCGCTTGCCGAGCGGTCGACGCCGAAAAAGCAGCGCTCGCTCTCGTTCAGAACAGTCGCCGGCAACGCCATCGCTCAATAGTCCCGCGCGAAACGCCCCGGTTTCGCTCCGAATCGGATACGCAAGAGAACAATAGCAACGAATTCGTCCACCGCTTCGTGCGGCGCGGCCTAGCCGCTCAATCGAGATAGAATTTATCGAGCTGCCGGTGCTCCGCCATTACCCGGCGCACGGTGCCGGTGACCGAGCGCATCACCACTGTCTCGGTCTCGATCACGTCCTTGCCGAATTTCACGCCGCTGAGCATGGCCCCGCTGGTCACGCCGGTGGCGGCGAACAGGCAATCGCCTTTCACCATGTCCTCGATGTCGTATTTCTTCTTGGGATCCTTGATGCCCATCTTTTTCGACCGTTCACGGCGTTCCTCGGTGTCGAGCACCAGCCGGGTCTGCATCTGACCACCGATGCAACGTAGCGCGGCGGCCGCCAGCACGCCTTCCGGCGCGCCACCGATGCCGAGATAGATGTCGATACCGGTCTTCGGCTCCGCACAATGGATCACGCCAGCGACGTCGCCGTCACTGATCAGCATCACCGCGGCGCCGGTTTTGCGCACCGCCGCAATCATGTCGGCGTGGCGCGGCCGGTCGAGCAGGATGGCAGTGATGGCTTCCGGCTTGACGCCTTTCGCTTTTGCCAAAGCGAGGATGTTCTCCTGCGGCGGCGCATCGAGATCGACCACGCCCTTCGGATAGCCGGGGCCGATGGCGATCTTGTCCATATAGACGTCGGGCGCGTGCAGCAATGTGCCGGCATCCGCCATCGCCAGCGTCGCGATCGCACCCGGCATGTTCTTGGCGCAGAGCGTGGTGCCCTCCAGCGGATCGACGGCGATGTCGACTCTCGGTCCCTGCTTGGTGCCGACTTTCTCGCCGATATAGAGCATGGGCGCCTCATCGAGCTCGCCCTCCCCGATCACCACCGTGCCGTCGATCGGCAGCCGGTTGAGCTCGCGCCGCATGGCATCGACGGCGGCCTGGTCGGAGGCCTTCTCCTGGCCGTGCCCGCGCAGGCGCGCGGCCGAGACCGCGGCGCGCTCGGTCACCCGCACGATTTCGAGGGTGAGTATGCGCTCCAGCAGGAATTCCGGCTGGATGGTGATCGACGCCATGATTTACACCCCCCCTCAACTCGGCCGCAGCCTGTCAGTTCTTCTCAATCCGGATCACTTGCGGCCGGCCTGAGATCACCCTATCGCGCCCCACCGCGGCAAGGGCCTTGCGCACGGCGTCCTCGGTGGTGGCGTAGGTAATGAGGATAACGGGAACGGAGCCGCTTTTGACCTCCCCGCTCGGCCCGATGTGGCGCTGCACGATCGACTCCAGCGAAATTTCCTGCTCGGCGAGCCGCTTGGCGATCGTTGCCGCGGTTCCCGGCTTGTCGCGCGCCAACAGACGGATGTAGTAGCCGCCCTCGTGCCGCTGCATCGGCGCCTTGTGGACGCCGACAAGCCGCGCGGCCGGCCGGCCGAACGGCGAAGTTCGCACGCCGCGCGCGACATCGCCGATGTCTGAAAGCACCGCCGAGGCGGTGGCAGCACCCCCGGCGCCGGGCCCGACCAGCGTGAGCGGATTGATCCCCTCGGCGTCGATGGTGACGGCGTTGGTCACACCCATCACTTGGGCGATGGCAGAATCCTTGCGCACCATGGTCGGATGCACGCGCTGCTCGATGCCCTTCGCCGTCTTCACGGCGACGCCTAACAACTTTACACGGTAACCGAGCTCGTCGGCGGCGGCGAGATCGGCCGGCGTGATCGATGATATGCCTTCCACATAGATCGCATCCTGCTCGACGCGGATGCCGAAAGCGAGACTGGCCAGGATCGCGAGCTTCTGCGCGGTGTCATGGCCCTCGACATCGAATGTCGGGTCGGCTTCGGCGTAGCCGAGCCGCTGCGCGTCTGTCAGACAATCGGCAAACGTCATGCTGTCCTGCTCCATCCGGGTCAGGATGTAATTGCAGGTGCCGTTGAGGATGCCGTAGATACGCTCAAACGAATTGCCGGCAAGCCCCTCACGCAAGGTCTTCACGATCGGAATGGCGCCGCCGACCGCGGCCTCAAAATTGAGCGCGGCGTGATGTTTCTCGGCAAGAGCTGCGAGCTTGATGCCGTATTTGGCGAGCAGCGTCTTGTTGGCGGTGACCACCGATTTGCCGGAGGCGAGCGCTACCTCGACCGCAGCTTTTGCGGGATTGCCGGCGCCACCGATCAGCTCGACGAACACGTCGATGCCGGGCGCGCGCGCAAGCTGCACCGGATCGGAAAACCACGCCATCTTTTTCAGGCTGACGCCGCGATCCTTGGCCTTCGAGCGGGCGCAGACGGCAACGACCTCGATGGGCCGGCCGCACCGCACTGCCAACGCCGCGCGCTGGCGCGCGATTTGGGCGATCAAGGCGGCGCCGACCGTGCCCAAACCGGCGACGCCTACTTTCAACGCTGCAGCCATGAAACGCGCTTGATCCGGTCGGAGGGTTAGCGCCGCGTCGCCAGTGGGACGACATTATGAAGCTGTTCGGGCGCGCTTTCCAGGAAACGGCGGATATTGCGCGCGGCCTGGCGGATGCGCTGCTCATTCTCGACCAGCGCGATGCGCACATGGCTTTCGCCGTATTCTCCGAAGCCGATGCCGGGCGACACCGCGATGTCGGCCTTTTCGACCAGCAGCTTGGAAAACTCCACGCTGCCGAGGCTTTTGAACGGCTCCGGCAGCGGCGCCCAGGCAAACATTGAGGCGCGTGGGCTTGGCACTTGCCAGCCAGCGCGGCCAAAACTTTCCACCAACACGTCGCGCCGGCGCTTGTAGGTCGCGCGCATCTCTTTGATGCAATTGTCGGGACCATTGAGCGCCGCGGTCGCCGCCACCTGAACGGGGGTAAAGGCGCCGTAGTCGAGATAGGACTTCACCCGCGCCAGCGCCGCGATGATGCGCTCGTTGCCGACCGCAAACCCGATGCGCCAGCCCGGCATCGAATAGGTCTTCGACATCGAGGTGAACTCCACTGTGATGTCGACTGCGCCGGGGACCTGTAGCACCGAGGGCGGCGGGTTGTCCTCGAAATAGACTTCGGCGTAGGCAAGATCCGACAGGATGAAGATCTCGTGCTTTTTCGCAAAAGCCACGAGTTCGCGGTAAAAATCGAGGTTCGCGACGTAAGCCGTCGGATTGGCCGGGTAGCAAACCACCACCGCGGTCGGCTTCGGGATCGAATGCACGATCGCGCGCTCAAGCGTATGTAAGAAATTCGGCGTCGGCTCCGACGGTACGCCGCGGATGGCGCCGCCCGCCATCAGGAAGCCAAAGGCGTGAATCGGGTAGCTCGGATTGGGCACCAGCACCACATCGCCCGGCGCGGTGATCGCCTGCGCCACATTGGCGAAGCCCTCTTTCGACCCCAACGTGGTGACGATTTGGGTTTCCGGATTGAGCTTCACGCCGAAACGGCGATCGTAATAGGCGGCTTGCGCGCGGCGCAGCCCGGCGATCCCGCGCGACGCGGAATAGCGGTCGGTGCGCGGCTTGCCCAACGTTTCCTTGAGCTTGTAGATGACATGCTGTGGCGCCGGCAAATCCGGATTGCCCATGCCGAGGTCGATGATATCCGCTCCCGCATTGCGAGCGAGCGCCTTGGCCCGGTTCACCTCTTCGAACACGTAAGGCGGCAAGCGGCGAATGCGGTAGAAATCGTCCATCGTCTCAAACCTTAAAGGCCGGCTACCCTCTCAGACAGGCGTTGCCCCGGCTGGCTTTTATCATGGGTTGGTCTTCGCGCCAGCGGTTTCGCCGCTTGAGCCGTCCGCCGGTTTCTTAATTGCGGCCTTTTTAGAGCTCTTTTTCGCCGCCGGGAGAGCATTTTCGTCCTGCGGCTTACGGCCCTCCTGCCGGTTGCGCACCGCGGTGAGTTCCTTCTCCAGCCTCAATTGTTCTTCAGCGGACATCGGCTCGCTGTTCCGGGGCGGCGGCATGTCGTGCACGGCCGGGAACTGGTAGGGCGCCGCCGGCCGCGTCGGGGCGTCGGCAGGCAGCCCCACAGGGGCTGGCAAGTCGTCGATGACCTGCCCGGACGAGCAGCCGGACAGGGCGATGGCGACGCCCAAACTCAAGGCAACCAAAAGCGATCGTCCGAGGGCGCGCATCATGCTTTGCTTGGCCTGTGGTCTGACCGGGAAATCGATGCAGACTCAATGAATTATAACATAGTCCCGCTAACCGGCTAATATGGCCGCAGCAAGTCGGCGGCCGCAAGGGCGCTTGGCAAGGCGAAATGGTGGTGAAACCATCGAACCAAAACCTGCCTTGCGGCCAAGCCAAGTTCGGGTCACTTGTGAGACGGGGAGCGACCCCATGCGCATGGAAAAGCCCAGCACCGAACCGGCCAAGATCGGCAGCGTCGATGTCGAGGTGTTCTCGCGCAATGTCGCGCGCCTGATAGAGGAAGGCGGCCATGCGCTCGCCGCCTATCTGAAGCCGCGCGAGGAAGGCAAGATCAAGGGCGACGTGACCGACGGGGTCAGCGAGGTGGTCAAGACCATCGGCCAGGTCCTGGAATATTGGCTGACCGACCCCAAACGCGCCACCGAATTGCAGGCAAGCCTCGGCCGCGCCTACCTCGAGCTATGGGCGAGCGCGGTCAAACGCATGGCCGGCGAGCCGACCGAGCCGGTCGCCCAGCCCGACGCCAAGGACAAGCGCTTTTCCGACCCGGATTGGTCGCAGAACCAGTTCTTCGACTTCCTCAAGCAGGCCTATCTGCTCACCACCGATTGGGCCGAGCATCTGGTCAAGGATGCCGAGGGCGTCGATGCGCACACCCGCCGGAAGGCCGAGTTCTACGTCAGGCAGATCGCCAACGCGATCTCGCCGTCAAATTTCGTGCTCACCAACCCGGAGCTGCTGCGCGAAACGCTCTCCTCCAACGCCGAAAACCTGGTGCGCGGCATGCACATGCTCGGCGAGGACATTAAGTCCGGCCACGGACATTTGCGGATCCGTCAGTCCGATCCCTCGATGTTCGAAGTCGGCCGTAATCTTGCGCTCACGCCCGGCAAGGTGATTTTCCAGAACGAGCTGATGCAGCTCATTCAATACGAGGCGACGACACCGGAGGTGCTCAAGGTTCCGCTGCTGATCGTGCCGCCCTGGATCAACAAATTCTACATCCTCGATCTGACGCCCGACAAATCCTTCATCAAGTGGTGCGTCGACAGCGGGCTGACCGTTTTCGTGATCTCCTGGGTTAATCCGGACGCCAAGCTCGCCGAAAAAAGCTTCGAGCAATACATGCGCGAAGGCGTGATCGCCGCGTTCGATGCGGTGAAGGAAGTGACCGGCGAAAGCAAGGTCAATGCCATCGGTTATTGCGTCGGGGGCACGCTGCTCGCGATCACGCTCGCCTATCTGGCGGCAAAAAATGAAGACCACGCGCTGTCGGCCACCTTCTTCACCGCGCAGGTCGATTTCACCTATGCCGGCGACCTGATGGTGTTCGTCGACGAGGAGCAGATCAAGCAGCTCGAAGCGCACATGAAGGAGCAGGGCTATCTGGAAGCCTCGAGCATGGCCAATGCATTTAACCTGCTGCGCTCCAACGATCTGATCTGGCCCTATGTCGTCAACAACTACCTGCGCGGCAAGAAGCCGTTCGCGTTCGATATTCTCTACTGGAATTCCGACGCCACCCGCATGCCGGCGGCCAACCATTCATTCTATTTGCGCAATTGCTATCTCGATAACCGCCTCACCAAGGGCGAGATGGAAATTGCCGGCGTCACCCTCGATCTGCGCAAGGTCAAGATCCCGGTCTACAATCTTGCCACCCGCGAGGATCATATCGCGCCGGCAAAATCGGCGCTGTTCGGTTCGCAGTTTTTCGGCGGGCCGGTGAAATTCGTGCTGGCCGGGTCGGGCCACATCGCCGGCGTGGTCAATCCGCCGGGCAAGCAGAAATATCAATATTGGGTCGGCGAGGCGCCGGTCGGCTCCGATATCGACAAATGGCTGAAGACGGCACAAGAATTTCCCGGCTCCTGGTGGCGGGACTGGCTCGACTGGATCAAGGCGCAAGACAAAGAGACGGTCCCCGCCCGCACGCCTGGCGGCGGCAAGCTTGAAGCTATCGAGGATGCGCCGGGGTCCTACGTCAAGGTGCGGAGCTGGTAATGACGCCGGTCCTCCGTGCGATAACGCCCTCGTGACCGCGACGGGGCGCGACAGCCGCATTTCCATCCACTAAGCTTGCCGCCCACCAACAATTCAAGATTGGGGAACGGCGATGTCCAAGGAACTATTGTGGCTGACGCTCACGGTCATCCTGACCGGGCTCATGTGGGTGCCGTATATTCTCGACCGCATCATGGTGCGCGGGCTGATGGCTGCCATGGCCAACCCGTCGCGCAACGACAAGCCGCAGTCGCCCTGGGCGCAGCGGCTCTATTTCGCCCACACCAATGCAGTCGAAAACCTGGTGATCTTTGCGACGCTGGTGCTGGTCCTGAACGCGATGCACCATTCGACGCAAAGCACGGTGATCGCCTGCGCGGTCTATTTCTGGGCGCGGCTTGCCCATGCGATCATCTACACCATGGGTGTGCCGGTGCTGCGCACACTGTCATTTGCGGTCGGCTTCCTGGCGCAGGTTGCGCTGGTGATTGCGCTTTTCGGGAAGCTCTAGACCGACCCCGCGCGCTCCACAATCGCGCGTAGCTCAAGACCGCGTGGCAACAAGCCGAAAGCATTGCTCTCGCCTTCGAGACGCGCGGCGCAGAAAGCATCCGCCACCGGCACCGGCGCGTGCTTGATGAGTAATGCAGCCTGCAGCGCAAGCACCAGATCGCGGGTCAATGCGCGGGCCTGCGCTTCGTCGCTACGGTCCGGCCCGGCAAGGCGATCCAACAACCTTCCCGCAAAGGCCTTGAGCCGCGCATCGCCGGTGTCGAGCTCGGCGCGCAACACCTCGGTCGCGTTCGGCGTGCGCGCGATGGCGCGCAGCACGTCGAGGCACATGACGTTGCCCGAGCCCTCCCAGATCGAATTGACCGGCGCCTCGCGGTAGAGCCGCGGCATGATGCTTTCCTCGATGTAGCCGGAGCCGCCCAGAACCTCCATCGCCTCCTGCGTGAGATAAGGCGTGCGCTTGCAGATCCAGAACTTCGCCGCCGGCGTCACCGCGCGGCGATAGATCAGCGCCGCCTCGTCGCTCTCGTCATAGGCGCGCGCCAGCCGCATCGTCAGAACGGTCGCGGCTTCGGATTCGAGCGCGAGGTCCGCCAGCACGTTGGTCATCAGCGGCTGGTCGATCAGTTTCTTCTGGAAAGCGGTGCGAAAACGCGCATGGTGGATGGCTTGCGTGACCGCCTGCCGCATCAGCCCGGAGGAACCGATGGTGCAGTCGAGCCGGGTGTAATTGCCCATTTCGATGATGATCGGGATGCCGCGGCCTTCCTCGCCGATCAATTGGGCGTAGGCGCCGTCAAACTCCACTTCGCCGGAGGCATTAGAGCGGTTGCCGAGCTTGTCCTTCAGGCGGAGGATTTGAATGGCATTGCGTTGTCCGTCCGGCGTCCAGCGCGGCAGCAGGAAGCAGCTCAGGCCTTTCAGCGCTTGCGCGAGCACCAGGAAGGCGTCGCACATCGGCGCCGACAGGAACCATTTGTGGCCGGTGAGGCGAAAGCTGCCGTCGCCCGCGGGTTCTGCGCGCGTCGAGTTGGTGCGCAGGTCGGAGCCGCCCTGGTTTTCGGTCATGCCCATGCCGAGGAGCGCGGATTTCTTCTCGCGCGCCGGAATAAAGCAGCGGTCGTAATCGCGCGCGAAGATGCGCGGCAGCCATTCCTTCGCGATCGCCGGCGCCTGCCGCAGCGTCGGCACCGAGCCGTAGGTCATTGCGATCGGGCAATAAACGCCGCTTTCGGCCTGCGTGAGCATGTAGGTGCCGGCGGCGCGCGCCACATGGGCGCCGGCTTTCGGCTCCGACCACGGGCTGGCATGCAAACCAGCGCGCAGCGCAATTGCCATGAGCTCGTGCCAGGCCGGATGGAATTCAACCTCGTCGAGGCGGTGGCCATAGCGGTCGAGGGTGCGCAAGAACGGCGGATATTTGTTGGCGTCGAAGCCGAGCTTGATGGTTTCCGGCTTGCCGAGCGTCGCGCCCAGCGTGGCAAGCCCCTCTTCCGCCCAGCCCGCCTGCTCGCGCTTGACGGCGTCGCGCAGCACGGTGTCGCTTGCGAACGGATTGTAGGGTTCGAGCGGCGGCGGCTGGTTCTCGACCTCGAACATGGGTCGCGGTCTCCGGCGAAGGTGCCGCCATTCTACCAGCCGAATCAGGGAAACAACGCCACCTGCTCCAGCCCCAGGGTTTCCGGCCAGCCCATCACCAAATTCATGTTCTGGATCGCCTGACCGGAAGCGCCCTTGACCAGATTATCGAGCGCCGAGATCAGAATCGCGCGGCCGGGGATGCGGTCATTAGCGACCCCGATAAAAATCATGTTGGAACCGCGCACATGCCTCGTCTGCGGCATTTCGCCGAACGGCAGCACGTGCACGAACGGCTCCCTCATGTAGGACTTTAAAAGTATTGCATGAAGGTCCTGCGGCGTCCGCCCGCGCCGGCCCCGTGCATAGATGGTCGACAGAATGCCCCGGTTCATCGGCACCAGATGCGGGGTGAAGGTCACGATCACTTCCCGCCCCGCTGCCAGCGAAAATTCCTGGTCGAGCTCGGCCATATGGCGGTGATGCCCCACGCCGTAGGCGTTGAAGCCTTCCGACACTTCGGAAAATAGCATGGCTTCTTTGGCCGCCCTGCCCGCGCCGGTCATGCCCGACTTGGCGTCGACCACGATCTCGTCGAGATCGATGGCCTTGTTCTTGATCAGCGGGATCAATGGCAATTCCGCGCAACTGGTGTAGCAGCCCGGATTGGCAATCAGCCGCGCATGTCTGATGTCGCGCCGGTGGATTTCGCTGAGACCGTAGACGGCTTCTTTCTGCAGTTCCGGCGCGTGATGCTCATGGCCGTACCACTTCGCATAAGCCGTGGTGTCCGCCAGCCGGAAGTCGGCCGACAGGTCGATCACCTTGGTGGCCGGCGCAGCGGCGAGCAGCTGCTTGATGACCTTCTGCGTAGTCGCATGCGGCAGCGCGCAAAAGACGACGTCCAAACCAGCCTTCGCCCAATCGAGCCCCTCAATGGCGACGAGTTGCGGCAGATCGAACGGCGAAAACTGCGGGAACACTGCCCGCATCTCCTGGCCGGCACGGCGCTCGGCGGTGAGCAGCATGATGTCGGCGCGCGGGTGGCGCAGCAACACGCGCACCAGCTCCGCGCCGGTATAGCCGGAGGCGCCGAGAACACCGATCCTTGATCTGCTGGCCATGACGAATTCCTCATCCAGAGTCTTAAAGGACTACCGGAGCTAGGCCAACAGCACGGAGTTTAGAGAGGAAAAGTGCCGCGTGCCTTAAGTCCGGCGGCACGGGGCGACGATGCTAGCCCCGTGCCTTGGCGGCACGGCGGCGGCGGAGCCTCAAAGCTGCAACAAGCATCGTCATGGAGCGGCGATATAGAAGGTGCCCGCCGGGTGGTCAAGGCGCCCGCATACAAGAAGGCCGCCGGAACCGGCGGCCTCCCCGACCTTCGTTGCTAATCGCGAATCGCCTCAGATCGTCGGCATCCACATTGCCGGAACCCAGCGATAGCCGGTGCCGTCCTTCTCGACATAGCCCAGCCCCGGGAAGGGATGATGGAAGGCCTGGATCGGCGTGCGCTCCGAACTTGCCATGTCGAAGAAGTTGCGGCGGGACTGTTCGGCCAGCGGCGCGTCGATGTCGAACAGGAAGTGCCAATCCGGATGACGCAGGAACAACGCCGACAAGTTGGTCACGTCGGACTGGATTAGCAGCTTGCCCGAGCCCGACTGCAACGTAAACGAGGTGTGGCCGATGGTGTGGCCGGGCGTGCCCATCGCGGTGATGCCGGGCACGACTTCCTTGCCCCAGGCATAGCGCGTCGGATTCTTGATGACGCCGAAATTGTGGCGGGCGCGACTGAAAAGAGCACCAACGTCAACCTTGCGCGCTTTCGCCATGTTGGCGTCGTCCATCGCCCATTTCCATTCCACTTCCGGCACCATGACTTCCGCGTTGGCAAACACCGGCTTGTTCTCGAGAGTGAGCAGCCCGTCGACATGGTCGAGATGGAAATGCGAGATGATGACGGTGTCGACCTTGGCGGGATCGAAACCGGCCGCCTTGAAATTGGTGATGAATTTGCCGGTGGCGCCCTTGGTGGCCTTGGCGCCCAATTCGCCGTTGCCGGTATCGATCACGATCAGCTTCTTGCCGGTGTTCACCACGATCGGCGCATAGGTGATCGTCATCTGGTCTTTTGGCAGATGGGCCTCGTCAAGGGCGAGCGAGACTTGCTCTTTTTTTACGTTGGAGACCAGAGCATCGGGCAATGGGAAGCGGCGTACGCCCTCCATGACCGCTGTGATTTCGTAGTCGCCGACCTTGTAGCGGTAAAAACCGGGAACCTGGGCGCCCGATTGCGGCATCGCGGCGCGCGCGGGCGCGAGCGGGGAAAGCGCGGTCGCTGCACCGGCCGCGGCAGCCGTTGCAAATAAACGGCGTCTTGTCAGTTCTGTCATAATGTTCCTCCCTAAGGTGCGTCGTTTTTGTTGTCGAATGGCAACCTACTTTGTCGCCGGTAGCAACCCCAGCAGTGCGAATTTATTTCAGCCTTACCGGCCGCCTAAAGGCGGCGGCACGGCGGCCCTCTAAGATGGACGCGGCATCATCCCGCACCAAATCGGCCAGGGCAAGGGCTAAAGCCGATACCGTATCGCTGCGCTGGGAGGATTGATGCGCTGAAACGGATTTGACGATTGGAAACCGAATTCGCCGATTTGGCCGACGATGTTTGGGCAAATGGGAGGAACATCGCGATGAAAAAACTTCGCTAACCGTGGCATTGGCGATCGGTATCGCCGCTCTGCCAATGGTGAGTGCGTCCACGCTGTCGGCAAAAGAACTCAAAGTGCTCTCGGAGAAGACCGTGACCGGCTTCGGCCACGTCGAATCCGTGGGCTACGACGCCAAGGGCAAAGCCTTCTACACCAGCGACTTCGGCCCCGAGCTCAAGCCTCCCCTAAAAGACGGTAAGGGTAAGATCACGAAGGTCTCGCTGGATGGAAAAATCCTCGAGGACGGCTTCCTGCCCGCAAAGGGTCAGGTGCTCAACAAGCCGAAGGGCATCTGGATCAAAGGTAGCCGGCTGTGGGTCACCGACATCGATTCCGTCTGGGTGTTCGATCTGAAGACCAAGAAAGGTAAGAAGCTCGACCTGCCCGACATCGGCTTCGCCAACGATCCGATCGTGATGGGCGGCGCGCTTTATGTCAGCGACAACCGCAACGACAAGCTGGCACGCGTTGAGCCGGCCGACTTCCTCAACGCGAAAAAAGACCCGAAGATCACGATGGTGTTCTCCGGCAAGGGCGTCTATCCGAACGGGCTCGGGGCGGGCAAAGGCGGCACGCTGCTGATGGTCGGCTTCCACAACAAGGACAATCCGCAAGGCATCTATTCGATGCGGCCGGGCAGTGCCCCAGAGCTGATCTCCAAGAAGTTCGGTTTGCTTGACGGCGTCTACCTGTTGAAAAATGGCGACCTGCTGGTGACTGACTGGATGACCGGTTCACTGGTGCAGTGGAACAAGAAGACGGGGGTGCATAAGCTCGCCACCGGCTTCAAGGGTCCGGCGGATTTCGCCGTCGTGCCAAACAAGCAAGGTTATCTGGTGGCGGTCGCGGATTTGGTGAAGGGCGAGATCCGTTTGGTGCAGCTCGGCAAATAGTGCGCGCCTTAGCTCTTCAAAGACTCCGCCGGGACCAAAATCCCGGCGGATTTTTCATGGCCATAGCCAATTGATGGCCATCGAGATCACGTCGCCGAGCGTGAGCAGCACCGCCGCCCATACGAAAGCCGAGATGAAATTGGCGAACTGGAACCGCCAATACGGCATCTCGAAAATGCCGGCGACCAACGGCACCGAGGCGCGCAGCGGCCCGAAGAAGCGCCCGATGAAAATGCCAGGAATGCCCCACTTTTCCATGAAGCGTTCGCCGCGCGGAATCAGGTCGGGGTGGCGGGACAGCGGCCAGATGTGGGCAACCGAATGTTCGAGCTTGAGCCCGACCCAATAGGACAGCCAGTCGCCGAGCGCGGCGCCGATCGAACCCGCGATCCATACGGACCAAAAATCAAGACCGCCTGATTTGATCATGGCGCCCATCGCGACCAGCGCGCCCCAGGCCGGCACCAGCAGCGAGATGAAGGCAAGCGATTCCGCGAAGGCCAGCACAAACACGACCGGCGCCGCCCATGCCCTATGCTCGTGCACGAACGCGACGATGTCGTGGACGATGGCATGAAAATCCATAGGACGCCCGGCGCGCGGATGCGCGGTTTTCGTATCTAGCCCGCCGGCTGGCCCTGCGCCAGAGCCAGCGTGGCGCAAACGCCGCAAGGCCGCTCGCCCACATGCGGCAGGCGCCACTGTCACCATTCCGGCACGGTCGTGGCATAGTCGGTGGCAATCGATTCGTCGGGCGCCTATTTATCGCCCATAGCCCTGCCGCCAGCGCCGACCTCAAGCCCATGGCCAAGACCGCAACCAAGAAAAAGCCCTCGCTGCAACGCGACTTGTTCGACACGCCCAAAAGGCGCGCGAAATCGGGCGCGCGCAAGCGGCCGGCTGCCCGCAAGGCACCCGCGCGCAAACCCGCAAAATCGCCGGCGCGCAGCAAAGCCACACGCGGCGCGGGCGCCGAGAGCGGCTATACCGCCAAGCACATCGAGGTGCTCGAGGGCCTCGAGCCGGTCCGCCGTCGCCCCGGCATGTATATCGGCGGCACCGACGAGAAGGCACTGCATCACCTGTTCGCCGAGGTGATCGATAATTCCATGGACGAGGCGCTGGCCGGCCACGCCGATTGGATCGAAGTGGAGATGGAGGCGAACGGCTTCGTGTCCGTCACCGATAACGGCCGCGGTATCCCGGTCGATCCGCATCCCAAGTTCAAGAGCAAGTCGGCGCTGGAAGTCATCATGTGCATGCTGCACGCCGGCGGCAAGTTCGATTCCAAAGTCTATGAGACGAGCGGCGGTCTGCACGGCGTCGGCGTCTCGGTCGCCAATGCCTTGTCCGAGCGCATGGAGGTCGAGGTTGCGCGCGAACAGACGCTCTATAAAATGGTATTTGAGCGCGGCAAGGCGAAGGGCAAATTGGAAAAAGCCGGCCGCGCGCCCAACCGGCGCGGCACCAAAATTCGATTCCGGCCCGACCCGCAGATTTTCGGGCCCAAGGCCGCCTTCAAGCCCGAGCGCGTGTTCAAGATGACGCGCTCGAAGGCCTACCTATTCGGCGGCGTCGAAATCCGCTGGTACTGCGACAAGGCGCTGCTCAAGGGCCTCGCCGACGTGCCGGAGAAAGCCACCTTCCATTTCGAGGAAGGCCTGAAGGACTATCTGTCGGAGACGCTCGCAGGCTCCACCTTGGTGCATCCGGATATTTTCACCGGCTCGCACGGCAAAACCGGCGCGCATGGCGCGGTGCAATGGGCGGTGGCCTGGACCGCCGATAGCGACGGGTTCCTGAATTCCTACTGCAACACCATCCCGACGCCGGACGGTGGCACCCATGAATCCGGCCTGCGCACCGCGCTGTTGCGCGGCCTGAAGGATCACGCCGCCCGCGTCAATCAGGAAAAGCGCGCCGCCCCCGTCACCAGCGAGGACGTGATGACGAGCGCCGGCTGCATGCTCTCGGTGTTCGTGCGCGAACCGGAATTCCAGGGCCAGACCAAGGATCGGCTTGCCACCGCCGAGGCGCAGCGCATCGTCGAGCAGGCGATCAAGGATCCGTTCGACCATTGGCTCGCCGGCAATCCGATGCAGGCGAACAAGCTCCTGGATTTCGTCGTCGAGCGCGCCGAGGAGCGGCTGCGCCGCCGGCAGGAAAAGGACATCGCGCGCAAGACCGCGGTGCGAAAACTGCGGCTTCCCGGCAAGCTCGCCGACTGCACCAACTCGGCCGCGCAAGGCTCGGAGATTTTCATCGTCGAAGGCGATTCAGCCGGCGGGTCGGCCAAGCAGGCGCGCGACCGCCGCACCCAGGCCGTGCTGCCCTTACGCGGCAAGATTCTCAACGTCGCATCCGCCGGCAAGGACAAGCTCGCCCAGAACGCCCAGCTCTCCGATCTGGTGCAGGCGCTCGGCAGCGGCACCGGCGCGCATTACCACGACAAGGACCTGCGCTACGAAAAGATCATCATCATGACCGACGCCGACGTGGACGGCGCGCATATTGCCTCGCTTTTGATCACCTTCTTCTACCGCCAGATGCCGAAGCTGATTGACGCCGGCCACCTCTATCTGGCGGTGCCGCCGCTTTATCGTCTCTCGCACGGCGGCAAGATCGTCTATGCGCGCAACGACAAGCACAAGGACCAGCTGCTCAAGAAAGAGTTCAACGCCAACGCCAAGGTCGAGGTGTCCCGCTTCAAGGGCCTGGGCGAGATGATGGCGGCGCAGCTGAAGGAAACCACCATGGACCCGGGCAAACGGACGTTGCTCCGCGTGGTGCTGGTGGACAAGGAACGCAAGCCCACCGCAAGAATCGTCGAGCAATTGATGGGCACGAAAGCGGAAACCCGCTTCGCCTTCATACAGGAGCACGCAGAATTCGCCGGCGAGGAATTGCTGGACGTCTAGCTCTATCTGGTCGTCCCCGCGCAGGCGGGGACCCAGCGCGCACTAACCTTTATCGGCTTCATGCTGAGGAGCCCGCCGAAGGCGGGCGTCTCGAAGTATGGGGCCGCCTCATCCTTCGAGACGCGATCCTTCGGACCGCGCCTCAGGATGAGGCGGACGGCTACTCGCACTTGTGCAGCAGCGGCGTCTTGCTGCCGCGCGCCAGCGCGATGCCGTCCTTGACGCGCACCGCCCCACCATCTGCCTGATTGAACATGGTGCGCCGGGTGTGACCGTGGATCACGAAGATCAGTTTCTGCCGCTCCTGGTCCTCGGCGCCGGGATGCAACAGCACCACCACCGACAATCGCGTCTTCGACAAGCGCTCGGCGGAAAGCACGCTGTAGCGGTTGAGCGCGTAGTCGGGCCCAAGATGATGCTCCTCCAGGATGAGGCCCGGGGTCGGCTGGCTGATCATGACGTGGGGATTGGCCGGCGAGGCGGCTGCGGCGCAATGACTCGCCCAGGTGCCGAACAGGCCGAACTCAAGGAACAGTTGTTCGGGCGGTGGACCCTCGCCAGTGGCGCTAGCCGGCAGGGCGGCTGCGAACGAAGCTAACAGAACCGCCACAATTCGCATGACCTTACCGCTTCACGACAGCAGTCGCCCGCAGCCACCATAGGCAGCGCGCCGCTTCGCGGCAATGCGCCGTTCGGATGACGTGCTATCGTTGCGGCGACGAACTCCGCGCGCGCCCAGCATGTCAGAAAATTCCGCAACGACCGTCGAAAAACCGCGCACGCGCGGCGAGCTGTTCGGCCATCCGCGCGCGCTTGGCTTTCTGTTCGCGACCGAGATGTGGGAGCGCTTCTCCTATTACGGGATGCGCGCGCTGCTCGTGCTCTACATGGTCGAGTACCTGCTCAAGCCGGCGCAGGCGGACAGCGTGCTAGGGCTTGCATCGTTCAAGGCCACGCTCGAAGCCGTGTTCGGCCCGCTCGACCCGCAGCCGTTCGCCTCGCAGATCTACGGCTTCTACACCGGGCTGGTTTATCTGACGCCGATCTTCGGTGGCCTGCTCGCCGACCGCGTGCTCGGTCAGCGCCGCACCGTCATCCTCGGCGCCGCGCTCATGGCGATCGGCCATTTCATGATGGCCTTCGAGCATCTGTTCCTGCTGGCGCTGACCGTGCTCATTCTTGGCAACGGCTGCTTCAAGCCGAACATCTCGACCCAAGTCGGCGCACTCTATGCCCCCGGCGACCGCCGTCGCGACCGCGCCTTCTCGATCTTCTATGTCGGCATCAACCTCGGCGCCTTCTTCTCTCCGCTGGTTTGCGGCACGCTCGGCGAAGAGATCGGCTGGCACTACGGCTTCGCCGCCGCCGGCGTCGGCATGACCATCGGCCTCGTCATTTATCTCCTCGCCACGCCGGATTTGCCGGAGGATGCTTTCGCCAAGCGCGAGATAGCAGTCGAATCGCTCGGCCGTCGCGATTGGCAGGCGATCGGCACCATCCTTGCTTTGATGATTCCGGTCAGCCTGTTCTGGGCCACCTACGAGCAACAGGGCAACACCATCGTTTTGTGGGCGAACCAATACACCGATCGTCATCTGCTGGGCGGTTTCGAAATTCCGGTCACCTGGTTCCAGGCCCTCAATCCTTTCATGATTTTCGCCTTCACGCCCTTCATCGTTTCGCTGTGGCGCTGGCAGGGCGCGCGCGAGCCCTCGACCGTGGCGAAAATGTCGATCGGCATGTTTCTCAACGCCGCGTCCTGGCTGATCATGCTGGCCGCCGCGCATGTTACAGGCACCGGCCAGGCAAGCTGGCTTTGGCTGTTCGCCTTCTTTGTCGTCATCACCACCGGCGAGCTTTATCTGTCGCCCACCAGTCTCTCGCTGGTGACCAAGGTGGCGCCGCTGCGGCTGCTGTCGATGATGATGGGCGTATGGCTGGCGACCAGCTTCATCGGCAACTTCCTTGCCGGCTATCTCGGCACCTTCTGGTCGAGCATGACCAAAGGCGATTTCTTTTTGCTGCTGGCAATCATCTCCGCCACGGGTGGCTTGATAATTGCGTTGCTCAACCGGCCGCTGCGCGCGCTGCTCCAGGACTAATCGAGCGGCAGCCCGGCATAGTTTTCCGCCAGCGACACCGAGGCCGCGTGCGACGAGGTCACATAGTCGAGCTCGGCCAGCTGCCGCTTCATGTCGAATTCGGCGTACTCGCCGCCGATTTGGCGATGCAGCATCTGAGTCATCCACCACGAGAAGCGTTGGCCCTTCCAGACGCGGCGCAAGCAGGTTGCCGAGTAGCTTTCAAGCCCATCACTTTGTTTGCTGCGGTAGAAGCGCTCGAGCGCCCGCGACAGAAATACCACGTCGGCCATCGCCAGGTTCATGCCCTTGGCCCCCGTCGGCGGCACGATATGGGCGCTGTCGCCGGCAAGGAAAAGTCGGCCGTAATGCATGGGCTCGGTCACATAGCTGCGCATTTGCGTGACGCCCTTTTGCACGATCTCGCCCTGCTGCAACGGTCGCACCCTGCCCAGTCGTGTGGTCAGCTCCTCCCAGACGCGCGCGTCCGGCCAGTTGGCGACGTCCTCGTCCGACGCAACCTGCAGATAGAGCCGCGACAGGTCCGGCGCGCGCATGGAGAACAGCGCGAAGCCGCGCTCGTGATAGGAATAGATCAGCTCCTTCTCCGGCGGCGGCGACTCCGACAAGATGCCGAGCCAGGCGTATGGATAGACACGGTCGTAGCCGGTCCATGAGCCCGTTGGCAGGCTCGGCCGGCAGACGCCGTGAAAGCCGTCGCAGCCGGCAATGAAATCGCAAGCAATCTCCTGCGCCCGCCTTTCGTGCTTGAAGCGGATCGTCGGCCGCTCGCTTGAGATATCGTGCACGCTGGTGTCGGCAACCTCGAACAGGATCTGCCCGCCTTGCGCAAGGCGATGCGCGATCAGATCGGTAACGACCTCCTTCTGGTCATAGACGAAAACGTGCTTGCCGATCAGCTTGGTGAAATCGAGTTTGTGCGCCACGCCGTTGAAGCCAATAAAAATGCCGTCGTGCACCATGGCTTCGCGCTGCAGCCGCGCGCCCACACCGGTGTCGATCAGCATCTCGGCGACCCAGTTCTCCATCAGGCCGGCGCGCACGCGCACCTCGCAATAGGCGCGGCTGCGGTCCTCGACGACGATCGACTCGATGCCGGCGAGATGCAGCAGATGCGAGAGCATCAGGCCGGCGGGGCCGGCGCCAACAATGCCGACTTGTGTGCGCAAGTTTGGTCTCCCGGCGGCTTATCAGCGAACGATGCACTTATAGGGGTTCGCGGAGTTCACGAAAAAGGGACGAAGCCCGGAAAGGCTGGCACAATTATCTTCGAAGCCCCATCAAACCGGCCGCCAGCCGTAGCGTGGCACGCGCGCTTTGTAATGGCGATAGGCGTCGCCGAATTTCGCTTCGAGATAACGCTCCTCGCGCCTGATCACTCCGAAATGGATGACCACTATCTGCAGGACCAACATCACCAGAGTCCAGTCCGCGGCGAGCGCGATTCCGATCCCGGCAACCAGCAGCGCCAGGCCCACATACATCGGGTTGCGCACATAGGCGTAGATGCCGCCGGTAACGAGCGCCGTTGACGGCTTCCATGGCTTTACCTCTGTGCCTGCGTGCACGAAGCTGCGCTCGCCTGCTAAAGCGAGCGCTGCGCCAGCCGCGATCAGCGCCCCACCGGTGACGATTCGCGCAGGCAGCGACAACAGCTCCGTGAGCACATAGGCCGGCAGCAGCCAGTCGAGTGTAAGACCGATCAGCACCGCCGCCAGCGCAATCAGCGGCGGCGGCGCGATGACGCCGGCCGTGTCGCGCGTATGGTCGTGCGCCGGCATGTCAGGCGCGCAGCCACTCTGCTAGAGCAGCATTGACCGCGTCGGGTCGCTCGAGCGTAGACAAGTGGCCGCAGTCGGGCACGATCACCAGCCGTGAGCCAGATATGCCAGCGGCGATTTCCTCGGCGAGCTCCGGCGGCGTCAGCTCGTCGCCGTCGCCCACCAGCACCATTGTCGGGCAAGCAATGCGCGCCAACAGCGACCGCGAATCCGGCCGCGATATGATCGCCCGCTCCTGCCACACGAAGGCTTGCGGCCCGGTGTCGGCGGCCATCGCCCGCACGACGCCTTTGAGCGCCTCGTCGCTGTGACGGTTGCGATGCAGATAGAATTTCGTCAGCATATCCGTCACCTCGTCGAGGCGGCCGGACTCGGCCATGTTGATCAAAACATGGCGCGCCGCGGTCTGCTCCGGCGTATCGGACCGCGCCGAAGTATTGAGCAGCGCGAGTCTGGCGATGCGATCGGGCGCCAGTCCTAACATTGCGAAAGCGATGTAGCCACCCAGCGACAGACCGGCGAGCGCAAAGCGTGGTGGCGCATCGGACAAAATTCGCGCGGCGACCGCGCCGATGTCGTGGTCGCGCCGGTGGTCGCCGACCGTGACCGGCCCGAACAGCCACAGCGCCGCGACCTGCTGCGCATAAAGCCTGGCGCTGCACAGCAGCCCGGGCACCAGAACGAGCGGTATTGATTCTGCCATTTCATTCCCGCGGGGCCGAAAACATTAATAATTTATATGACTTATCGCGTCCGCGAAGCATTGACTTTAAACCACCCAGCCCCCATGTTGCGCCCAACCGGTTCGAATGAAGATTCGGCCGTCTCCCGCGCAACGCAACTGGTTTTCTTAGTCCGGCGCGGTCCCGGGCGGCCCTGCACTGAGGCTCTATGCCCTTTTCCCATCTCGGCCTGTCCGACAAGGTGCTCGGCGCCATCGCGGCGGCCGGCTACAAGACCCCCACTCCCATCCAGGAACAATCCATCCAGCACGTGCTCGCGCGGCGCGACGTGCTCGGCATCGCGCAAACCGGCACCGGCAAGACCGCCGCCTTCGTGCTGCCGATGCTCACCATGCTGGAGAAAGGCCGCGCGCGCGCCCGCATGCCGCGCACCCTCATTCTTGAGCCGACGCGCGAACTCGCAGCCCAGGTCGCCGACCATTTCGAGAAATACGGCAAGAACCACAAGCTCAACGTGGCGCTGATCATCGGTGGCGTATCGTTCGACAATCAAGACGCCAAGCTGATCCGCGGCGTCGATGTGCTGATCGCGACGCCGGGCCGGCTGCTCGATCATTCCGAGCGCGGCAGGCTGCTGTTGTCCGGCGTCGAGCTGCTGGTCATCGACGAAGCCGACCGCATGCTCGACATGGGCTTCATCCCCGACATCGAACGCATCGGCAAGCTGGTGCCGTTCACGCGGCAGACACTGTTCTTCACCGCCACCATGCCGCCGGAAATCCAACGCATCGCCGATACTTTCCTGCACAATCCGGTGCGCGTCGAAGTCTCCAAGCCCGCCACCACCGCCGCCAACATCAATCAGATGCTGGTCGCAACCGGCCGCGATCCGGCCGAAAAGCGCGAGACCTTGCGCCGGTTGATCCGCTCCGCCAACGGTTTCAAGAACGCCATCATCTTCTGCAACCGCAAGCGCGAGGTGGCGCAATTGCACCGCTCGCTGCTGCGCCACAAATTCAACGCCGCGGCGCTGCACGGCGACATGGACCAATCGGCGCGCACCGCCGCGCTCGAGTCGTTCCGCAAGGGCGAGGTCTCGCTGCTGGTGGCCTCCGACGTCGCCGCCCGCGGCCTCGATATCCCCGCCGTCAGTCACATCTTCAATTTCGACGTTCCGCATCACCCGGACGATTACGTTCACCGCATTGGCCGCACCGGCCGCGCTGGCTTGAGCGGCACCGCCATCACGATCGTCGCGCCGATCGACCGGAAAGCCGTCAGCGCGATCGAACGCCTGACCGGCCAGACCATCCCCTGGATGGGTCATGAACCGGCGCCCACCGAGACGCGCGAGAGCCGCGCTAGCGAAGGCGAACGCGGCCCCTGCTCCGGCCGGCATCGCGGCGGCCGCGGCCGCCGCCCGCAACGCCGTGCGGACAGCGAGCCGGTGCGCGCCGGCGACCAGCCGCCACCGCGGCTGCAACTTCCGTCGGCCGAAGAGAGCGACGGCAACCACCTGCCCGCTTTCCTGCTGCGCCCGTTACCGGCCAAGGCCTGACGGCGGCGGGCTTTACGGGAAGCCGGGCGTTGTCGCAACATGAAGTTGTAGCGCCCCGGTTGCGAATTTACCGCCGATTCATCTCCGTCGAATACGTTTGCCAAGGGACGCGCGGCCAGAACGGGCGCGTGCAGGCAAGGATTCGCCATGACCGGGCGCGCCGACGGACACGAACGAACGTTGGCGTTCGCCGAAATCGCGCTTGGCCAGATCAAGGCGCTGCGCCAGGAAGCGACGCCACGCAACTTCGAAATCTGGTACACCTACGCCACCGGCTATAAGCCCTCGCTCAATCAGAAAATCAACGAGGCGCTCAAGCAAAGCGGCTCGCTGTCCGAATCCGACCTCGAACAACTCTACGATTCCTACCTGTCGCCGGTCCGGCTGTCCGACAAGATCGACAATTTCGGCAGCCAGGTGATAGGCGAGATCGACCAGGTGATGGCGATGATCGACGTCGCCGCTGGCTCCGCCACGCACTACACCGAGAGCCTCGTCGATATGAGCGAAAAACTCGGAAGTTCGAAGGACCGCGCGACCTTGCGCGTGATCGTCGAAAGCCTGGTGCAGAACACGAAGGAAATGGAACTCGCCAACCAGCAGCTGGAAGCGAGCCTTAGCGCCTCGAAACAGGAAATCAGCGAGCTGCAGGAACACCTCGACGCGGTGCACACCGAAAGCCTGACCGATCCCCTGACCCAGCTCGCCAACCGAAAATTCTTCGACGCGACGCTCGAGGAGGCCATCGCCGACGCGCGCGCCAAGAACGAGGCGCTGTCGCTGATGATGACCGACATCGACCATTTCAAGAATTTCAATGACAGTTACGGCCACCTCACCGGCGACCAGGTGCTGCGCCTGGTGGCGACGTCGGTGAAGAACAACGTCAAGGGCCAGGACACCGCGGCGCGCTACGGCGGCGAGGAATTCGCCGTCATTCTGCCTAACACGGCGTTGCGCTCGGCCGTCACCGTCGCCGACCACATCCGCCGCGCGGTGATGACCAAGGAACTGATGAAGCGCTCGACCGGCGAGCACCTCGGGCGGGTGACGATCTCGATCGGGGTCGCCACCCTGCGCAGGAGCGACAACGCGCAGCTGCTGATCGAGCGCACCGACAGCTGCCTCTATGCGGCCAAACGCAACGGCCGCAACCGGGTCATGAGCGAGACCGATCCGGAATTCACCGCCGGCGGGCCCGCAGACGCGCAGGTCGCCTGACGCTCAACGCTTCTTTCGCGCGGCCTTACGGCGGGCTTTCGGCTTTGCCGCCGCGCTCTTGTGCGCGATCGACAAAGATTTTCTTGCCCACTGGGCAAGCTCGTCAGGGTCGTCATAAAGCCGGTCGGGCAGCCGCCAATAAGACATGATCGCGCGTTTGCCGGTCTTGGTGCCGTATTCGAACGGCGCGCAGCCCTCGCGCGCGAAATCCTGTGCGTTTGCCGTGTCCGCCTTCAGAAAAATCTGTCCGTCGGAGACGAGGCCGAACATCACGCCATCGGCATAGAGGCCGGCGCCGCCGAACATGCGGCGTACCTGCACGGCGCCGAAAACCGCGAACAGCTCCTGGATAGTGTCGGAGTCCACGGGATCATCCCCGCGGCGGCCTATTCGGCGGCGTCTTTTGCCGGCGAGAGCTGCACGGATTCGCCGCAACCGCAGGCGCTGGTCTGGTTCGGATTGTTGAAGACGAATTGCGCCGACAGCTTCTCGGTCTTGTAGTCCATCTCGGTGCCGAGCAGGAACAGCACCGCCTTGGGGTCGATCAGGATCTTGACGCCCTTGTCCTCCACCACCTCATCGCTCGGATTGACCGCGACGGCATATTCCATGGTGTATTCCATGCCGGCGCAGCCGCCGTTCTTGACCCCGACGCGCACCCCGGCCACCGGCTTGTCGGCGCGCGCCATCACATCCTTGATGCGCTGGGCGGCGGCGTCGGTCAGCCGCATCACCTGGGGTCGGGGTCTTGCTGTGGCCATGGCGGTTCTCATCTATTCTTGATCTAATGTCTCACTTAAAGATTACCACATATTGAGCACGAGACGGGCTTCATCCGACATGCGGCTTGGGTCCCAGGGCGGCTCCCACACCACCGTGACACGGGCTTCCTTGACGCCCGGCACGCTGGCGACGGCATTCTCCACCTGGATGGGCAGGTCCTGCGCCGCCGGGCAGTTCGGCGAGGTCAGCGACATGTCGACCTTGACGCCGCGGTCGTCGCCGATGTCGATCTTGTAGATCAGGCCGAGCTCATAGATGTCGGCCGGAATTTCCGGGTCGTAAACGGTCTTGAGCGCGGCGACAATGTCGTCCGTGAGCTTGTTGAGCTCGTCGGCCGGCAATTCCGAGGAGCCGGTGACGGCGGCGTTCTCCGGCGGCTTTTCCGCGACTGGGCCGGTGGTTTGCGTGTCGTCGGTCATGCGAACATTTCCTGCGCCTTGGCGAGCGACGCCGCCAAAGCGTCGATCTCGTCCTTGGTGTTATAAAGGGCGAACGAGGCCCGGCAAGTAGCCGTCAGACCGTAGCGCGCCAGCAGCGGCATCACGCAATGGGTGCCGGCGCGCACCGCCACGCCCTGGCGGTCAATGACGGTCGCGACATCGTGCGGATGGGCACCCTTCATCTCGAATGAGACGAGCGGGCCTTTGCCCCTGGCATTGCCGATGATGCGCAGCGAATTTATCGCGCCCAGCCGCTCATGGGCATAATTCACCAGCGCGCCTTCGTGCGCGCGGATGCGTTCCTTGCCGATCGAATTGACGTAATCGATTGCCGCGCCGAGCCCGATCGCCTGCACGATCGCCGGCGTCCCGGCCTCGAACCGGTAGGGCGGGTCGCCATAGGTGATGCGGTCCTCGAACACTTCCTGGATCATCTCGCCACCGCCGTTGAACGGCGGCATGACGCTGAGGTGCTCGTATTTGCCGTAGAGCACGCCGACGCCGGTCGGCCCATAGAGCTTATGGCCGGTGAAAGCGTAGAAGTCGCAGCCGATATCGCGCACGTCCACATCCAGATGGACCGCCGCCTGGGCGCCGTCGATGAGCACCGGGATGCCGCGCGCATGCGCGATCTTGGTGACTTCCTTCACCGGCACCACGGTGCCGAGCGCGTTCGACATGTGGGTGATGGCCACCATTTTGGTGCGGGGCCCGAGCAGCTTCTCGAACTCGTCGATGAGAAAATTGCCGTCGTCGTCGATCGGCGCCCATTTGATCACGGCGCCCTGCCGCTCGCGCAGGAAATGCCAGGGCACGATATTGGAATGGTGCTCCATGATCGAGAGCACGATCTCGTCGCCTTCCTTGATGCGCTCGCGGCCGAAGGTATAGGCGACCAGGTTGATCGCCTCGGTGGCGTTGCGCGTGAAAATGATCTCTTCTGTGCGTCCCGCATTGAGGAAGCCGCGCACGCTCTCGCGCGCGCCTTCGTAAGCTTCGGTCGCCTCGTTGGCGAGAAAATGCAGCCCGCGGTGCACGTTGGCGTATTGCTCGGTATAGGCCTTGTGCAGTCGATCGAGCACGGCCTGCGGCTTCTGCGCGGAAGCGGCGTTGTCGAGATAGGTCAGCGGCTTGCCATAGACTTGCATCGCCAGCGCGGGAAAATCCGCGCGGATGCGGGCAACGTCGTAGGAGCCGTTGGAAACCGCCGGATGCATGGTCACTCCCGCGCCCCCAGCCAGCGCAGCGCCGCGAACTTCAGCGCGTCGCGAATACCCTCATGCGCGATCTCCTCGATGGTCTCGTCGATGAACGCCTGGATCAGCAGCGCCTCGGCTTCCGTCTCGGGTATGCCACGCGACATCAAATAGAACTTGAGCGCCTCGCTGGGCGCGGAGGTAGTGGCACCATGGCCGCAGACCACGTCGTCGGCGAAGATTTCCAGTTCCGGCTTGTTGTCGGCTTCCGCTTCGTCGGACAGCAGCAGCGCGCGTGTCATCATCTTGGCGTCGGTCTTTTGTGCGTGCGGCTTGACCACGATCTTGCCCTGGAACACGCCATGCGCCTCGTCGTCGAGCACCGACTTGAATTGCTCGCGGCTTTGGCAATGCCCGGCGGCATGCTCGATCAGTAGCGTGGTGTCGGCATGCTGCTTGCCGCGCAACAGGCTAACGCCGCGGATGCCGGCGCTGGTGCCCTCGCCGGCGAAGCGGATGAAGTTCTGGTTGCGCGCGACGGCGACGTCGCTGGTGAAGGCGAAGGTGTTGAATTGCGCCTTGGCGCCCACCGACGCCAGCAGGCTTGCCACGTGCAAGGCGCGCGCGCGGGTGATCTTGAGGTAATCGACTTGCGCTGCATCGCCCACGATCAGTTCCAGCGCCGCATTGACCTGGGCCGCGCCGCTGTCGTGGTCTTCGATGATCGTCGCTTGGGCGCCCTCGCCCACCACCACCAACGAGCGGATGAAGACCGAGCCCGGCTTTTCGCTGCCGGCCGCGAACACGAGATGGATCGGCCGCGCGATCACGGCGCCTTTGGCGATGTGGATCACGGCGCCGTCGCCCATTAGCGCGGTGTTGAGCGCGAGCGCCGCGTCGTCGCTCGCGAAGGTCTTGCCGACATGTTGCGCGACCAGCGCATCGCCATTTGCCAACGACTCGGCGAGCGATTCGACGCTCAAGCCTGGCTCGGGCTTAAGGTCGGACAGGTCGGGCGCGAAGGCACCGTCGACAAAAACCAAGCGGCGGCAATCGGTACCGGCCAGAATATCGCCCGCGGCTTTGGCGTGTTGTTTTGCCGCCGCGTCGGGCGGCGGAGCGATCGGATAGGCCTCGCGCATCAGCGCGCGCAGGTCGGTATATTTCCATTCCTCGACGCGCCGGTGCGGCAGCCCGCGCGTTTCGAACTGCTTGAACGCGTCGGCACGTAACGTAGCGACCGCGCCCTTGCCGGGCAGCGTCGCGCGCGCGCACTCGTAGGCGGCGCTCAGTGCCTGCTCAGCGGAAGTCTTCATGGCGCGAATGTCCGCGTTCATGGTTTCACGCTGCCACGCCCGCGTATTGCGCATAGCCCTTGGCTTCAAGTTCGAGCGCCAGCTCCTTGCCGCCCGATTTCACCACCTTGCCCTTGGCCATCACGTGCACCACGTCGGGCACGATGTAGTTGAGTAACCGCTGATAGTGGGTAATGACGATCATGGCGCGCTCGGGCGAGCGCAGGCGGTTGACACCGTCGGCCACGATCTTGAGTGCGTCGATATCGAGCCCGGAATCGGTCTCGTCGAGCACGGCCAACGTCGGCTGCAGAACGGCCATTTGCAAAATCTCGTTGCGCTTTTTCTCGCCGCCGGAAAAGCCGACATTGACCGCGCGGCGCAGCATGTCCTGGCTGATGCCGAGATGGCTGGCGGTATCGCGCACCAGCTTCATGAATTCCGGCGTGGAGACTTCCGCTTGCCCACGCGTCTTGCGCTGGGCGTTGAGCGCGGTGCGCAGGAAGGTCATGGTGGCGACGCCCGGCACTTCCACCGGATACTGGAAGGCGAGGAACAGGCCCTTGGCCGCGCGCTCGTCGGCGCCCATCTCCAGGATGCTCTCGCCGTTGAACTTAACGTCACCCTCGGTGACCTTGTAGTCGTCCTTGCCGGCCAAAACATAGGCGAGCGTCGATTTGCCGGAGCCGTTCGGGCCCATGATGGCCGCGACTTGGCCCTTCTCGACCGACAACGTCAGGCCGTCGAGGATCTTCTTGTCCTCGATCTCGACATGCAAATTCTTGACTTCCAGAAACGCCATTCGATTAACCCACACTTCCTTCCAAACTGATTGAAATGAGCTTCTGCGCTTCCACGGCGAATTCCATCGGCAGCTGCTGCAACACGTCCTTGACGAAGCCGTTGACCACCAGCGCGGTCGCCTCCTCCGCCGACATGCCGCGCTGCCGGCAGTAGAACAGCATGTCCTCGGAAATCTTCGAGGTGGTGGCCTCGTGCTCGAACACGGCGGAGGAATTCTTCGCCTCGATATAGGGCACGGTGTGCGCGCCGCATTCATGGCCGATCAGCAGCGAGTCACAATTGGTGAAGTTACGCGCGTTGGTCGCCTTGCGATGGGCCGACACCAGCCCG